>OHOZ01000846.1_pt1 | contig 15815 bp, 13 predicted proteins | sample 1569931 | NCBI WGS metagenome assembly OHOZ01 (sample SAMEA3879572, study PRJEB24766) | human gut metagenome | biome: human-associated habitat; feature: feces | place: USA | collected 1985/1987
CTTGCATGTGTTAGGCACGCCGCCAGCGTTCGTCCTGAGCCAGGATCAAACTCTTATGTTCAATCCGTTATCGCTCTTGATTTATGGAAGAACTCATCCCTTTCGGAATCCGTCCTTCTCAAGCACGATTCACTCAAAATTCTTGACTGTTCTTGCGTTCTTTCCTTATTCTGTATCGTTTTCAAGGTTCGTTGCTCTCAAGCGAGCTTGTTTATAATATCACACCCTCGTTTTTCTGTCAACACTTTTTTTCAAAAATTTTGAGTTTTTTTGACTTTACGCATAAAACCCTGTCTTTTCAACGCTTTCGTCCCCGCAGTTTCAAAAAAACTGGCAGTTTTTGTCCAATGTTTGCCCGCTTTCCGAAAATATGCTATACTGAAACCGCTCTTAGAGCCAAACCTGATCGGAGAGGTAATATGAAACCAAGCATTAAAAGACTCCTGAATTTTGCATTTCTGTTCCTTACCTTAGGAATCGTTCTTTATATAGGTTTGAATGGCAATGACCTCAATGAACTGGGTCATGCCCTCAGCACCATCAGCCCGGTGTTTCTTCTATTATGTTTACTTGGCTGGGTGCTGTACATCCTTACCGATGCACTGGCCGTCTACTTCTATCTGAAGCAGCAGGGTCACCCCGTCAAACTGTGGCAAAGCATCCACGCCGCCATTACGGGAATCTACTATTGTAATGTGACCCCCGGCGCTTCCGGCGGACAGCCGCTGGAGATTTACACCCTCCGCAAATACGGTGCGCCCATCGGCATCAGCGGCTCGGCCATGGTGGTCAAGTTCATCTGTTTCCAGATGATCCTGCTGATTGCCGGGGTGATCCTCTGGGTCACGCACGGTGCCTTCGTCTCCGATCATACGCAGGGTTCCATCTGGTTCGTCATTCTTGGGTATCTGGTCAACTGTTTCTCCATCGGCATTGTGCTGATGATGGCCATCAGCCAGCGGGCCGTGCGTTGGCTCATCGCCTTCTGCATCAAGATCGGCGTGAAACTTCACCTGTGCAAAAACCCCGAAGCCTCCACCGCCCGCTGGGAGGATCACTGCCAGACCTTCTTCTACAGCTTCCGCCAGCTGGTGCGCAGCCCGGTATCCCTGCTGACCCAATGCGGCGTAGCGCTCCTGCAGCTTTTTTCGCTGATGCTGCCGATCATCGCCGTCTACCACGCCTTCGGCCTGTCCGAGGTCAGTTCCATGGAGCTGATCACCATGGGCGTGCTCCTCTACATCGGCGCCAGCTACACGCCCCTGCCCGGCGCTTCCGGCGCGCAGGAGGGCGGCTTCGCAGTTCTCTTCAAGGGCATCTTCCCGGATGCGCGGCTGTTTGTCGCTTTGCTCATCTGGCGGTTCTCTACTTATTATTTGAACGTGATCGTCGGCGCTGTGGTCGCCACGGTCTCCAGCATCCGCGGTATCAAAAACGCATCCGATACGCAAGAAGGTGTTTCCAACGAACAGTCCTGATTCTTCCTCTGTTTCTTCTCATTCTTCTTCCGCCATGCTCTTTTCCCGGGACGCGCTGGTTCGGCTGATCGTCCCGCTGGTCATTGAGCAGCTGTTGGCCATCTGCATCGGCATGGCGGATACTATCATGGTTACGTCCGTATCCGAGTCGGCCGTATCCGCCGTTTCGCTGGTGGATTCCATCAATATCCTGCTGATCCAGCTTTTTTCCGCTATGGCTACCGGCGGCGCTGTAGTCGCTGCCCAATATCTGGGCCGCAGAGATCAAAACAACGCCTGCAAAGCCGCCAAGCAGCTCATGTATTCTTCCGTCCTGATCGCGATGGTCATCGGCGCGCTGGCCGTGCTCTTCTGCCGCCCCCTCCTGCAGCTGTGCTTTGGAGCGCTGGCCCCTTCCACCATGGCCTACTGTGAAATTTACTTTCTTCTGTCCGCCCTCAGCTACCCGGCGCTGGCGGCCTATAACGCGGGCGCAGCGCTGCTGCGGGCCATGGGCAACAGCAAGGCCAGTATGTTCACTTCCCTTCTGATGAACATGACCAACGTCATCGGCAACGCGATTCTAATCTACGGCTTCAAGATGGAAGTTGCCGGCGCGGCCACTGCTTCCCTTCTGTCCCGCATTTTGGGAGCCGTCATCATGCTGCGGATGATGCTCAACACCCATGCCCCCATCCACATCAAGCGCATCACCCATCCCGAGTTCGACTTTTCCATGATCCGCCTGATCTTCCGTCAGGGCATCCCCAACGGTCTGGAAAACAGTATGTTCCAGATCGGCAAGCTGCTGGTGGCGGGCATTGTGGCCCTCTTCGGCGAAAGCATCATCGCTGCCAACGCCATTGGTAATACCATAACCACGTTCTTCCAGCTGCCCGGCAGCGCCATTGGTCTCGCCATGGTCACGGTCGTCGGCCAGTGCATCGGCGCAGGCGAAAAGGAACAGGCCCGCTACTATACCAAACGGCTGGTTTCGCTGGTCTGGGTTCTGCTGCTGATCTGCGATATCTTCCTTTACATTTTTATTCCCAATCTGGCGACCCTGTTCAATCTGAGCCCCGAAGCCATATCCGCCTGTGTGGAAATTCTCCGCCTGTACTCCATCATGGCTTCCCTCTTCTGGACGTTAAGCTTTACCTTGCCAAACGCCCTGCGTGCCGCCGGAGACTCCCGCTTCACCATGCTGGTGTCCATGGTCTCCATGTGGGCCGTCCGGGTAGGCCTGAGCTACTTCTTCGTTTATCAGCTGGATATGAAGCTGACCGGCGTCTGGCTGGCCATGTGTCTGGACTGGGTCGTCCGTGCAATCGCTTTCGTCTGGCGCTATTGCAGCGGCAAATGGCTCCACAAAAAGGTCATTGATCTGTAAACCCCTTGCAAATTAAAGGGTGGTTCCTCTATGGGAACCACCCTTTGTTTTTCAGAATTAGCCCGCCTCCATTCACTCGCCGCAAGAACCATGCCCATCGTCCTCGCCACCTGTGAGCTACTGACCGTCCGCAACGGTTGTGTCCACCGAGCGGGTGTCTGTCTGGGTTTAATGGTTCGCAAGGAAGCCACAATACGGATTGTTCGGGGGCAGTCCGCATTTGGCAGACTGGTTTTTTCCAAAACATTTGAGAACTCCACCATCCGGCAGATAAAACTGCCGAAGGCAGCTTGCGCTTGGCTGCTGTCATTCGAAACAAAATTAAGTATGGCCGCGCCAAAGGCAACATTGGAAGTCGCGAAGCAGAGTTTCTAACCCCTATGCCGTGTGCGCTTTCCCTGCGAACCTGCCCTGCAGCCCGTCAGAGCCTTTCGGTCGTCTGAGATGATTTTCTCCACGGAACCGTCCTTCTTCCTATTCCAAAAGAAACCTGCAGTCATAGTCCGGCTGCCCCGTTTCACGGCGCGCTAGACCACCATCTCCAATGCCGGCACCGTTCTTCGCTCTTTCTTTTTCCCTGTTGACCATTTTCCCGCCATTCTTCCTGTTTTCACACCGCCGCTTTCTTCCCGCAAACCATCCGTCTATTATAAGAAAAGCGGGCGCTTCCCTCCTTTTCGAAGACGGAACCGCCCGCTTTGTATTTCCTTACTTTTCCCGTACCAGCGCCGCCTGATTTTCCCGCAGGTAGGCCTGTATGCTCTCGTTCGTTACCGCTGCCAGTTTCTTTCGTTCGATCGTCAGCACCAAATGGCCTTCCCCATCCAGTCCGTACTGCTTCGCCTTGTGCAGCCCGTAGGACGGCTGCCAGCCCCAGCATTCCTCTCCCGCCAGCAGTGTCATCACGCCGTCGGTTCCAAAACGCTTTTCGCTTTTCACGATCACATAAGGGCGATACCAGCGGTCTTCCTCGACGATATAGCCGCTTTCCCATACTGGCTCCGTCTCGTATTCGATACGGGCGCTTTCCCGCAGAAGCCCGTCCGTTCCGTCAAAGGTCATTTCCCGGCTCTGATTATAAAGTTTGCCATTCCCGTTCTGCAAAATACACTGCAGCGTCAGTTCCTTTTCGGTTTTCTGCAGGCAGGGATTATCCCTGGCAATGCCGTCCGCCACCAGCCGGAATTTCTGGGTGGGGTCTTTCAGCTTGGCGCGGACGTAGACCCTGTCCCCCACCTCCGCCGTCTCGAAGCCTTCCAGCTCCATTTTGCCGCCAATGGCATAGTCCGGGCTTGCCGGGTGGATGTCCGCCATCTGATAGGCGTACTGCTTGCCGAACAGCGCGTCATAGCTGAGCAGATCGTAGGTCTCATCCTCCGTCACGCCCTGCTGCCGCAGCCGTTCCACATAGCTGAAGAACGGATCGTCGTTCAGCCCCGTCAGGGTCAAAGCGTATGCGCCCAGTTGCCACGCCATCATGTCTTCTTCCCCGGCCAGATTCTCCCGGTTGCTCCAAATAAAGTAAGGCGCTTCGTGGGCCGCGGCGCTGCCGATGGGCACACCCAGCTCCTCGTAGGTCTCCATGCCCAGCGGGGCCAGATGATCCCCGAAGAAGATCACCGTCACCGGCTCAGGGTAGCTGCGCAGCTCCTCGATCCACTCCGCCAGCGCCGCGTCCGTCTGGGTCAGCAGATAGCAATAGTTGTTGGCGGCGATCAGGCTTTCCTCGCTCAGTTCATTGGTAAAGGGAACCTCCGCCCCGTAGGTCTTGCGGAAGTCGTCGTATCCGTACCCGCCGTGGTTCTGCATCGTCAGACAAAAGACGAAGTCCCTTCCCGGCGTTTCCTCCATCTTGTCCATCACCGCCCGGAAATGATCCCGGTCGGAAATAAACATCCCCACCTTGGTAAAATCCCGCTGGGTGGTGTCGGTGGTATAGAAGTTCTGAAATCCCTCTTTGGCCAGATTTTCATAGCGGTTGTAGTATACGCCCGCATACCAGTGCAGGGCCGTGGCCGTCATTCCCTTTTCCCGCAGCACGCTGGCCAGACTGTTCATTTCCGGCAGACCCATCGAGTAGGGGTTCACCGTGTACTGGGATTTCAGCCCCGTCAGCACCTCGAACTCCGTCTCGCTGGTGCCTCCGCCCACCTTGGGCACATAGATTTTCCCATGACGGCTTTCCTGCTGCAATCGGTTGTAGTACGGGGTCAATTCTCTGGTAAAGTTCAGATACTGCCCAAGAATTTCCTGATCGGTGAAGGACTCGCTCAGCACCAGAATGACGTTGGGGATTTCGTCCCCCTGCACGGTCTGTTTCAGCGCTTCCGCTTTCAGCGCCCGATAGGCTTCCTCCGTCTTTTCCTTCGAATAATCCACCCTCATGGTAGCGTGGCGGTAGTTTTCCGCCGCGAAGGCCGTATACAGGCAGCCGTCATGCTGCGCCTGATCCACCATATCATAGCGGTTTCCACCCCCGGCCAGTTCGTAGGTGCACAGGAAGGGCGTACCCACCGCCAGCATCAGTCCCGCCAGCGGCAGAACGAACCACCGCCGCTCCCGCTTTTGCTTCAGCAGGAAGACTGCCGCCGTCATAGCCACCGCCGTGCCGATGACCCACGCCCACAGCCGCGCCATGTCGAAATGGAAGTCCATCCCGCCCATGGTCTCCAGCGCCTCGTGAATTTGGGTCACATCCGTCAGAAGGATCGGCTCCAGCCGGTAGATCAGCTTATAGTAATTCGCCATGCCCAGCACGGCGCACAGCAGATTCAATCCCAGCCACAGGCAGACCCGAACCCGCATCGACCGAAAATGGGAGATCAGCAGACACAGCCCCAGCAAAAACAGATAGTTCAGCACCGCCATCAGCGGTTCGCCCGTCATCCAGCGAAAGACGGCGTTCAGGTCTCCCCGCGCCATGCCTTCCAGCACGATCAGGCACAGCAGCGGCTCGATCAGAATGCCCGCAATCTCCGCCCAGCGTTTTTTCATGCCATTCCCTCCAAAGTCATCCGCTTTTTTCAACCCCGGCATTTTACCACATCAGGCGCTTCCTCACAACCGGAATTCGTAGCCGCATGGCCGCGCGTATCATTTGCGTTTTCTGCCGCGAAAAAAGCTCCATACTGGCGCTGGATGCTTTCATCATGCTTTTGTTGCAAGAATTCTTAGCGTTTCTTTCCATTTACCGGTCTTTTCATGATTTGGCCGTTTTTCAAGAATGACTTGAAGGCAAATCTCCCATTGGTGCAGCCTCTCGGCGCTGGCATGTATGTCAATGCTTCCTTTCCAGTTAAAACCCTGTTTCGCCCTTCAGCGGACGATGTTACAAAAACATTTTTTCAAGATTGACATCAAGTCCAAACTCTTCCAAATTGTCTGCACGACACATCAGCTCATTTTTAATCGTATCGAGTGTTTCGTAATATGCCAGTTTTTTCCCCTCATAAAATTCGGATTCCGGGTTTTCCTTTGCTTCTTTCAGTGCATCATTAGCATTGTCAATGACCCTTGCAATGATATACTGAAACTCAGATTCATTCATCCTATCCACCCCTATTTTCAGTTCTTCCATCTTCTCTGCAAACATCAGCAAATTCATATTTATTATATCACTCCCCCCAGTCTTTTCAACGCTTTCAATCCCCTCTTTCTGCTTCCCGCCCAGCACCGGCCGTTATCGTCCTTCCGTGCCGCCCGACGCTCTTCGACTTCCCTCACCTTCCCCCACATTCCCCTCAAAGCATTGACTTTTCTTCCTTCATCTATCATAATGAAGCGAAATCCCTCCGGCCTTTTCAAAGCCGCCGGTTTTCCATTTCGATCATTCGACAGGAGAGATACTCATGATTCGTACCGATCGCCGCGCCCCCATGGAAACCCGTCCCTGCGTCATTCAGCCCGGTTTTGTGGAGACCGCCGCCGGAAGCTGTCTCATTTCCACCGGCAAGACCCGCGTCATCTGCACCGCCAGCGTGGAAGAATCCGTTCCTCCCTTTCTTCGAGACAAAGGACAGGGCTGGGTCACGGCGGAATACGCCATGCTGCCCGCCTCCACCGGGCGGCGCAAGGCCCGGGACGGCATCAAGAAGGACGGCCGCAGTGTGGAGATTCAGCGGCTCATCGGCCGCTCGCTGCGTCAGGCGGTGGATCTGACCAAACTGGGCGAACGCACCATCACCTTGGACTGCGATGTGCTCACCGCCGACGGCGGCACCCGCACCGCCAGCATCACCGGCGCGTATGTGGCGCTGGTCATGGCCGTGGACAAGCTCATGAAGGACGGCCTTTTGTCCGAAAATCCCATCATTTCTCAGGTAGCCGCCGTCAGCGCGGGCATCGTGGAGGACGAGCCCCTGCTGGATCTCTGCTACGTGGAGGATTCCCGTGCCCAGACGGACATGAATTTTGTCATGAACCACCGGGGAGAATTTATTGAGCTGCAGGGCACCGGCGAAGGCCGCGCCTTCACCAACCGGGAGCTTCACTGCCTGCTGGACGCGGGCCGCGCCGGAGTGCGCCGTCTGATGAAGGCCCAGCGGGAGGCCCTTCGCGGCATTGGCGGCCATCTGCTGCCCCTGCCCATGGTGGTAGTCGCCAGCGGCAACGCCCACAAGCTGCGGGAGCTCACTGCCATGTTCCGTGGCGTGTGTCAGCCAGTCTCCATGAAAGCCGTAGGCTTCGAGGGCGACATTGACGAAAACGGCTCTACCTTTGAGGAAAACGCCCGCATCAAGGCGGAATGCGTCATGAAGGAGACCGGTCTGCCCGTTCTGGCGGACGACAGCGGCCTTTCCGTGGACGCGCTGGGCGGCGCGCCGGGCATCTACAGTGCCCGCTATGCCGGGGAGCACGGCAACGACCGGGCCAACAACGAGCTGCTGCTTCAAAACATGGACGGCGTTGCCGACCGCGCCTGCCGCTTCGTCTGCGCCATGGCGCTGGCGCTGCCGGGGCAGGAGACCCGCATCGTCCGGGGCGAATGCGAGGGCCGGCTGCTCACCGCCCTTGAGGGCGAGGGCGGCTTCGGCTACGATCCCCTGTTCCTCTACGAAAGCGGAAAGACCTTCGGCCAGATGACCGCCGAGGAAAAAAATCAGGTCAGCCACCGTTTCCACGCCGTCGAAAAAATGCGGGAAGTTCTCCGAGAGCTGTTCTGATTTTTTCCGTCCTTCCCATTCCATCCCGAAAGGAAGCGCTGCTTTTTTCTTATGAAGCGTGTCATTGTGGTTTCCGACTCCCACGGCATGGAGGATCGTCTGCGGGAAATTCTTCTCCGGGCGTTTTCCTTGGGCCCGGTGGATGTGATCGTCTTTCTGGGGGACGGGCTGGCCGAGTGGGAGCGGGTTTCTCAGGAATTTCTCTACGGCAGGCCTTCCCTGCGGCTCTACGCCGTCAAGGGCAACAACGATTTCGGCTGGGACGCGCCCCTTACGCAGGTGATCGCCGTGGGCAAGGCGAAGCTCCTGCTCTGCCACGGCCACACCTTCCACGTGAAGAACGGCCTCTATCATCTGGAGTTTGAAGCCGCCGATCAGGACGTTCAAGCCGCCTTATTCGGCCACACCCATTTAGGCCATCTGGAATATGCCAACGGCTGTCTCTTCCTGAATCCGGGGGCGGTCTGCAACTACGGCTCTTCCTCGCCGGTCTATGCCGAGGTGCTGATCTCCGATGACGGCGCGGTTCGCGGCCAGCTTCACCGGGAGGCGGAAAGCCCGGCGGGCCGTTCGTCTTTCTGATCTTTTTTTCCCAAAAATGCCCCATTTCCCCATCGTCATTCGTCTTATCAACAGGCCGCAAAGCGCTTGCCGCCGCATCCTGCGTCCCTTCAGAATCGAGGTCTTTCTCCATGAATTCCCCTTATCCGCCCATTTATCTGGATAACGCCGCCACCACGGCGGTACGGCCGGAAGTCCTTTCCAAAATGCTGCCCTTTTTCACGGAAAAGGCAGGCAATCCCAGCTCCATCCACACCGCCGGGCGGGAGACTCGCAAAGCGGTGGAGAACGCCCGGCGGCAGGTGGCCGCGGCGCTTCATGCCGAGGCCCGGGAAATTTACTTCACCGCCGGGGGCAGCGAAAGCGACAACTGGGCCATCCGCTGCGCTGCAGCAGAGACGGGCAAAAAGCACGTCATTACCTCCGCCGTCGAGCATCACGCAGTGCTGCACAGCTGCCGCGCGCTGGAACGGGACGGCTTTCGCGTCACCTATCTGCCGGTGGACGAAAACGGTCTGGTTTCCCCGGACGACGTCCGCCGGGCGCTGACGGACGATACGGCCCTGATCTCCATCATGGCCGCCAATAACGAGGTCGGCACACTGGAACCCGTTCGAGAGATCGGTCAGATCGCCCGGGAGGCGGGCGTGCTGTTCCACACCGACGCAGTGCAGGCCGCCGGAGTCGTTCCCATCGACGTAAACGACTGGAACGCAGATCTGCTTTCCCTCTCCGGCCACAAGTTTCACGGCCCCAAGGGCGTGGGCGCGCTGTACATCCGCAAAGGGACGCGCATCCACAATCTCATCGAGGGCGGTGCGCAGGAACGGGGGCTTCGGGCGGGAACGGAAAACGTGCCCGGCATCGTGGGCATGGGCGAGGCCCTTTCGCTGGCCGCCGCCGAGCTGCCCGAATATACGGCCCATGTTACCGCGCTTCGCGACCGGCTGATTCATGGAGTATTGTCCGCCGTGCCTGACGCACGGCTGAACGGCCATCCCACCCTCCGTCTTCCCGGAAATGCGAATTTTTCCTTCCCCGGGGTGGAGGGCGAAAGCCTGCTCATGCGGCTGGACTTGGCCGGCATCGCCTGTTCCAGCGGTTCCGCCTGCACCAGCGGCAGCCTGGAGCCCAGCCACGTGCTGTCCGCCATGGGCCTTTCGCCCGATACGGCCCGCAGCAGCGTGCGCTTTTCCCTGGGCCGGGACAATACCGCCGAGGAGATCGACCGGGTGCTGGCCGTCCTGCCCCCCATTGTCGAAGACCTGCGGGCGCACCTGCGCTCCTGACCCTGTCCCTTCCGTTTGTTAAAGAAAGGAATCTCTATGCCGGATATTCATGGAAACATCGAGGGCATCCGCAAAAGCGTTCTGGACGAAATGAAGACCCTGTACGACCTCCAGCTGGAGCCGGACGTTTTTCTCCCGCAGGAAGTGCTGTCCGCCCTGTGCGGCTGGTCGGCCTCCTTCAACCGGGAAGTGGCCCTGTACGTCACCCGCTACGGTGAGATTGCCGATATTTTCATCGGCCGGGCGGACGCCATCGACCTGCCCGACCTGCGCCTTCGCCGCAGCCAGCGGCGCTTGAGCATGATCCGCTGCATCCACACCCACCCCAGCGCCACGGGTCAGCTGAGCGACGTTGACCTGAGCGCCCTTCTGTCCATGCGTTTTGACGCCATGTGCGCCGTGGGCGTGAACGCGGAGGGGCAGCCCACCAGCACCCAGTGCGCGTTTCTGGATCAGCATGCCTCCGCCGGGTATGTGCTGACGGAGCTGCTGCCCGCCCGCCGCCTGCCCCAGCAGGACTGGCTGGATCATATCCAGCAGGCCGACGCGGCCTATCTGGCCGAGGAGGAAAAACTGCAAAAAGATCATGAGCGGGCGGTCCTGGTAGGCATTGAAAGCGAGGAATCGCTGGACGAACTGGAGGAACTGGCCAAGACCGCCGGAGCCGAAACCGTGCTGCGGGTGCTGCAGAAGCGCCCCTCCCCCGATACTGCCTTCTGCATCGGCAAGGGCAAGGCCGAGGAGCTTTCCCTGCGCTGTCAGGCCGTTCAGGCCGATCTGGTCATCTTTGACGAAGTCCTCTCCGGGGTCATGCAGAAAAATCTGGAAGAAGTGCTTCACATCAAAGTGGTGGATCGCACCGCGCTGATCCTGGATATCTTCGCCGCCCGGGCTTCCACCCGGGAGGGCAAGCTGCAGGTGGAAATGGCCCAGCTGAAATACCGCAGCCAGCGTTTGCTGGGGCAGGGGCTGGTGCTGAGCCGTCTGGCCGGCGGCATCGGCACCCGGGGCCCCGGCGAAAGCAAGCTGGAGGTCAACCGCCGCCGCATCCGGGAGCGGCTCACTGACCTGCGCCGGGAGCTGGACGAAATGGAGAAGCAGCGCACCCTCCGCCGCCAGAGTCGGGAAAAGGGAGGCGTGCCGGTGGTGGCGCTGGTGGGCTACACCAACGCGGGCAAATCCACCCTGTTCAACCGCCTGACCGGCGCGGACGTATACGTGCAGGATCAGCTGTTCGCCACGCTGGACAGCGTCAGCCGCCCCGTGAACCTTCCCCACGGCACCAAAGCCCTGCTGGTGGATACCGTTGGCTTTATCCGCAAGCTGCCCCACGAAGTGGTGGAGGCCTTCCATGCCACGCTGGAAGAAGCCCGGCTGGCCGACGTGCTGGTGCTGGTGTCCGACGGTGCCGACCCCCAGCTGCTGGCCCGCCGCCATACCGTGGGTCAGGTGCTGGACAGTCTGGGCGCTACGGAGGCCCCCCGCATCGACGCACTGAACAAATGCGACCTGCTCTCTCCCTCCGCCGACGTGCTGCCCGGCGCGCTGCCCATCAGCGCCGCTACGGGCCAGGGGCTGGACGAGCTGCTGACCGCCATCGAGGACGCGCTGGACGCGGGCACGGAGGAAGTCTCCCTGCTGGTTCCCTTCGCCCGTTATGCCCTGACGGACAAGCTGCGCCGCCTTGGCAGCGTCCTTTCGCAGGAACACACCGCCGAGGGCGTGGTGCTGCGCTGGCGGGCCGAAAAGGCAAATGTGGATTACGCCCTCCGGGAAGGGGCTGTACTCCTTGAAACAGAAAGAAAATAGTTGCTATATTATTACAAAAATGATACAATAATTGTAGTGTGTCCCTGTTTCCCGGCGGCTCTTTCCCGGGGCTGCCGAAGAAAGCACAGACAAAATTCTCGTTTACCAGTTGGAAAGGGTGTGAGGAATCGTGGTGCTGGGAAAAATGCTTTCCATCGTCCTGACCGGCGCAACGCTGCTTTCCGGAAGCAAAAATGCCGCCCTGCCTGAAAAAGATATCGACGGCACCATTTTTCTGGTCAATCGCCAGCACGTCATCAGTGAGCAGTACGTCCCTGAACCCCTGCGCAAAACGCAGGTCTACGGCATGTCCCAGAGTATGCGGGAAGACGCGGCCACGGCGCTGGAGGAGCTGTTTCAGGCGGCGCAGGCCGACGGCATCAAGCTGTCCAGCGTGTCCGGCTACCGCAGCTATTCAAAACAGTCTCTGCTTTATGACCGCAAGACCAAACGCACCGGCAGCGAAACGGAGGCCGACAAGCTGGTGGCCCGTCCGGGGGCCAGCGAACACCAGCTGGGGCTGGCCATGGATCTGGCCACCCGCAACAGTTCGACCCTGTCCGAAAAATTCGGCTCCACTCCCGAAGGCCAATGGGTGTACGCCAACTGCCAGCGGTTCGGGTTCATCGTCCGCTATCTGAAGGGCTACGAGGACGTGACCGGCTACAGCTACGAGCCGTGGCACATCCGCTATGTGGGCCGGGAAAACGCCGAGGCCATCGCCGCCTCCGGCCTTCCGTTTGAAACGTATCTTTCCGGCTGGAAGCTGGAACTTTATGATTATCTGCTTCATCATGCTACGAACTGAGGTGCTCCCATGAGGAATTTCCGCCGCGTTTTGCTGGTCTGTCTCCTGTGCCTGATGCTGCTCCCCGTTTCCGCCCTCTGTGAAGACGGCTTAGCCATGGGCGGCTCGGAGGTGAAAGAGCCGGAGGTCCGCTGGACCTACGGCGTTTCGCTGACGGCTCTGCAGTCCCCCTATCTCATTCTGGTCAACGAGCAGAACCCGCTGGATAAGACCTTCGAGCCCTCCCCTCTGGTGAAGATGACCAGCGTCAAGCGGGCCACCTCCGCCACCATTTACCTGCAGGAGGCCTGCGCCAAGGCGATCGAGGAAATGTTCGCCGCCGCGCTGGAGGTGCAGGAATACACCTACACCACCGTTAATTCCAAGGGCGAGGAAACAGAGCACACCGCCAGCTATCCCAACGGCATGGTGCTCATGCTCAAGAGCGGCTACCGCAAGTACGGCACGCAGGCCACCATCTATCAGAACTATCTGGCCCGCAACAACGGCGTAGACGACGGCTATGTCAACAAGCCCGGCGCCAGCGAGCACCAGAGCGGCCTGTGCTGCGACATCCTCAACCGGGACTACGCCACCCGGGAATATATGACGCAGGATTTCAAATACACCCCCGAAGCCCAGTGGATGAAGGAAAACTGCGCCCAGTTCGGCCTGATCCTCCGCTACACTGAGGATGGCGAAGCAGCCACCGGCATCAAATTCGAGCCTTGGCACTTCCGCTATGTGGGGCAGGAAGCCGCCGGTTACATCAGCTCCACCGGCATGTCGCTGGAGGCCTTCACCGAGGAATGGCAGGCGGCGCTGGCGGATTTCGAGGCCCGGGGGGGCGACGTGAAGGCCCAGCTGGCCTACGAAGAAAGCACCAAAAACGCCCCGCCCGCCAGCTATGTGCTGGACGAGACCGGCGAGGACGGCGACGCGGAGATTTCTCTGGTTTTCTGATGAACAAAGGACGCGAGGGAACTTGAAATGGGCAAAATGATTGCGATTACCAACCAAAAGGGAGGCGTGGGCAAAACCACCACCGCCATCAACCTGACCGCCTGTCTGGCGGACGCGGGCAAAAAGGTCCTTCTGGTGGATTTGGACCCTCAGGGCAACTCCACCAGCGGTCTGGGTCTGCAGGCAGGTTCCACCTCGATCTATGAGGTGCTGATGGGCCGCGCGCCGGTCAACGCCTGCCTGAAGCACACCGCCGTCAAGGGATTGGACGTGCTGCCCGCCGACATCCGTCTGGCCGGCGCCGAGCTGGAGCTGGTGGATCTGGATCAGCGGGAATATCGGCTCAAGAGCGTCCTCATGGGGCTGGAGCGCGGCTATGACTTCGTCTTTGTGGACTGCCCGCCGTCCCTGAGCCTCCTTACCCTCAACGCCCTCACCGCCTGCCAGCGGGTGCTCATCCCTATCCAGTGCGAGTATTACGCGCTGGAAGGCGTATCCAGCCTGATGAACACCATCAGCCGGGTAAAGCATACCTTCAATCCCTCCCTGGAGATCGAGGGCGTGCTTTTGACCATGCTGGACGGGCGCACCAATTTGAGCCTGCAGGTGGTGGAATCCGTCAAGAAGCATTTCCGGGATAAGGTCTTTTCCGTGGCCATCCCCCGCAACGTGCGTCTGGGCGAAGCCCCCAGCCACGGCGTTCCCATTCATCTTTACGATCCCCGCAGTCAGGGCGCGGAAAGCTACCGCCAGCTGGCGCAGGAGATCATCCGCCGCAATCGGTAAGGATTGCCGGCCGCAAAGGAGTCTGTGAAAACCATGAAGCGTTCCGGATTGGGACGGGGACTGGACGTCCTGCTGCCCCAGAATGACGAGCTTTTTCAAACCGTGGTGCAGGAGATCGCCATTGACGACATCGACCCCAACACCGCCCAGCCCCGTAAGGATTTCGATAAGGAAGCGCTGGAACAGCTGGCGGAAAGCATCCGTTCGGCGGGCGTTCTCTCCCCCATTCTGGTGGTGCAGGACGGAATGCGCTACCGCATCGTAGCCGGCGAGCGGCGTTACCGCGCTTCCCGGCTGGCGGGCCTTTCCACCGTTCCCTGCATCGTCCGTGACCTGACCAACGAGCAGCAGATGGAGGCCGCCCTGATCGAAAACCTTCAGCGGCAGGATCTGAACCCCATCGAAGAAGCCTCCGCCATTCGTTCCCTGATGGACGAATGCGGCTACACGCAGGAGCAGGCCGCCCAAAAGCTGGGCAAGAGCCGTCCCGCCATCGCCAACACCCTGCGCCTTCTCACCCTGCCCAAGCAGGTGCTGACGCTGGTGCAGTCCGGCGAACTCAGTGCGGGCCACGTACTGGCGGGGCTGGACTCTGCCGAGCAGCAGATCGCGTTGGCCCGGCGCTGCGTATCAGAATCCCTTTCCGTGCGCAAACTGGAAGAGCTTGCCAGGGAAGAACCCGCGGCCCCGGCGGTGAAGAAATCCGCCGCTCCCCGCCCCCTGACCCCCGAGCTTCACACTCTGCAGGATACCATGCGGCAGGCGTTGGGGCTCAAGACTGTGCTGACCGGCAACGAGAAAAAGGGCAAGATCACCCTTTCCTATAACAGCTCCGAAGAATTGGAGCATCTCTACGAGGTCGTCGGACGGCTGACCGAGTAAGGCAAATTGCCAGCGAGGTGAATGCAAATGCGTATCAATCCCAACAAGAAGGTTCACAAGATCAAGCGCGATCCCTACAAGGTGCTGGCGAAGTTGGCCCTGATCCTTGCCGTATGCGTAGTGGCAGGCGTGGGGATTTTCTACCTGTGCTCCAAGGCCGTGGAACGGGATTACGTGGCCAAGCGAGACCAGATCGACCAGATGAACGAGGAAAACGAGGTGGAGTTCAACACCCGGCTCAACGAGCTTCGGGCGGGCGCCAACAGCGCTTTCAGCGATCCCATCTCCGGCGATACCGTCGACGAGAACCTCCCTTCGTGGGAAAAGACGCTGGACGGCAAGGTCTGGCGCGTGGAGGACGAGGGCAAGACCGGGCTGGAAAACGTCTCCACCGTCACCATGAGCCGCTCCGAGCTGCTGCAGGGCGGGCTGGCGCTCATCAACCCGTGGCACAGCGTGCCATCCGACTACAGCTATGAAGGGCTGATCAGCGTGGGCTCCAACAGCAATTACAAGATCCCCGTCACCGACAACACGGTGCAGCTCTTCCCCGCCGCCTACGAGGGGCTTCTGTCCCTCATCAACCGCTGCACCGACGCGGGCTACGACAGCTACATCGTCCGTCAGGGCTACCGCAGCAACGAGGAGCAGACCAAGCTTTTCGAGGACGCCATGCAGCGTCTCAGCAGCCAGTATTCCGGCGACATCCTGATCGAGCAGACTAAGAAG
>OHOZ01000849.1_pt1 | contig 15734 bp, 7 predicted proteins | sample 1569931 | NCBI WGS metagenome assembly OHOZ01 (sample SAMEA3879572, study PRJEB24766) | human gut metagenome | biome: human-associated habitat; feature: feces | place: USA | collected 1985/1987
TTATTTATTTGAAGGAGATAATCTTATTGTTTTAAGAAGGAGTAATCCGCTTAGTAAAAATTTGCCTCAAATGCTTTATGGAAACAAACCTACGGATGGAGGATTTTTGTTGCTTGATTCCCGTGAATTTGAAGAAAACAGGGATAAATTTTTTGGGGCTGAATCCATTATAAAGAAATATTGTGGTTCAAAAGAATATATCCAAGGAATAATAAGATATTGTTTCTGGATAAATAATAATGAACTTTCTATTGCTTTGTCTAATTCCTATATTAAGAAAAAAATTGAAGCGGTGGCGGAATTTAGAAGAAGAAGTAAAGCTTTTTGTTCCAGAAGATATGCAGATAGGCCTCATCTTTTTAAACAACGGACTTACAAACCCACAGATTCCATCATCATTCCGAGAGTTTCTTCTGAACGGCGGGAATATATCCCGATGGGATATCTGGACAAGGATACGGTTATAGCAGATTCCGCCTTTGCCGTTTATGACGCTGAGCCGTGGGTCTTTGGTATTCTTACCTCCAGAATGCACATGGCGTGGGTACGCGTCACCTGCGGCCGGTTGGAGACGCGACTTCGTTATTCCGCCACGCTTTGCTACAACACGTTTCCATTGAGGGAACTGACGGAGGGAGAAAAGGCGCGGGTGACGGAAGCGGCGCTGGGGGTGCTGGACGCGCGGGAGGCGCATCCGGAAAAGACGCCGGCGGAGTTGTATGATCCGGACAGGATGCCGGAGAACCTGAGGAAGGCGCATGACCGGCTGGATGCGGAGGTGGACCGGCTTTACCGGGTGAAGGGCTTTAAGGATGACGGGGAACGGCTGGAATGCCTGTTTGAGCTGTACCGGGAAATGACGCAGGGGCAACAAACGGAATAAGAAACATGAACGTGATGCAGGTCAACTACGGGGCCACGGGAGCCAGCACGGCGGTGGACGCGCTGGGGATGCGCGATATGCAGGCGCGCGCGTACGCCAAAAGGCGTGAGCGGTATCTGCTGCTAAAGGCGCCGCCGGCATCCGGCAAGAGCCGCGCGCTGATGTATCTGGCTCTGGATAAGCTGGAACGGCAGGGGCTGCGCAAGGTGATTGTGGCTGTGCCGGAACGGACGATTGGCGGTTCTTTCGCGCCCGTACGGCTGACGGAAAACGGATTTTTCGCGGACTGGACGCCGGACTTGCGCTACAACCTGTGCACGCCCGGAGCGGATGCCGGCAAGGTGGCCCGTTTTGTGGAGTTTATGGAGAGCGAGGCCCGCATCCTGATTTGCACGCATGCCACGCTACGCTTCGCGTTTGAAAAGCTGGCTACGGAAGCGTTCAGCGGCTGCCTGCTGGGGATAGATGAATTTCACCATGTGTCCGCGGACCGTGAAAGCAGCCGGCTGGGCGCTCTTCTGCATGACGTGATGAGGGAAACGGACGCCCATGTGCTGGCCATGACGGGCTCCTACTTCCGCGGGGACAATGTGCCCATTCTGCTGCCGGAAGATGAAGCCAGGTTCAGCCGGGTAGTGTATACGTATTATGACCAGCTGAACGGGTACAGGCATTTGAAATCCCTGGGGATAGGCTATCATTTTTACCAGGGCCGTTATCTGGACGCCCTGCCGGAGGTTCTGGATACGGACAGGAAGACCATCCTGCACATTCCCCATGTGAACAGCGGGGAATCCACCAAAGAAAAGTATGATGAAGTAGGCCATATTCTGGATATCATGGGCACGGTGGAGGGAGAAGACCCGGAGAATGGCCTCCTTTACGTGCGCCGCCGCGCGGACGGGCGCGTGCTGAAAGTAGCGGATTTGGTGAATGATGAGGCCGCCCACCGCAACAGGCTGGTGGCTTATCTGCGTAAAGTGAAACAGAAGGATGAACTGGATATTATCATTGCCCTGGGCATGGCCAAGGAAGGCTTTGACTGGCCCTGGTGCGAACATGCCCTGACGGTGGGTTACCGGGGGTCTTTGACGGAGATCATCCAGATTATCGGCCGCGCCACGCGCGACTGCCCGGGCAAGACCCATGCCCAGTTCACCAATCTGGTGGCCGCCCCGGCGGCGAAGGATGAGGAAGTGACGCTGGCGGTGAATAATATGTTGAAAGCGGTGACGGCCTCCCTGCTGATGGAGCAGGTGCTGACCCCGGAATTCAAATTCCGGGCCCGTGCGGAGAGCGAGGACGAACGCAGGCCGGGGACGATTCACATCCGCGGATTCAAAGAACCGGGCACCGGGCGTGTGAGGGATATCGTGGAGAATGACCTGGCGGATTTGAAAGCCCGCATCATGCAGGATGATACGGTCAGAAAGCTGATTGCCCATCCGGATGCGGACCCCCGCATCGTCAATAAGGTGCTGGTGCCTAAAATCATTGCGGAACGCTATCCCGGATTGACGGAAGAGGAACGGGAAGAAGTGCGTCAGGCCGTGGTGACGGATTGCGCCATCAGGAGCGGGGAAATCAGGGAAGAGAAGGATTCCGTGAGCGGTCAGAGCCGGGAATTTATTAAGATGGGTGAAAAATTTGTTAATGTTAATGATTTGGATATCAACCTGATAGACGGAATTAATCCCTTCCGCGGGGCATTTGAGATTATGTCCAAGCAACTGACAGCCCCCGTTTTGCGGCTGATACGGGATGCCATTGCGGAAACGCGCATCACCCTGGGGCTGCAAGAGGCCGTTCTGCTGTGGGAATCTGTGCTGGCTTTCAACAAGGCGCGCGGCAGGGAACCTGACCCGAACGCGGAGGATGCCAATGAAGCCACTTTGGGGCAGGCCCTGGTGCTGATACGCAGGGAAAAACGGAGGAGGGCGCGGCATGGATAAGGAAGCGCTGGAAAGAAGGCTTGCTGCCATTTTTGAGGAGGCGGAGGAAGCCGGGATCCACCTGGACAGCAAGCCGGAGCGAGTCCCTGTGAGCAGGGGGGACAGGCTGGCGGAGTCTTTTGAGGAGATCTCCCGTTTTGTGGATGAATGCGGGAGGGAACCGGTCAAGGGGCTATCCATGAATGAACGCAGGCTGGCCGCCCGGCTGGAACAAATCCGTCAGGATCCCGTCAGGGCGGCCCAGCTGCGCCCCATTGACCGGCACGGGCTGCTGCCCCAGCCGCCTGCCACGGTGGAGGAGGTGTTCCATGATAAGAGCATGGAGGCTCTGCTGGAGGATGAAGACGCTGCGGATATTTTTGACGTGAGCGCTCTGCCCCGGCGGGAGCTGCCGGAATATATTGCCAAACGCGTGCCATGCCGGAATTTTGAGCTGTTCCGGGAACTTTTTGCGCGGTGCCAGCGTGAACTGAATGAGGGTAAACGCCATACTTCACGTGTGGCCAATGGGCAGAAAAATGTGCTGGAACAGGGAAATTTTGTTCTGTTGAAAGGGATGCTGGCCTATATAGCCGATAAGGGAGAGACTACGTATAACCGCCGCAAAGAACGGAATAACCGTTTGCGCGTGATTTTTGAAAATGGAACGGAGGCCGATCTGCTGATGCGCTCCCTGTTTTGTGCCTTGTATGACGGCGGCCGCCTGGTCAGCGAGCCGGATGAAACGGAATTGAAGCTGGAAGGCCCCGTAAATGAAGATGACTGCCTTACCGGCTGCGTGTATGTGCTGAAATCCGCCAGCAGGCTCCCGGAAGTGCGGGCCATTCCTCATCTGTACAAAATAGGGGTAAGTTCCGTGCCTCTGGAAGAACGTATTGCCCATGCTCGCCATGAGGCGACGTATCTGATGGCGGATGTCATTCCCGTGAGGAAGTGGGATTGTTACAATCTGGATGCCCGCAAGGCGGAAAACCTGCTTCACCATTTCTTTGCCGCCGCCTGCCTGGATTTGGAAATCAGGGATGGGAGCGGGCGGCTGTGTCGTCCGCGGGAATGGTTTTCCGTTCCTCTGGGGATTATTGAACAGGTGATTCCTCTGTTGCTGGACGGCAGCATTATTCATTACCGGTATGATCCGGAGTCCATGACGTTGGAAAAACGGGCGGGAGACGGAAAAGGAAGGTGAGGGGGAAGGCAGACAGGCCGCTCTTCACCTGACCGGCCTGCTTCCAGAGGCGCCCGGCGGAATATCCGCCGGGGCCATCATGGAATGACGGATATTTCCAGAAGGTCTTATGGCATGGAGATGCCGATTTTGTGTTCCCGGCTGTTGCCGCGGAGTTCCGGGGCGTACATGGCCTCAATGACGGCCGGAAGGGCGCTGAAGCGTCCCGGACGTTCCGCGCGCAGGCGGTGGCTGATCTGGTACTGGCCCATGGGAAGGGAGGAAAGGAAGAGGCGTATTTCCTCATCCCCTATTTCCCTGTAGCCGAAGACGGTTCCCAGCCGGGCGTAGCCGCTGGCGGTTTCCCGGGATTCGCAGCCTGCGGGCTTGGGGTCCAGGAGCATGAGGTATTCCACGTCGTTCTTCGTTTTCACGGTCATCACCACTTCAATGATGTCGCCGCTGGCAATGACGTCCCCGTTTTTCAACAGCGTGCGCCGTGTCAGGTCTCTGCCCTGGGAGACGAGCTCCCCTGCATCCGTCTGGGTGTCCTTCACGGAACCGTCTTTCACCGTTTCCTTCCGGATGCGGTAGTAGGAGCGTTCCACGGTGACGGCATTCCCCGCGGCGGGAATGGGATCTTCCAGGGAGAAGTAGCTGAGGGTGGCATTGGCATAAATGTTCCCTCTGCCCTTTTTCCTGCGGATGGTGATGACATGGCTGCCGTCCGTCAGGTCTTTCCCGCTCATGCGGAAGGCGTTGTCAAAGGTGAACAGGGTTTCTTTCGTACTGGCGATTGTTTTAACCGGAACGCCGTCGTACAGGATTTCCGCTTCCATGTCCTCCATGCCTTCCCTGGTCTGGAGAAGGTAGGCGGACAAGGCTTCCAGACAATCCGCCGTATCTTTGGTGGAGTCCCAGTAGGAACCGTTGGCGCGGTTGTCGAGCAGCCATTTTGCCAGGCGCGCCGTGACGGGATTGCCGGGGGCGCTCTTGGCCATCAGTTTCAGGTAGGCCGCCTGCGTGGCTGCGCTGCTGCCGTACCAGCGCCACCAGTATCCTGCATTGGGAAGGCGCAGCCAGGCGGTTTGCAGGGAATCGTCCTGCTGGAGGAATTGGGAGATGACGGGCATTATCTTGTTGAAGTCGTCCATGCGGTGGGCGTCCAGCAGGATTTCCGCCAGTTGAATCTGGCTGATGACGGGAAGTTCCAGCCTGTCACGGAACAGGTAGCGTTCCATAGGCAGGTTTTTCACGCCGCATTCCGCCAGGACGGAGTAGACCAGGGTATCCGTCGCGGAGGCCGTCAGGCGGTAATTCCCCAGTTTGCGGAGAGCTTCCTTCTTTTCAGGTCCGTCCGGCAGTTGTTCCAGTTTCCGGAATTTGTCTCCTTGTTCAAGAAGAGCTGTCTGGCGTTCCTGATAGTTTTTCAGCCAGCGGACAGCTCCGGAAATCATGCCTTCCGGCACGTTGACCGTGTTTGAAGCAATTTTCAGGCCGTGAGCCACGTGGGCCGTCATGACGGGATCTCCCTCTTCCGCCCCTCCGAACCATCCCCAGGAGCCGTTGGAGAGCTGTTTTTCCCGGAGGGAGGAGATTCCCCTGGCAGCCATCTTTTTCAGCGCGGCTTCATCATAAACGGGGTTGCGTTCCAGTTTTTTCATGACGCTGTCATGGAAGGCCTTGTTCTTGATGTCCCGGGGATTCAGGCTGCGATGGCTTTTCAGCGCCGCTCCGGGATTCAGGCCGAGTTGCTTGAGCGTGTCCGTCACGACGAGGGCGGGGAGGAAGCGGTTGAGCGTCTGTTCCACGCAGCCATAGGGGTATTCCGCCAGATAGGGCAGGGCCTCCACCATGCTGAGGGCGATGCTGGGGGAGACCTTGACGACCAGTTCGCTTTCCTCCCTGCGCCGCTGCTGCGGCAGGGAAATGGAAAGTGTCTTTTCCTGTTCTCCGGAGAGCACTGCGGCGCTTTCCGCGTGGAGCTGCTTCATGCCGTGCACCAGTACGGGGAAGTTCATCTGCATGGCGTCTCCGGTAGAGCCAGCCGACGCTTCCATGGCGACGGCGGCGGTTCCCTCCCTGACGGCGGCAGCCCACCAGTTGACGACTGCCTGCCCCTGGGCAGGAACGTCCACTTCCCGCACGGCGGAATTATCCGTATCTGCGGAAAGCCCCTTCACGGCCGGATCGTCAGCCGGGAGAAGTTCCAGGCACCCGTCTTTCAGGGAAATGGAAACGCGGGCGCGGACAGCCTTTCCCGTCCGGTTGCGGACCAGGGCGCTGAGCATCACGATGTCTTTTTCCACAAAGAAGCGCGGGGCCTGCATGCTGACCATGAAGTCCTTCGTGGTCAGGAATTCTGCGGAAGCCTGCCCAACCTGCAATCCGGGGGTGATGACCCAGGCTGAGGCCTTCCATGTGGTCAGGTTGTCCGGCATTTCCACGGGTACGGCAACGTTTCCTTCTTCATCCGTTTTGAGCGTGCCGCACCACTTGATGCAGTCCGCAAAATTGGTGCGCAGTTGAATGTGCGGGGAACCGTTTTCCTGTGCGTCCGCATTTCCCTGTCCGTTTGCAAGGGACTCGCTTTCTGCACTTTCTTTGTCCGCGGCCATGGCCATGACCGGAACGGCGGCGGGGGCGGCCGCTCCTGTAGCCAATGCGCGGCTTGCGGCAGCATCTGCACCGGAATCGAACACTGCCTCCGCAAAGCCGTTAACGATCCCTTTGGCCTTTCTCGCCATAGGTCCGTAATTTCTGTAGAGCAGGGATTGGAAAGAGGGCTGGCCCGGACCGCGATCCTGCTGCGTGCCGGAAGCCGTCATTTTTTTCAGGCTGAGGAAGCCGGTTTCGTTCAGTCTGCCCCATACGGTTTTGGAGATGTCCGTAATATTGGGGCGTGCGATGTATTCCAGAGCCTTGTCATAAACGGCCAGGGCGACGATGCCGTTACTGACGGGTTTGCCGTCAGGCCCCTTGACCTGAATGGTGACGTTGCCTTGTTCACCGGGCCGGTATTGGGATTTGCCCGGCACTATGGAAGGAGCCAGAAGCTGTCCGGCGGGCGGAATCAGAAGTTCGGCGGAAGCCTCATGAAGTTCTCCGTTTCTGACGGTGAAGGCGTTGACTCCCATATTGGGCATATCTTCCCGGGTCAGGCGGCATTCCACAAGGGCTGTCTGCCGGTCCAGGGAAACCAGACGGCGGGATTCGTTTTTCCAGGAGTTGCGCAGGAAGGTCCAGACGCGGGCGTCCGGATAATCAGAGGTGACGAGCAGCCTGGCCGTATCTCCCGGAGCGTATTCCTTTTTGTCCGGATGGATGGAAAGAGGATTGATTTTAAAAGGATTCTGTTTGCCCTTGCCGTAGGAAAGGAACTGGAAGGATTCTTCCACCTTGTTGCCGTGCCCGTCCTCCAGGGTTGTGGAAAGGGCATACAGGCCGGATTCCCCGGTCTGGAAGGACAGGGAGGCTTCCCCATCTTTCCCGGTGGCGATATCCCAGGTTTCCAGCGTTTCCCGTCTGCCGTCCGCACGGATATGCTGCAGGACGCAGGTTCCCCTAGCATGGGCAATTTTGGCGCCATCCGCCGTGGCTGCGGTAATGGATGCCCGGACCGGCGTTCCGGCGGGGGCATAGCCGCAGTTCAGGGTGGTGAAGATATTAAACGGACGGAAAGTGGCAATGACCTGTCCGGAAGCGGAAACTTCCCGCAGGGAGGCGTCCGTCACGCTGACGGAAACGCGGTAGGTGACGTTGCTGGAGGGGAAATCCCGGGCATCCTGCGCCGTGGGTAATTCTACGGATGCTTTTCCGTCCTTGTCCAGCGGCACCGTCTTTTCCAGGACGGTCAGAGGCGCATCCGGGAAAAAGGGAATGTAGTACGGGCTGAAAGACCTGTCGTACAGCCAGCTCCATTTCCAGTAAGGCGTCCAGATGTTCGCCCCCAGCGTCCGGGTGATGGTGATGGTTGCCTTCCCCCCGCTTACGGGGCCGCCCGCGTAATAATCCGCCTGAATGGCGACGGGAATGGGTTGTCCCAGCCGGATAGGTTTGGCGGGGGCATCCATTCTGACGGAGAATTCCGGCTTTTTATACTCTTCCATCCGGAAAAGGGGGGCATACAGCCGGAAATCCGGATCTGCGGAGTCATGCAGTTTCAGCTTGGCCCCATACTGGCCCAGCGGGGCGTCCGCAGGAATGAGCAGTTCCAGTTCAAAGCTGCCTGTGGAATCCGTCGTGACGGTCTTTGGAGGGAAAATGCTCTCATCCCCTGTTGGAGAGGCAATGGTCAGCGTCAGTTTTTTTCCGGCGCAGTCTTTTGTTCCGGGATTCGCGATGTCCGGGCGGAAGAGGACGCCTTTGAAACGGGCCGTCTGTCCGGGGCGGTACACGGGCTGGCTTTCCAGGAAAAAGCAGGAATAGGAGTCGGAGGCCTTGTTGGCCGTATCCATGAGGTAATTGCCGGATTCCCAGCCGTAGTCAGATATTCCCGCCAGCACATAACTGTCCCCCTTGGAAGCGATGCCCAGGAACATGTTGTAGGGAGGGGCGCTGGAATGGCGGTGAGGGATTGTTTCTATCATGGCTCCGTCCTTGTCCGTGATTCCCTTTACCTGGCGTTTTTGGAGCGTTTTATCCTGCCGGTAGCGGAGGAGCCGCAGGCTGCCTCCTTCCACGGGCATTCCCGTTCCGGCGTCCGCCAGGAACCAGAGATTGCCTTCCGGAACGGAACGGCGTACCAGCACCATGTCTGACAGAGTAAGAAAGCGATGGAACCGGTAGCCGTTTTCCAGTGTGACGGTGAGCAGGTACCAGCCGGGTTTGCGGGTGGGTACGGGAATGTGAGCGATGTGGTTCAGGTACCGGTTCCCGGGAGTCAGGGTTATCTCATCCCCCTTGATTTCCTCCCCCAGATAGCGGGCATAGGATGAGTCATGCAACAGGCTGAAGAGCAGGTTCCCCAGGTTGGAATACCTGTCTTTGTAAGCTTTTCCCAGCGTTTTGGAGGTTTGGACCTTGTCCATGCGTTCTTCCTGCCACCGTTTCATATCCACGGGGCGGACCGCTACGCAGGCCCGGGAAGCGTTGCGGTAGGAGAAGGAAACAGTCACCGGTTCTCCCGCCAGCAGCGTTCTTTTATCCGTATCAAATGTTCCGTTGGGTTCCGTGATGGAGGCGATGCGTTTCTTCAGATTGTCCGCCACGTCCAGAAATTCCTCCTTGTCCTTTTTGTTCCAGGATTGTGCGTTCCAGGTTTGAAGGATTTTTCCTAAAAACTGAGCGGCAGCGGGCCTTTGGTTGCGGGCCAGGAATTCGTCCGCTGCCAGATTGGCGGCGTTAACGTAGTAATCCGGCTCCGGCGTTATTCGGACGGCGGAAGCAATCCGGATGAAGTCATAATCCGGGGGAAGGTTGGTGAGCAGGAATTTACCGTTGCCCGTCCGGTCGGTTTTAACGATGGTCTGGTCCGTTTTTAATTCCGCCGGGTTGATGCCCGCCACCATGCCCGCGTTGCCGGGGCCGTACACGAATTCTTGGTCCGGCGCCGTATTGGCATAAGAGAACAGCCGGCGGCACCAGGAGGCGGTGAAATAATTGACCTGGTTGGCCAGTTCCGGATTCGCCTGAATGGCGGCGTCCAGCAGCCAGCGCATGCGTTCTCCGTCGTTTTTAGCCGTCTCCCAGGAGGAAGAGGCATGGTAAAAGACGACTTCCGGCTTCCCCGTTTTGGCATTGACCTTGACAGGCACGGTGGCGACGTTCCGGAACGGGGGGGCTTCCTCCCTGGCGACGTACCCCGGCAGTTCCTCCAGGCTGGTGAGGTTCCCCAGGGCGGCGTAAGCCTGGAAGGGGGAAGGGGAACTGTAGCGGCCGCCTTTCACCAGCAACGCCTGTGCCGTGATGAAGCGCAGTTGTCCCAGAAGTTTCATGTTGTTGTCCTTTTCCGCCAGCCGCATGGCCTTGACAAGGCACCGCAGGGCTTCCACGCGGTCCCTTGCTTCTCCGGAATATTCCCCATCCCATGGTCCGGAGCCGCGGATATAGGCGCCGTTCACCAGTTTGAACGTATGGCAGGCGTTCTGGTACAGGAGCGCGGCGTCCATCAGGAAATACGGGTTGCCGCCGTGACGCTTCATCTGTTCCTGCAGAATGGAATCCAGATTGATGGAATCATCCAGGGCATTGAGACGGGTAAGAGCCTGGCAGTAAAGAAGCAGATCTGTCCCGCTGTATTGGTCGTCATATTCATGAAGTTGTTTCAGAGCCTGTTCCGCCGCCTTCTTGAACAGTCTTTTACCCAGAAGTTTTTCAAGGTTTTCAACAGCTTGCTTCCTTTGCTGCGGGGAAACAGGGGAACTTTTGACTTCCGCTGGGGCATGTTGTTGCGGAGGGGTGGAGGCGTCCGCCGGAGACGGCATTCCTGAGGCCAGCAATCCTGCCGCCAGAAAAAGAGCGGAAAAGAATCTGTTCATTCCGCCAGACTACTTCCAAGTAAAATCTTTGGCAAGTTGCAAGTAGGCTGCGGGAAAAGGGAGAGTGTCTTAACGCTGTTAACAACACCGGGAATGCTGGAAGGCCGGGAACTTCATGAATGGATGTTTTACCCCTTTCGTCATGCGTGCTGAATGTTGCTGCAACCCAGTCTGTAGATGGTCTGGATGTCCTGTACATCCAGCTTTTCCAGGCCGCCGACGGGGCCGCGCACACTGACGGCCTGTTCCGCCATCAGGGGGAAATCCCCGGGAAGGATGTCCAGCTCCTCCATAGTCGTCGGGAGCCCTAATTCCCGGTAAAAACGTTCCAGACGGGAAATACCTTCCCGGATGATGGCCTCCGGTTCCCGGAAAGAACCTTCCACACCCATCACATTCACGGCGAACTGCACGAATATTTCCTGGTGTTTGGGGGAAACATACTTCATCCAGGCCGGGGTGACGACGGACAGCCCTGCGCCGTGGTCCACATGGTACAGCGCGCTCAATTCGTGTTCCATGGCGTGGCAGCCCCAGTCCTGTTCGCGGCCTACGCCCAACAGGTTGTTGTGGGCGATGTTTCCGGAAAACGCAATCTCCGCCCAGGCGTTGTAATCATTCAGGTCCCCGTTCAGGATGCGGGCGTTTTTCATGATGGTGCGCAGAGTGGCTTCACAAAGGCTGTCGGAAAGGTCCGTATGCAGGGTTCTGGTGAAATAGCGCTCAAAAATGTGGCTCATCATGTCGCTGACGCCGTTGGCCATCTGGCGGCGCGGGAGCGTGAAGAACAATTCCGGATTGATAATGCTGAATACGGGGCGCAGTTTGGGGGAACCGTACCCCAGTTTTCTTCTGGTTTCTTCATTGGTGATGACCGTATTCGGGCTGCTCTCGCTGCCTGCGGCGGGAATGGTCAGCACGGTGGCGACGGGCAGAGGGTTGGACTGAGGATGTTTTTTGGAAAGGTATAGTTCCCATACGTCCCCTTCGTAGGGAACGCCCAGCGCAATCGCCTTGGCGGAATCAATCACGCTGCCCCCTCCCACGGCCAGCACGAGGCCCAGACCGTGTTCCCGGCAGAGGCGGATGCCCTCATACACCAGGGGGAGCGTGGGGTTCGCCTGAACGCCTCCCAATTCTTCATACTCCACGCCGGCGGCTTTCAGGGATGCCGTGACGGCATCGTAAAGACCGGAACGTCTGATGCTGCCGCTACCGTAATGAAGCAGGATTTTTTTGCCTAACGGCTTGAGAAGGGTTCCCGTTTCATGGTGGGTGCCTTTTCCGAAAATAAGAGTGGTTTTGTTATCGTAAACGAAGTTGAGCATGGCGGGAATGATACGGCAACGCTACGGCCCTTCCGCCCCCTTCTCAAGATTTTTGTATGGCCTGTTCCCATTTCCAGGAGGGGATGCTGTTCCGGAGGATATTCTCTCATGCAGTGGTTCTGTTCTTCTCTGTTTTTTCATCATTGGCACATCTGGACGGGGCTTTCTGGGGGATTGTTTTCTTTCCGTTGTTTTTGGCGATAAGATTCAGCGGAAATAACTCTCTGCGGGAGTGGCGGCGCCTTCCGGCCCCGAGGGGGCAGCGGAAGACGGTTATTTCATTATTCTGGGCCGCTTCCGGCAGGTAATCGGAGCAATGGCTGTATTCGGCCAGGGATGTGCGGAGAATGGCGGGGAAACGGGAAGTTGCAGAAATCCGTAAAAATTATCCTGGTGAATACTGTTCGAATTCACGATGCATGGCATACTCCTCCTGCTTTTTGCTTGAGCGCGGAGGCCTTCCCGTTTATTGTCACGCACGGGCCATGTCCGGTCCCCGTAGTTCAATGGATAGAACGGGTCTCTCCTAAAGACTAGATGCAGGTTCGATTCCTGCCGGGGACGCCACCCAATATTATTCAGAGCCTTGCATCAGCATTAAAAACGCAAGGATTTTGCCTCTCTTGTGCGAGGTATCGTCATGGTTGATTGAATGGGGAATGGTTCAAGGGGAAAGCAGGTATCCGGATTATCGGCGCCCGGCCGGAGAGGGCGAATAACTTGGAATTCATGTCTGATTGGAAACAAAAAGCAAATGCGGAAGAAAGATTGCAGACAGCAAGAAAATGTGCTAAAGGCTGCCGGAGAAGAGCCTTTGGGGCGGAACATTGTGCTTCGGGACATGACAGGCAGGCATGGAGCAATGTTTCCCAGCCGTACAGGGGATGGATGAAAGAGCGTTATGCAATAACAAGGACAAGAAGATGGAGGCAATTAAAATAATCCGTTATCTGTCGCCCGTTGGAGAAATGATGATTGGCTCATATGGCGGCTATCTTTGCATTTGCGACTGGGCGAAGGAAAAACGCCGCGGCACGATAGACCGCCGCATTTGCCGGCATCTCAACGCTGAATATGAAGAAGGGACTTCCGAGGTTATTGAACAGGCGGTAAGCCAGCTCCGTGAATATTTCCAGGGGGACCGCAGAGACTTTGATATACCCATTGTATTTACCGGATCGGAATTTCAAAACTCAGTCTGGCATGAATTGATGAAAGTCCCTTACGGTTCCACCATTTCTTATGCAGAGCTGGCGCGCCGCATTCATCATCCGAGGGCTGTCCGGGCTGTAGCGTCCGCTAATGCCACCAACCCCATCTCCATTTTCGTGCCCTGTCACCGCGTCATCGGCAGCAATCAGAAACTGACAGGTTATGGCGGGGGGCTTGATGCGAAACGGGAATTGCTTGCCCTGGAAGCGCGGGTGAGCGGAAGTGTGCTGGCCTTGTGACCCGTGATGTGAGGAAGACAGGCAAGGCTGTTTTGGGAGGCTGCTCTTCCGGGGCAGCCCGGCAGGGGGGGCGTTAAGAAGCTTCCGCGTTTGCGCCGGAATTTCCGGCTGTCTTCGTTTAAATGGAGGTGCCTTGTGAGGCGCTTCACCATTTGAGGAGGGTATTCCCTCCCTGGGCGAATCCGGAGAGCAGGGTGCCCATTGCTGAGGTTTTCTGGGCTCTTGCATTGGCGCGGCCCGTGTATTGCTCCATGTTGGCGCGGTTGTACAGGGATTGGGCGTTCCTCATGGCTTCCGCCGCTTCATCCTGAATCCGGGTTTGCAGGCGTGTCGCCAGAGCCTGTTCCCTGATTGGAACGGAGCCTTCCCGAAGCAGGGAAGATTGGGCGGCGTCCAGTCGGGCTTCTCCCATTTGGCGCGCAGCGTCCTGCTGCATGCGTTTGGCATTTTCCATCCCTGTCTGTTTTTGGAGGTCCGCTTCGTTCCTGAGGGTGGCGGCATTTGCGTCCGCCGCCTGTCTGGTGGCTTCCGCGCTTTTTTTCTGTGCAGACGCGGATGCCGCACCTGCTGCCGCTGAAGTAGCGGCCAGTGTTATCATTCCCAATGATGCTGGATCAAATCCCATGCGCGCATTCTGATATGAAAAACGGTTCAGGCGCAAAACGCCTGAACCGTTTGACATGAATCAGGGTTTGGCACAGAAGAGGGGTTACTCAATCACGATGCTTTCAATGTTCAGCACCGGACGTTCCGGAGTGGAATGGGGATCAATGGTTCCGGTAATGATGACGGCGTCTTGTTCTTTCAGCCCGTTCACGCCTTTGGCGGAGTGCTTGATGGGCTGCCCCTGTTCATCCACGAACTGGACGGTCATCGTATTGTTTTTCCGTATTTCCACCGGTACCGTACCGGCGGCCCAGACTCCCTTCTCCTTCATATTGACCAGGAGCTGAGCTATGTTTTTTGAAAAGACGGGGTCATCTCCGATCACCGCTCCCTTGACGGTGACTTTGTCGCCCGGAGCCGCTTTTCTGGCATCTGAAACGACCAGAGCGCGTGGCAGGCCAACCATATTTTCCGCGAATCTCACGGCCATCTTCTGGGTAACGTTCTGGTCGGAGGTGAGGGCGTTTACCGTTTCCTTGGGATTGCAGCCCATCAGGGAAACTGCGGCCATTGTCAGAATGATCAAGTGTGTGGTGCGCATGGAAACTCCTTTCTGTTGAAAGGTTGGATTCCTTTTCTCCTTCTGCCGTTCATCATTCCGTGTAAGGAAAAGAATATTTTTTACAGGAACAGCCCGGCAGCCAGCATGGCGAGGTCCCTGAGAACGTCCCACAATTTTTCCGCATTGTGGATGCAACCCGCCAGAAAGCGGTGAAGGCTTACGGCGTTGAACAGGCGCAGGAGCGCCAGGAAGAGAAGAAGATTGGCAAAATATACGAGAATCAGGGAGAAGAAGGTGCCGTTGTCCGCCAGGTCCGGCTGGTCCTTGGGAATGATCCATGCCGTCCAGAACAGGTGGAAGCACCACCAGAAGCCCAGGCCGGAGTAAAGAATGGCCTGGCAGGTGACTGTAGGCCAGAAGAGGTACGTTACGCCCCATACCAATCCCCACAGCATGGCCCAGAGAGGAAGGAAGTAGGGGGAAAGGGAGATAAAGATGTTGTTTTTATCCGTCTGGATGTACCCTCCGTCCAGATCCGCTTTGAAAGCATGGATGGAGCCGCGGCTGCAAATGACCGCCAGAGCGTGCGTCAGTTCATGCCCCAATACGTACAGGTACAGCAGGGAGGATGTGAACAGCCTGCTGCTGCCCAGCACCACCCACACGGCAGCTCCCATCAGGGCATACCATACGGGAATGGAGAAGAGAATATTGAGGCTGCCGGAGGCATGGGCCAGCTGGTCGCACAGGGACATGGCCGTGATCAGGGCCAGCGGAAGCAGGATAAGGGTGGCTACGGCATGCCTGATGAACCGGGTTCTGCGCGGGAGATCCATGAAGGAAAATTCCTGGCATTCGTCCTCCCAGTATTCGGAGGATACCTGGGCGCGGTAAGTCTTGTTCCAGGCGTCCCGGTTGCATTGCCGCATCATGTCGCCGAGGCTTGCCGCGGATCTTGGTTTCCGGGCGGTTTCTGCATACCGGCGCCAGTCCTGGCGCGGCGGTGTGTGTCTGGGGGCCTTGGGCATGCGGTGTGAGGTCTGGAACCAGCATAAAGGGACTTGAGGAGAAATGCGAACCAAATTTGCCTCTTCCGGAAACCGGAGGAAAAAATGTTTTATCCACGCCGGCTGTTCCTGTATAATCCGCCGCATGCAAGATGTCCTGCTGGTTCTGGAAACTTCCTGTGTGCAGTCTTCCGTTGCGGCTTGGAGCGGGGAAAGTCTGCTGTGCCAGGCGGCATGGAGAGCGGAGCGCAACCATTCCTCCGCTATTTTCAAGGCGTTGCGGCAGGTTCTGGATGCTTTG
>OHOZ01000859.1_pt1 | contig 15667 bp, 11 predicted proteins | sample 1569931 | NCBI WGS metagenome assembly OHOZ01 (sample SAMEA3879572, study PRJEB24766) | human gut metagenome | biome: human-associated habitat; feature: feces | place: USA | collected 1985/1987
CTCCAGCAGACTGAGGCCAAGCAGGAGCAGCGGGAAGCGCGGTGCTGGCTCCCTGACGGTTCCGGCGGATTCATTCGCTGCCCGGAGGAGAATAAATGCGCCCAGTGCGAACGTTGTAAATCCTTCAGCTTCGACACGAACCACCCAACCAGCTATGAGGCCTTTCAGGATTTCTACAGCGATCAGGAAGAGGAACTGTACCTGGCCGGGGAGGATACGCCCGGGATGAAGGAGCCTTCCATTGAAGCGGAAGCGCAGCAACCTGAGGAAGCCTACACCGAGATCATGCAGCTTCTGGTGGATCGGCTGACCGCTATCAAACCGAAGTACGGCCTGATTTTCCAAGAGCTGCTGAAGGGCAACATGCACCCCCTGAGCATTGCGAAGGCCCTGGGTCTGGGAAAGAGCCAAGTCTACGAAACTGTCCCCAAGGTTCAGGAGATCGCGAAGAAGCTGTACTTTGATCTTCAGGACAAATAAAAAACGGCCTGGCGGTTCACATAACCGTCAGGTTTTTTCATGTACACCCTGGGCCTGCACACCCGGGTGCATAGGGCCGCACACCCGTGTGCAAAATGTCCTGCACACCCGTGTGCAAGCAGGAATTTTGGCATGGTGTGCAGAATAGAAAAAGTGCGAAAAGTCCTGTAATGGCGAGGCTTTGGGGTGTTGCACACCTTCATCTGATTGTTGGACGATCTTACCGCCTGCGGAGAGCACATCGTTCACATCGATGGGGTCACAGGTTCGAGTCCTGTTGCGACCACCATGAAAACCCTTGATTTTCAAGGGTTTTTTCGTTTTCTCCAGGGGCAAATACCCCAACCGTACCCCAACCGCCTTTTCGTACCCGTTTCGCTGAACGGTTTTGTACGATAAGGTGCGTTTTTTATTTCGGTTGATCGTTATTGCAAGTGTATTTGCCACTGGAAAAGTATATCGCGATCTTTCCTGCGGTTTTTTATGTCTGTCCATACCCCAACCGATCAGAGTGCTTCATAGAATGCCTGCATCCGGTTGGCGCTGTCCCGGCGCATGGTTTCGGTCACGTGGGCGTATTTATCCAGCGTGAACGCCGCGGTGAAATGCCCCATGTTCTCCTGCACCGTTTTCACATCATCGCCGGCCCGCAGAGATGAAACCGCATACGTGTGTCTCAAATCGTGGAAACGGTGATGCTCCAGCCCCGCCTTCTTCAGAATGTTCTGAAAAAATTTGTGGACGTTAGACTGGGAATAGTGCTTCCCATTGGGATAGGTGAACACCAGATCCGGGAACCCCAGATCATCCCACAGATCGCCTGCTGCCTTCTTCTGCTGCTCCTGCCGCTTTTTGTGTTCGCGCAGGGTCTCCATCACGAAGGGCGCGGGAGCCAGCGTCCTGGGCTTTCCGTTTTTCAGGGTATCGAATCGGAAATTCTTTTCGATCCCCCGGGGCGGACAAAGCTGCTTCTTCACATAGATCAGCCCTTTGTTGAAGTCCACGCAGTCCCAGGTCAGGCCGCAGAGCTCACCGGAACGCATTCCGGTGAACAGTGCGGTCTTGATCAGTGCTTCGTGCTCATGCCCCTTTACCGTTTCCAGCAGTTTGTTGATCTCCGGCGTGTCGAAGGGCTGAATCTCCGCCTGATTGATCTTGGGCAGGATGCACGCTTCCGAGGGATTCTTGGCGATGTATCCGATCTTTACTGCCACCGACAGTGCCTTATGCAGGCAGCCGTGGGCATTCTTGACCGTTTTGGGGCTCAGCCCTTTCTCATTGATCAGGCTGTTATATACCTTCTGGATCATCAGGGTTTTCAGGTCGCTCAGCTTGACTTCGCTCAGCACCGGCAGGATGTAAAGCCGCAGGTGCAGTTCATAGTTCACTGCCGTGCCACGCTTTACATTCCCGATGTAATCCCGCTGCCAGATGGTCAGCCATTCGCCCACCGTCATGTCCGTTTTCTCAATGAACTGCTCCTGGTCGATTTTGGCCAGCGTATCCGTCAGCTTTTTCCTGACCTCCGCCCGCGTTTTCCCATAAATGGAATGGCGTTTGCCGTTTACGCTGAACCGGGCCTCCCAGGTGCCGTTCTCTCGCTTCTTGATATTGCCTTCGCCGTTAGCACGCTTCTTTGCCATGTGTTCCTCCATTCTCCAGCCAGTCAATCAACGCGGTCCGGGAAATCAGGATCTTCCTGCCTACGGTGATGCTCGGAATTGTTCCTTTGTGGACGAGATCATACATCGTGGGTTTGGATATCCCCAGAATCTTCGCTGCTTCACTGACGCTGCATGTCAATTTGGCGTACGGCGACAAGCTGCATTGTGCTCTTTCGTTGTCAAGGTCCTCTGGGGCCTTCTGCCCCTGAGGCAACAGGTTTTGAACGACCATGTCCACAATCTGCTGCATCTGTTCAGTAGTATATAATTCTTTTCTCATCATTTCAATATCCTTTCGCGCTTTAAAGTGATAAAAAGTTGTAAACTTTCTTCTGTTTGACTGCTCCTGCCGTTTTGTTACCGGTTAGAACCTCATTTTTGACGGGGACGACAGATTGATCGTCCACATCCAAAACCGCCCTCTTTCGTGTCCGAAATCCCTTGTAGAATAAGGCTTTGTTCACCTCTAAATCGTGACAACCGGTAACAAAATGGGTTTTGCGTAAGCTGCTTTTTTCATTTCGTAAAAGCTCTTTTCCCTTCATTTGATGCGTCCATGCGTCCCGTCCAGCGCCCTGTCCTGCTGTCCCGTGGGACGCATGGACGCATTGTTTTGCTTAAAACTCCTTATCAAGTTTTGAATGGGTTGTCGTCCGGGTCCACCTGCTGCCATCCGCCCGATGAAAAGCCGGATGTCGTGATCAGCGATCCGATCCCTTTGAAGCCTCTGACCTGGCGGCCAGCGCTGTTGATGAGATGGGTGGTGTACTGGATGCCGTACTTTTCCTGATTGGCCACCAGCTGCTCGATCAGCGTTTTGCTTTTCAGCGCCGGGTACGCATTCTCCTCGCACCAGGTGTGGTACACATCGCCCAGCTCTTTGGAACTGACGGAGCAGTCCGGCCCGCGGGTGATGTAGCCCTTCGACTCCAGGAACAGCTCCACGTTGTTGGCGTCCTTCTTCACGGCTTCCCGGTTTACGCGCGCCTGGTCACTTTCCGTAAAGCGGAAGTTGTTCTTCACCAGCCGCTGCAAACCCTCGAAGGCCCAGAGGAAGATGCCATCCAATTCTTCGCAGAGCTTATCGGCAAGTTCGGGATCATCCGGCCGGTCAGGCGGCTTCCGCTTGGTGGTCAGGATCAGCTGCCGGCGGAAGAAGCCGTCGCTCCGGTCAAACAGCGACATTAGATCGCCGTTGGAAAACGCCATGATGCGCGCCGTCATCCAGCCCTGATAGCTCTGCTTGCCCTTGCGCTCCAGATCCATTTTGCTTTTCGCGGTGACGATGGACTTCACATAGTTGGTCTGACGCAGCGCTTCCAATCGCATGTCGTCGTCGATCATCAGCAGCACGTGCTCCAGGTCGGCGCGGGCAAATCGGTTTTCTGAAATCTTCCCAACGCTGCCGTCCTTGGCGTATGCGCCGAACAGTTTGGACAGCGCATTGCCGATCTGGCTTTTCCCTTCGCCGCCGCTGCCTTTGATCACCAGCATTTTCTGTCCGGCGTTGCTGGGGATCAGGCAGTAGCCGATGAATTCCTGCAGCGTGGGAATGTCTTCCGGCCGCAGCAGGTCGGAGATAAAACGGAGCCAACGCTCGGGCGACTTCGCGTTCGGATTGAAGGATATGGGCAGCCTGTATCGGACGATCTCATTCTTTTCTTGGGTGAATGTTCCGTCCAAAAACAACGTGCCGTTCCTGACATGAATGCCATCCGTTTGCGGCAGCAGCTCTTTCACTTGCGCTGTGATCCGCAGGGCCTTCACAATGTCATCCACCTTTTTGCTCACGCCGGTGACAACGAAACGCTCCACCATCCGATAGATGACAGCGCGCAGCGCATTCTCATCCGTCACCTTTCCTTCCACAGAGAAGAAAGAGTTTTCCGTGTATGCCAGCCGATACTTTGTCAGGAATTCACGGCAGAAGATCGGTTCATTGATCGTTCTGCCCGTGAACCAATCCGGCCACCAAGGTTGCCTGACAATCTTTTTCTTCTCAGACTTTTCGTTTTCTTCACTTACTATTTCAGTTGTCTGCTTCTCGTTTTCTTTCATGGATTTCTCCTGTTCATTCTCAGTTGTCGTGACATCTGACTGTGTGTCCGATCACACAGTCAGGAAAGGTCGCGATGCCGTCCTGCGTTCGGATCATGCTTCGCGACGGCATGACGCAGGACGGCTTTATGTCAACGCACAGGATAGCTTTTCCTGCGCGGGAAATCGTGGGGGATGAAGCCTTACGCTCGGGCTTTCATCGTCACCATATCACACGGCGTTCAAAAACGTTTTCACGTTTTGAAAACTTCGGAAAGCGTTATGGCGTAAGGCTTTGTTGGCGTTTTTGTGTCTGCCTGTTTTTCTGAATTGACGGTTTTACTGGGCTTTTCGGCCCAAAAGTTTTCACGAAATGAAATCTCTTTTTTTCGGGAACACGGTTCCATGTTCTCCCGAAACCAGCCCCGGAGCATAGTAGGAAACCAGCCCCGGAGCATAGTAGCAAGCAGGGCAAAGGTAGCACCTTTTGCACTTTGCTTGTTGGATGTCATGGCCCCCAAGCCCCTTTTACCAGCGCAAGCGCTGTGGTTGTTCTGCGGATCAGCGGGATTCGTCATCGTGATGGACGGCGTGTTCATCGGAGTGGTGATCTTTTGGTATGACATGTTGGTGACTATTTGGTGCACTGTCCCGTTCCAGAATTTCGTAGTTATACCGGATATGCTTCAGGTCTGTGAGCTTTGGTTTCAGCTTGTCTAGTGCTGCCTGATCGTTTTCTTTCCGTTCCTTCAGCCCGTCGTACTCTGCTGTCAGTTCTTTCAGCGTCGGTATCTTTCCATCGAGAGATGAGTAGACCGCCTGGGCGTTTCTGTGATCTTCGATCTCCTGCCGATGCTCCTGATAGAATTTCACGGACCAGCCGGATTCCCGATACTGGGTGTAAACCTCTTTCGTCCGGCTGTAATCCCGGATCGTTTGCCGCTGTCGGTTGATCTCCTTCATTCGGTTTTGTTTTTCCCGGAGAGCTGCTTTCAACTCTTTTTGCTGATTGGTCAGCTCCTGAATCTGCTCGTTCAACTCTTCCAGCGAATCGATCTGATGCTCTTTCAGGAAAATGACCATCTGCGCTTTCGCTTCAATGTTGTTCCGCTCAGCCCAGACTTGGTAACCTTTCCCCTTGCCGGCGCGGAGCTTCGCTTCAATATCCACCAACCGTTTGATCTGACTATCGGTGAAATCGCCCCGCGGGATTTTCGGAATGTGCACATGATCATGTGCCAGCGTCCGGCGCAAGGATGTCTCATCGTATTCCGATCCAAGGGTATCGAGCCGGATATATCGCTTTCCCTCCGGCGGCTTGATGCTGATTTGCGCGCCGCGCTTGATGCGGCAACCGGCATCTTCCAGCAACTGCATCAGCGCATCGAAGCCGTTAGGCTGCATCCGCAGCGCGGCGTCGATGATCATTCGCAACTCGTCCCGATGGGTGAACCTTCGCTGATTGCCCTGCCACTTGTCGTAAGTGACGGTTTTGTCCTGCGGATTCTGAATGACTGACAGACTGTGTTCCCGACAGAGCGAATCGCTGATCTGCGCCAGATCCTTTGCCGATTGCTTCACGTCCCGGTATTTGTGCTGCCCTTCCAGATCGGTGGAGCAGAGGATGATGTGATTATGGATGTGATGCTTGTCGATGTGCGTCGCCACAACGTAGGCGAATTGATCGTCGGTCATCCGGGACGCCAGCTCATTTCCGATCTCGTTTGCTACCTCCGGCGTGATCTCCTCCGGCTTGAAAGCCTGCCGGACATGATAGCCGATCACTTCGTTTTCCTGTGTGCGTCCGGTGTTCTGTTGGTATTCCTGACGGAAAAGCATGAACTCATCCGCCGCCGTTTCGGGCGAGCAGGCATAAGTCGAAACCAGAATTCCTCCGTCCGTCTTTTTCGGATTCATGATGTAGTCCAGCCGGTCCCCAATACACTGCCGTGCCGTTTTTCCTTTATTGATGTGAATGGACATGATTCTTGTGGCTGCCATGGGTGCTCCTTTCAATGTTGAATCTGATCCAGCCTGCGAAGAATGCTGCTCAGTATTGTCCGTAGTTCTTTCTGCCGATCTGTTATGTCATCGATTTCCGTTTCAAAAACTGAACCGTGCTCATTTAACCGTCTGGCGATTTGATTGACATTGTTGCTGAGGCTGCCCATGACGCGAACCGCATCATGCAGCTCAGGCAAGTCCAGCTTCAGCACATATCCATTCAAGGCCATGGCGCGGATGAAGGCCGATTGGTTTTTGATCCCGAAGGTTTTCATCTTTTTCTGAATGATGGCGTCCTCTTCCGGCGTTGCTTTGAAGCTGTAGTGAATTGTGCGGTTTTGTTTTTCTGTCACTGTTCTTCCTCCAATCCTTGAAATTCGTTTGTCATGGTGGCTTTTGGTCAAGATTCATTTCATTGTTGTTTGGTTCGGGCTTAATTATCACTGCTGCCTCTGGCAAGAAACCTTGTTTGGCTCACTGCCGGTCCTTTCGGCGCTCCCTTCCGAAGAGGAAGATCTTCGCGGTTTGGACAGATCTGGAAACGTGACCCTGGTTGTCAAGGTGCGCTTCGCTGGCGATGCCAGCGGATGATGAGGGGAAACTCATCGCCTATAAATGGCGAAAATCAGCGATTTTGGAAACACCTGAGAAAAATTTTTTGCCGGGGCGAAACTCACGCTGCACATTTAGCCAGACACCCCTCACCCCTACATGGGAAAAATCGGGCAAATTGACACCACCTCTAGAAAAATTTTTTCAGCACGTGAGTCATCATCTAATGTCCAAAAACGAGCTTTTTGGGAACCTCTTTCGAATAGTTATTTCAAATTGCTCCGCACGAGTATCAATAGTCATCGATTACCCATGCGAATCATGCCAGCATCATCTTCTGTCAGCAGGTCCATATTGCCCGCTGCCCTCCTATGTAAAAATCGAGGCAAAGTGGAAACACTTTTTGAAAATTTTCTGATACGCAGCGTTCAACATCGTCTTCAGAGGGTACTGTCTTCATATGGGCAGCGCTCCTTTCATTTGCCCTCCATATCTACATGGCGAAAATCAGCGATTTTGGAAACACCTGAGCAAAAAAATTGCCAGCATGAAGCTCGTGCTGTAAATTGCCCTACACTCTTTAATGTAAAAATCCGAGCAATTTGACACCGGCAAAATCAAATTTTGCAGCAGATGTGACCATGCGGGATTGCATGCGGAAGTCTTCGCATCATCCTGAACGAAGGTTAGCAGGCACAAAAATAGCCCTGCGGCATTCAGACGCAGAGCTTATAGGGGAAACAGTTGGAGTTTTTTGCCAAGGGGATAAAGAAAAGCACCAGCGTTTTGCCGGTGCTCTCGATCCACTTTTACATGATACATTTTATCACTGATGCCGGGTGGCCTCAAGGTGTCTTTAGGGTGTCTTTGCAGTGTCTTTAGGCTGTCTTTAGAGTGTCTTCCTTGTTATGCGTTAACAGCAATCCCCATACATCGCAGTGCTTTGCTGGCTAAAAGCTATTCCGTCTTCCAATACTTCTTATTGGCGGCCGAAGCTGCTCAGAAATGTTGAACGTGACAAAGTGAATCAGCAGAAGCTTCAAGATATGGGGTACCGCGTGTTTGTAGTATGGGAATGTGAGCTAAAAAATGATAAAGATGTAAGGCTTGAAGACCTATACAAGAGAATCACTTGCTTGGTCCCTGATGTATCACGCTAATTGCCCACCTGATTATTAAGGAAGAAAACGATGAATTGGGAAAGATTTCAAACATATGGTCAATCCTCCGAAAAGTCATTTGAAATGTTATGCAACCAACTTTTTGACTGGTGCAAAGAAGAATGTAAAGATACCCTTGCTCCATTTGTAATTGTCAATGGAGCCGGTGGGGATGGTGGCGTTGAATCTTACGCTGTTTTAAAAGATGGCAGCATAATTGGCTTGCAGGCAAAATGGTTTAGAACAAGCATTCAAAACAGCCAAATCAATCAAATAAAGGGTTCCATAGAGACAGCAAAAAATGCTGTTGCCCTGCCCCATTCCTCACTCCTTCTTGCAGTCACCGCTTAACGTGCTATAATGAAACGAAAAAACATCAGCCGCTCCGCGGCGTTTTTAATGAAGGAGAAGCCATGTCTGCCAGAGGAATTGCGCAAGCAGCGCTTGAGTTTTGGGGCAGCGTTATCTGCCTGATTCTGTTATTCACCTCCATGTTGGATAAGGAATACAAGGAAAGCAGCAAGCGTTGCCTGCTCATGCTATATTCATCGGTTGGGCTGACGCTGCTGTTCGACGCGCTGGCGTGGGTGTTCCGCGGCTGGCCGGGCACGCTGGGCAGCGTCATGGTCCATGTTTCCAATTTTCTGGTTTTTCAGCTCAACTATCTTGTGCTGATGGCGTATACGTTCTATGTGCAAAGCAATCTGCCGGAAAATGGCCGGCGGCGGATGCAGCCGTTCCTTCGGTGCCTATTTGGCGCGTGCGCGCTGATGATGTGCCTGATCGTGGCCAATATTTGGACTCAATGGTTTTATGTTATTGACGCGCAAAACCTTTATCATCGAGGCGCTTTCCACTGGACGGCGCAGCTTGTGGGGCTGATCGGCGCAGTTGTCAACGGCACGTTTCTGCTTCAGTACCGCAGAAGCATCGAAAAGGGCATGTTTATCGCCATGTTCTCCTATATTGTGTTGCCCACCATTGCACTGATCGTGCTTTTGTTTTACTATGGGCTGTCGCTGCTGCATGTGGCAATGTGCATTTCCATGGTATGCATGTTTGTCGCGGCGTTTAAGTCGTATTATATGCGAATGACGGCGCGGGAGCGGGAGCTGGGCGATATGAAAACCCAGTTGCTGATTTCCCAGATTGAGCCCCATTTTCTCTACAACTGTCTCACAACCATCAAATATCTGTGCCGCACTTCACCGGATCAGGCGGTGGACGCGGTGGATGAGTTCAGCCTGTTTCTGCGCGGTAATCTGGACGGCATTTCCGCGCCCAAGTGTATTCCCTTCCGCGCCGAGGTGGAACAGGTGCGCAACTATCTTTCGCTGGAGCAGCGCCGCTTCGGCGCACGGCTAACCGTTCGGTGGGATATTGCGGACGAGGATTTCCTCATTCCTGCGCTAACCCTTCAGCCTATCGTGGAAAACGCGGTGCGCCACGGCGTCATGAAAAGGCCGGAGGGCGGCACAGTTTCCATTCAGTCCGGCTTTTTGCCGGAGGGCTTTGTGGTGGTGAAGGACGACGGCGTGGGCTTTGATGTGGGGCGGATGGAGCAGCAGCAAAAGGCGGCGGAAAGCACCGGGCGGCATTTGGGGCTGCGCAACGTGAAAAGCAGGCTCGAGCTGATGCGCGGCGGGCAAATGCGCGTGGAAAGCGAAGTTGGGAAGGGAACAACCATTACCCTGATTCTGCCGGAGGAATGACGGGGCCTTGTCCAGCATTTGTCCATTCCCGCATGATACAATGAACCGATGAAGGAGAGGATGGCTCATGCACATACTGGCGGTAGACGATGAACAGGCCGCGCTGTTTTTGCTGGAAGAAGCAATTCAAAAGGCTGTGCCCCACGCTCAGATTCATGCCTTTATCCTGCCCGCGCAGGCGCTGGCCTACGCCCGGCAAAACCCGGTGGACGTTGCCTTTTTGGACCTGGAAATGCCGGGAATGGACGGCATGATGCTTGGCAAAAAACTAACGGAGCTGTATCCCGATATCAACCTGATCTACACCACGGCCTACCGTCAGTACGGCGTGGAAGCCTTTTCCCTGCACGCAAGCGGCTATTTGCTCAAGCCCATTCAGCAGGCGGATATCCGTCGCGAAATGGATCATTTGCGTCATCCGCTTCAGCAGGATGATTGCCCTTTGCGCGCCGTAACGTTCGGTTCGTTTGAGTTTTTGAAAAACGGTTCGCCTGTGGCCTTCAAACAGAGCAAATCGAAGGAAATGCTGGCCTATCTGATTGAAAACAACGGCGCGGGCCTGACCAAGCGCGAATTGGCGGCAGTGCTGCTGGAAAGGCGCCCCTATGACCGGGCCTGTCAGGATTACATGAGCAAAATCATTGATTCGCTGGCGGAATCCCTGAAAGAGGCCGGCGCGGGCGACGTTCTTATCCATCAGCATAACCAATATGCGGTGGATACAAGTAAATTTATCTGCGATCTGTACGCCTATCAGCAGGGCGAGGCTTGGGCGCGCAAGGCGTTTCATGGCGCGTATATGCAGCAGTACAGCTGGGGCGAATACATGCTGGGCGAATTGAGCATAGAGGAATAGGAGGCAGCCGGAGGGAGCGTGATCCCTCCGGCTGCATTCGCATCGCCCGACTTTGCCGGCGAGCTCTTTTGACAGCCTGAGGCGGACAAGTTTGTCCATCTTTTGTCCATCATGGAATGGTATTCTACAAACTGGTACCTTATGAAAATTTTAAGAAAGAGAGTAGCAGATGATGATGAAAAAGCAACTGGCGCTTTTTCTGGCGGTATGGATGATGCTGTGCAGCGCGTTTTCGCTGGCGGAAGGTATCGTCCCCACGGCTACGGAAGCCGAAAACACCGTCACTGAAGGACAGGGTGCTGAATGGACGGTGATGATTTATCTGTGCGGCACAGATTTGGAAAGCACCCCCGGAATGGGCGGAATGGCCAGCGGCAACCTTGCCGAAATCGCCCAGACCAAACCCACAGACTCTGTAAACGTGGTCATACAGACCGGTGGCACGAAGCAATGGTACGCCCAGGGCGTTGGGCTGGACATCAACCCGAAGAAGCTGCAACGGTACAGCTATAACCAGAACGGCTATACGCTCATTGAGGAAGCGCCCCTTCAAAACATGGCCAGCGCGGACACGCTGAGCGATTTTCTCAGCTGGGGCAAGAAGACCTACCCGGCGGAAAAATACATGCTGGTGCTGTGGGATCACGGCGGCGGAAGCGTAACCGGCCTGATTGTGGACGAACTGCATGATAACGCCGTGATGTCGCTGGATGAATTGCAGCGCGGCCTGGAGCAGTCCGGCGTGCAGCTGGAAGCGCTGCTGCTGGATACCTGCCTGATGGCTACGCTGGAAACGGCGCAGGCGGCGCAAAGCACCACACACTACATGATTGCTTCCCAGGAAAGCGTTCCCGGCCAGGGCACGGATTATAAGAGCTGGCTGCAAAAGCTCTACGACGACCCGGATTGCGACGGGCAGCGTTTTGGCCGCAAGCTCTGCGACGCAGTGCAGCAGAAGTATGCCGAACTGAACGATGAGTACAGCAGCAAATTCCTGACCTACTCGGTCATCGACCTGACGAAGCTGGACGCGGTAAGCGAGGCCTTTGACCAGATGTTCACCGAGATTGGCGGATTGATAGCCAATCCGGATCAGTTTTATGACTTTGGTTATTCCGTCACGCGTGCGGAGCATTACACCTATCCCAGCATGGTGGATTTGTACAATATGGCGGAGCTGGCGCGGGGAAACGGCGTAAGCAGCGCGACGGTTAACAGACTGACGGCGGCCATTGAGAACGCGGTGGTTTACAATATCAGAGGACTGAACCGCAGCTATTCCCACGGCCTGAGTTTCTACTATGAACCAAACGTCCGTTCCTACCAGCTGGATCACTGCGCGCGGGTCTGCAAAAGCGCGCCATATCTGGCCTTTCTGGACGCGGTTAACGTAAGCTGGACCGCGCCGCAGTGGGTCTATGAAAAGACGGCGCGTCTGACGGAGGTCAGCTACGACGACTACATGGTGGAAGCGGAAACCTCTATTGCTGACGGCAACCTGCATTTGACCATTACCAACGCCAAGAACGCGGTGACGGCAGTTGACGCGGTCATATACCAGAACGACCCCGACAGCGGCGAATGGATCAAGCTGGGCAGCAGCTGGGATGTCAGCGGCAACTTTGCTGAAGGTGAATTTGCCGCCAATTTTGGCGGTTACTGGGCGGCGCTGAACGGGCGCTTCTGCCAGATGAGCGTGCAGGAGGAAGCAGATACCTACATTTTGTACAACATTCCCGCTTACATTGAAGATTACAAGGCCACCAACCTGCGGGCGGCGCTGATGCTTTACACCCCGCTAAGCCAGCAGGCGGAAGCGCTGTCCCAAAGCGATACCGCGGAAACAGAGGAATCCGCGGCGCAGGACGACCCTTCCCAGACGCTTGATAGCAGCGTGCAGCCGCAGGAGGATGACCAAGCGGACGGCGCCGGCTTCATGCTGGATGGGCCCGATGTGGACGGGGTTGACCTGAGCACCCTTGATCCCAATGGATATTACCAGCTTTTCGGCGTTTACTGCGATATGGATACGGCGCTGAACATGCCGGGCCGCGATACCTTCGCCATGCAGGAGCTGGCCGGCAGGAAGATGGCATTGCTGATGACCGCCGTGGATATTGAAACGGGCGAAGAACTGGGAACGGTCATGGGCGAGATGTTCGACATCACGGACAATATGGTGATGGACGCGCAGGCGCTTCCCAAGGGAACCTACGCATTTTCCTTTGAGGTTAAGAGTGTGCTGGGCAAAACCCTCACAACCAAGCCGGTTACGTTTACCTGGGACGGCGAAAAGGCAACGTTTGAGCAGGAAAGCGAAAAATAATTTTTATGAGATGCAGGCGTTTTTTGTCCTGCGTTTGTCCATCACGGGATGATACACTACTGATGCGTGGTAAGACGGAATAAGAACCTGTATTCCGTTTTATCGAACGCAGTACTAAGCCCTAAAACAAGAGGCGTTTGTATGAGCAAAAAAGTATGGGCGGTGTTTCTGGCTGTCATGCTGCTGATGCTGGCGGCAGCGCCCGCAGCGCTGGCAAATCCAATCGGCAACAAGTATGTGAAAACCAGCAGCGGAAAAAGCGTGCGTATGCGCGGCGGTCCCGGTACGGAATACGATGTTATCGACCGCGTGCCCAATGGCACATCTGTCGAAATCTATTCTCAAATGCAAAATCCTGCCGGCGAAGGGTGGACGGAAATCGGCTATCACGGCGCCACTGGCTGGATCATGAGCCGGTATTTGTCCAGCCAAAAGCCAGGCAGCCAGTCCGGCGGTTCCAGCAGCAAGGATTCCGGCAGCGACACGATGACCGCTACGATCTTTAACAACTTTCATGACGTTGCCCTAACGGCTGATATCAAACCGAGCACGCCCGGTAACTTTGTCAACCTGCGCTGGGCGCCCAGCAAGAGCGCCCCTGTACAGGCCCGCTACTATGAAGGCCAGCAGGTTTACGTGCTTAAGGCCAACAACAGCTGGTGCCAGGTCTATGACGAGGCGAACAATCGCTGTGGCTTTATTCTGCGCAGCCTGCTGGATTACTGAACCCGTAAAGGAGGGAATGACCTATGAGCAAAAAAGGGATTGCGCTGCTGCTGGCCGCTGTGATGGCCTTTGCCTGCACAAGCGCGCTGGCGGCAACGGATGTGGTCATCGATACCGGTCTGTCGGAGTTTGACGTGCATTTTACCGCCGATATGGATGTTGAGATCAACTCACTGGCTGGCGATGGCTATTGCCTGATAACCTTTGGCGATGTGGAAAACCAATCGCCGGATCAAATGGTTTGGCTGGCCACCATCACGGTTAGCGACGATACCGCGTTTGAGAATAAGGACCTTAGCGACGCTACCGACGAGCAGCTTTCCTAGCTTTTTAATGCGCTGGTTGTCGCTGATGAGGGTGGCGAAAACCCCTATACGTATGATATCATGGATATGGACGACGGTGTTCGCGCCCTCTCCATTGTCAACAAGGATACCCACGAGGAAGCCTGGGTGTTCACCATCGAGCAGGGCGTGCTGGTGCAGGTAATAGGCTTCTACAATGACAACCGTGCGGTTTCTGATGAGGATATCGCCAACGCCGCAAAGCTGATGGACGCGTTCAAGTTCATTCCGGCCGACGCCGCCGGGCTGAACAAGTAAGCGAATGGGAGCTGCGAAGGTGATGGCTTTTCTAAAAAAGCTCAGGCCGTCAAAAAAGCTTGTTTGACGACAATCTTTTCTGACGAAGGACTGTAGGAATGTTTTCGGCAAAGCCGAAAGCTCCCCGCCCGACCGGCAAAGCCGGTCGATACGAATCCAGTCAGAGGAACTGCGGCCCCTCTGACAACTCCCCGAAAAGGGCTTTTCGACAGACTGAAGGCTTTTCTTAAGGCAATACCGCACAATTCGTTGGCAGCGTAGGCGATGCCTTTTCCGCCATCTGCTGCTTGCAGATTTTTCGATTTACCTCCAGTAAACCTTCAAAATCTGCCATTGCATCTGACGAAAAATTCATTCGCCTCCGCACCAACTCATTTGTGCGGTAGTGCCCTATCACAAAAACGGCTCAAAGAATCGCTGGAATTTTGTGCCTCTCAGATTGATTTTTCGCCCATAACGTGAAAGAAAGGAAGCTTCTTTTGCTTTCGTTGCGTTAGAGAGAAATCTTTTGCAGGGGTTATGACGTCTTTTTGAAGTGAGGGACTTTGTCAGCGGTCTGGGCCTTGCGCAGCAAGGTTTTACTCGCTTCGGCCGCGCCCGGTGAACCGCAGACGAGTAGGCAAAGCGCGCCTCTCGGCAGAAAAGCTCGCCGTCAGGCCATCTTTTTGGACGGCCCGGGGCGTGCGCGCCTTTTTTTCCATGCAAGCGTACCTTTTGGGCGGCTGTCCATCATTTGTTCAATCCAGTGTGTGATAATCAAGGGGTGTTACTTCAAGAAAACAGGAGGGATTCGGGCATGAACGAAACGAGCAGAGCGCGCGCTTGTCGCGTCTTCACGTGGATGCTTACGGCGGCAACGCTGCTTGTGGCGGCGCTGCTGATGCTTCAATGCGCAGCCATCTATTTCACAGGCACAGCCCCGTCCAATTTGACGGAAACCGGCGTGTATATCCAGCCGGTTTACAGCCGGGAGATTGTTGCCGAACGGTTTTCTCAAATAGCATGGGCGGTGTGGCTCTGGCTGGCGCTGCTGCTGGCCGTGCTGGCAATCCGTCAGCCTGGTGCCGGAGAAGTGCTCAAGCCGCCACTGGCCAATCAGCTAGCGCTTTTGCAGCTACGCACGGAAGCTACGCCGGAGATGCTTCGGCAGCAGAAGAAACGCCGTCTGATCCATGCCGTCTGCGCGGCAGCCTGCGCCCTTTGCCTGGCGCCGGCGGCTTTGTATCTGACTGACTTGACGCATTTCGCTTCTCGCGATCTTGAGCCCGTGATGGGCGCCATGATGCTGCACATCACCCCATGGATTCTGGCCGCGTTTGTCTGCATCATGGTATGCGAACAGCTCAGCCATCAAAGCATGCTTTTGGAAATCCGGGCGGCGAAACAAGCGCCGAAGCGGCAGCCTGAGGCCGCTTCGGTGCAAAGCGCAAAGGCGCGCGGCGTCGCCCGTGCAGCGCTCTATATGGCCGCGGCGGCAATGCTGATTGCAGGCGTGCTCAACGGCGGCATGCGCGACGTGCTGGTGAAAGCCGTGAATATTTGTACGGA
>OHOZ01000876.1_pt1 | contig 15444 bp, 16 predicted proteins | sample 1569931 | NCBI WGS metagenome assembly OHOZ01 (sample SAMEA3879572, study PRJEB24766) | human gut metagenome | biome: human-associated habitat; feature: feces | place: USA | collected 1985/1987
CTGTCACGCTGGAGGTCGCGGGTTCGAGCCCCGTCCGCTTCGCCACCTTGTTCAGGAAAAACAGCCGCCTCCGGGCGGCTTTTTTGCATTCGGACTTTTACTGTTCCTGCATTCCGTCTGCTGTTTCAAGAAAGCCGTCCGGGAGAACAGCGTTTTTCTGAGGCATTGGGACAGAATTTGCTTTTACGATTCGTTTCCCGGCGATTTTGCTTTGTAGCAACAGCAGCAAAGCGTACCGCATCCCTTCCGGTTTGCGGGAAAATGCCCGTTTTCCCTTACCGTCGGAGAATTGCTTTCCTGCAGGGCAGGGGAGCGTGCTTGATTTAGGAGCAATTTTCCCTCATGATGTCAGCATGATTCTGGAACTGCACTCCCCGCTGGACATGCATCTTCACCTGAGGGACGGCGATATGCTGAAGCTGGTCGCCCCGTTAAGTTCCGCCTCCTTTGCCGGAGCGGTCATCATGCCCAACCTGGTGCCTCCGGTGGCTGATGCGGATGCGGTGCAGGCTTACCGGCAGCGGGTGCTGGACGCTTGCGGAGACGATGTGTTCCAGCCGTACATGACGGCATTTTTCCGTTCCTATTCCGAGAAGGAATTGTCCCGGCTCAAGGAACTGGTGTTCGGCATCAAGCTGTACCCGGCAGGGGCCACCACGAACAGCGAGGGCGGAGTGAAGGCCATGAAGGATACGGAAGCTACCCTGTCCATCATGCAGGAAATGGATATTCCTTTGCTGGTGCATGGCGAAAGCCACGGCTTCGTGATGGACCGGGAGGCCGAATTCCTGGATGTTTACCGTGATTTGGCCACGCGCTTCCCCCGGCTTACTATCTGCATGGAACATATTACCACGGCCGCCGCCGTGCAGCTGCTGGACGAATTTGAAAACCTGGCCGCCACGGTAACCCTCCAGCATCTTCTCATTACTTTAGACGATGTGGCCGGAGGCATGCTGAGGCCGCATCTGTTCTGCAAGCCGATCGCCAAAAGGCCGGAAGACCGGGAAGCCCTGTTGCAGGCTGCCCTTTCCGGGCATCCCCGCCTCATGTTCGGCAGTGACTCCGCCCCCCATCCCATCCATGCCAAGGAAGCGTGCGGATGCGCCGCCGGCGTATTTACTGCCCCCATCGCCCTTCCTCGTCTGGCGGCCCTGTTTGACGAACACGGAGCCCTGGACCGGTTGCAGGGCTTTGTTTCCAGTCATGCCTGCGCTTTGTACGGGTTGAATCCGCCTGCCAGGACGGTCCGTCTGCAGCGGCGTGAAATGCTGGTGCCAGACGCTTATGAAGGGCATGGACAGAAAGTGGTGCCGATGGATGCCGGATGCACCATTCCCTGGAGAGTGATGTGAGGGGCTTTTCCAGGGGAAGATGACAGAAAGCAATTTAAGGGAGCTGTCTTTATACTGGATATTCCGGGCGATCTCACTACAATCCCTGCCCATGGATCGGATTCGCGTTTATACGGGTGGAGTGGCTTCCTGTAATGGTTACCTCTTCAAAACGAGGGATAACACTTACGTGGCTGTGGATGCTCCGTCCGGTTTCGCGGACTGGATCTATTCCAAAAAGCCCGATATTATCATCACGGACCTTCTCATTACCCACCAGCATTTTGACCATGTGGAGGACGCCTGCCGCATGCGCCAGATTTTCGACTGCCGCATTCATGCCGGGCAGCCCTACAATGAAAGCCTGACGCTGGAAAAAATGGCCCGCGACGCCTGGGGGCTTCCCCTCAATGTTCAGCCGTTTGTGGTGGATGAAATACTTACTCCGGACATTCACACGGCGAACTGGGGCGGTCTGTTGTGGCATCTCCACCAGGTGCCCGGCCATTCTCCGGACAGCATTGTTTACGATTTGCCGGATGAAGGAATCATGTTTACTGGTGACGTCATTTTTGCCGGCTCCATCGGGCGGACGGACCTCCCGGGGGGGAACCTGCGCCTGCTGAAACAGGGCATTGAAAAGAAAGTGCTCAACCAGCCCGCCACGACTATGATTTTCCCAGGACACGGGCCTTATACCACCGTAAAGAACGAACTGCTGACCAATCCGTTCATCTCCTGACCGCGGTTCCTGCGCCGCTGTGCGGAATCGTGTTCTACTCTTTAGCAAGCATACAAGATCAATGTTATTTTCAGAATTAGGTTTATCGGAACCCGTCTTGAAGGCGGTGGAGAAATGCGGTTATGAACATCCCACCCCCATTCAGGAGCAGGCCATTCCCGTCATTCTGGAAGGCAGGGACCTCATTGGGGCCTCACAGACGGGAACGGGAAAAACCGCCGCTTTTGCCCTCCCTCTGCTGACGAAACTTCAACCCATCGGCAAACCTCAGATACTGGTGCTGGAACCCACCCGTGAACTGGCCGACCAGGTGGCGGAAGCCTTTGCCGAATACGGTGAATTTACCGGATTGAAAGTAGCGTTGCTGTACGGCGGAGTGGGATACGGAAAGCAGACGGAAGACCTGAAAAAAGGAGCGGACATCGTTGTGGCCACCCCCGGTCGTCTGGTGGACCACTTCTACCGCTGCACCATGCGCTTCGGTGAAGTCAAGGCCCTGGTTCTGGATGAAGTGGACCGAATGCTGGACATGGGGTTCCTGCCCATTGTCCGTAAAATCGTCAACCTCTGTCCGTGGGAAGGAAGGCAAACCCTCTTCTTCTCCGCCACCATGCCTCCGGTCATCGCGGGATTTGCCAAATGGTGCCTGACGGACCCTGCGGAAGTTACCATCGCCCGGCGTGAAGTGGCCGCCACCATCAGCCATGCCTTTTATCCGGTAGCTCTGGACCAGCGGGATGAACTGCTGTTGGCCCTGCTCAAGGGGACGGACTTCCGTTCCGTCATGATTTTCACCCGCACCCGCAAGGAGGCGGATGCGGTATGCGGCATGCTCAAGCATCATGGCTACCGCGGGGAAGTGGCCGTCATGCACTCCGACATTCCCCAGAAGGAACGCATGGAGGCGCTTAAGGGATTCAAGAGCGGAAAATACGATATTCTGGTGGCTACGGATGTGGCGGCGCGCGGCATTGACATCAGCGGCGTGACCCACGTCATCAATTACCGCGTTCCGGAAAACGCGGAAGACTATGTGCACCGCATCGGCCGTACCGGCCGCGCGGAAGCTTCCGGGGATGCGTTCACGATCATGACGGCGGATGAGCTGGACTTTGCTGCGGCTGTGGAAAATTTCATCGGGAAACCCATTGAACGCAAAAAACTGGACGGGTTCAACTACACGTACACCGCCCTGTTGGAAGACAAGCCCGTCAAATCCGTCCGCAAGCCCAAACCCGCAGTTCCCAAGCGCCGCAGGCGCTAAGAAGGGGGAAACATGATGTTTCTCTCTGATGGAATGAAAATCATCCCATGCGCATTCTTGCCATAGACCCGGCCATCCGCAACACGGGTTATGCCGTGGTGGAGGGAGATTATCGGCGCGCGCGCGCCCTGGACTATGGAACGCTTACCATTCCCCGGAGCGTGTCCCAGTCCGGCTGCCTGCTTGCCATCAAGCAGCATTTGGGCAATCTCATTGACAAATGGAACCCGGATGAAATGGCGGTGGAGCGCATCATCTATGTCCAGTCTCATCAGACGGCCATCACGATGGGGGCGGCCAAGGCGGCCGTGGTCATTGCCGCGGCGGAAGCCGGGCTGCGTATTATGGAATATTCCCCCAAAAGCGTGAAGCTTTCCGTCGTAGGGCGCGGGGCCGCTCAAAAAACGCAGGTCGCCTTCATGGTGCGGGCTCTTTTGGAACTCCGGGAAACGCCGGAATCCGATGCCGCCGACGCTCTGGCGATCGGCCTCACCCACCTCTTCTCTGCGGACCCTTTGAAGGCCCACATGATGGAGAGGAAATACATTTAGCAGTGATGAGAGATGAGCGTAAAAACCGCACTTGCAGCCCGCGAATTGAAATTTGACCGCCCGGCGCTGTTCTCTAATCACTGATTCAAGCCGTCAGGGCCTGAACGTCCTCCCTTTCCCGTCCTGCCACGCCTTGAGAAGGGAAGCATACATTTTGTTGAGCTGCTCCAGGGTAGCTACACGGAATTCCACGGTATTCGTATTCGGGTAAGCTTTCGCAACGGTTGTATCCGGGTCAATGCTGCCTCCCGTTGCCCGGTTGACGGCGCCGGCCCCAAGCTCCTTCGCACGGTCAGTCACATTCCTGATGGCGTTGATACCGGAATTTTGACCCAGCGTTTCCAGATAATAAAACTTGGTGGGCGTATTACCCAGGGTAATCAGCGTTACTTCATACACCATGCAGGTATTGTCCAGAATATACTTGTGCTGCGCCACCGCTACAATCCGGCTGAGATGCACCACATACTGTCCCTCCGGAAAATTGCCTATCCAGAACTGGCTTTGGTTGTAGTCATCCGTGGACGGGACGGCGGCTCCTTTCTTGGACTGGGCGGAAAGAGGTGCGGCTGCACAAACAAATAGAGCTAAAACAGAAAGGAAGAATCGTTTCATGCTTTCTATTTAATATCAGCTCTTACTGTATGGGAAGGAAAAATCGTTGAATGTTTGCGGGGGAGAACATGTCTGTCCATCGATAAATGTCGTCCCCTTTTTCAGTTGCTCCCTTGCGCCGGAATACATGACTGTTTGAATAATATTTACTGGCACAGTTCATGATGTTGATAAAAAATGCCACTACTCCTGTTTACGGATGAAAAACCTGAAACGTACGTAAACAGGTAATGGAATCAGGGTGTTATGGCATGGAAATTTCCATGGAACTTATCCATGCATCCGAGCAATTCCCTGAATTTATCCGTATTGCCTTCAATTTTAATCATGCCTTTGTCCAGAGCTGTCTTTAAGGGCATTGCCCGCATGGCGACCAGGGCGAAGTGGAGCCTGTCTCCGGTGATGACTGCGTCGGGATGTTTGACCAGTTTTCCTTCGCGGTACATCAGCACTTCGTTTTCAATCCAGAAGCCGTATGATCTTCCGTTTTGGGCAATCCAGTTGAAAGCCAGTTTTTTCCCTTTGGATTTCTCACTATTCAGGCTGACGCCCAAATAGTCGAACAGCAGTTCCGGAGTCAGGGCATATAAAGTGTCCGTCAACGTGAGTTCGCGGGAGTTTTTAAGCAGCCCGATTCCCGGTTCTCCGGCATTGACGAGAAGTTCATCGTTCCGGAATACGGATTCCGTTTGATAACCGAACTGTTTCAACATATTTCTTACCAGATTCCTTATGTTTCCTCTTTTTAGATGGGCAGACATAACGTTCCTTAATGTCCCGGCGTCTTGACGATAGTCCTTTTGCCCGGTGATTTCCGGAGGGCTATTCCTGATTCTGCCGCTTTCCGGAATCGGATTGATTTTTTCCTCAATTTCTGCGGGGGAATACCCTTTGCTAACCAGGTTCAATATCCGGTCATGCATGTATTTGCAGTTGCGGCATTCCCTGGCCAGGAACCGTTTGATATTTTCTTTTCCTATTCTGGGCCAATGGTGTTGTGAGAACAAAATCTCTATTTTGTCTTCATAACGCTGAATGGCTTGATCAAGGGCTTTCCACCTGTTTTTTGCATCCCTTATTTTGGATACTCCCAGAGTGCAGATATCATGTATGGCGCTTGCCGTGTCCTCTCCATAAAAAAGTGCCTTGAATTGGGGAAAATACATCAGTGCGGCAGAAGAGGCCCCCATTCCGGGAACCGCCATGAATTCCATTTCTATGCCGTCTATGTCCAGCCCGGATGCCGTTCTTTTGGTACTGGCAAAATAGTTGGTATGGGGATGTGCATCTACAACAGCCTTGATTGGCCGTTTTCCCGCCTTCCGGTAATAGAGGTCAAGACTCTCGGCCATGGTTTCTTTCGGGACGAAAGGGGCAATGATCATGATGCCTTCCCGTCCTTCAATAATAGTTATGTTCGGAAAACCTCCGCCGTGAATCTGGTAAATTCCTTTTGTGACTTCAGACAGCGCGTTTTTGGCGTTGGGACGGGAAATGCTCCACGTACCCGGTTTGTCCCCGGGGCCTTGTTCCGCATCTTGAATGCCTTGACGGTCATTTTGATTCGCATCGTAAACTCCGGGAGATTTTTTGTTGTCTTCAACGGGATGCCTTAGCGCCTTTTTGGATTGTTTTGCCATACCGACGCCTGTACCGCCCCATGCAAATATTGCCAGAAGCGTGGCTGTCAAATAGTTCATTTTTGTTTTCATGATCGGAGTTTTATTAACGGAACGCGTGAAAAGTAAAAGGAAGGCCGGTTCCCATATTTTACTTTGCAGGAACAATAGACTTGCCAATAAAGAACAATGTTCGAAAAATGGCAGTATGTTAATATCTGATTACTAAAGTTTTTAGCTGATTGGCCGGAATTCCCGCAGCAAACGGGAAGTTTTTCATTTTTTTATACCGCTTATTCTTCTGGTGGAAAGGGGTTGGTATTCGGAGTGCCTTGAAGTAGAGGGGAAAAATCTGTAAAAGGATTTTTTGCCCGTTTTCAACGGGGTTATGGAAAGAACATGGCTGGAAATGCGGAAAAGGTTATGTTAATGAACAGGGCATGGAAAGATTGTATCGTCCGAATGTTGCGGGGATGATGGTCCGGCAGGACGGGAAATTGTTGATTTGCGAGCGTTCCGGGCAGAAAGGGGCCTGGCAGTTTCCCCAGGGAGGAATTGATCCGGGGGAAACGGCTTTGGAAGCCGTGCGGCGCGAGATTGGAGAGGAAGTGGGGTTTTTACCGTCCCAGTATGATATTGTGGAATCCCAAAAAGGGTATCGTTACGATTATCCGCCGGAGGTGCTGGAGTATGTCCGTGAAAAGCGGCGGCAGCCTTTTGTTGGGCAGGAGCAGGAGTACTTCCTGTGCCGGCTGCATGCGGACGCTCCGGAACCCGTCCTGGATGACCGGGAGTTTTGCGACTACAAGTGGATAGCCCCAGCCGAATTTAAGCTGGAGTGGCTGCCGGAGTTTAAAAAGAAAGTTTACGCCGGGGTGCTGGAAGATTTCTTTAATGTCCGGGCGCGGGATAAGTGAAGTGGCTCAGCAGGTCATGTGCGGCGGAAACGGGGTCCATTTTGTCCCCCGCCACCATGTTTTCCAGAATGGGCATGCGGGACGCTACGGCGGGGTGCTGTTCAAAAGCGGTGAGCAGGGCTTCATGCACCAGGGACTGGACCCATGAAAGGGACTGGCTCCGGCGGCGGCTGTACCAGAATCCGGATTCCTTCATGCTGTCCCGGAAGCGGAAGAGCGTCTCTTCAATGGTGTCCAGGCCGCGTCCCTCCAGGGAGGAACAGGTGAGGACGGAGGGCGTCCAGCCGGGAGTGGGGCTTTGCAGGTAGTGGAGTACCATTTTCAGTTCCTGGCAGTGGGCTGCGGCGCGCTGGCGGTTGTCGCCGTCATCTTTGGTAACTACCAGGATATCCGCCAGTTCCATGATGCCCCGCTTGATGCCCTGGAGATCGTCCCCGGCTCCGGTGATGAGCAGGAGCATGAAAATGTCCACCATGGAGCGCACCGTAGTTTCCGACTGGCCGACTCCCACGGTTTCAATGAGAATAATGTCAAAGCCCGCAGCTTCGCATGCAATCATGGTTTCACGCGTTTTCCGGGCTACGCCGCCCAAAGAGCCGCCGGAGGGGGAAGGGCGGATGAAGGCGTTTTCCTCTCCGGAGAGTTCCTCCATGCGTGTTTTGTCTCCCATAATGGAACCGCGGGAGACTGAAGAAGACGGGTCAATAGCCAGCACAGCCACCTTGAACCCTTTTTTGCACAGGTAAGTGCCGAAGGCTTCAATGAAAGAGGATTTCCCGGCGCCCGGAACGCCCGTAATGCCGATGCGGACGGCGTTGCCAGAATGGGGCAGGAGCCTGGAGATGAGGGCGCGGGAAGATTCCTGGTCCCGGACGGCATTGCTTTCTATCAGTGTAATGGCCCTTCCCAGCAGGGCGCGGTTTCCGGCCAGTACTCCCTGGGCCAGTTCTTCTACGGAAGGGCGGTGCGGACGTGCAAATTTGATGTTGCTCATGGAAAAAGAGAGGGCGGATTATTTGAAAGGCGGTTCGTTTTCTTTGGTGCGCTCCATATCATAATTGAAGCGTTTGAGGATGAATTGACGGTGGTCGGCCAGCTTGCGCCGGAAGTTTTCCCAGGAGCGCACGCTCATCGGTGACCAGCCGGATTCCGCAATGGCGCAGGCACGCGGATAGGCGCGGTAGAGAATGTGGTTCAGGGAAGGGAGATGTTCTCCCCACACGGTGCCCTGAACGCCGATGATATGGTTTGTTTCCTTTTCTGGTCTGCCGTAGGCGGGGTCCAGCCTGTAGCTTTGCTCCAGCGTGGTGGTGGGCATCCATCCCCGGTTGTTTTGCCCTGGAAGTTGCGGATAGTCCAGGTAGCAGTGTTCCCCAGCAGCAATGATCAGGGAGAGCCCCTGCTTTTTCGTCTCCGTGATGGTGGACGGAGTCAGTCCCATGCGCCAGGTGAAGACGGTGTCTCCTTTGTTGTAGATGTTGGCCCTGGCCCACGGCTTTTCATACCATAGTTGGATGCGCTTGCCGTGAACAGCCAGCAAGGAGGACATTTTTTTGATGAATTCCTTCAATTCCTCGTGGACGTCCTTCATGCCTTTTTGCTCCCGGTACTGGATGCTGAGGGGGCATTTGGCCCAGGTTTTTTCCAGGGGTGCTTCATCCCCGCCCAGATGGACGATGCCGGACGGAAAAATATCTTTGAGTTCTTTGAAAACAGCGGCATAAAATTTCCAGACTTCCGGTTTGTGCGGGCAGATGAGGTGGAGGGTGACACCTTCATCGGTCTTCACTTTCGTATCCGGGTTCGGGAAGCAGAAGAATTCAGGGTAGGCTGCCGCCAGGGCCTGGTTGTGGCCCGGCACGTCTATTTCAGGGATGACCTCAATGCCGCGCGCTGCGCAGTACGCCACCAGCTCCTTCAGTTCCTGTTTGGTGTATATTCCTTCGTGGGGGATTCCGTCTTCGAAGCTTTCCTCCCGCCTGGATGCAATGCTTTTCAATTTGGGGTAGCCGGGCACGGGCAGCCTCCAGCCTTGGTTGTCCGTCAGATGCAGGTGCAGCCTGTTGAATTTGTAGTAGGCCATGAGATCCACGAATTTTTCCAGGTCCTTGATGGGGATAAAATGCCGCGCGGGATCCACCATGAGGCCGCGCCACGGATAGCGCGGTTTGTCCGTGATGACGCCGCAGGGGATGCCCTCCGGCTGCTCCGCCAGCTGGTCCCGGAGCTGGCGGAGGGTTGCCAGCCCGTAAATTCTGCCCTCCCTTCCTCCGGAAGCAAGGTGCGCCCCCTGCGGGGTGACTGTGAGCCGGTAGGCGTCCGTTCCCAGGGACGGAGCCTCCTGGTCGGAAAGAAGCTGTAAAGTTTTAGCTGTTTTTTGCTTGAGTTCCGTTCTGGACGGCTCAGGGATAATGCTGTATTGGGCTGTTGCCTCTGCCGGAGGGGAGAAGGAGAGCAGAATGCCGCCGAGAATGGATAAGGGACGTGCCATATTTCCAATATAAACGGGGAGGAAACAGGTTCTGTCAAAGAATCATCTTTTGCTTCCAGATTTTTTTGCCGTCTCCTTGTTGCCCGGCGCGGAGCCGGTAATAGAAAAAAATAAAAGGCCGCCTCCGGAGAGATGGCCTTTTTATTAGAAGTGGTAGCCCTATGAGGACTCGAACCCCAAAATACGGAACCAGAATCCGCTGTGTTACCGATTACACTATAGGGCTATGTAACGGGCGCTTTTGCGGCGCGGGCGCATTAAAGCGGAAGAGGCCGTTTTTTGCAAGTTTTTTTTTACTCAAAGATATGTTTTGATTGGAAAAAGGCTGTACAGGTAAGCGGCAGGCTGTTTTTTCCGGAATTATCCGGCCAGGCTTTTAAAGTACGCCTGTACGTGCTCCTCCGTGATTTGCTGGCGGTGCGCCTGTTCATGCCTGCCCTGGGACTGCTTCCATGGGGAGGACGGGGCGGTGTTGATGCGTCCGAGCTGCTGGGCCGTATATTTGCCATAGACGTTCCAGATATGCTCCAGAAAGGGGATAATGTCCGTTTCCTCCTCCAAAGGGGGCTGGCGGCGGCTGGGATGCTCTATAGAAGAGTAGGGCGGCTGATCCTTGTATTCATGATAAATGGAAGGGAGTACCGGACCGGAAGGCCAGGCTTCCACCCGTTCATTGATCAGGAAAGCGCCAGTCCGGTGCAGATGCCACCAGTCCGCCAGAATGACCAGATGGTTCAGTTTGACGGGCGTCAGGATGAGCCCCTTGGCGTTCGCCTGCTGAATGAACCAGTTGCAGAGTTTTTGCGTGGTAGTGGAGTTTGCCATGCTGAAATGGGTTGCCTCCATTATAAAAGGCTGCAGGTATTTCTCAACACTAAATCCGCTTGCGGTTCCGGCGCTCTGGCGGTCGGCATAGGCAAATGGCTGTGCCGGGATTCGTCAGGTCCCCGGCATGCCGCTTTCTGCTCCGCAGGCGGAATGCCTGAAAATATGGCGCAGGTTGTTCTAGCGGGGAGGGTGCCGGAGGTTCCCCTCTCCCGGGCAGCTCCTGGTGATGTGCTTCCCCTTCCGGAGATTTCCGGGTCAGGCCGTGTGCATGGCAGCGGAGTTGCTTTCCGGGGAAGAGAAGACTGTCAAAGGGAAAGAAAGCGCGCTCTGCGGACAACGTCTTCCGGAGAAAGGGCGTAAAGGCTGTCCAGCAATGATACGGCAAAGGAACCGGGGGAGGGGCTTTGTTCAAAGGCCATTTCTCCGGCAATGCCCATGAGTACGGCTGTGGAAACGGCCGCCTGCAGGGGGGTGGGGGAGACGGCGGCGCAGGCGGCGGACAGTGCTCCCATGGAACAGCCCACGCCCGTGACCCGGGACATCATGGCGTGTCCGTTTTCCGTGGCGGTTACCTGGCGGCCGTCCGTGGAATAATCCGTACGCCCTGTAACGAGCACGGCCGCCCCTGTGTGCAGGGCCAGTTCCCTGGCCGCATGCAGGGCGTCTGCGCTGGAGCTGGTGCTTTCCGGCCCTTTCGTGACGGAGGAATAGCCGGCCAGGGCCATGATTTCAGAAGCGTTTCCGCGGATGATGCGGGGGGATTGTTCCTTCAATTGCCCCGCCAGCCGCGTGCGCAGGGAAAGAGCCCCTACGGCCACAGGATCCAGCACCCAGGGGATATTCAGCCTATTGGCTTCCCGCACCGCTGTTTGCATGGCGGCTCCCTGTTCGCGCGTCACGGTGCCCAGGTTGACCAGCAGGGCGCCTGTTCCGCTGCGGAGCATGTCCGCCGCTTCTTCCGCGTCGTTGAGCATGGCGGGGACGGCGCCTATGGCCAGCAGGAGATTGGCCGTCAGGGGCTGGACGACGGAATTGGTCAGGGAGAGAACCAGCGGGGCCGTTTCCCGGATTTTTTCCAGATCGGCGGCAACGGCTTGAACAAGGTCTGTCGGTGAAAGCATGGCGTAAAAAAGTGCTTGATTGTCCGGTGTTTCCTGCGGTTCGTCCGTCAGGCAAGAGCCCGTGCGGCGGCTTCCGGATTCTCCGCTCCGCAAATGGCGGAGACAACGGCAATTCCGGAGGCGGTTCCCGTGGCGCGCACTTGCCGGGCCCGTTCCGCGTCCAGGCCGCCGATGGCGACAACAGGCAGGGGAGATTGGGAAGCCAGAGCGGCGAAGCCTTCCACGCTCAGCACGGGAGGGGCGTTCAGTTTGGAAATGGTGGGAAAGACGGGGCCCATGCCCAGGTAGTCCACCAGGGATGCATCCACGGCGCGGAGCTGTTCCTTATTGGAGACGGACAGTCCCAGGATTTTATCCGGGCCGATCATGGCTCTGACGGAGGGAACCGGAAGATCCCTCTGGCCGATGTGGACGCCGTCTGCTTCCAGCGCCAGAGCCAGGTCAATGCGGTTGTTGACGATGAAGGGAATACCGCGGGAGGCCAGGAAATCCCGTATGGGCAAAGCTTCCCGGTAACAGGTTCCCGCATCCGGATTGGTGGAGCGGTACTGCACCATGGTAACTCCTCCGTCCGCCGCTTTCCGGACGGTTTCCAGAAGGCTGTAGCGGCATTTGGACGCTTCATCCGTGACCAGGTAGAGATGGAGATTGAATTTTTTCATGGCAGGGAATGGAAGGAATCAGTCCGTAAACAGAGGGGTGGAAAGATAGCGGTCTCCCGTGTCCGGCAGCAGGACAACGATGGTCTTGCCTTCATTCTCCGGGCGCCGCGCCACCTGTGTGGCGGCCCAGAGAGCTGCTCCGGAGGAAATGCCCGTCAGCACGCCGTCCGTGCGCGCCAGTTCCTTCCCTGTGGAGAAAGCGTCTTCATTGGTGACGGTGATGACTTCATCGTACACGGAGGTGTCCAGCGTTTCCGGAACGAATCCCGCGCCAATGCCCTGAATCTTGTGGGGGCCGGCCATGCCCTGGGTCAGCACGGGGGATGAGAACGGCTCCACAGCCACGACCCGGATGCCCGGATTACGGGATTTAAGGTACTTGCCCACGCCTGTGATCGTTCCTCCGGTACCCACGCCCGCCACAAAAATATCCGCTTTGCCTTCTGTATCATTCCAGATTTCCGGGCCTGTGGTGCGGAAATGAGCTTCCGGGTTGGCCGGGTTGGCGAACTGGCCGGGGATAAAGCTGTTGGGCAGTCCCGCGGCCAGTTCCTCTGCCTTGGCGATGGCTCCGGCATGGTCAGTATAATCCGGTACCCGCGTGAAGCGGCCACCGCCGCCAGGCCGATGCCCGTGTTTCCGCTGGTGGGCTCAATGATGACGGAATCCGGCTTCAGCTTCCCGGCGGCTTCCGCCGCGTCAATCATGGCCTGGGCAATGCGGTCTTTCACGCTGCCGGCGGGGTTCAGGTATTCCAGCTTGGCCAGGATGGTGGCGTTCAGGCCGTTCCTGCGTTCGTAATTGGTCAGTTCCAGCAACGGGGTGCCGCCGATCAGTTCCGTAATGTTTTTGTAAATTTTCATGGCTTGTAGGGAAAGAGCGTTGCTGCCGTCAAATCGTTAGAGAATGGCGCGGAAGCCTTGTTCCAAATCTTCCAGAATATCGTCGATATGTTCCGTCCCGATGGAGAGTCGCACGGTGGATGGCGTAATGCCCCCCGCCTTCAGTTCTTCCTCCGTCATCTGGGAGTGGGTGGTGGAGGCAGGGTGAATCACCAGGGACTTGACGTCCGCCACGTTCGCGAGCAGGGAGAATAGTTCCAGGCTTTCGCAGAACTTGCGAGCTTTTTCCGCGCCGCCCTTGATTTCAAAGGTGAAGATGGAGCCGCCCCCGTTCGGGTAATATCTCTTGTAAAGGTCGTGGTCCGGATGGTCCGGCAGGGAGGGGTGGTTCACTTTTTCCACCTGGGGATGGGAGGACAGATAGTCCGCTACGCGCAAAGCGTTCTGCACATGGCGTTCCACCCGCAGGGAGAGTGTTTCCAGCCCCTGGAGAAGCAGGAAGGAATTGAACGGGCTGATGGTGGCTCCCGTGTCCCGCAGCAGGGTGGCCCGGATTTTGACGATATAGGCCAGATTGCCGCATACCTCCGCGAACACGGCTCCGTGGTAATTGGGGTTGGGCTTGCTGATGCCTGGGAACTTGTCGTTCTGCGTCCAGTCGAATTTGCCGCCGTCCACAATCACGCCGCCCATCACCGTGCCGTGGCCGCCGATGAATTTGGTAGCGGAATGCACCACGATGTCCGCTCCGTGTTCCAAGGGGCGGAACAGGAAGGGCGTGGCAAACGTGCTGTCCACAATGAGCGGGATGCCGTGGGCGTGCGCCACTTCCGCCAGCGCTTCCATATCCACAATGTCGCAATTCGGGTTGCCCAGGCTTTCCACGTACAGGGCCTTGGTATTGTTCCGGATGGCCCTGGAAAAATTCTGAACGTCCCTCGCGTCCACGAAAGTGGTTTCTATGCCGGCATCCGCCAGCGTATTGGCGAAAAGATTGTACGTTCCGCCATATACGGTGGAGGAAGAAACAATGTGGTCCCCGGCCCGGGCGATGTTCTGGATGGCATACGTGACTGCGGCGGCCCCGGTGGATACGGCCAGCGCGGCCGCCCCTCCTTCCAGGGAGGCGATGCGTTGTTCAAAAACATCTGCGGTTGGGTTCATCAGGCGGTTATAAATATTGCCCGGCTCCGCCAGGGCAAAACGGGCCGCCGCCTGTTCCGAGTCTTTGAAGACATAGGAAGTGGTGGCGTAAATAGGTACGGCGCGCGCATCGGTGGCCGGGTCCGGACTTTCCTGACCCACGTGGATCTGGCGTGTTTCAAATCGATGGTTCTTGCTCATGTTTTTATATTCCTATCGGAAAACTAGGAAATGGATAACGAAAAGAAAAGACCATGTCAAGCTCCGGGTAAAAAAAACGGGACATGGGCCGGAATGGGAAAAGGTGGAGAAATGTTCAGGCCCGCGGCCGCTGATTAAATGCCGGCTCCGTAGTCGCAGCCGATTTCCTTCTGCTGCTCGGCCAGATCTTCCAGCGTTACGCGGCGCAAATAATTCTCAATGACTTGCTGAAGCCCGCGCCAGAAAGGCAGCGTGGCGCATCCTGCCGCCCGCGGGCACGGATTTTCGTGGGGAGCCGTGCAGGAAATAGGCAGAAGGGAGCCTTCCGTCAGTTTCAGGATTTCTTCCGTGGTGTATTCTCGCGGATGTCTGGAAAGGCGGTATCCTCCCGCCTTTCCCCGGAAGCTCTGGACAAATCCCGCTTTCAAGAGGATGGCGATAATCTGTTCCAGATAACGTACGGTAATGTCCTGCCTGGCGGAAATCTCCTTCAGGGAAACGTAGCCTTCGTTGCGGTGATGGGCGAGATCAATCATCAGGCGCAGCGCGTAACGTCCTCTGGTGGAAACCTTCATCATATCGGTTAAATAAACGATATTTCCGGATGCCCGTCAATAGGGAATGAAGGTTCCACGCGGAATGACGGGCTTCTTCCCCGGTTGAAAGTTTAATAATTGTAATGGCGGGGAACCCGGGGGCCTATTCCGGTAAAAATTTCCCAGGAAATGGTGCCGGCCTTTTCAGCCAGTTCCGTCACGGGGATATGCGGCCCCATGATTTCTGCGGTCATGCCCGGTTCCGCGTGCGGCGCCCGGCTGACGTCCACGATGATCTGGTCCATCGTCACGCGCCCGAGAAGGGGGCAGGAAACCCCGTCCACCATGACGCGGGCGCCCTTATGGGCCAGGGAACGCAGGTAGCCGTCCGCATAGCCTATGCCCACGGTCGCCACCCTGGTGGGATGGTCCGTCACATAGGTGCCCCCGTAGGAAATGCCGTGGCCTTCCGGCAGTGTGCGCACCACCGTCAGGCGGGAAAAAAGAGCCATGGCCGGCCTTAATTGAGAGGCCCATGGGGAGTCAATGGGGGAAAACCCGTACAGCACCAGCCCGGG
>OHOZ01000882.1_pt1 | contig 15384 bp, 14 predicted proteins | sample 1569931 | NCBI WGS metagenome assembly OHOZ01 (sample SAMEA3879572, study PRJEB24766) | human gut metagenome | biome: human-associated habitat; feature: feces | place: USA | collected 1985/1987
ATATTTATTTTGCGTTTTCTCTAATAAATACTATGAAAAGTGAAGAAATAAGTCAGTATATGAACCAATGTGTCAAAATAACTTTCGGGACGGCTTTTCTCTATTCTTAAATAAAAAATGCATTCGACAAATATTAACGGAACTTTCAACGGTGAATTACTGGAAAGTATATTCCGGACATCCAAAAAGACAATTCAGGAATATGTTTGGGAAATTGAACGGAACAACCGATATAAAAGTGTCCGTAGTGATATTACCGTAGGTACAATTCTGGATGATAGGTCCCGTTTGATAGATTTGTACGAAGCATGCTTACAGCAGGACGCTCACATCAGAGCCGTTATTGAAACTTTGGAAAGTCAAATATTGGGAGATAGATATATGTTAGCCAGAATTAATGAAAAAGGCAAATATATCAAGGATGTTAAACAAACCCAGCGTATTCAAGGATCACAATTCGATAAAATAATAAGAGGAATTGTTGAAGCCAAATTATTTGGTTACACATTGCTTGAAATCATGCCTTATATCAATCCCAGAACCGGAAAACTGGCTGAGGTAAATATCGTTGAACGAAGAAATATTTTGCCCGATCAGCATGTAGTTTTGAAGAGACAGGGAATCTGGCTTCCAAATTGGAATATCGACAGTCCTACTTACCAAAGAAATTATATTCTCGTAAACTCTGGAGATATCGGTTTGTTTTCCGCTACAACTCCATTAATTCTTGCCAAGAAATTTACGTTAGCAAATTATGTAAACTTTTCGCATACTTACGGACAGCCAATTATTCACGGTAAGACAGTTTCAGAGAATAATAATGACAGGAAGAAACTGGCAGGAGATATTGCCAACGCCGCTCAAAATAAAGTGATTGTCACAGGTCTTGATGACGAAATCGATATTAAGACGTTCACGATGTCTAATTCCGAGAAAATATATACCAGTCTAATCGATTTTGTTAACCGCGAAGTATCAAATATGATTCTTGGATCAGAATCTATGGCTGGGGCTACTCAATCTTATGTTGGAAGCACGAAGGCTCATCAAGATATTTTCAGAGAAAGAATTGAGGTTTACCGTAGATATATTGAGAATGTGATGAACGAGGAAGTTATTCCACGGTTGGTAAGTATGGGATATATCGAATCAGGTCTGGAATTCAAATACAGTAATCGTATCGAAATGAATAATGAAGACCGGATAAAACTTTATAATCTGATTACCGACAAATATGAAGTAAGCCAGGATGAAATAGAAAAAGAGTTTGGAATTCATGTGGGAAAACAGTTAAATGTAATGCCTACCATTCCAACAGGAGCTGCCGGAGTAGGCGGTTCTTCTTCCAGTGACAGAGGAATAATGAGTGATGAGGAATACTACAAACGTTATGGCCGTGCGAGAGGCAGTGATGTTTCGAATTTTATGATGGGAACGGAGTTATAGACTGCGGTGCTTTGTTCCCAGATATATTTAATGCCGCAAAAGTTCTTTCACAAACTGAAAAAGATGAAAGAAAAAAAGACCGGGAGTACCAACTTATTTTCAAAGAATTTAAAAGACTTGAATTTGAATTAGAAAATAATGCGGAGCGTCTGGATATTTTAGAAGATATAATCACTCTTCGTGCATCGTTCCTCATTGACCATGCATTAACAGGATTAAGGATCGATTTTGACCGAGCCATATCATTATTGAGGGATTACAATAATTTCACCAATGACCGTGAAAAGCAAGAACGTGATATCCTTGTGGCTGCCATTGAAAACCTTATAGATTTTGCTGCGGCAGAGGAGTACTCAATGTTAACTGACATCGAAAACCTGCCCAAGAATGAAAAAACCAACAAGAGCGTTGATGTCTTCGATAAGTACCATCTTTTATATGGAATTCAAGAAAACAAAGACATAGAATATGCGGCAGTTATTGCCTATTGGTGGTTATCCATAAAGGAAGATACTCTTGTAACATTAATGACCCAAGGTGACGAGCGTGTCAGAGCATGGCATCTTTCACATGAAGGTTCAACATATAGCAAAAATGATTTTCCACCGGAATTGATTCCCCCATTGGAATTCGGTTGTCGATGTTTTCTTATTACAAATAGTATGAGTTCAGTAAGCGGGAGTCTGATAGCAAATGAAAAAGCAGATTCATTTAATCCCATATTCCGTGAAAGCCTTGCAAAAGGGGGAAAAATATTTTCAGATGCTCATCCCTATTTTAAAAAGAATCTACCTGAGAATATTGAATTATTAAAGGTGAAACTAAAAAAGAAATTTAACCTGCTATGAGCCAGATAACATTACAGATGTTTGTTAACCACTGGGTTAAAGGAAAAATGGAAAGGACTATCGTTAGCCGTTTTGAAAAGAATGTTTTCGATTTTACTACTGTTGTTGGTGAACGCTCTAAAATGTTTTTCCAGGCTTCCTTTAGCTATGGCGGTTTTTTTGGTACAGGTAGTAAATGGCATCCCCGGCAATCAAGTTGGGGCAAAAAGTTCAACCATCCCGTACTGCGCGATACATTAAAACTTGCAAAAGGAATAGTTGGAAAACAGAGAAGTTATTTCGATACAAATTACCAGAGTCGTAGGGGAATGTCATCTGCAATTTTCAAACGGGGTTCAAAATATGACATAGAGACTGTTGCCGTAAGCAGTCCTGTAAAAGGGAAACGTGGCGGTGGCTTAAGAAGTTATGCAGCATTTCATAATGAAGATCCAGCGAAAGCCGGATACACTGTAAATCAGTTCTCATCGAAGAGACCAATCCGTAGGCAATTCATAGGGATAAGCAGGCGATTGGAAGTAGATTCTTTCAACATGACAGACATTTTATTCAGAGGATTCCCATGATAAGAGATAAGAAACCAAATAAAGAAGAGCCGATTGTTGCTGATACGAAACTGGCTATTAGTGAAATTATACCTCCAGAACAGGAATTTAAAAATCCGTTTGTGGAAATGTATAATGCAGTAAAAAGGGCCATATTAACTATAAAAGAAAATCCATTAGATAGTCATAGCGAGCCGTTTTTTAAAACTATAATGATCGATACCGGCCAATTCGGAAGAATTATAAGAGAAGAAAATATGGAAACCGAAATAGCATTTCCAGCCATCTTTATTCATTTTGTAAATGTCCGTTATCTTGTTCAGCAACAGAGAATAGGCGAAGGAAGGGCAACGATGAGAGTTCGGTTTATTCTGAATAATCTTAATAATTCAGACCCTGAAAGAGAATGCGATCCATTTATAGTCTTTCAACAATTAAATACGGCCATACAAGACGCAAAGACAAAGGAACCGGCACTTAATGAAAGATGCAATCTCACATATTTTGATATGCCAATCACGGTAAACATGTTACAGGCTTACTGGATTGATTACGAAGTATGGTTCAGAGAACAGTCAGCATGGAAATACCGGGACTGGGTGAAGAGATATCTTGTGATGCCTCCTTTCACTAATCACGATGATGCCCCCGAACATGATAATGAAGACCATGGAAATCACAAAAAACCGACTTACAGGGAGTCCAGTAGTTTTGTTCCGTCCGTAGAAGAAGAAAATAAAGAGGAGGAATCAGTCGATTATCCGGATGAAGAGGAGCCTTAAACATCTTTATCACAATGAAACTATTCTTTGAAAAAAGGTTTCATGGAAATTAAAGATTTTAAGAATATTGTCGGAGAAGCAAAAGAAGGAGAGGTTGCTACTATTCGATTTTTTGGTCTGATAACAGAGGATATGACAAATCAATTCAACCGTGAATTTGATTATCTGGAAACCTGTGTCAGACCAAAACTCATTAAAATTCTCATCAACAGTGAAGGAGGCTCGGTGCTTCATGGCATGACAAGCTATTCAACTATTCAGAATTCAAAAATTCCTACGGAATGTATAATTGAAGGAATGGCCGCATCTATGGCATCCATTATCTGGGCGGCTGGAGATCGTTCTGTAATGAGGGATTATTCCATATTGATGATCCACAATCCATTTCTTCCATCAAATCCGGATGCAAGTTCTTCTGATCTTGTCCTGGCATTCATAAAACAGATAAAAACTATCTATAGAAAAAGGTTTGGCTTGAAAGTAGAGCATATTGAGTCAATCATGAAAGGAGAAGCTGGAAAAGACGGAACTTTCTTTGATGCCGGTCAAGCTGTAAAAGCTGGTATTATACCACCTGAGAATGTATTGCACACTTCAAAACAGCTTATAGAAAAAGTCAAGAATGAATTGTCAATTTTAACAGAAGCATCTGATATCCAAAGCATGATGTCACGCATCAGCATGGAAGCAGAGACGCTAAATATTGAAAATAAACCAAATGATGAAAGTTCCACTAATCTTAATAAAATTCAAAAACAGAATAAAATGAATACTAACGAACAAAAGACTCCTTCATCTGAATATGCAGCCGTTGCCGCTACATTAGGCTTGAAAGATAATTATGAGGTGAAGGATGTAATGGCGAGGATTTCGGAACTTATGGGCGTTGAGGCAAAACTTACTGAGACGCAGAAAGACCTGAAAGACGCTCAGACTGTGATTGCCGGAAGGGATGCCACAATTCTAAATCTACAGAAAGATAAGGATAATCTGACCGCTACGGTTAAAACTTATCAGGACAAGGAAGCAGACGAGCAGAAAGTGCGTATCGAACAACTGGTAGAGGCGGCCATAACTGAAGGCAAGATTGAAAACGAATCCAAAGATAAATGGATAGAAATGGCTCAATCGAATTATTCACTTGCTGAAGGTATTTTAGCATCGATTCCTGTTCGGGAACAGATTTCCAAAGAAATATCCAAAGACCCAGAGAATGTCCAGGCAGCTGCAAATGCAGCAAAAACAGTGGAAGAAAAAATGGCTGATAAAGTTCAGTCTGTAGTTGGAAAAGATTTTGAGTTCCAATCTCTAAAATAAAATTTCGGGAATTACGGACCAGTCCGAATCCCAACCCATAATTGACGTGTTATTGACCTAATTGGCAAAGAACACATCGCTACGTAAAAGCCAGCTATACAGTAGTGCAGATTAAGAAGCTGAAATAGAAAAATTAATCAAATAACTACTATAAATGGCTGATACAGTTTCTTTTTTGCAGAACGGTTATAACGGAGAGGTACTTGAAGACCTGCTAACTTATACCGCACAGGGCAATGATACGTTCAAGGAGGGGCTAATTCACATCAAAAGCGGAATACAGTACAAGTATACGCTCCCTTCAATTAAACTGGGCGAAGTAATTCAGGATAACAATCCAGTTCCTACAAGCACGCACGGAGCAAAAGGTGCGAATGGTGAAAATGAATATCAATTAACCGCCCGTCATTTAATCCCTAAAGATTTCATGGTTTATTTGGAATTCAATCCTCGTGACTATGAAAAATACTGGCGCTTTGCTCAACCTACCGGCAATCTTGTTTTCCGGGAGCTTGATCCCAAAATCCAAGCAACTATGCTTCGGTTACTGATCGAGAAGAAAAACGAATATATCGGCAATGCCATCTGGACATCATGTATCGGTGGTGACGCTGCTTCAGGAGTAAAATCTCCTACCGATAGTGCCATCATCGGTAAGAATAAGGAAAAATACTTCGATGGTTTTATCAAACGCGTGATTGATAATGTCAGCGCTACCGATGCTGAAACTGTTGCGGGTGGTCAGGTTATTATTTCCGGAAACACCGAATTAACTGATGGACAAGCGGTAGAAAACGCGCTTTACACAATGTGGAAAAAATGTCCCAAGCAAATTCGTAAGAAGTCCGATCTGGTCTTTGTCATCGGATGGGATGCATGGGATGCTTATGACCAATTTATCTCCGATAAACAGGTTAAGTACTCCGAAAATACCGAAGTAAACCGATACAGGTTTAAGGGCAAAAGAATTATTCCTATTGTGGGAATACCGGAACACACTATTGTTCTTGGTCAGTTCTCTAACTCTATGGACAGCAATCTTTGGATGGGTGTTGATTATGCCAACGATACAGAGATACTTAAAGTTGACCGCTTACAAAGTAACTCAGAGCTTTTCTTCTTCCAAATGCGCATGAAAATGGACGTAAACATCGTACGCCCGGGTGAGATAGTGGTTCACACTGCCTATACAAAAGCACCTTAATAATATTTCAAAACAATTAATCCGGGGGGAGTGGAGCCGAACTCCATTCCCCTTTTTAATTCATAATATGGCAAAGAAGACAACTCCACCAGAGGAAAATCAAGAATTACAGACGGACTCCCAGACAACGGAACAACAAGAGGAGAAAATACAAAGCGAACCCATAAAACCTATTGAAAAGCCGAAAAGCAACACCGCCACAAAAGCAGAGATACCTGCCAATATTTCGGCTGTCTTAAGGCTTAATAAAGGATATGAGAGGCTATATGTAGATACTCACGGGGGTGCTTTTACGGAAGATACTCCAGCAAATATTAGAGGTAATTCTACCCTATACGATAATCCATTTTACGAATCTAAAACAAAATAAAGATGGCTCTCGGAAATGTATTTATAAAGGATGTCGATGGTAACATCCCATACAATACCTCATCAAGCAACGAAAAAGTTAGCGGGCTTTTGTTTGATGTTTCTTTACAGCCCACCCTATTTACTGCGGGATACGGGCTAAACAATGCAACCAAAGTTGATTTGAATGACGTAATATATATCACCAATTTTAAATCATCTGTAAGAGATTTTGGCTTGATTGAGCGTGTAGAGACAGCTGAGGAAGAAGAAAATAACGAAAACTTTCTCCATGGCATTCCTGCTTACCACATTAAAGAATTCTTTCGTACAAGCGGAAACATCGACGGGAATGCAAAATTGTATGTGATGTTTGCGGACTGTAGCCAAAACTGGGATGCTGTCGAAATAATACAACGTGCTTCAGGCGGAACGATTAACCAACTCGGTATTTGGACAGAACAACCGCTATGGAAATTAAATGGTACCGCTGATAAGTATAATTTGAATCTGGTTAAATCATTAAATGACAAAGCAAATGGCCTTGCGTCACAGAACCAACCTTTGTCTGTAGTTCTTAGTGCAAATCCGTCCAATACAGGCAGTGATTCAACCGAAGGAAAGATGATCGATTTAAACAAGATTCCTACATGTATATGTGAATCTTCCCGTGTGAGTTGCATTTTTGGGCAAGCCAAAAACACAAAGGTGAATAAGATGCAGAAAAGCAATTTAAACAATACACCTGTCGGTTTTATTGGCGCAATGATCGGTTCGCTTGCTAAAGCTAATGTACAAGAGTCTGTCGCTTGGGTTAAACAATTCAATCTTTTTGATGATGACTTCCAAGAAATAGAACTCGGATTCGGGGATACTAATATCAACGGTGAAGAAGAATTCATAAGTACCAATATTTATGAGTCATTGTCTCCAGTACTTTTGGATGACCTGGATGATAAAGGATATATCTTTTTAATCAAATATGCAGGTCGTGAAAATGGAATTTACATAAGTAAAGACCAAACTTGTTCGGATGGTGATTTTAGAACCATTGCAAGAAACCGTACTATTAACAAATCACGTCGTGCTGTTCGTGCCGCACTTTTGCCTTATGTGAATAGCCCACTAATGGTAAATCCCGCAACCGGGTTTCTGGCTCCCTCGAAGATTACCGCTTTCAAAACATTGATATCTGATATCCTGACCCAGATGAAAAACAATCTGGAAATATCTGGCTTTGCAGTGAATATCGATCCGAATCAAAACGTACTGGTAAACGACACTTTGAATATCTCTTATGTGATTGTACCTGTAGGAGTAGCTACCCGGATATATGTCGAAGAAGGATTGTCTCTAACCGCTAAATAAATAAGATTATGCCGATTATAAATAACGTCGCTTATTCCTGGAGCATGATTACTCTCTCGTCTACCGCACTGGGTATTGACGAAGGCTCAACTACACTCGAAGGAGTATCAGGAATAAAGTGGAATAAGAAAAGAAAAATTGAGAGTAATTACGGAATGGGTGGCAAGCCCGTTAGCCGAGGCTTTGGGAATATCACCTATACCGCTTCAATAACAATGGATTACGCCACCCAGCAAATGCTCCGATCAACTTATGGAAGCCTTATGGACATAGGAGAGTTCGATTTGATTGTAAGTTTTGCAAATCCAATGGCCAGCGATGACTGGACAACCACAACTGTTACATTGCAAGGATGTATTTTCAGTGAAGATGGAATGGAGTCACAGCAAGATGATACAAACATAACCCACGAGTTCGACCTAAATCCGTTTGACATCAGGATCGGGGATGATATGACTATATAGACATACCGTCTCTTATGTAAATAAATAGAATATGTGAACTTTTAGAACTAATCCTTTAATATATAGAGGTATTCTGTTCTAAAAGTTTACATAATATTTAGCTATTTTGTATTTGAGGACAGCAACTTCGCTGTCTTTTTAAATCAAATAGCTTATGAATACAGATTTCAACACTTTTGATGAATTAGTTACAGTAGCTTCTCAATACCTTCAGAATTTGGGAAGATCCAAGGAGTCAATTAGAATATACCTCTGGGCATGGAACCGTTTCCGGAGATATATGGATGAAAATAAAATCCATGATTACACGGAAGAAGTCGCTATGAAATATATAAAAGCGACCTATGGACAATCTGAGATATCTAATCTAACCCACTATCAAAAAGATCATCTTCGACACTGTCTTTGCCTGATTCAGTTCAACGAAACAGGCGAAATCCCTATTTATATCAATCGAAAACCTCAATATCAAATTGGATGTGCTTTTCGTCCAATTATAGATGAGTATCTTGATTATAAAAAATCAATGCGGGTTTCAGAAATTACATTGAAAGCGCATAGATGGCATCTTTATCAATTTTCTGATTATTTAGAATCAAGGGACGTATATTCGATTTCTCTCTTATCTCCATTGGAATTGATGTATTATGCTTCTGATATTTTCCCAAATGAACCGGCATCCAAAAATCAATCGCTCATAGTTGTCAGACGTTTTTTGAACTATCTTTTTGAAAAAGGATATATTAAACGTAATTTATCCCAAGTAGTTCCTAAAGACAATTATCGCCAGCAAGCAAAGCTACCATCTGTCTATACAAAGAAAGAGATCAAAACTATCCTCTATTCGATAGATCGCTCAACTTCAATAGGAAAAAGAAATTATGCAATACTTCTGCTTGCAGTCCGCCTTGGAATGAGGGCTTCAGATATTAGTGGCCTTGAATTCAATCACCTGAACTGGTCAGGCAATCAGGTTACTTTTACTCAAAAGAAAACTGGCAGAGCGATTTTGTTGCCATTACCATCTGATGTTGGTGAAGGCATTATTAATTACATTAAAAATGGACGTCCTATATCGGAAGAAAAACGTGTTTTTTTGAGTCCTCGATTCCCTCATAATCCGCTACCTTCAGAAGCTATATCTCACATGACCCGAAAGATTATTGCCACATCAGGGGTAAAAATTGGAAACAGAAAAAGTGGTCCACATGCTTTACGTCATACAATGGCAAATTTTATGATAAACGAAGGAACCACTATACCTATTATTGCAGAAGTTCTTGGCCATGCCAGCGTTCAAACATCAATGAACTATCTGAGAATCGATATTGAATCCATGAGACAATGCGCTATGGAAGTCCCTCTGGTTCCAGTATCGTTTTATGAACAGAAAGGAGGCAAGTTTTATGGCTAATTATAATATTAAAAACTATCGCAACAGTATTCTATCACCATTTATCCGTGATTTTATCAGATTAAAGAAAGGGCTTGGTTTTAAAGCTGAACGTATTGAAACTGGTTTGTGGGCATTCGATACTTTTGCCCACAATAAAGGCAACCAGGAAATAGCCTTATCTAAAGAGCTTGTCGAAGAATGGTGTGCAAAACGTCCAAACGAAACAGTGACCACATGGAGCCACCGGATAAACTATATACGTCAACTCGCAACTTATCTTTACAATCTTGGATATGACGCCTACATACCAGTGTATCATCATGCCCGACGAGAAACTGTAGTACCATATATTTATACTGATGCTCAACTGGAAGAAATATATAACGCTACTAATATTCTTGTACAACAACGTCATCATCCCGGTTATTGTCTATTCTCTGTTCCTGCATTGATTCGTATGCTTGCAGGAACAGGTATAAGGCTTGGTGAAGCTGTTAATTTACTGGATAAAGACGTTGATCTCGGGAATAACTGTCTCATATTGAGGGATACCAAAAACGGCAGAGAACGTTTAGTTCCAATATCTGAATCATTATCTGAAGTATGTAGGCAATACAGACAATATAAATCCCTTCTTCCATATATCCATAGCAATACATTTTTTGTTAAACTAAATGGCACTAAATGCACAAACGAATCTTTTGGACATTGGTGGAATCAGATTTTAAAAATGGCTGGTATTCCGCATCTTGGTAAACAACGAGGGCCCAGGATACACGATCTCAGACATTCATTTTGTGTAAAGACAATGGCCCGGCTTGCAAAGCAGGGTAAGGATCTTTACCATATTATGCCTATTCTTTCTATGTACATCGGTCATTTATCTCTAAAAGCAACAGATAAATATGTTCGATTAACATCTGAAATATTTCCCGAACTGCTGAGTCAGACTGATAGTATCTGTACATATATTTATCCAGACTTTAAACGATTATAAGTTATGAAACCGACTAAATTTGCAAAATACTTAACGGATTATCTTACCGTATATCTTCCAAAAGAAAGAGGATATTCCATTAATACCATAAAATCCTACCGGGATAACATGATGCTTTTATTGAACTTCATGCGAAACAAACATCATGTAGGAGCTGATAAAATAGATTTCAAAGATATAACACAGGGACGGATTATAGAATATCTTAATTGGCTTGAGTGCGAACGTAATAATTGCGTGTCTACCAGAAATTCAAGGCTTTCATCATTACATGCTTTTTTCCGTTTTATGTTATATCGCTCACCCGAACATCTTCACGAATGGCATAGGATATTAGCAATTAAAGTGAAAAGAACCCCAAATGCCAAAGTCGTCTATTTAACCTCAGAAGGTATAAAACTTCTTCTTGAACAACCAGATACAACTAAACCGAAGGGGCGTCGGGATCTGGCGCTCTTGTCCTTGATGTATGAGAGCGCAGCTCGTGTACAAGAGATTGCCGACTTAACTCCTTCAAAAGTACATTTTGGAAAACCGACAACACTTAAAATTACGGGAAAAGGAAACAAAACCCGTATAGTTCCTATATCAGAAAAGGGAGCTAAACTTCTCAAGAAGTATATGGAAGAGAAAGGATTACTGAATAACTGGGCTAATGAACAGCCTTTGTTTGATAATGGCCAAGAGGATAAACTATCCAGAATGTCTATATCTAATATCGTAAAAAAGTATGCTGATATTGCCCGCAATCTTAATCGATCTGCTATACCGGAAGGTGTTAGTCCGCATTCTTTGCGACATTCCAAAGCTATGATGCTTCAGGAATCAGGTATTAATTTGATTTATATAAGAGACTTTCTTGGCCATTCATCTGTAACAACAACAGAAATATATGCTCGTATTAGTCAAAGGCAGAAGATCGAAGCTATAGAAAAGACCAGTCTTGCTCCAGATGTGGATTCTCTTCCTATTTGGCAAAAAAATAAAGGACTTCTACAATGGCTTGAAAGCTTGGGATAAATAGAAACACTCGTAACTAAAGAACAAAACTCAATAGATCATAATTTAATTGACCTATTGAGTTTTCATTATTATTTTACGTGTCTAATTAGACTTTCTTTTTCCATTCAATTACGGCAAAATTGCCGTTTGATTAAAGTAGTTGTTATAACTTTCGTTTCTATTCTTATGATATATTATTCAATTCTTAGCCAATTTCAATATCCTGATTGCCCCTCTAATAACAATAAGGAATACAATACTACCAATTATAAGGTCAGGTATCTGATTGTTTAACTGCCACACCAAGAATCCCGCAAGAATAACCCCCGCATTGATAATCACATCATTAGATGAAAAGATAATACTTGCCTGAATATGGGCATCGTTGCTTTTTGTCCTTTGAAGCAAAAGCAAGCATATAACATTAGCTATCAATGCAAGTACGGATATACCTATCATTGTTTGAAAAACAGGCATTTCTTCTGCACCTGTAAACCGCCTGATTACCTCAATAAAACCGATTGCAGCCAGAAGTATCTGAAAATATCCGCAAATCATGGCTACACGTTTCTTACGGCTTGCGGCAGCACCCACAGCAAGCAGGCTTAACCCATATACAAAAGCGTCGGCAAGCATATCGAGGCTGTCGGCAACCAATCCCATAGATTTAGATATGATGCCCGTTGACATTTCGATGAGGAAGAAACCGAAATTTATAGCCAGTACAATCCAAAGGACTTTACGCTGTTTATTGTCTTCATCTGCCTGAATTTCTCCTGTTACTTCTGTACTTTCAACAAAACGTGAACCGAGATTCAAAGTAGCAAGCTGCTGTTCTATTGTCTGATAATCGCCAGTATGGTAAACGGTCAGTATTCTGTCTTTCAGGTCAAATTCCAGTTTGGCGATATCCTCTATGTCTTGGAGTTTCATTCGAATGAGGTTTTCCTCACTCGGACAATCCATTTGTTCAATTTTAAAAATTGATTTTTTCATTTACAATTTAATTATAATCCCGGCATTCAGGACAAAACCGTCCAACGGTGCGTAAATATCCCGAAATTCAGGGTTAGTCATCGAACCTGTATGAATGGAGTCGAATCTTGTTTGCCGTCTGTCGGTAAAGTTCTCAAAGTTAGCATATATGGAGAACTTTTCCCAAATCCGTTGCATCATTAATCCGCAAATAAGGTAATCTTTTCCTTTCTTACCGTCATTCAGATTTTGTTTTCCGGTATAATAGGCTTCCAATCCGATTTTCCATTTATCTTCCACCTCATACATTAAAACAGAATTGATTTTGTGTTTCGGGGTTAAGGTTTTTTGGTAGCTTCTGCCATCTTCCTTTACTTTAGCGTCGGTATAGGTATATCCGAGAAATAGACCGAAGTCCTTATACTTTATTTTCATATTGGTTTCAGCCCCTTTACTATCCACATGACCGTCTATGTTGTTAAACTGCCAACGGTTATTATCCACAGCTTGCAGTTCAAGCGGATTTCTCAGGTAAGTATAAAAGAATAACTGGTTTACACTCAAATAAACTTGGTCGCCAAACAAACCTGTTTTATAAGTGAAATCCACATTTGCCCCGTAGCTTCTTTCCAGTTTGTTATTATCATCATTTATCGGCAAGACATTCTGAAATTGCATACGTTCGCTATCTTCTGAAAAAATGGTAGGTGCTTTATATCCGAAGCCACCGCCAACACGGGACGAAAATTTCTCTGTAATCTTGAAATGTGAGGATATACGGGGTAAAACCGCAAAACCATAATCGGTTATATAATCGGTACGCAATCCGCTTTCAAGGTTCATCCAGTCCGTTACTTTCGTATTGTTCTGTACAAATATGCCTAAAGTAGTCATGTTGTAGTCACGCAAAGGGAAATCTGTCCGTTTTTCTTCGGTAAACTTATCCGTCCATACATTCGCACCAGCTACCCATTCCGTCTTTTCTTTTGTGTGTATAAAAGATACTTCCGAGAAAGACGATAACTGGTCGCCGTCAAATTTAAAATCAGGTATTTCAATCTTACGAGTGAAATAAGTAACGCTATTCTTCACATTCAATTTGTTTTGTTTGTCAAAACGATGTTCGAACGTAAGTTGACTTGAGTGTCTTTGCGTCTTGTTTCTTTCAAAATAAGAATGTTCATCATCCCCTTTACCCTTTACATATTCCATATCACCGCCCAAACGGTTTTCTATCATGGAATTTATACCGAAATTAAAGTCTGTGTTTTCAGATAAGTATAAGAATAACTTAGGATTAAATACAAACCTGTCGAACTTTGGTATTGCCGTAAAGCCCACATCAGATGGGTCATAAGCCCAGTTGCGGTTATACGAGGCAAATACGGTAGTACCTACCTTATTGAATTTCTGACCGAAAAAGCTGTTTACATCAAGTCCTTTGCCTGTTGTCCCATTCAGGTGTATTGAAAAATCCCTTTCCTTTTCGGGTGTTTTAGAAATAAGGTTTACCAGTCCGGCAATCGCACCCCCACCATATAAGGTAGAAGAAGAACCTTTTATTATTTCCACTTGCTTTAAATCGAGCGGGGGTGTCTGTAATAAGCCTAATCCGCTTGCTGCACCCGAAAATACGGGGAAGCCGTCTTTTAATATCTGTGTATATCTACCGTCCAAGCCCTGAATACGGATAGACGAATTACCCGATATGGCAGATGTTTGTTGCGTCATAATACCTGTACTTTCATTCAGAAGCATACGTATATCTCCGGGCTTCATTACTCCTTTTTCGCCTAATTCTTCGGCATTGATAAATTCAATGCGGGTAGGAATATCTTTAAAGGTACGAGTTCCCCTTGTGGAAGAAACAACTATTTCCTGTAATGTTTCTTCGTCCGCTTCAACCCTAATAACGATAATCTCATCCGAAGCCAACGGAAAAGTAAAATCTTTTATGGTCTTTTCATAACCCACATAAGTGATTACAAACCTTTGTTTACCGTCAGGAATATTGGAGAGAACCGCTAATCCTTCTGTATCGGAAGTTGTACCATTCGTTGTGTTTTGAAGTACAATATTAGCACCTATTAGTATTTCTTTGCTGTCACAATCTATTAGTTTAACCCTAAGTGTGTTTTGTGCGAATATATTGGAAAGGCTGAATGCTAAGAATAGCATCAGTATAATTTTTGATTTCATTATGTTTATTGTATTAAATCTTCAATTAGAAATAAATGAATTGAGTATTACAATAATACAAAGAATGTATTATCGTAAAAAATGTAGGTCATATTCACAGTGACCTGTATAATAAAAATAAGTTTATGCTTTTGGCGGTTGCCAGATTGAAGATTTATAATCAGGTAGATTGTTGCTTTCTATATAATCTGATTTGTAATCAGAAACTAAGTTGCTCTTTATACTTATAAAATTATAGGAGCGTGCTTCGGGAAATCCGGAACAGGTGTTGCAATGTAGAAATGGTGAACAACAACTGTCATCAGAACAGTCTTCACAACTATTACCCATGTCATCGCCTGTTTCAGCAGTTTCGGCATATACAGATAAACACTTATCCTCCAAACAGCAAGGCATTACTGATAACAGCAACACACTTATGGATAGTATGAGAGATAAATATTTCATGCTGCAAAGATAGTTAATTCATATTGAAATACATTAAAAGTCTGAT
>OHOZ01000893.1_pt1 | contig 15265 bp, 15 predicted proteins | sample 1569931 | NCBI WGS metagenome assembly OHOZ01 (sample SAMEA3879572, study PRJEB24766) | human gut metagenome | biome: human-associated habitat; feature: feces | place: USA | collected 1985/1987
GTCTCCTGGTTCCTGCACGAGAGTGAAACGGGCTACTGTGTCCATTTTGCGACTGCGGCGGCGATCCTGCTGCGGTGCATGGACGTCCCGGCTCGCTATGTGACCGGCTTTTCCACGAATGTGACCGCCGGAAGCTGGACGACCGTAACGACCGATGACGCGCACGCCTGGGTGGAATACTATGTCGACGGCCTAGGCTGGTACGTGCTCGACCCGACGCCCGCTATGCAGGACTCTCACATTCTTACCCTGCAGCCAGATAATTCGTCGGAAACCGATCCGGCCCCGACGCAGGAGGAAGACCAAGTTCAGCCTTCGGAGACACCGACTACAGAAACAACGTCGGATGCGCCGGAAGTTTCTCCGGAAACGTCTGATAAACCGACCGGAACAAACCAGGAGAATTCAAAAACATTCCATTTTTTCCGTTATCTCTGGCCAATTCTGGCCGCCGCCGCGGCGCTGCTGATCTGGCGGGCGCTGCTGTTCAGCATCCGCAGGGCTGCGATTGGGCGGGGCTCCGGCAATCGCCGCGCGGTCACGCTGTATCACCATATCTGCTGGCTGGCCAGGCGGACCAAAACGGAGGTCCCAGCAGAATTTCTGGAGGTCGCCGAAAAGGCACGCTTCAGCCACCATAAGCTGAGCAGGGAAGAGCTGCAGCCGCTGCAGGACCATGCGGACCAGCTGACCAGACAGCTGCTGGCCGACAAGCGCTTCTGGCGGCAGTTCTTATACCGCGTGATCTACGCGCTGGGATGATCGCCGCTTCAGGCGATCTTTCCCCGGCGCAGATCGACCTCTGCGGCAAGCCGCACGCCGGAATGCCGGATCTCATGCCAGATGGTCTGCGTTTTGAACAGAGCCAGCGTCTGCAGCGGCAGGAAGCAGGCCATGAAAACAGGGTAGAGGAGCATCCCGCCAACCAGCTTCCGATCCAGCCGCCGTTCCAGTGCCAGCGCGGCGACAGCCGCGGCCAGACAGCCGGCATAAGCGGTCAGCAAACTGACCGGCAGCCCCTGCAGGGACATGCTTCCGGCAAGCAGCGCCTCGAGCGCAAAAAACGGCGTCAGCGCCTGCAGAAAGGGGAAGCTGAGCTGCAGGAGCCCGTCCAGACAGTTGAGGCTTGGCTGCCGCAGAAAATTTGTGAGCAGCTCCGGCAGCGTCAGGCGCGCGACCTGCAGAATACCGCTCATCCAACGTCTGCGCTGCACGAGAGACGCACGCCATGTGACTGGTTCTTCATCGTATGTAACGGCCGCTTCGCAGTAGCCGATCCGTGCGCCGCGGCAGAGACAGGCCGCGTACAGCTCGGCGTCCTCTGTCAGCGTGCGGCAGGGGAACCCGTCCAGCGCCTCCAGCAGATCCCGCCGGATCGCAAAACCGGTGCCGAGATCTCATAGCAGGCGCTGATCCCGGCCTGTGTCCGGTTTTTGGCGAGAATGCGGCTCTTGACGATCGCAGTACGGTCCAGTGCGCGGTTCATTTCCGATAAAAACGCAGGATCCGCCTCATTATCCGCGTCAAACACGCAAAAAGCGTCATAATTCCTCGTGCTGCGCAGCAGCGCTTTTGCCGCAGTGTGCAGCGCGGCTCCCTTGGAGCGGACGGAGGCAGGCATTTCCAGTACCTGGGCCCCGGCACGGCGCGCGGCCTCCGCGGTGCGGTCGGTGCAGTTGTTGGGAAGCACCCAGATATCAACGAGCTCCAGGGGATAGTGCTGCGCCCGCAGGCTCTCGATCAACCCGGCGATGCAGCTTTCCTCGTTTCTGGCCGCGATCAGGACCGCAAACCGCCGGAGTCTGGCAGCAGGCTCCGGCGTGCGCCGTCTGCACAGGCCAAAAAGCGACACCGCCAGAAAATATAAGGAAAACACCCTGAGGATCAGAAAAAACACAGTAACTGCCGCGTTCATGATAATTTTCTCCTTTGTGATTTCTTGTGCCTCCAGTATATCACGTCCGCCCGCAGCCGGACGGAAACATCCAATGAAGGAAACCTTAAGGTTTGATGAAGCCCAGACCCAACAGAAAAAACACCTACAAATCCAGCCCCAGAAAGACCGAGCCCAGAGGGGAGACCCCCAGCCGCGGACGCTTGTCAGACCGATGCATGAGAGACCCGCACGATGAACGCAACAAAATAAAGATTTTGTTGCGTTCGGAGCAGAGATGTGCTATACTAAAGGCAGCTGAGCCGCTGGATGGTGGCGAAAGGAGTTTTTGGGATGCAGAGCTATGCTGAGTGCCCGCAGGTGCTGCGGGATTTTCTGTCGTATCATGAATCGATCAAGGGCCAGTCCAGACGTACCGTCGAGGAATATCATCTGGATCTGCGGATGTTCCTTCGCTTCCTGACGCTGATGCGCCGGGAGCTGCCGTACAATACGCCGCTGGATTCCATCGATATCAAATGGATCGACGCGGCGGTTTTGAACACCGTTACCTCGTCGGAGATCTTTGATTTCCTGTCCTACCTGACGAACGACCGCCAGAACCGCGAAGGCCCGAATGACGCCGGGATCGCGGCCGCTTCCCGCGCGCGCAAGCTTTCGGCGATCAAAGCGCTCTACAAATATTTGACCGTCAGCACCAAGCAGATCTCAAACAACCCGGTCAAGGATATCGAGTTCCCCAAGATCCGCCGCAGCCTGCCGAAATACCTGACGTTGGAAGAATCTACCGCGCTGCTGAAAGCTGTCGACGGCCCGAACAAAAACCGGGATTTTGCGATCCTGATGCTGTTTCTCAACTGCGGGATCCGGCGCTCGGAGCTGGTCGGGCTGAATCTGACAGACGTCTATGAAGACCGTATCCGTGTCGTCGGCAAGGGCAACAAGGAACGGATCGTCTACATGGGCTCGTCCTGCCGCAGGGCGATCGACCGCTATCTGGAAGAACGGAACAGCATCGTCCTCACGGACAACAAGGCACTGTTCGGCTCCCGGGATAAAAACCGCATCAGCGTCTCCGCGGTCCACCGGCTGGTCAAGAAGCACCTGCTGGAATCCGGACTGGACGCGTCGCAGTTTTCCGCACACAAGCTCCGCCACACAGCGGCAACACTGATGCTGGCCAACGGCGTCGATCTGAAAACGCTGCAGGAAGTTCTGGGACACGAAAACCTGAACACGACGCAGATCTACACCCACATCGAAAACACGGACAAGAAGATCGCCGCAGAGGCCAATCCCCTCTCCAAGCTGAAAATATAAAAATGGACAGCATGCAATGGAATGCATGCTGCCCGTTTTTTGCTATTCTAGTTATTCGATATGTGTGAAGGTCTTTCCAAGGCTGGTATCAAAGCCGAGTGCCCGATACATTGCCTCGTCACACGGAGCACAGCATACCGTTAAGCTCGCGATCCCATGTTCCTGGCACCAGCGCTGCGCTGCTTCTGCCAATTTTCGCGCAATGCCCTTGCCACGGAAGGCAGGTTCGACATAAAAATCCTCATATACGCCCGTGTTTGCGCAGGAGAACGTCGAGTAGTATGCAGCAACGCTGCACATGCCCACGGCGCGATAGCCGCGTTTGGCGATAAAAAACGTGATGCTCCCCTCTTTGACGGCTTGCTGAAGCCGTTTCTGCTGGGAACTTGTAAGCACGTCTTCGCCGATCTCACGCTTGAAGCCATTTTCCAGCTTCCGCAGCTGCCAGTCATCCGGGTCCTCCAAAACCTCCACGGTAAACGGCACCGGATCTGCAGGCGGCAGGAGCATCAGCGGTTCTCCCCACTCGTCAGCGCCGTTTTCAACGAAACCGACGCGTTTCCAGAACCGGAGGCGGCGTTCATCCCCGCCGTAGTTCAGCTCCGCATAGCGCGCGCCGCGCATCTTTGCCCAGCTTAGAAGTGCATCGGCGCAGGTTCGGCCTGTTCCGCTACCCCGGAACGCCGGGAAAACGCAGAACTCCAAAATGAAGCATTTCCCGGCCTCCGAGGTGAAGATCGCCGGCAGCGCAAAGCCGATGTCCTGCCCGTTCCGATGAAAGAACAGGTAATAGCAGCGGTCCTGCTGCCGGTCGTGCACGCGCTGGATCTGCGCACGGTATTCGGTATCGTCCAGAAAATGATTGCGATTTTCGTCTTCCGGATCGGGAAAAATGTCCCGCATGTGATAGGTGTGAAGCTGCCCCCAAAAGGCTGCGATATCGGCCTCGGTGATCGCTTCACGGATGGTGATCTGGTTTTTCATGTTGTTTCCTCCAAAAAATGATTCGGAGGGTTAGGAAGCGTGAACCCTCCATACACGTTTCATTTTCATAAAAAACCACCCTTTCTGTTTTGCATTTGGATCGTTTTTGACCCTGCTTTATTATAGCATAGATTCCTGGAAACACAATGGATATCGAAAAACAGACAGTACACAGCGAAAACTGCGTACTGTCTGTCTGCTTTGAAAATCAACCGCCCAGATAGGCTTTTTTGATGGAGTCGCTTTCCAGAAGCTCTTTGCCGGAGCCGGCGAGGGTGATCTTGCCGGTCTCAAGGACGTAGGCGCGGTTTGCGACCTGCAGCGCCATCTGCGCGTTCTGCTCGACGAGCAGGATCGTGGCGCCGGACTTGTGCAGCTCGCGGATGATATCGAAGATCTGCTCGACCAGGATCGGAGCCAGGCCCATGGACGGCTCGTCCAGCATCAGCAGCTTCGGCTCGGACATCATTGCGCGGCCCATGGCAAGCATCTGCTGCTCGCCGCCGGAGAGCGTACCGCCGACCTGCTTCCGGCGTTCCTTCAGACGCGGGAACAGCTCGTAGACGTGCTCCAGATTGCCCTCAATGGTGCTGTTGGGACGGGTATAAGCGCCCATTTCGAGGTTTTCCTCGACGGTCATGTGCGCGAACACACGGCGGCCTTCCGGGCACTGCGCCAGGCCCAGCTGCACGATCTTGTTGGGGGCCATGGTATTGATCGGCGTGCCCATGAAGTCGATCGTGCCGGATTTTGCACGCAGCAGACCGGAGATCGTATTCAGGACGGTGCTCTTGCCGGCGCCGTTCGCGCCGATCAGCGTAACGACCTCGCCTTCGTTGACCTCAAGGGAAACACCCTTGACGGCGTGGATCGCACCATAGTAGACGTGAATATCATTGACGGAAAGCAGCATGTCTCAGCCCTCCTTCTTTTTGCCGAGGTACGCTTCGATGACGGCCGGGTTGGCCTGGATATCATCGGGCATGCCCTTTGCGATGATCTTACCGAAGTTCAGAACGCAGATACCTTCGCAGATGCCCATGACGAGATTCATGTCATGCTCGATGAGCATGATGGCGATGCCGAAGGTGTCGCGGATCTTGACGATGTTCTCCATGAGCTCGCTGGTCTCGGAGGGGTTCATACCGGCGGCCGGCTCGTCGAGCAGCAGCAGGCACGGATTCGTTGCCAGCGCACGGACGATCTCCAGCCGGCGCTGCGCGCCGTACGGAAGACTGCCGGCCAGATGATCGGCGACGTTTTCCATGTTGAAGATGCTCAGCAGCTCCAGCGCACGCTCTTTGGCGATGCGCTCGCGCTTCCAGTATTCCGGCAGACGCAGGATGGCGGAAGCGGCGGAATATTTCATCTCGTTATTGAGGCCGATGAGCACGTTATCCAGCACGGTCAGATTCCGGAACAGGCGGATATTCTGGAAGGTACGGGCGATGCCCATGTGGTTGACCTCGATCGTGCTCTTCCCTGCCGTCGAAACGCCGTCGAGCAGGATGGAGCCGCGCGTGGGCTTATAGACATTGGTGAGCAGGTTGAAGATCGTGGTCTTGCCGGCACCGTTCGGGCCGATGAGGCCGGTGATCTCCGTGCGGCCAATGGCGAGGTTAAAATCAGCGACAGCGGTCAGACCGCCGAAATCAATGCCGAGGTGCCGGGTCTCCAGGATAGGAGGCCGACCGATATCGCGCTCGGTCAGCAGGTTGGTGTACGGCTGCGGGACGAGCTTCGGCTGCGGGTTGACCCATTTGTTACTCATTTTCTGCCGCCTCCTTCTGCGTTTTTGTGGTGCGTCCGGTCAAACGGTTCAGGAACTTCTCCAGGCTGCGGGACAGCGAGAAATCGTAGCTGCCGAGCAGACCCTTCGGACGGAAGATCATCATCACGACCAGCGCCAGCGAGTAGACGACCATGCGGTAGTCAGAGAACGAACGCAGCAGCTCCGGCAGGATGGTCAGGACTGTGGCCGAGAGGATCGAGCCGAGCATCGAGCCCATGCCGCCGAGCACGACCATGACAAGGATCTCGATGGACTTCATGAACTTGAAGGTCGACGGATACAAAGATCCGAGATAGCCCGCGTACAGGCAGCCGGCGATACCGGCCATCATGGCGGACAGGACGAACGCAAACGTCTTGTAGTACGTCGTCTGGACGCCCACGCTCTCCGACGCGATCTCATCTTCGCGGATGGAGAGGATCGCGCGGCCGTGGCGGGATTTCATGACGGTGTGGATGATGTAGCAGCAGACGACCACGCAGATAAAGACCAGCGTGAACGAGGAATACTTCGGGATGCGCTTCAGACCGGCTGCGCCGTAGGTGAAGTCCGTGCCGATGACGGAGTCGATATTCGTCAGGATGACACGGATGATCTCACCGAAGCCCAGGGTGATGATGGCCAGATAGTCGCCGCGCAGACGCAGCGCCGGGATGCCGATGATGATGCCGAAGATCCCGGCCACGATCGCGCTGATGAGCAGTGCCAGCAGGATGTACGGGATCACAGCGCCCGTGTTGCCCGCCTTGAGCAGCTCCTGCACCGGCATGGCCTTCATGAAGATGCCGCCGGCGTAAGCGCCGACCGCCATGAAGCCTGCATGGCCCAGCGGGAGCTGGCCGAGATAGCCGGTCGCGACGTTCAGAGAGGTCGCAAGGATGATGTTGATGCCGACGGTGATGAGAATGCCGCTCCAGTAGTTGGTGATGACGCCGCTCTGGATCAGCGAATTGAGGACGAACCAGACCGCGACGATGAGGATCAGGTTGATCACATAGCGCAGCGGCATGGGAATGCGGATGGCAGATCGATTCTTTTTCATAGTCCGACTCCCCTCCCTTACACTTTTTCCGTCTGCGGACGGCCGAGAATGCCGGTCGGCTTGACGAGCAGCACGACGATCAGGATGGCGAACACAACGCCGTCTTTCCACACGGACAGGCCGACCGCGGAGACCAGCGCCTCGAGAAGACCGATGGCGAAGCCGCCGATCATCGCGCCGGGGATCGAGCCGATGCCGCCGAGAACGGCTGCGACGAACGCCTTCAGGCCAAGCATCGAGCCCATGGTGGGCGATGCCTGCTGGTAGGCGCACAGATACAGGACAGAGCCGATGCCGGCCAGCGCGGAGCCGATGGCAAAGGTAAAGGAGATCGTCCGGTTCAGGCTGATGCCCATGAGCTGGGCCGCGCCCATATCCTCAGAGACCGCGCGCATGGCCTTGCCGAGCTTGGTCTTCTGGACGATGAGCGTCAGGGCCGCCATGGCAACGATCGTCACAAGGATAGTCAGCAGTGCGGCGTTGCTGATGGTGACCGAGCCGAGCGAGATATTGCCCGGGACAATGGGGTCCATGCTCTTCGTATCGGAGCCGAAGAGCAGCTGCGCACCGTTTTCCAGCAGGAAGGAGATACCGATGGCGGTGATCAGCAGGCTAAGACGCGGCGCTTTGCGCAGCGGCGTATAGGCGACCTTTTCGATCACGACACCAAGCAGCGTGCTGGTAATGACGGCGATGACAACGGATACGATGGGGTGCATGTGGAACGTCGTCATAGCGTAGAAGGCGGCGTAGGCGCCGACCATGATGATATCGCCGTGTGCGAAGTTCAGAAGCAGGATAATACCGTAGACCATGCTGTAGCCAAGGGCCACCAGCGCGTAAATCGAGCCTGTCTGCAGGCCGTTGAACAGCTGCGAGAGCAGCAACGACAGGTTCATGTTGATACCTCACTTTCCCTTCTCTTTGCGGACATCCGATGGCCGACGCCAAACCGAGTTGGAATCGTCCATCCGATGTCCGCCGGGGGCAGGTACGGAAGATCTCCGTACCTGCCCGGCTTTTGCGTCGGCCCCTTCGTAAGGGGCCGACAAATTATAACTATAATATACTGGTTTCCCGAATTTTTCAAGCCGTATCAGGGAAATTAGAACATTTCCTGATAGACCTCGTTACCGCCGGTCAGCTCGATAATGGCAACGGGCTTGATGGGGTTGTTGAACTCGTCAAACGCGTAGGAGCCGGTGATGCCCTCGGTGCCGTCCATGGTCTTGATGGCGTCGATGACAGCCTGCTTGTACTCGTCAGTGCCGGCGGTCAGGCCCTGTGCTTCGGCAGCCTTCAGACCTTCGCAGAGCAGCATAGCGGCGTCATAGGCCAGAGGCGCAAACATGTTGGGGATCTCGTCGACGTTGTAAGCAGCCTTGTAGTCCTCTTCGAACTGCTTGACGGAGTCGGTGCCGGGCGCGTAGCCGGAGCAGTAGACGGAGCCTTCGAGGTCGTCAGCGGAAGCGTAGTTCTTGACGGAGCCGAAGCCGTCGCCGCCCATGAAGGTCGCGGTGCAGCCGGCAGCGCGGGCAGCCGTGATGGCCAGGCCAGCCTCAGCGTAGTAGATCGGAGCAAAGACAACGTCGGGAGCAGCAGCAGCGATGTTGGTCATCTGGGCCTTGAAGTCCTTGTCGCCCTCGGCGAAAGCTTCGGTGTCGACGATCTCCAGACCAATGGCCTTCGCCTCTTCAGCGAATGCGTTCATCAGGCCTTCGGAGTAGTCGCTGCCGGTCTGGTAGAAGATCGCGGCGGTCTTGGCGCTCAGCTTTTCAACAGCGTAGTCAGCCATCTTCTTGCCCTGATAGGGGTCGATGAAGCAGGCGCGGAAGACGTTCTGACGGATCTCGCTGTCGGGATCATCCGGGTCGATCATGGTGACGCCGGAAGCCGTTGCAGAGGCGGTGACCTGCGGCATGTTGTCTTCGTAGGTCGCGTCAGCCAGAGCGATGGTCGGGCCGGTCAGCGTTGCGCCGAAGACGGCGGTGATGCCGTTGTCGCAGGCAAGGTTGTAAGCGTTGACAGCCTCAACGCCGTCGCCCTTGTCGTCGTACTCCAGGACCTTGACCTGCTTGCCGTTGATGCCGCCGTTGGCGTTCAGCTGGTTGATGTAGAGCATTGCGCCGTCACGGACGGGCTGGCCGTACTGGGCGTAGTCGCCGGTGGTGTTGCTGATGAGGGCGATAACGATCTCGCCGCCGTCAGAAGAAGCTTCGCTGGAATCGGAAGCAGCGGTGTCAGTGGACGCCGTGTCGGTGGATGCGGTCGAATCCGTGGTAGCCGACTTGGAGGAGCAGGCTGCGAGGCAGCCGAGCAGCATGACGACTGCCAGCACGAGGCTTACGAGTTTCATTGCTTTTTTCATTTTCATTTACCTCACTTTGTTTTTACTGTATGCAATTCAAAAAAGCGGCTCTGCAAAAAGCAGAACCGCTTCGAATGCCTGATTCATCCGGCCGCTCAGGCCGCTTCAGGGGTATCCGTCTCGCTGTTGCTTTTTGCGCTTTTGCTGTTGTGCATCATAATCATTACAAGGCCCCACGCCAGTACCAGACGTACCAGCAGGCCGCGAAGGCCCAGAATGCAAAGGCAAATGGATACAAGAATAATAATGAAAAAGGACACTGCCAGAATAGCAGTGTCCTTGCAGAATGCGGCAGAATCAGCCGTGCATGCAGAAGCTGCACAGCAGGTAGCCGGTGCGCAGCTGGACGCATCGGAACAAGCGGTATTCTGCTTTGCCGTGAACTGCATCATCATGCGCACCTCCTTGAAATGATGGGCTCATTATACTCTGCCGCTTTAATACTGTCAAGTAGTGAAATATGAAAAAACGGGTGAATTTCGCCGAATGTTTTGTGAAACTTCTACAAGTACAAACACACGTTCCTGACAAGTGCCCGCGTTGGAGAAACAGATGTGTGTCAAATGCCGCTTTTTGCCTGAATTTTGGCCCTCAGGCTTGCATTTCCTGTCGTTCTTTGGTATCGTATAGGCATTGCTGACGGGATTCCGTCAAAAAGGTGTGTGATTTGAAATGGAAAAGAAAAAACGTCGCTGGGGCGACCGGAAAGATGGTGTGCTGCTCCGTGATCTCGACGGGATGCACTTCATTACGCCGCTGATCTACCCGAACCGCTGCGACAATGAGGCCTACATCCGCGAGACGATCGACCTCACCAATATGAACGCGTATCTCAAGAAAAAGAACGAAACAGAAACGGAATTCCCCTATACGATGTTCCATCTGATCGTGGCCGCGCTCGTCAAGACGATCACGCTGCGGCCGAAGATGAACCGCTTTATCGCCAACAAGAACTTCTACCAGCGCAACGAGGTCTCGATGTCCTTCGTCGTCAAGAAGCAGTTTGCCGATGAGGCCGCCGAGGCGCTCGCCGTCATCCACGCGAAGGACGACTCCGACGTCGATTCCATCCACGAGGATCTTCGCCATCAGATCCTGGACTGTAAGGACGTACATAAGGTCGACTCGTCGACAGACAGCATGGACTTTTTCAACCACATGCCGCGCTGGCTCGGTAAGTTCCTGGTCTGGATCCTGACGCGGCTGGATATCCACGGCTGGATCCCGGCGAGCATCATTGAGACCGACCCGTACTATACGACCTGCGTCATCTCGAACCTTGGCTCCATCAAGCTTAACTGCGGCTATCATCACCTGACCAACTGGGGTACCTGCTCGGTGTTCTGCATCATCGGCGAAAAGTCGAAGCGCCCGGTCTATCATGAGGACGGCACGATCGAAATGCGTGAGATGCTGGATCTGGGTCTTACGATCGACGAGCGTCTGGCGGACGGCTATTACTACTCCAAGACCATCCGGCTGCTCAAGACGCTGCTGGAAAACCCGGAGCTGCTGGAGACGCCGGCCAACCAGGAAGTTGCCTATTAAGCAGGATCAAATGGACGCGTAAGCGGGGATCTCCATGCAGGAGGGACAATGCTTACCTATCATAAAACGACCGAAGAAGAAAAATACCGCATCACGGCGTGGAAGTATGACGGCGACTATGCCGTCTATAACAGCACGCCCTATGCGCAGCAGAAGCAGACCGGCTTCGGCTTTGCCAACCCGAAGAATCACTTTTATTCCTTCTATGACGGGACGGACCTTGTCGGGTTCATCAATCTCTATGAGGAGGAAACGGAGGTCTTCTTTGGCATCGGCGCTGCGCCGGAGCACTGCGGCAAGGGCTACGGGCAGCAGATGACGCGGATCGCGTGCAGCATCTGCCGGAGTCTGTTTCCGGGAAAGCCCATGTATCTTGAAGTCCGCACGTGGAACCGCCGGGCAGTCCAGTGCTACGAAAAAGCCGGCTTCCGCATCGTAGGCGAACCGATTCGCCAGACGACCTCCGCCGGTGATGGGATCTTCTATCATATGGTCAAAGACGCCTGACGAGGCGGATCTACAAAATATGCCCCGGAACCTTACGGTTCCGGGGCTTTTCTCATTCTGTTTTTTGTGCGTCCGCGATCTTCTGCTTCGTATCGTCGCGGATGGCCTCGCGCAGACTCCGCAGATACGGGCTGAAGGCCACGATGTCGTCGGCGTAGATCAGGTTGAGATCATACTCGTGCGGCTCCCAGGTGGAAATGTTGGCCTCATTGTGCTGGATGACAGCCTCCAGCTTATCAAGGGATTTATAAAGCCTCGCCTCCCCTGTCTGCAGGGCGTTCATCTCGGCATACAGTGCCGCAAGCTCGCGGCAATACGGCTCCGGCAGCGACGCGACCCAGTCGGCCAGCACCCGGTCTTCCTTCTGCTCGTCTTCCGCCGTCTTCAAAAACGTCGGGATATCACCGGTGAAGCACTCGCCAAGATCGTGGATCAGGCACATCCGGATGACCTTGTTGATATCCAGCTCCGGGAATTCGTCCTGCATGAAAAGCGCCATGAGCGCGATGCGCCAGCTGTGCTCGGCGACGCTTTCGCGACGGCCCTTCGACGTGTCGCAGTGGCGCAGCTCGTCCTTGAGCCGCTCGGCGATATGTAAGGTCTCCAATAGCTTATGGACTTCCACCTGTGTTCCTCCTATGCCAGTGCGAGCTCGATGGCTTCGCGGATATTGCGCACGCGCAGCAGCTCCACGCCGTCCGGCGCGGTGAGATTGGCCGTGCCGTGGCGTGGAATGATGCAGGTCTTGAAGCCCGTGCGGGCTGCCTCGGTCAGGCGCTGCTGCAGGCCGGTCACGGCGCGGATCTCTCCGGTCAGGCCGACCTCGCCGATGGCTGCCGTCGACGGATCGATGGGCTTGTCACGGAAGCTCGAGGCCGCGGCCAGCACCAGTGCCAGGTCCGCCGCGGGCTCGTCCAGCTGCAGACCGCCGATGACGTTCACATAGGCGTCCGACATGCCGATATTCACGCCGCCGCGCTTTTCGAGCACGGCCAGCATGAGGTTCGCACGGTTGAAGTCAAAGCCGTCCGCCGTGCGGCGGGGCACATTGAAGTTCGTCCGGGTGACGAGCGCCTGAATTTCCGCGAGGACCGGGCGCGTGCCTTCCATCACGCAGGCGACGCAGGTGCCGGGCGCGCCGAGCGGCCGACCGGCCAGCAGCATCTCCGAGGGGTTCGGGACCTCAACGAGTCCCCTGCCCTCCATCTCAAAGACGCCGATCTCGTTTGTCGAGCCAAAGCGGTTTTTGGCCGCCCGCAGAATGCGGTAGCTGCTTGCATGCTCACCTTCGAAGAACAGCTCACAGTCGACCATGTGCTCGAGCACCTTCGGCCCGGCAATCGCGCCCTCTTTGTTGACGTGACCGACGACAAAGACCGTCACGCCGCTGCTCTTTGCCAGCTGCATGAGCGCCATGGTGCAGTCCTTGACCTGCGAAATGCTGCCGGGGGCAGAGGTATTTTCCGGGGTATAGAGCGTCTGGATGGAGTCAGCAATGAGAATGTCCGGCTGGACTTCATCCACCGCGCTCAGGATCTCGGTCAGATCGGTTTCCGAGAGGATGTACAGCTCGTCCGACGCGACCTGCAGACGGTCGGCGCGCAGCTTGATCTGCTTTTCCGATTCCTCACCGGAGACATAGAGGATCCGCAGCGTTTTTCCCAGGTACGCGCAGATCTGCAGCAGCAGCGTCGATTTGCCGATGCCAGGTGCGCCGCCGACCAAAATCAGCGACCCGCGGACCCCGCCGCCGCCCAATACCCGGTCAAGCTCGTGCATACCAGTGGAAAAGCGGATCTCCTGCTCCCCTGTCACCTCTTTGAGCTTTTTCGGCGCGGAGCGGGAAAGACCCGACCGGCCTGCCGCCTTGGCGGCAGGCGTCTTTTTATCCTCAAATTCAATGATCGAGTTCCAGGCCCCGCACGCGGGGCACTGGCCCTGCCAGCGCGGCGTCTCATTGCCGCACTGCTTGCAGATAAAGACGGTTTTAGATTTCATTCGGATGCTCCTCTGAAAGCCAGACCGAGAGCGTTCCCGCAATCACGGCGGCCAGCTTTTTCTGATATTCCGGCTGCAGCAGCCGCTGTTCTTCCTCGTAGTTGGACAAAAACCCGCACTCGACCAGCACACCCGTGCAGTCGATATGCTCCATCAGGTACACGCCGTCGGATTTTTTGCACTGCCGGTGATTGTCCGGCTCCAGCCCGAGGGCGAGATTGCTCTGCAGCTGCTCCGCGAGCTGTTGGCTGCCGGGCGTTTTGGCGTAGAAGACCTGCGCGCCGTGGTATTTGCTCTCGGTAAAAAAATTCTGATGGATGCTGAGCAGCAGCGGCTGCTCGGTCTGGTTGACCATGGAAGTTCGGTTTTTGATGTCCGAGACCTTTTTCTCGGCGATCGTGCGGCAGCCGTCGGAATAGACGGCGGTATCCGTCTCCCGGATCATCGAGACCTGCACGCCGCAGAGCCGCAGCAGATCGCGCACCCGCAGCGAGATCTCCAGATTCAGTGCCGCCTCCGACGTGCCGCTCACGCCGGTCGCGCCGCCGTCTTCCCCGCCATGTCCGGCGTCGAGCACGACGGTCGTACCCGAACCAAGGAGCGCGGCCGTCTGCTCGCTCTGATAGAACACGACGGCGAACACGCAGAAATACAGCACCGTCGCAAACAGCATCACCGGCAGAACGATTTGTACCCATTTTTTCATTTCATCACCCCATATCAGCGTATGAGGCTCAGGAAAAGTATAGCATGGTTTTTTCCGTTTGAAAAGGGCGGTTTATTCCGCCGGAAAGAAAACCTCCGCTTCCGGCCAGAGCTGCGCCGCGGCCGTATTGACCCATCGCCGTTCTTCTGGCGTAAATGGCCGGAATGCGGTGATCTGCAACCGTTTTCCGCTGCGTTTCCACCGGCCCGCGACCGTGCCCCGCAGCAGGACCGGCGGCATAACGATGCCGGACAGGCTGAAAATGCCGCGCAGATATTCCGGCGGAAGAAAAATGCTCTGCTTTTTCTCATACCCCAGCATCAGCGGGTCAAAGCCCGCCAGCAGCAGGCAGTCCGGGAGCGCATCTCCCGCTTCCCTGCCGTCGTCCAGCGAATAAAGCGTTTGCCCGTCAAAGCTGTCGGCGCTGACCGGCAGCTGCATGAGAAGTGCCCGGAGCCTCGCCTGCGGGAGGGCAAAAAAGTAGGCGGCGTCCCGGAGCGAGACCGGGCCGAAGCTTGCCAGATACCGCCGCAGCTGCTCCTGCAGTGCGTCTTCCCTGGCCATCGGCACGAATGGTGGGCAGAGCCGGAAGGCTTTTTCCTCGCTGGCCGTGCCGCAGAGGAAGCCTCGCTCGCACAGCTCCCGGATCCCGCCGCCCCAGGGGTGGAACATCGATGCTTCCTCCGCCTCCGTCATCCCGGCAGCGCGGCAGCGGACCTTGAGCGCCTCGCGCGTCATCGGTCCCTGTGTGAGCGTGTCTACGATCAGATCCGAGAAATACGCCTGCCGCTGCGGCGTCAGCGCCCAGTCCGGGCGCTGGTTCCAGAAGGACGGGACCGTCCAGTCCCGGCTGTGATACCGGCAGCCGTCGTGCAGAAAAAGTGGAAGATCCGCTTCCGCAAACAGGTGCATTGTCCCGCGGAACGTCCAGCTCTTTACCAGTCCGTCCGCGGCATAACCCGCGTCAGGATCCGCGCTTCGCAGGCGCATGGCGTGCATCGCGTTGGAAAGAAACTGCGCCTGAAAGCCGTCCATCGCGCGCACGACGTGCAGGCGGGAATCGGGTGCAAGCAGATATTGTGCGAATAGCCGCCGAAGCTTCAGAG
>OHOZ01000897.1_pt1 | contig 15212 bp, 9 predicted proteins | sample 1569931 | NCBI WGS metagenome assembly OHOZ01 (sample SAMEA3879572, study PRJEB24766) | human gut metagenome | biome: human-associated habitat; feature: feces | place: USA | collected 1985/1987
CCTCCGCCACTAAATACGAGACGGATCTCTTTGCCTTGCGCTCCACCGATGGGAGTGTCGTCAGGTCCAAGCTCTGCCTGGCTGCATCCTGCAAGCAGGGCAAGCAAGGCGGGCATCCAAAGCATGTTCTTCTTTTTCATCATTTGGCTATACTTTTTTTGAAAGTTAATAATCGTATTTTTAAGGGTTTTCGGCAGGCCGTACTGCTACGGGTGCCGTAGGTGGTCAGCTACGCCGGTCGTAGACGGTCGTCTATGCCACCCATCGCTGGTCGTCTACCTCGGTCGTAGCTGGTCGTATACGACACCCGTAGGTGGTCAGCTACGATGGACGTAGCAGTACGGCATGCCGATTACTCCTGTTTATCCTATCCTAACGGATTCTCATCTAGTCCCCCTTCACTGCCGCTGCCGCTACCTCCGCCTGAGGGTGCCGTGCCGATATAGATGGTTTTCGTCACACTGCGCGGAGTTTTCAGCAACGTCTTGCTGTTGCTGCCGAATTGTGTAGTTACTTTCAGTTCATACGTGCCGTCGACCAGATCGGCGGGGATAATGAATGTTAGTTTCGAGGGATCGTTTGTCACCCAGAGGTCTTCGGTAACTTTGGTTTCCGTACCCTTACTGCTTGTCAGGGTGATACCTACTGACGGGTCACTTCCCGCCACTTTCAGTTTGCTGCCTGTCAGGGTGAAGGCGCGTCCTGCGGTGGCAGAGGCGTCCAGTGCGCGGGTGGAAGTGTCCTGTACACCACCGATGTACATGGCGCTGCCTTTCTCGCCGATAATGCCCACGGTGGTTTGTTTGATGGCTTCACGCAGGTCGGCGCCTACGTTGAAGTTCACCACGATGGAATTCTTCTCCGGGTTCCAGACGGAGCCCTCTATTACGCCACGAAAGCTGGCGCCAGCGTAATACAAACCTGTGTTCACAGTCACCCCGGTCATCAGCAGTCGCTTGATGACACGCTTCTGCAAGTCGAAGACGTGACGGATCGTTTCTTCGCGCAGACCGGAGTCTTCCGCTTTCAGTTCGGCGATGATGCGGTTTTCATCCGCGTTGCCGATGGATACGGGGACGAGGATCATGTCCTCCTTGTTGTCCACGGTCACGGTGTTGTCCGCCAGTTGGCCGTTGATTTGATACTTGATTTCGTTTGCCATAATCTTTATGTTTTTATAATTAGTAATGTCGGTAAAACCAGAGTTCTGCCGGGTTAATAAATCGAATAATTAAAGCATGAGAGAATGAATTTCTTGGAGAAAAGCCGGGAGGGAATTCCAAAAAAAAATCATTCCAACATGTCAAAGTACGAAAGTTCGTTTGACATGTTGGAATGATTAAAATATATAGGGTGTAATTCTACTCTATTCGGATAAGGCCCATTCCCAGAGTGGGAGAGCTTCTATGTTGTCATATATTGCTTTTTGGTTATAGGTAAGCAGGGTTTTCTTCTTTAAAGTAAGTTTCTCCACATTGAATCCTGCGAGTTCCCGTTTCAGATTCATGTCATTCAACTCGTAGCAGACTTGAAAGCCGTAAGCTTCACCGTTTTTATAGGCGATAAAATCGCATTCGGTCTTGCTATTGTCGAACGAGATATTTTCGAATCCTTTGTTTTTAAGTTCATTATATGTCAGGTTTTCCAAAGCGCTTCCACTCTGTGGGGAATAACGGAATACGTTTGCCGCTACCAGCCCGTTGTCTATAAAATAGCATTTATGCTGTGAACGGGTTGTCTCCTTCAAAGAATAGGAAAAATTGCGCATATCCACACAGATATAGCTGTCACATAAATAATTGATATAAGTAGAAACCGTATTATCATTGCTATTCAATGCTTTCCCTATGGCTGGTATGGAAAAACGGCTCCCCATATTCTGCATCAGATAGCTTACCAACCTGTAAAACAAAGGAGTATCACGTATGTTGTTATATACAATGCAGTCTTTCTGTACAATGGATTCAAAATAGCTTTTAAGTAACTCCTGCTTGATGTCATCATCTACAGTTCCCAATACAATTTCAGGAAAGCAACCGAATGTCAGGATATTATCCATGATGCGGAGTACCTTCGGTATTTGGCTGTAACAGTCCAGTAATGTAGAAATGCCTTGCGAACGGAATATCTCAGTAACTGAAAACGGACGTACCTCATTTTCAAAATAACGTCCGGACAACAGTGCCGAAAAACGGTTTTGGAGCAGTTGGGAGTTAGACCCCGTGATATATATTTTCGTAAAGACTTCACTGTCATAAGTGCTCTTTACAAAAACCTCCCAGTTCGACAGGTGCTGAACCTCATCCAGAAACAAATACTTAACTTTCACCCCAGTCAGGCGTTCCGCGTTTTCTATCACTCCAAACAATTTGGATGAATCGTCCCAAAAAGGAATAAACTGCGGGTCGTCCAGATTGAGAACCAGTATGGACTTACCGTCTACACCGGACTGCGTCAAGTCATTAATCAGTAACTTGAATACTGTAGATTTGCCGCATCGGTGCACACCTGTCAATATCTGTACATGGCGCATATTCTTCTTTTTCAGTAGATTATCCATAATATTCCGCTGACATAAATTCTCAAAGGTTTTGCCATTCCATTGCGGGTTCTGACGAATAAGGGTCTTTTCCATACTAAACTGATTTTAATTTCAATAATGACAAAGATAAGGGAAATCTTTCGTTTTACCTAAACGTACTTCGGCTAAACTGTAGTTTTACCTAAATACGTTTCTGTAAATCTTGAGATTTTGTATTATAAAAATCATTCCAACATGTCAAAGAACGAAAGTTGTGTATCTCGCTCAAACGGATTTGCAAATCCGCCGGAACGTACAGAATTATATATCTTTAGAGGCCAATCAAAACCACATTGCGTTTAATATTGGTATCATACCAATCCCAATCTCGTCCCCACTGGTTGTTTGGCCGGTCGAATTCAACTCTATGGTTGTTTAAATTAGTGGTACATTTTACTTGTTCATTCGGAATGATATCAGTAAATATGTTACTTATACCTGATGGTAGAGTATGCCAACCCTCATCGTCATACCAGTCTCCAACAAAAGATTTCCACTCTTCCAGAGTAGGGAGTCTCCATCCACTGTATGTAGATCTTGCCCAACTGTCTGTCATATTCTCAAAAGAGTTTGTAGTTGCTCCGGCATTTGCCCAGAACTTACCTGTTTTATTATCCTTTCTGGCGAAGTATCCTTTGCAAATGGGCAGATAATTAATCATTTTAATCGTATAGTCAGGAAAATAAGTTGACTGATTACTTCTCAATACAATATTACCTATTGGTGTGGAGCCCCCTTGGCCCCCAAGGCAATAGGTATTACCACCAATATGAAAACGAAAGGTATCATAAGGTGCACCGGTAGTCCAGCTGCCGGTACGAGTTACATCAATATCTCCAAACTTATTTGTTCCGGTAATATTGACACCTGCCGGAGAGTATACTTTGAAGGAGAATTCATATTTTCCGTACAGGGCAGAGTTATCTATCACATCCAAGTAAGTGAAGGTGTATCCCGACTGAATATTGAATCTTGTCCCGGCATCACCATTAAAAGTCGGTGTCGCTTTTTCTTGAGCTAACGTAGCGGTAAGTTGTTTGTTATTGTCGGCAGCATTCTTTAGGTAGAAAGTGCCATTATTAGTTGCATCAAGCTGATTGGTATTTCCATCCCAATAAATTTCGTATATCTTCTCGTAATTATTGGGAGTACTTACCACCCGTTGGTTACACCAACTTCCAGGTGTAGTCAACGTGCTTCCTCCCAGCGAATAAACCTTTATCTGAGCTTTGGACTGCTTCCCGTTCACGACGCGATACATGTGTAGAGTATTGCCGCTTAGGGAATTCACGCTGGGTTCCATCGTGCCGGTGGCTGTTATCACAGGTGCCTGAAATTCTCTCGTGATATTTACTGTCATTCCTGTACCTCCGGCAGTGTTCGTGAATACGATTTGGGTATCATCGAAATTCGCCGCATTTTCTATCAGTTTGAAAGTGTAACTCACCGTTTTGCTTTCCGGTGTACTGCGGGTGGACGGTGGAGCAATCTCCTCCAGCCATGCCGGACACCTGCTTACAGTAGGTTTGTTGTAATTATCCATCGTGAGGGTGAACTGCCTGTCCTTGATGATGGGCGTGGTAAGCGTAGCGGTGGTAGCCGTTATGGCTGATAGACTAATACCCGCTCCTTGGTTAGTTATCTGCAAGTTATTGATTCGGTTAGGCAGCAATTTCACCGTGATATTTGTGGTTCTCATTTCCACTGTATTGTTTTTCAGGGTTACGGTAATATCTTTTTCTGTCAGGTCGGTGGCATCTGTGCCTGCCCACTGGAAAGTATATTCCTGCGTAGTGTTCGTGCTCGAAGCCGGGGTGACGGTGATGCCCGCATCCGCAGGAATCTCTATCTTGCTGCCTCCAATGGCTGTGACGGTTATCTTACCTGTGGATGCTTCGGAGCCGAGTGTCTGTACCAGATAGAGTGTATTATCTGCCATGTCCCATTTGTTTACTCCATCGGGACTCATCGCACCGCCTGTGGATTTTACGATGGGAGGCCCTAAAGTAGAGTCTATATCTATCAGTATCACTTCTTCACCGCCTCCCGCCTTGTCTTTCAGGCAGAGAATGCCACGGGAATAACTGTCCCCAGTGTAGTCTTCATTGAGAGAGACTTTGTATTTCACTTGTTGCGTGGCGCCTATCCGCGTAGTGGTGACAGGAACTTCCTCCTGTTTCAGCCATCCATCCGCTGCATCGCTACCGTAATAGGTCAGTTTCGCCTCTACTCCGGCATTGGAACCGGTGGTCACGGTGAAGCTGCTGCCCGTCTTAAGTGCCAGTTTAACAACACTGGTGTTAACGTCGTAAGTCGTTTCACCTGCAGGCAACAGATTGGCTACGATGACAGCGTCAAGTCCGTTCTCAGGTTCGTAATCGTCTATATAGTCTCCAGTTTCCCAGTCCACCAGTCGGATGTTGGCTGTCAGTTCAAAAGGGTCGGCTTCGGTGATCTGCACTGTGTAGCGGTGGTTATGGTTAATTTCAATACGTGCCCCGTTACCATCGGACACGCGTTCGAAGGGGATACGGTAAGATACCTCTTTCTTTTCATCCGTCAGGTTCATGGCATAAAGTCCTTTCAAAATAAGAAATCCTTCATCTGTCGTTTTGCAAGGATAGCAATAGAAAGCTTTGGTGGTGGTGCCGATGTTAGCGTTCAGTCCGTCGAAGGGACGGTAGGGATACATCACCAGTTGTCCGGGTGTGGCAGGAATATCGCCCAAAGGACGGATGGGAAACAGCGTAACTCCCTTTCGCCCGTTGCCCATGGCGATGTCGGTGATGGTGAAATGAGATTTGGCGGCATTGTTCACCACATCGAAGCGTGCCACGACACGTGTGAGTGAAACGTTTATCCGCACGTAGGTACCCATACTGTATTCGCGTAAATCGGCGGGCTGGCTGTTGGCACCTGACATGGGTAACGGGGTGAGCAGGATGCCGGCATTGAAACCGGTGGGCTCTAACAACGGGGTGCTTAATTGGGTGAAGTCATTCTCGGTGGGGATGCCGGGTGTTATTACCGCATCTCCCGGTGTTCCTGCCTGATGTTGCGAACTTTGTTGCAGCGGCGTATAATCGGTATACGCATGCCCTGCGGCATCATGCATGGTGGGTTGGTTTGCCACGCAATAGAACTTGGTAAACAAACCCTTATGGGGATAAAACACCACATTCACTTTTCCGGCGGCTTCGTCCGCTTTCAACTCAAGCGGGGAAGCACCCGCGGGTAGTGTCCCGACTTCCGAACGATAGGCGAACCATTCCTGAAATGTGTAAGGCCCTTCTTCCTTATCGCTGCCGAATGCATAAATATCAAAACTTTCAATGCGATTCTCATCCTCTTCGGCTATGCCGTCGCGGGTCGTAGCGCGGCTTTCCGGTGTGCCGTTCACCAGAATCAGCTTGTTCTGCAGTGAGATTACCACCGAGCGGCGGTTAGGGTCATTTGCCTGCGGGTTCTCCGGTTTTTCGGGAATTCCGCCTATGGTTTCCACCTCCGAGGTACATCCTGCCGTCAGGCATGGCAGAAGCACCAATGAGAGGCGTAGAAAGAACTTAGCTAATGATTTCATTCCTCGTAGCGTTTTTATGTAGTTACTATTTATTTTCATTACTCATTCTTTATATTTCTCGTTCAAGCGGATTTGCAATCTGCTTATGTTCGGTTATTTCGATATAAGATATATACGGCGTTCTTGATTGTCGTAAGCATTTATATCTATACTCCATCTATTATTAGGCCTATCAAGATCCAACCTGTAATTCGGGTCATTCGTAGCACACTTTACCCAGTGGTCACCTGGTATAAAGGAGGTGAAAAGATTGCTTGTATTTGAGGGGAGAGTATACCAGCCATCATCAAGAGGAATTGTCCCCCCTGTAAACGACATCCACTCTTCTTTTGAAGGCAGACGCCAACCACTATAGGAAGACTGTATCTCGTTGTCTTTAATCTGGTCGAATGCTTTAGTGGTTGTTTCCAGAAATACCCAGAACCTGCCCGTCTTGTTATCCTTAGAACTGGCGAAGTAACCTTTGTAAATAGGCATGTAATTATACATCTTGAATTCATAATCTGGGAAATAGGTTGGATTATTACTTTTAAATGTAATGTTTCCTATCGAAGTTGCACTTCCTCCGAGGCAGTAAGAAGTACCACCGATGGCGAACTCGAAAGAATCATAAGGGCTATCGGAACTCCAGCTCTTTGTTTGGGAAATGTGAATCTCTCCAAAATAACCTGATCCGCTAGCATTGACTCCTGCCGGAGAGTATATACTGAAATGAAATATATATTTTCCGTATAAATTAGAGTTATCCATCACATCAAAATAGCACCAAGTATTTGTCGCTTCATTGAAACGTACACAACTATAATCACTTGAGAAAGTGGGGCGTGCCGCATCTTGATACAACGTACCCGTAAGTTGTTTGCCGGTGTCTGTGGCATTCTTTAGGTAGAAAGAGCCATTATAGGTAGAATTGAGTTCGTTGGTATTTCCATCCCAGTAAATTTCGTATATTTTCTCATAATTATTGGGAGTACTTACTACCCGTTGATAACACCAACTTCCGGGTGTAGTTAATGTGCTTCCGCCCAGTGAATAAACCTTTATCTGGGCTTTGGACTGCTGTCCGCTCGCGACACGATACATGTGTAGAGTATTGCCGCTTAGAGAATTCACGCTAGGTGCCATCGTGCCGGTAGCTGTTATCACAGGGGCTTGGAACTGCTTCGTGATATTTACCGTCATCCCTGTTCCTCCGGCAGCGTTCGTGAACACGATTTGGGTATCATCGAAATTCGCCGCATCCTCTATCAGCTTGAAGGTAAAACTTGTTGTTTTGCTTTCTGGTACGCTTCGTGTAGTTGGTGGTGTGATGTTTTCCAACCACGACGGACATTTACTTACGGTCGGCTTGCTATAACTATCCATTGTTAGCGTGAATTGCCGCTCCTTGATGAGGGGCATGGTAAGCGTGGCTGTGGTAGCCGTTATGCCGGAGAGACTGATATCCGCTCCCTGATTCGTAAGCTGTAAGTTATTGATTCGGTTAGGCAGCAATTTCACCGTGATACTCCCAGTCTTTATTTCCGCAGAATAGTTTATCAGGGTCACGGTAATATCTTTTTCCGTCAGGTCGGTGGCATCCGTACCTGCCCATCGGAAGGTATATTCCTGCGTAGTGTTCGTGCTCGAAGCCGGGGTGACGGTGATGCCCGCATCCGCAGGAATCTCTATCTTGCTGCCTCCAATGGCTGTGACGGTTATCTTACCTGTGGATGCTTCGGAGCCGAGTGTCTGTACCAGATAGAGTGTATTATCTGCCATATCCCATTTATTTACTCCATCGGGACTCATCGCACCGCCTGTGGATTTTACGATGGGGGCACCCAAAGTAGCGTCTATATCTATAAGTATCACTTCCTCGCCACCTCCTGCCTTGTCCTTCAGGCAGAGGATGCCGCGGGGATAGTTGTCGCCTGTATAATTCTCATCAAGAGTCACTTTATATTTCACTTGTTGCGTGGCACTTGTACGTGTGGTGGTTATGGGAATTTCTTCCAGTTTTAGCCAACCGTCCGCAGAGTTATCACCATAGTAGCTTAGTTGCGCTTCGACTCCTGCATTGGAGCCGGTGGTGGCGGTAAAGCTACTTCCTGTTTTAAGTGCCAGCGTAACGGTGCCGGTGTTGATGTCGTAAGTTGTTTCTGTTGCAGGCAGCAAGTCTGCTACGATGACAGTCTCCAGCCCATTTTCGGGTTCGTAATCATCTATGTAGTCGCCCGTTTCCCAGTCCACCAGTCGGATGTTGGCAATCAGTTCAAAAGGGGCAGCTTCGGTGATCTGCACCGTATAGCGGTGGTTATGATTGATTTCAATGCGTGTGCCGTTGCCGTCGCTCACCCGTTCGAAGGGGATGCGGTAAGAAACCTCTTTCTTCTCGTCTGTCAGATTCACCGCATACAGTCCTTTCAATATCAGGAACCCTTCGTCCATCGCCTTGCACGGGTAGCAATAGAAAGCCTTGGTAGTGGTGCCCACGTTGGCGCTCAGCCCGTCGAAGGGACGATAAGGATACGTAATGAGTTGTCCGGGTGTGGCGGGAACATCGCCTGTGGGGCGGATGGGAAACAGCGTTACGCCTTGTCGCCCGTTGCCCATGGCAATGTCGGTAATGGTGAAATGAGATTTTGCGGCATCATTCATTACATCGAAGCGTACTACGGCACGGCTGAGCGAGACGTTCAGCCGCACGTATGTCCCCATGCTGTATTCCCGCAAGTCAACAGGCTGGCTGCTGGCACCGGACATAGGCAGCGGGGCAAGCAGGATATCCGTATTGAAACCGGTGGACTCCAATAACGGGGTATTCAGTTTGATGAAGTCGTTCTCGGTGGGAATGCCGGGTGTCGTTACCGCATCGCCCGGCACGCCTGCCTGTTGCGAATTCTGTTGCAACGGTGTATAGCCGGTGTACTCATGTCCTGTCGCATCATTCAGTTCCGTCTGGTTGGCTACACAATAAAACTTGGTGAACAGGCCCTTGCGGGGATAGAACACCACATTCACCCTTCCGGCTGCTTCATCCGATTTCAGGTCGAGTGGGGAAACACCCGCGGGCAGCTTTCCGGCCTCCGCACGGTAGGCGAAACGTTCCTGAAATGTGTAAGGCCCTTCTTCCTTATCGCTGCCGAAAGCATAAATATCAAGACTTCCAATGCGGTTCTCATCGTCTTCGGCTATGCCGTCGCGGGTCATAGGGCGACTCTCTGGTGTGCCCTGTACCAGAATCAGCTTGTTTTGTAGTGAGATTACCACCGAACGGCGGTTGGGGTCATTGGCCTGCGGGTTCTCCGGCGTTTCGGGAGTCCCGCCTGTTGTTTCCACCTCCGAGGTGCAAGCTACCGCCAAACAAGGTAGCACCGCCAATGAGAGGCGTAGCAAGATTTTAGCTAATGTTTTCATTACTTGTAGCGTTTTATGCAGTTACTATTTACTTTCATTACTCATCCCGTCATTCTGAACGTAGTGAAGAATCTCTTCTCCCTTGCATACAAAGAGCAGATGCTTCGGCTTCGCTCAGCATGACAGATACTTTATCCTTCATTCCTCCTTCTTCATCTTCTTCAAATTTTTCCTCGCCTTTTCCGGTTCTATTCCCAGCGCCTTGCGAAACCATTCCTCGGCTTTCTTCCGGTCACCTTCCAGATACGCCAGTACACCGAAGTCATTCCATGCACGCGGATCGTCCGCCACCTTATCCAGATATTGCCGGGCACTTATCGGGTCGCCCGCCATAATTACCGCTGAAGCGGCATTGATGTTTGCCAGTGCATCGTCAGGGAAGTGATAAGCGGCTATCTCATAGACTTCACGGTATTGCTCCGTGCCGGGACGGTAGAATGCGGCTACCCGATACATTTCCTGCAATGACAGCAAACGGGGATGTGTGTATATCAGGCTTGCCGCCTCTTCAATGTTGAAAGCGCGGGCTTCATAACCCACCGTAACCCGTATACGCCTCAATTGCGGGAAATAGTCTTTCAAAAGTTCCCGATAGGTATTTCCCCCGTACATATCCATCAACTGCTTTTCGCGTCCTTCGAAAATGCCTGTTCGTGAAATAAGAGTCAATACCTCGTCACCGTGTTTCATGGGCTGCTGTTTCAGCAGTTCCACCAGCCCGTCCCAATCTTCGGGTATGGAAGATACTTTATAAAGGTTGTGTCCCGGCGTATACGTTGCGCACATATATTCCTTAAAACAGCGGGCGCGGTTGGAAGCAAGTATTTCATTGTCTTTGTATGTTCCGTCAGGCGAAGCGTAGCCGTAAATGGAAATTTCAGAGATGCTTGCCAGATTCCCTTTGATGAGCGGACGCATCAGGCTGTCCAGTTTCTCTAGTTCGGAATGGTTGTTGTGGAACTCCCGGCGGACATCATACACTCCTGTTGGGTAGTCTATATATAAGGTGGCACTTTCCGAACGGTGTTTTTGTGTTTCCACCTCGGGAGTAAGGTAAGTCACCATAGCCGTACATTCAGCACAGGGCATGCAGTCTGCACGGCCCTTTGTTTCCCGTCGGTCGGTAGCACCCGTTTCCTGCCTTTCCACAACCGCCTGCGGAATCGCTACTTGTCCTTGCGAACCCGTTGCCTGCCCCTGTGAAATCATTATCTGCCCCTGCGGCACCCGGAAAGGGCTTGCCAAATCAAGGTCTGCCATCAGCGGCTCCACTCCGAGAATTTTCATCCGGCAACAGTCCCGTTGCTCACGCATCAGCACCAGCGAGGCATGTTCCATCCACGGACTGTAAGCGACGGACACATGATAGTTGATACTGTCCTTCCGGTTTCGGGCATAAAGCGTGCGGTAAGGAGGAATATAACCGGGTGTGGGTTGGAGCACCTGCTGTCTGTGATCGGCACGGGCACGCCGACGCCCGCTCACCACCACTGCCGGGAGTTCCTGCAAACGTCCCGCACTGCGCAACACGGGCGTAAAGCGGTAAGCCTCCGCATTCCCTGCTTTTGTATCGTCAAGATTCAACAGCAGTTCTATATGAAGACTGTCCCCTTGCGTAAAGACATGCGAACTGAGTACCGGAGTTCCGCCCGCCCATGCTTCCGCCGCCAGCAGTACCCCAACCAATCCTCCTATTATATATTTCATCCCTTTCATTTTTTCACTCTTTCACTCTTTCATTTTTTCATTCCTTCATTCCTTCATTTTTTCATTCTTAGCCTACCCCAGTCCTCCTCCTTCCGTCCAGTCCGACGCATTCATTTGTGTCACCACAATCGTTCGCCCTATGGTTACCAACAGGTCGAATTCCTGTTCCGTGTTTTCATCCAGACTGACAGGCAGCTTACGAAAGAATAGTTGCAGGTCTATCTCCTTCATAATCCTTTCATTGCCCCGGTAGATACTCAGCAACGGGTGCGAACCCGATGTCAGGCGGTACGTCACCAGTTCCCCCGTCAGTTCGTCATTGTAGTTCATTGCCGCCCGGGTCTGGTGCCACGTCACCGGACTGCCTATGGAGGGGAATGTGAAAGCCCCGTCACCCACAGCCAGCGGTATGTCGTAACCTGCCGGAAAACCGTATTCGCAAGGCACGCCCCGCATACGGAGCGTATATCCGCCCGTTCCTTCCGCAGGATAGTAACCGTCTTCCCAATGTACGGTTATCCGGAGTACGGCGTGGCAGTGTGTCAGGTATACGGTCCTGTTCACTGAAACCCCTGTGGCGGGAACTTCGAATGTGCCATATCCGTAATAGAGCCGTTCGGTATTGGTCCGGTATCCTCCTGCGGGTGTTCCTGTGGCTGAGGTCATTACCAGTTCACGGACTTTTGTCACACCGGGTTGCGGCGGGGGTAGTATGTCACTTTCATATCTTTGGTTTCCCCATGCCACGAGGGTGTAGCGTCCGGGAGATAATTCTCCCTGCCAGTATTCCAGACTGTCGCCCTGCAACATCCGGGTATCCACCAGCACCCCGTCCGCATCGAAAAGGAACTGCCGGATATTATCCACATACATGGCGAGCTGTCCGGCATCGGGTCTTCCGGCATAGCGGTAATTCAGCCGTACATTGTAGGGACACACCTGCGGCTCGTCAAAATCGAACGTGCAGGAGGTGCAGAACCAGAGTATGCAGCAGAGAATTACCATAACTTTCATCGTATGAAATAAATGAGTGACACCCCGGCCCGTGTAGGCCCGAAATAATTCCTTTTATAATGTCCCATGCGCTCGCCGCAGCCCGCGCACCGGTATTTGTCATATTCCATGCGGGCGTAGCCGCCACCTATCACGGCCTCCACGGAGAAGCGGTCGCCCAGCACCCAGTGATAACCGTAGGTGATGCCCCCGCCATACAGGTCGCCCCGGTAAATGATGTCTTCCATGCCCGAAAAGAAGGGAATCTGCCCCACATTATAATAAGCGTAATGTCCGTGCACACCGAAGAAATGCCCCTCGAATTTGCGGCAGGGCCAATAACGTAACTCCGGTTGCACCAGATAAAGGTTCAGTTTCATATCATTGCCGAATTTCCATGCATTGTAAGCGCCGTTCAGTACCATTGTGAAATGACGGTTGATGCTGATTTCCACTCCTGCATTCGGAGTGGTGGTTCCCCATAACAGCAGGTCGGTGCGCAATGCCACACGTTGGGCAAAGGCAACGATACCCACTGGGCAAAGTAACAGGATTAGCATATAAAGTCGTTTCATGGGTAATCAGGATTTATAATAGGAGTCGGATGTGGGTTATGGCATGGTTATAGCATTGTTGCCCATTAGGAATTCACTGAGGGGGAGTTCGGCTATGGAAATCTCCATCAGATAGACGCGTGTCATTTGGTTGATGATACCCAGTTTACGGGCTGTTGTCCCGTAGCAGGAATAGAAATCCTCATCGCTGGGACGGTTGAAGTAGATACCTTCGCCCAATGCTTCAAGAATGGAGAGGAGGTTGATTTTATGATATTCGCAGGCAAGGCGGTAAGATTCGGGCAGGTTGTCCGGCTGGTGCTCCGCCAGCGTAATCAGATGTCCTTTTGAGAGTGCCTGCAGTAGATATGCGATTTCGGAAGGGGGATAATTGAAGGAAGTGCTCAACTGATAATCCTTATATTGGATGTCGTGTAGTACTGCCAGGGCGAGTTTGGTTCTGAGTGTTAACATGGCGCTTGCTTTTTATGTAGATTATTGTCTGTTTTGTTAAGGATGTTCCGATTCCCGGTAGGAAACGGAACAAGCGGCGGCGTAAGCATAGGACAGGCGGATAATACTCATCTTCCATTTTAAAAAGGCGGACAATTCTTCGTTTTTCCTCCTTGTATTCTTCAATTCAAAAATGAGCTTCCCCCCATATTGAGGTATGGGTAAGGGGAGTCGTATCTCCAAACAAAAAAAGTGAAAGCTTTCTAATCTATATAAAGGACTTTTGAGGCAGTATATCATATTATTACAGCAATATCCTATTTCTTGACATGACTTTTCCGGACAAAATCTAACTTTCAGGATAAGAGAGCTGTTTTTGTCGTGTCTGATGTTGTAAACTAACCGATTTTTTACAGAAAACAGGGAAACTTCGATAAGTATTTCCGGTTTTCCTTGTTTATCTCAATTGAAAACAGTTCCTTTACCGCCGGAATCGTTCCGTTTCCTACCGGGAATCGGAACACCTGTATGACACTCATTTTTAGAGCTTTTTCTCTCTTTATTGTTCCTGTTTCCTTTTCCCTTTTCCCTTTTCTTTCCTCTTCCATTCCTTTTCTGCTATCGGATTAACCAATGCTGCCATCTGCAAATTTACCACTGCCAGTTGTTCATCAGAGAACGATCTCAAATAAGTATGTGTTATCTCTTCCGAAGCATGGCTCAATCCTGCACTAATTTTAGCCACCGGTATATCCTCATTATATGCCAATGTCGCCCAAGTATGGCGTGCTACGTATGAAGTCAGCCTCACCTCTAATCCCAATCGTTCAGATAACCGATACAAATGTTTATTGTAAAGTCGCAGGGTACTCTCATACTGACGCCTTTCTTCTGGTATGCTTCCTGGTTGGCGTATAATCCTTAATAAATAGGGTGAATCAAGATCATCACATAAATATCTCTCGATAATTTCCCACATCCACGGTTCAAGTGTAATCGTCAACATCCTCCCCGTCTTGCTACGGCGATAGCAAAGCACATTATCATGAATATCCGTCTTCCTTAAGTAAGCTAAATCTATAAAAGGAATCCCTCTCAGATAATAAGAAAGGATAAACAGATCTCGTGCCATCACTAAACTTGGCTCCTCCAAATCCGCCTCCGCCACCATACGAAGCTGTTCAATACTCAGCGCTCTCTTCTTCGTCTCTTCATACCCCATAAACACCTCACAAAAGAGCTTCTTAACGTCTTTCACCATTCCCTGCCTCTCAGCCCCTTTACAAATAGCCCGTAACGCTCGAAAATAGCATGCCGAAGTATTTCGTGAACATCCCGACGCCCACAAATAGTGCTCAAAACCCAGAAAAAATCCTGCTGTCAAATCTTTAAAAGTTAGCAACTCGATATTAGTAAACTCTTCTAAGCTATGCAATATACTTCTGCAAGTATGCTCTGCCGAAAACTTAAACAACTCGCTCAGACTATCTGCATGAGCCACAATACCTTCCTTTAATGTTTTCATTCTCATCACACTGTTCTTTTTAATTAATGATTATTTCCTCCCCAACCCCACTCTCCATCATTTGTTTTAGAGTGAAAAAGAGGTAAACATCAAAAGTAAGAACAGGAAAGTTGGCTGCTTGTCATGAAACATGCATAAATACCCGTATATAGTGTATATAAACAAAAAAGTAGTTACCTACATTAGATAACTACTTAATTCCTTTATAATTCGCCTGGGATTCTCCTTAGAGAGTTACCATGCTGATATTTAAAACTTTATATTTCTATCTTCAAGCATATCCCATGATTTATCCCACTAATTTGCTACGTGCTTTTGCGGTCGTTTGCTCATGGAGAATACTGGGGCAAATATAGTGATTTTATTATGAATATTACTTGTTACTACTGTAGTATTTTATTTTTTTGAATTTGATAGAAT
>OHOZ01000903.1_pt1 | contig 15145 bp, 9 predicted proteins | sample 1569931 | NCBI WGS metagenome assembly OHOZ01 (sample SAMEA3879572, study PRJEB24766) | human gut metagenome | biome: human-associated habitat; feature: feces | place: USA | collected 1985/1987
CTTTCTTTCGCTTCGAAAGAAAGTACTGCCCCTTCGGGGCGGCAGCCCGACCATCCGCGCCGTAGTCGGCGCCTCCCCCGGCGAGGGTTCTTATACGGCAAAGCCAGCGCCCGCCGTCACAAGCATGGGACTTCCTCAGAGTAAACCATCAGCACGACCCGCACTGCCGTGCGCTCTGTTCGTTGTTTGCCAGAAACCCGTGGCGCTAACCGCTTTCAGCAGCCGTGTTCGTCGAATCCTCACTTTCCTCCTGCACCCCTCCGTTCACTTTGTAAAATAGGACAAATAGTCCTAAAACGAGAACCATCAGAATGTTTCTCTTGTTTTCTCCTTCCCTTTGAAGCCAAAAGCGTATCGCACCTTTCTCCCCATCAAAAAAGAGACTGCTCTCGGGTAACTGTTCATAAAACAGGTTTTACGAAATAAGAATTATGGCAGTTGCCATGCAAGGGTTGCTGACAAAAAGGGTATGCACATCAAAGTGCATACCCTTTTGCCGTTTATGGGAGAGTTGCGGGTTTCTTCTTGCGTGTAGACTAATTAAGGGCAAAATCGAAAGAAATAGGGGTTGCGTATTACCTATACTCTGATTCTTGCTTAGAACGCAGAAAAACTGCCGTTTTCGACCTTTATCGCGACATAAACTTAAGGCATAGCCGCGCAATCTTCTACGACATACATCTCACAGCGTCCATCAGCACAACAGAAGAAATGCTTGTGGTCGCTGCACCATCCGATGCGACTGTGATTTGCTTCGATAACAGTCTTACCATCATAAGTGATAAGACCTTCTTTGTAGCTGTCCTTTTCACCAACTCTGACAGTGAGATATGGATCCTTGCGCCCATGGATTTCATGGTAGATAGCAGGAATGATGATGTTGCCATCGTAGTCTTTCATGCCTTGTTTGCCGTTTTCTACGAAGCAAATTCTCTGCTGTTCATGGTAGAAGCCATTCCAAGGGACATCATAGATGCAGGGGAGGATCTCGTTGCCCTCCTTATCAATCAAACCATGTCTGGCGCCATCCTTATCGCGTATAACCACTTCATACAGATCATGCCAGGTATAGATCGAGGAATATATGGATTTGAAACGCTCTTTGCCAGATGAGTCAATGATCTTTTCAATCGTCCGGCCGAGTTCTTCATCGAAGACCTCGACTTCCATATCGCCGTTGTCGCGGAAGGTGACATCAAGGAATTGGGGCTCAAACAGGACTTTCTTTTGTGCCAGATCATAGATGCCCATGGGGAGATCATCGCCCGTTGCATCCGGATCTTCAGCGTAAAACAGGATTCTGTCCTTCCAGGTTTCATAAGAGAAGCCTTCAAAGGTTGGTTCTGCGAGCCAGTTACCCTTGCAATCAACGACACCCCAGTGACCGTCTTTCCAGCCACCATAATGGACCATGAACATATCGGAGCGATCGAAGAAGTGCTTGATTTCATCGAAGATGAAGGGGATAACCTCGTTACCGTCCTTGTCGATGGCACCCCAGAGCTCCTCTTCCGTCCAGTAACGGCCCTGATTATACTTGTTGTCCCATTTAGGGTCGATAGTCCATTTGCCCTTTGCAACGATAGCAATACCATTTTCAAAGTCAGTAGCATAGATATACTGGGGCGGAATAACCTCCTCGCCAGATTCATTTACAAAACCCCAAGTACCTGCAATTTGATCATAATCCGAATGATAAGCCAAATCCATGAAGCGCAGCTTGAGCGTAGATACGCGGCACATTCCTTCGGAATAATCGCCGACTTCTTGATAATTATCCTGTCGAATTCTGCCACCAATCTCAAGCTCACAGCCATTTGGATCAACACAAAGCCACTTATCTCCAAGCTGTACTTTTGCTTTGCCTTCTCTGAAATCATCTGCTTGATCATACTTCATAGGAACGACAAACTTCATGTCCTTGTCAACGAAGCCATATCCATGGCCGTTGATAGCAACGCGAGCAAGATCTTCTTGGAAACTGTCGATGATATCGAAGGTCAGGCTGGTCAGTCGTTTTCCCTCAATAGAAGCAAACACGGACTTGCCGTACCAGTTGAATGCCTGGCCGCTGATTAAGACCTTCAATAGACCGGTTTCTCCGTCTTCGTACAGAGAGTTTACATTCCACTTCCAGATTTTCCGGATCTGGTGCTTTTCATCGGCATACACGATCTCATCTGTCAACTCCGGCTCGGAGTACGGCACACTCTCCATGTAGCATCGAGTTCCCGCGATTAGAAACTCATTTTTGAACACAATTGCCGGGCCACATTCGGGATAGCCTTTATATCTGCTTTCGTGCCGAGGAATTACAGAGACGGATGCCCAGATGTTATCGGTAAACACATGACCGCGATAGGAAAGAACTTCCTCGTGCTCAGACTCCGTCGGAATAGGAAGTACATACTTTTTGCACTCGCCGTTGTCGAAAAAGAGCTTTACGGCGAATCGTTCTGTGGGAACGGGGGCAAGCGGGACGGCGTTTATGAGTTTGGGAATATATGCGAACAGATCATCTGGTTCTCGTTGCTCGGTTTTAATAAACTCTGCCACCTTCCGATCACCACCGTCAAAGGGGTGACGGACCATGCTATGCATGCGGTCGGTGGCATGGAAGGAGCTCCAACTGAAGAAACCAAGACCTTCAATGTAGGGGACAGAGCTGTAAACTACATCGTTATAACGGACATAGCCCAACTTCATATCACCGTATTCCCGATGCATCGTCCGCAGCGTCCCATAGAAGGCGCTGTTCATAAATGCACCGGAGTATTTGGGATCTCCTTCAATGGACGGATTATCATCTGTGATAATGCAGTCATAGATGTCCGTATCTTCACGGTTGAAGGCGTACATGAACTGCCAGGTTTGATCCATCATCTCTTTGCGAGGATAGTATTCAAACAGATACGAGCCGTTGACTTCTTTAAGATGCCAAAACTCCGGGCTGTGAGTATCACTTCCGCAGTAGTTTCTTACACGATATTTGATCTCAGCTCCGGCCATGTAGCGATCGACATTAAGGTAGAGGATCAGGATGATGCTGTTTTCGGCGAAGGGTTCTTTGGCAAGCTTGCTGCAGAAATCACCGTCCAGCTGAGAAGTTTTCTTTTGGCCGTAGGCATACATGAAAATCGTGTAAATATAGCCTTTTCGATTGCACCGGTAACCGATGCAATCATCAAAGATCTGCGACTCCAGTACGCTATAGCCCTGCTCGGGCAGCCACTGTTTGGCATATTCATCTGCTTTGCGCCAAATATAAATCCCATCAGCCGTATCTACAGTCTTATCCCACTTTTGACCTGCAAATGAGCTTCTCATTTCGTTGACATGCCGATCATGTGTGGTCAGTGGCACTACTGTAGAAGGAAGGTCATCGGGAGAATCGGGTCCCAATTCTTCGCCATAAAAGGTTTCATTGAACTTGCTTGTATCTCGAGACAGCCATATGCTTCTGAACTTCTCGTAGAGGTCTATCATACAGGCAACAACAGCAACAGGATAATCAGAGCCATACTGATACAAGAGCAGTCCGTACCGGCAGGGATGCGTTCCGGCTTGATTGTCCAAATCAGCAAGGGTTAGGCCATTTGCCAGGACAGATTCCAGTTCTATGACCTTGTAAGTATAAGCACAGGTTTCATCAATGTTCTTATGGACGGACTCCATATTTGACAGGATTTCAGATGCCCCCGAAAAGGACTTGTTTGCATACTGGGAAGCATAGTCACATTCCGCTGCCATCAAAGGACGCAGTGCATCGATTTCGCCATCAGCGAATGCTTTTCCCAGTATGTCCATCATAGTATACTGATCCATACTTACACTTCCTAAAATCCGTAGATATCCATCATGTCGTTGGGGCCAAGCACCAAATCAGACCACTCTCGGATATCTTTGATCTGTGTTCTGTATTTATCCCGCTCTTTCCAGAAAGATGCGCCTTGGCTATTGAGCTTCCACATCATGTAATTGCCCTTTCCTTGCCGATCGATTAGCTCATCAAACAATTCATCAAAACTATCCGCAGCAAAGATTCGCCATGCCTCATCAAGGAGATCATTCCACTCTTTATGGCTGAAATGATACTCGCCGTACTCATCGAACCAGCTCCCAATGGCAAGCGAAATGCTCCAATCAAGTATAAGAAAATCTTCAACATAGACATGAAGGCAAGAATCGCCTTTGCCGCTTGAAGATAGTGTCATATATGGGGTATCGGTATATGCGGCTCCTTTTCTCCCGAAGAACAACATATGACTTTCCGCCTCAAACCCGGTAACCTCATCAGCGTGAAGGTCCTCCCAGTTGAACAAAGCGTCTTTTAGTTCAGAAAAGCTGATTTTAACCCACTCGTTGCTTACATCAACACACGCAACCTCGCAGTAATCAATGCCCGGGCTGATCTGCAGACCCAATCCATTTCTCAAACGAAGTGTTACATTTGAAACAAGCTCTCTCTGATAAGGAGGCTCATTAAAAGCGCAGAAAAACATCGGATCCTTGTCTGTTATCCGTGTGTTGACTTCGACTGAAACAATCTCCTGGCCGACACAAGGGGAGAAAAGAATATCTGCTTCCACATTAGGTTGATTTGTTCCGGCCTTGATCCACCAAGGAATACAGTTCATGCTCATCCGGAATTTCGGATCCTGCGGAGTATCGACTTCAAAGATATCTCCATCCTCGAACTCAATCAGAAAGGGTTCGTCAATTTGAGCATATCGGCTAAACTGCATGGTGGGATCAATCGTTGAATAATTGGATTTGCGCTGGCGCTCTTCTTCTGGCAGGTGCTCGACCTGTCGATAAGCTGCTTCTTCAACCCAGTCACGGGTATGGAAATAGCTCAAGCCAATCAAACGCATGCGCTTAATTTTACGGCCGCACAAAGCAAAGCTGTCGATCCGTTCACGGATTTCTTTTGGTGACACCATGGTAGGAGCAGACCACTCTCTTGCAGAAAAGGTGTAATCCTTAAAGTTGTCCCTGCCTTTGCTGTAAATTGTGTTTGAGATCATACGAGCACCTCCTCATGATAGAATTATATCGCCGTTATTGTACCATAAAACGGACTGCAGATTATATATTACCCCTCTGAGGACATTCGCCTTCAGAGGGGTAATGCATTAGAACATTTTCATCTGCTTAGAATCGTCCTCGTCTTCAGATGAACTGAGTGATTTCTTCGTAGCGGATGTCTTCTTAGGTGCTGTAGCTTTCTTTTTGGCCTCAATTTTTTTCTTTTTTGCAAAGAAATACTTATTTACTTGGCTACGAGCGGCCTTTGTAGGAATTAGAGCAGCCATCTTTTCCAGCCTAAGATCGCTCTCGCGCATCTTCTGATAATGCCGTGAATCCTCGGAACACACCCAACGAGGCTCGTTTTTCATTGCGAACACATAGGGTGCTCCACACTTGCAACGAAGAAGGCCATCCAGCGGATATTGCTGAGCAACATTTCTGGAATAATCGCCGGCAACGCACTGCCAGTAGATACCGCCTTCATCGCTTTCTTTCACGATCATTTCATCGCCGCAGATGGGGCACTTCTGTTCGTATGTGTTTTCTATTGCGTTGCAGATGTGCTCGATATCGAAAAGCCTTTCATATTCGGCAGTCAGCTCACGATCAGCATGCCGCTGCATAACCTCGCCGGTCAAACCGGTAAAACTTAGTGCATTCAACGAGCCGATCCAAACCGCATTGCTGTCAACAAAAATCAGTTTTTCGTGCATGCCCTTCTTGTGAAGAACACTCACGCCGATATCGCGTAATTCTTTCTCACACTTTTGGTACTGCGCAAGTTCGGATTTGCCACGATCAGATAGAGCCTTTGTAACAACAATGATCTGCTTTCCGGCGCGGACGGCATCAGAGAAGGCCGGCAGAAGTGTGCTTAGGCGTGCTTCCGTCATAAAAGCTGAGTACACAATCAGGCGCTTTTTGAAGGAATGGATATCAGCCATGAAGTAGTCATTGAAGACATCTTCTCGGCAAACGATGTGTTTCCCTGTAAGGTTTCCATCAAAAGCAAAATCGGATTGCCGTGCGAACACAATTTCAGGAAGCAAAGTCTTGGCATCCACTTTGACAAGCCTATCCTTTTTGATGAGCTTGTCCAGCAGCTCCGACAGAGCGTTATTCTTGGCTCGTTTTTGGCAATATGCAAAATTGCCGACGATATACAGCTTGAACTTAGCTCTCGTGACAGCCACATTGAACATCTTGCGCAGATCTTCATTGACTTCCTTATCCGTCATAAACAGATTTGCCTTCCAATGCGGTTCATCGATCACTAGGTCAAATATTACGATATCGGCCTCGCTGCCTTGGAAACTGTGAATCGTTCCGGCTCTAATGAAATTGAGGTTTTCTTTAAAACCTCGATTGTGATACTCCAGTTCTACAAGTTGATTGATCCTTGCAACATGGGGTTTATACGGAGCGACGATCAGCACAGAAGCCTCTTTTTCCGGTTCGGCAGTAGCAGGATCGAGTTCCTTGAGTTTGTTTTCCAAGAACTTGAATGCAAGATCCACAGAAACGGCTGCTGAGAAACAATTCAGCCGGCTATGGCTCTTTCCTTGAGGCACACCGGTAACCCAAGCATGGAGACTCTCTGTGTCTATCAGGTGAACATTTCTCTTGGTTCTTTTGCCAGAATACCAACTATAGAATTTCTCGCGATCCTTGACTCTGAAATCGTTGTTATCATCCGAAAGAAGGCCACCGTATGCTCCGTAATACATGTTTGCGATGTCTGCAATATCAGACTCCATGCGGAACTGATTATTGAGCATAACGAAATTTTCAGGACAGGTTTCCTTGTTCCGAGCTCGCTCCTGCATCCCGCTATGGTAGAAGATATCCTTACCCAACCATTTTTGAGCCATAGGGGTATCTGCCATAACAATAGGCGGTAACTGCAGGAAGTCACCGACAATTACAATGCTGCTTTCAGCGAGGTAGCTGGCACACCAAAGTGCAGGAATAGAAGCCATGGAGGCCTCGTCCAAGATTACTGTGTCAAACTTTCTCTCTCGCAGAGTTTCGCTCAAATAAGACTTCGCAAGTGTGGCACCAACAATCTTGGCGCTCATAATTGCCTGCTTTTCGAGCTCCTGCATTTTCTCTTTCAGCTCATTGAGCTGCCGGAAGATTTCGACCAACTGCTGATCCGCATCTTCTTTTTCTTTTATGATGGCATCCATATCAACAGAAGCCATCTCAGCTTTTACAAATGCAAACAGCTTGGAAAGCTCATTAAAGAGGGGAGAGATTCCTTCAGAAGTCGGCTTGTACAGGAAGGTAATACAAAAAGAGATCTCTTTTTCAAGTTGCTCAGAACAAGCGTTATTCTCCTTATCCCGCAGCTTCGTAACCTCAGCCAGTTTGTCCTGCTCCAGGCGGGCTTTTCTACCCAACTCGCTAAGAACATCAAACGAAGACTTCGCCTGGCTCTGTTGTCGTTCCAGTTCGCGAACTTCTTCATGCAGTGCGTTTTTTCTGGTGGTCAGCTCCGGAAGAGCCTTTTGTGCGGCAGAAAGTTCGGCCTGCAGCTTATTTACCTCAGCATTCCAGTATTCCGGAGTTTTCGAGGGAGTGACTGCACGGATCTGCTCCTGCAAAAGCAACAGGCTTTCCAGTTGCTGAGAATACTCTTGTTTCAGGTCTTGTTGACGGCGCAAGTCGCCATTAGCGATTGGAATCTCTCGGCGGACGCGCTCCAAAGTAGTCTGTGCCTGAGTAACAGCACTCTTGCCGGCAAAAAGTTTTGCGACAGAGCTCTTTTTCTCATAATCCGAGATTGTTTGCTGTGCCGCAGTCTGCTGCCGAGTCAAATCCCTGATCGAGCTTTGGAGGCGGTTGATCTGCGCATCAACTTTGCTGATTTCACCTCTAAGGAAGGAAACGGACATATACTTTGCTTCTTGAGCGCGAAGCTCCGTATATCGAGCGTGTTTTCTGACCTCATCCTGCGCCCTTTGGATCTGATCCGGAAGCACAGAAATAGCCTGTTCAATTCTATAAAATTGACCGCATACGGTATCGTAATCGCTCTTTTTTGCTTTAAGCGTTTTCGATAGGATCAGATAGTTCGCGTATTCAGGATGAGCCACCTTTTCCCTCTCTACGGAGACATTGATGGCGTCGCTCCTGCGCTGAATCTCGGTGATTTCCTTCTCATGTGCAGCAATACTCTGAAGTGCTTTCCGAATGACATCCAGATTGCTTTCTTTCAACCAAACATCCTTGGCGAGCAAGGGACGGATCTCGTTGATATGGTGCTGTAACTCAGCCTGCTGTTTTTCAAGAGCCGCCTTTTGCTCGTAAAGCTCTTTCCCTAAGGCGGCAACATGCTGTGCCAACAAAACCCGATCCGGCAAGGGCCTTGCAGGAGTACCAATTCTCAAAATCGGGTAATTGGTGTCATTATCCTGATTGGATTTGGAGTATGTTTTGTCGGCTTTTTCGATGGCACCGTCAACTGCCGTATTGGTATGAGACACAACCAATACGGATCTATCATGCTTATATAATTCATCGATAATCTGCCCAATTACGGTGGTTTTACCAGTACCAGGAGGTCCCCAGATGTATGTAATGTCGCTTGAAAGCGCAGATACGATAGCATTGTTTTGGCTTTGGGTGTTGCTGGGATTCAGTGCCAAGTCGTCATACTCGAATATCTTCTTTACAGGATAAACGCCGCAGTCAGAAGACAGCATACGTTTTCCTGCAGGATTTTCTTTTTCGGCATTCTCTTCGATACACTTGATCAGCCGCTCCATCAGAACTGTAGCGCCATTTTCAAGTCTGGCCTTGCCGATTGTGTCAGGCAGAGTCGTTTTTGTAGAGATGACAATGGAGTTCTCTTCGTAGCTTATAACGGTAACATCAAATTGATCCTTACCGATTACCAGCTTACAGGGCGTATCTGCCGGAAGAAAGGGGACATATTCAACATTAAAGCGATACCAGAGGTCGGCACCATGGCTTTCGATTTGGCGCCCACCAAAGAGTAGCGTGGAAGACTGGCCGCTTTTTTTGATCTTATCAATTTCTTCTTCAAGCGCATCCCGGAACTCTGATAGAATTCCTTTTAATTCCACCCGGTCAGGAACATGTTGCTTATCCTGAGCATACATCATGTCTTTCATTTCCTTGCTACATAAACTGCTTTAAAAGTTGATGCAGAAATCATCCTGTACAAAAATCATTCCTCAACTTCTATTGGATTCCGATATTTCTTCGGTGTGTACTTTTCTTTGTTCCGTTCTTTTGCCATCCAGTAGGCATCCTGCAAAGCGCGCATTACGGCATCCTTATCATTCTCGGACAATTCACCACCGGCAAAGAGCGCAGACACATCGGCAACCAATTCTTCGGCATCTTTTGCACCTTTGTAGCCGTAGCTCTGTTGTGCCTGAAGAACAAATTCTTCGTCTTCGGAAAGCAGGAAGTTTATCTCGCATCCAAGTGCAGTGGCAAGTTTGGCGTAAACCTCGCGCTGTTTGGGATAGCGTCCGTCCACCTCATAATTGCGGATCGTCCGCAGGGACAGACCACACATTTTACCCAGTTCCGTCTGGGACAGCTTCTTTTCATTTCGCAGCAGTCTTACCTTTTCTCCAAACTTCATATTGAAAACCTCACCCGGAAAATAATTTGCCTATCATTTGCCTGATTCTATTGACAGAGGAATATTACTTGCTTATAATATAATTAGGCAAATATATTACCTATATTATAGGCAGTTTTGAGTCTTTTGTCAACGGGTCTTGGGAAATTAGCAGAATAGCAAGCACAGCCAGTGTATGTACACTTGCAAAAATCCTCGTGCCGGCATTCCGAATGGCTTGCTATATAGCAAGCACATCCGGTGTTGCCACACTCGAAGATTTTTCCTCATTGGGATATCCCAAACCCTTAGTCTTTCAAGCGAAAAGGAAGGTGGAAATGGAAGAAAAGAAACGCAACATCCGCATCGACCAAGGCGGCACTCGCTATGCTCCTGTTCCTATGTGGCAGGAGTTGTCGCAGATTACGGTACGCCTTGAAGAAGGGCATACCACCTACCGCTTTACCGGCAGCTTTGACGGGAAACACACACTTCCCGAAAAAGCGGTGAAGCTGGCAGATGAGCAAAAGGGTGTGTGATTTTATGACCCACAGCAACCTTGTATTGGCAGACTGCCCACCGAATATGGAGGAAAATATTATGAAGCAGTCTGATAAAATTACAGCATTGTATTGCCGCCTCTCCCGTGACGATGACCAACAGGGTGACAGCAATTCCATCGTTAATCAAAGGGCATTTCTGACGAAGTTTGCTAAGGAAAAAGGCTTTCGGAACCTTGAGTATTTTGTGGATGACGGGTACTCCGGCGCAAACTTTCAAAGACCAGATTGGCAGCGCATGATGGCCATGGTTGACGAAGGCAAGATCGGTATCGTCATAGCCAAAGACATGAGTCGGATCGGGCGTAACTATCTGGAAGTAGGAATGTACACCGAGATTACATTTCCGCAGAACAATGTCCGCTTCATTGCAGTCAACAGTGGTGTGGATAGTGCCAACCAGAGCGACAACGAGTTTGCTCCCTTTTTGAATATCATAAACGAGTTCTATGTTAAGGACGGCAGCAAAAAGGTACGGGCATCCTTAAAGCTGAAAGGCGAGTCCAGTGAGCATCTGACCACCATACCGCCCTACGGCTATGTGAAAGACGCAGAAAACTCCGAGCAGTGGATTGTCGATGATGAAGCCGCACAGGTTGTCAAACGCATCTTTGCTTTATGCATGGATGGTAATGGTCCGACGCAAATCGCCCGTATACTCAAAGAGGAACAAGTGCTGACACCTACTGTCTATCAGGACAAGCAGAAACGGAAAGTGCGCTGTGCTTTGCCCGACAATCCCTATGGATGGAACGACAGCACAGTATCGGGCATTCTGGAACGGATGGAGTATTGCGGACATACCGTAAACTTCAAAACGCACCGACAGTCTTACAAGATCAAAAAGACCATCGAGAATCCGCCGGATCAATGGAAGATCTTCCGCAACACGCACGAAGCCATTGTGGATGAGGAAACCTTTGATCGGGTGCAGGAGCTTCGCCGAAACAAGCGCAGACCGGCTAAGACGGGCAAGAGCAATTTATTTTCCGGTATTGCCTACTGTGCCGATTGCGGAGAAAAGCTGTACTACTGCACCACGCAAAACTTTGAGGAGCGGCAAGATCACTTTGTTTGTTCTACCTCTCGGAAGAAAGGCAAAGATGTGTGTGGAACACACTTTATCCGTGCAATGGTATTGGAAAAGGGTGTACTGAAATTCCTGCAAATCCTTCTTTGGTACATATCCGATTGCGAGGACTTGTTCCGTGAAAAACTCGGCGCCAAGCGTAAAGAAGAATTCAAAAAAGAGCTGGCTGCAAAACGCAGACAGCTCACACAGGCACAGCGCAGGATCGAGGAACTTGACCGACTGTTCAAGCGGATTTATGAGGACAATATTTCGGGCAAGATCAATGACAGCCGCTTTCAAAAGTTGTCTGCTGATTACGAGAAGGAGCAAGCAGAACTGACGGAAAAGATGCAGCTTTGGGAACAAGAGATTACCAAGCAGGAAGAAGAAGCGGACAGCATCGAGCAGTTCATCCGCAGAGCAAAGAAATACCCAGAACTGACGGAACTGACACCGGCAGTCCTGCATGATCTTGTGAATAAGGTATATGTTTGTGCTCCCGACAAAAGCAGCGGACATAGGGTGCAGGATGTACGGATCAGCCTCGCCTGTATCGGATTCCTGCCCGAAAGCATTATTACAGAAATGGTCAATCACGCAGTAAAAAGCAGAACAGCGTGACTTCACGCCACGCTGTTCTTACTAAACGCTATAAACCTGTCTTATTACGAGCTGCCTTTCGCAGTCTCTTTTTACATTTGCTTTTTACTTCGAATAGTCCATCCAGAATACCGGCCGAACCGTGTTGGTGGGCCAGTCCACATCCTGCATCCCGTAGGCCGTCAGACGGCCGTCCACCCGAACGCCCCACATGTCCATCTTGCGCGCGCCCGTGGTGCGCAGCCACCAGCGGCACGCGCCGGTCGTTTCGCCGATGGTGCAGCCCTGTGCCTTCGCATGTTCCGTGGCGTAGGCCATCCGGCTGGACTGCTCCGGGAAGTAATGCAGAATTTCTTCATGGCTGAGCAGATACAGCTTGTCCTCCGTGTCAGCGCCCGCCCCCTTCATGCCGTGGGGATTTTCGTTCGTCACGGTGGTGGTCAGAATCTTTTCCTGCTCCTCAGCGGTGAAGGCCGCGTTCAGAAATTCGCCGTTCATCCACTCCCGCAGGGTGGAAGCGCCCCAGTACATGGGCACCCGCTCCGGGTAGACCACCCTGGTTTCCAGACAATATTTGCTCAGCAGGAACGCTTTCTGGTTTTCTTCGTCCACATCCAGAACGATCCATTCGATGGGCTCCTGACCGTTGGTTAGGTCTTCGTCCTGCTCGTAGTGACCGAAGGTGATCTCACTGCCAATTTCGGGCAGCGTTTCCGCCGACGCAGCGCATACGCCCAGCAGGAGCGCCGCACACAGAATCAGGGATAAGACATGAATCAAGTGCTTCATAAGAGAAAGTCCTCCTTTGTTTTTTAAGGCTCGTCAGTCGTTGGGGATCGCGGTGACAAAGTACAGGATGTCGCCGACGGCCCGCATGACCTTGGAGTCGGCGTTCATCTTGATGTTGTGCATGATCATGCTGGAGGACTGTCCGCCGTCCAGATTGTAGGCGGTGACGGCCCCCAGTTCCGCCATGAGCTGGGCTATCTGATCCATGGTCAGGCCGGTGGAGTTTTCCTGCATATAGCCGTCGGAAACGGCGACGACGTATTTCAGGTGGTCGATCTGGCCGATGGCGACCCGCTGGGCATAGGTCACTTTCCGGTCGGGGAAGGTCTGCGCTTCGCCGTTCAGCACCAGCGCGGGGCCAAAGGCAAAGGATTGCAGCACGGGCCGTTCCAGCTTGGCGAAGTTTTCCTTCGTCATGGGCGACACAATGTGGAAATCGCCCTGATCGTCGATGACCAGCCCATCGTAGCTTTCATCCTCCCGCTCCCGCAGAAGCACACCGTTGCGGTAGATGATCCCAGCGTCATGATAGGTGAACCAGTCGGCGTTGATGGCAAAGACGGCGTTCACCTTCTGGGCGATAACGCTGGCCCGCATGGTAGCCTTCTGCGGATAGGGTTTGGCCAGTTCGCTGCGGATCTGGTTGGCATTGGCGATTTGGATGAAGGCTACCACTACGTCGGTGTCATGGACGCGAATGCGGTGAAGCTTCACATCAATGGAATCGTCATGGTAGGACAGATTGTCCTCGCTGAAGGCGCTGCTGTCCGGCTTGTAATTGTTCTTCGCGTCTTCGGAAGCTTCATAGGAAATATCGGAAAAGGTAACAGGTTCCAAGTGGGGCAGTTCGGCGCTTTCCGCCAGTGAAAAGCCAGGCAGCGCACAAAGCGCCAGCAGCAGACAGACGGCTTGAACTACGGGTCGTCCATTCTTCCCGGCGCGCTTCCCCCGTTCCGAACCCAGCGAACGCATCCATAGCACACAGCCCATGAGACCAACGCAAGCAGCGACCATGCAGACATAGCAGCCTTCCACGTCCAAAAAGCGCAGGAAGGGAATGCGGCCTTCAGTGGCAAATTCCAGCAGGATGCAGAATGCCACCAGCACCCCGAACAGCACCCAGCAAAGGCTCTTTTGCAGCGCTTTGCCTTTTTTTGAAAGCCGCTGATAGCCAAAGAGCACCGCTCCAACGGTCAGAGCGCTGAACAGTTCCTCGCAGCGGACAAAGCCCCAGCGAAGGAACTCGTCCCGGCGCAGGCTTTCCAGCACGATCTGCGCGGCGGCGAAAAGCCCCAAAAGCAGCAGAATGCCGTCTCCGTCCCGCCGGTCTTTGCGGCACAGCAGCGCCGCAAACAGCACCAGAGCCACCAGCGCTTCCGCCATGAACAGCGCCCATGCCCACAATTCGTAGGAGGGATCGTACATCATAAAGGGAAAGCGGCACAGAAAGGTTTCTTCGTAGACGTATTCGCCGTACCCCTGCCCGGCAAAGCCTTCGCTGAGCCGAAAGAAGGCGATCATCAGGGCCATAGAGGGAGCGTAGGCGTCCATCAGGCGAAGGGCGCGCTTTCCGCCGCAGCACCACAGTGCCAGCAGGCAGCCCACCAGTCCGCCGTAAAGCATGTGTCCATCCTGCCACAGGGCAAAAAATTCGGCAAAGGCAGGGGGATCGTAGGCCAGATTGACCAGCCGGTAAAAAAAGTGGGCGCAGAATACGCTCAAAAGAGGCGTCAGGACGGAAGCCAGCCCCAGCGTGAGCGGGTCGAAACCGCGCTTTTTTCCCTGCCAGAAGCCCAGCCCCCAAAACAGCACCAGCCCGGCCAGCAGAAAGCTCCCTCGGAGCGGCGCGGCTCCCGTACCGATGTACAACACCATGAAAACTCCACCTTTTTCTGTTTTCGCTTTGCCGCATCTATGCAAAAGAACACGAAAAAGCACCGTCTCATTATACCGCGAGACGGTGCCTGCTTCAAGGCTAAAAAGAAAGGTTATTCGTCCACCTGTGCCAGTAACGTCAGGCTGCGCACGTGCCACTGGCCGTTTTCCTTCACCAGTGTGGCGGCATAGCGCCCGCCCTGCCATTTGGGCGGATATTCGAAGCCGTCGCCATACAGGGCTCGGGCCGCGTCTGCCGACGAGCTTTTTACCCGTCCGTCGATGCGGGGGATGGTCTCGGTAAATTCCGCCCGGGCGGTGGTGTCCCAGGGCCAGCACCACATCCACGTCATTTTCAGCCGGTGGTCGATGCCGCGCACCGTGTAATAGGTGTAGGGGCTTTTCCCTTCCAGCGCGATCTGCAGGTTCTGATCCCGCTGCAGGTAGCTGGACTGGAAAAACTTGGTCAGCTCGGAAGCGTCCTCCTCCATCATGATGACCTGCGCCCGCTTGGCCATGCCGTCCTTCAGGACAATATAAATGTTGGTAGCGTTCATGGCGTAATAAAACGTGACGGTAAACAGGCTCAGCAGCGTCAGCAGCAGAAACAGTCTGCCC
>OHOZ01000904.1_pt1 | contig 15137 bp, 8 predicted proteins | sample 1569931 | NCBI WGS metagenome assembly OHOZ01 (sample SAMEA3879572, study PRJEB24766) | human gut metagenome | biome: human-associated habitat; feature: feces | place: USA | collected 1985/1987
CCCGCAGAGGATCACGACCAGACCGGCCCCGATCGAGTGCGAGGTATTCCACACCGACATCTTGGTCGCCAGCTCCGTAGGCGGAATCCAGTGGGTCAGCAGACGCGCGCAGGGAGGGAATCCCGTCCCCTGCAACATGCCGTTTATCACCCACATGATCCCCATGAAGAGGATCATCGTATTGGTGAACTGCGAACCGTCGTGCTGCCCCGTGATCCAGTAGGAGACATCCTCGCCGAATCCGAAGGCGAAGTTGGCCAGCGCACAGAGCGCAAGCCCGATGGCCATGTACCAGCGGGCGTTCATGCGGTCGGCCAGAATACCATTCACGAAACGCGAAAGCCCGTAGACCACACCGTTCAGGGTCAGGAAAATACCCAGGCTGGTTTTCGAGATCCCCAGGTCGGCCTCCAGGCCGGGCATCGCCAGCGAGAAGTTTTTACGCACGAAGTAAAAGAGCGCATAGCCCACCATCGTGGCGATGATGGTACGCGTCTGCCAATACTTGAAGCGCTTGGTTTGTTCAGGAGTCATTTCGGAATGAAAGTTTAGTAGTTTCAGTTTGCAAATATACTACTTTATTTCCCAAATTCCGCCTTTCCCGAAAAGTTTATCGAGCCATTGTTCCATCCAACCGCAACGGAAAGCGATGTCGATGACCGTGAAACGACTGCGCATGTAAGGTATTTTTTCGAAACTTGCCCGGAACCTGGCACGCGATACGCCGATCTGCTCGGGTTCGTAGGGCGCACCGACCAGCTCGAGGCGGCGGCGAACTTCCCCGAACGGGATGATCTGCCGGCGGATACGCACGCTCAGCTCGGGCCATGCTTTCTTCAGGCGCTGCAACTGCCTGCGCAGCCCCTCCTTATCGACGTATTTACCCTTGGTCTCCACCAGTCCGCGGGCCACGAATTCGGGATCGTTATCGAAAATCCGGCGAATGTCCGCCTCGGTCTCCTCCCATGATTTCCAGGCTGCGACGCACTTTTCGACGTCGAGTTCCCCGACCGGAGCTTCGAGCAGCATTTCGAGGAATGCCGTCGACGCAAGCGTACCTATGCCCACCTTGAACCCGTGCGAAACGGATGCCCCGTTGTATTTGAGGTGTTCCATGTCCCACAGGTGGCTGAACTGGTGTTCGGCTCCCGACGCGGGTCGGCTCGACTGGGTTGCCTGCATCGCAAAACCGCTCAGCAGCAACCCTTCGGCCAGCTGTTCCACTTTGACGACATTCCCCGCGTGTACGCCCGCCGGGTCGCAGAGCGCCTCTTTCAGGCCGTCCTGCACCACCGAGAATGCGAAGTCGTCCATCAACTCCGACCCTACGGCGTCGGCCAGCATCCAGTCGGCACCGGCCGGGATCTTGGCGATCAGATCGGCATAGCCCGAGGCGGAGAGCTTCGCAGGCGCAGCCGCGGCGATGTTCGAGTCGAGCACCATCCCCAGCGGCGCCGGGCAATCGAAAGTCTGCTTGTTGCCGTCCTTGGTGATCGAAGCCCCGTAGGCCGTATAACCGTCCATCGAAGCGGCCGTACCCACGACCATGTAACGGCGTCCGTTATGGCTGGAACAGAGTTTCGTCAGGTCGTTGATCACCCCCGAACCGACGGCTACGGGCACGGCATCGGTCTCGGCAAGCACGGTATCCAGCTCCCCGACATACGCCCATTCGGCATAGAGTTTCGGGTCGGTGAAGACGTATGGTTCATCCTGCGCGACACCCGCTCCGGCCAGTATCTTATGCACGTCATCGCCGGCCACGCGCCATGTATTGGCATCGGCCACGACAAGCGCCCGCTTATCCGGGAAAAGTTTTCTGAACATATCCGCAACCTGCGGAAGGGTATCGGTTCCGATCACCAACGCCTTGGTGTCGGTCGTGCGCGACAGGGCACTTTCTACTTTATTCATAGTACGAAATTAATTTATTACCATCCGGAAAAGGGGATAAGTCATCCTAAAGCAAAATAAAGACGCAAGAATTTTCCCTTTCATGCCTCAAAGTTAACATATTTTACTTTATTATGCAATATAAGAAAACAAAATACCAACAAATAGCTATCTTTTTCTTTTCTTTTCAATCTCCAATGTCGATAAAAACCAGGGACTGCAGACACCCGCAGCCCCCGGTTCACCATATCCACCAAAACTAATTAACCTTCTTAACCTTCAGATTATCCAGCCACATACGATAGTTTTCACCCTCTTTGCCAACAAGAGCCGAATAGATTTTAATGCGCGTATCGGCCGTAACACCGGTGATCTTCACTTTGTGATTCGTATAGCGATACGTATCCTTCAGCCCCTCCTCGATCATTTTATCCACAAGCACGTTACGTAAAGTCACCGTGGCACCGCCGTCGCTGATAACGGCATCGGCCGAGGTCTCGCCCGTTACGCTCACGATCGTCGCTCCGGTCACCGTCACCCCGAAATACTCCATAATGTCGGTGTTCGAGGGTGCCATCATATCCCCCTTCGTACTAGGCTCGTAATAGGGACACGCATCGAATTCCAGCTCGATCTCCGTAGCGCCGGACAACGAGGACAGTTTCGGCAAAGTCAGCCATGCGGGCTTCTTGCCGCCACCGAATTTCATATATCCGGCGGCAAGCCCGATATTGGAACTGTTGGCCATCCAATCCGCACGATCCCACTCGGGCAGGTATGCACTGAAATAAGAGTCATTATCCTTCACGCCCTGGCAATATATGGAGTTCGCATCGCCCGTCGTAATCAATATCTTATCCGGATCGGAAAAATCGGTCGTGCTGCCCAGGCTGAAGCCGTAGGCACCATAGAAGGGCTGACCGCCTCCGGGAAGATTCTCGAAGTCCTTATACAGGAGGTATCCGGACTTGTCGGGAGCCGCGTCGGTCGTAACGGAAGCCGAAGCCCACTCGGAATCGAGAAGCGCCTCCTTATTCGCCGTCGACTTGCGGCGGAGCTCCAGTGTATAGGTCGCCCCGGGCGTCAGCCCACCCCACACGAGCCGGTAATATTTATACTTCGTAAAATTGAATTTCGAGAAGTTCTCGATCGACCGGATCACATTCCCGCCGGCATCCTTCACCCGGAAATCATAGGTATCGGTCGACCCTACGGGCTGCTGCTCCAACGCTGCGGCGGACAGCTCCCACTCCAGCACGGCAAGGCCGTGTGTCTTCGCGTAAATCCGCGCAGAGGGAGCAATCATAGGCACAGGATCGGTGGTCACGAACTGAACCGCCACCACGTCCGAATCGAATTCATTCGCCACGGAGCCGTCGCCGACAAGCGCCTGAACCAAAACCGCATAATCCGTACCGGCCTTGAGCCCGGCAGCCGTATAGCTGGTGGCGCCAACGATCGTCGAGGCAACCTCCTGCCCATCGGACGTCGTTTTGACCACGACCCGGTAATTGGCGGCGCCGCTCACTTCGGCCCAGCTGATCTTGGCCCCCGAGGAGGTCACGTCGGCAGCCGCCAATTCTGTTGGCGTCGCTAATTTTTCAGCCGCAAAGCCCAAAGTCCCCACGACCTTCTGCGTCGGGTCGGAATTGAATTCCGCATTCCCGGCGTAAAGCGCCCTGACGGTAAAGATATAAAGGCCGGGTTCCAGATCGGCGAACTCGCAGTTCGAATCCTCCGTCTCGACGGTTTTCCTGAAGTCGGGACGCGTTTGCTGCGCCACGGAAGCTTCATAGGAGGTCACCCCCTTCACGCCTTCCCACGCAAATGCGACGGAAGTCTTGGCGGGCGTATAGGTAATCTTTTCAAGCTCGGGGGCCGGCAGTTTCTCGGTCACCTCCGTCTTGTCGGCAGCCATAACGACGATATTGTCGATATTGATACGGTACCCCTTTTCGTTATAGGTCTGCGCCTCGATCTTGATGCGCGTCTTGTTGGTAGCGTCCTGAACGGTAAAGGTCAGCGTCTTCCATTTGCGGCCGGCAGCCGAAGTCTGTGCCGGGAGCACGGTATTGTTCACTTCGCCGTTGGTTACGACTCCGGCACCCTCGGCAGAAACGATGTAGGTACCCGTTTCGTTATCGAAACGCAGGAAGTCGATCGAAACCGACACGGTCTCGGGTGCCGCCGAAAGGCTTTCGAGCTCCGGCGTCATGATCCAGCCGCCATTGGCCGTAACCCCCAGCTTCACATAACCCGGGTGCTCATATACACGCAAGCCCGACCACTTTTCAACGCCGCGGTTGATGCGGTAGGTCTCGCCCATCGTGTTGAAAACGTCGCTCGTACCGTCGGATCCCGCCGAAATCACATCGGGTTCCGCAGGCTCCGTGCCATCGAACTCCTTGCCGGCGCCGTCCTTTCCGTTCGGGCCGGGGCCCTTCTTGTTGTTCGGGTAATCGCCGCCCCATTTGAACAGGTCGAAGCCCATGCCGAACACTTCGTTCGACGAACTTACGTTCCCCGAAACATCGCCCTGGAATTTCACGACCCCGTCGAGTTTGAAAGTCACATGGCACACCACCTCACCCAGCGTCACGGGCACACCGGTGATAGGCACCGAAATCGTACCGCTACCTTCGTGCTCGATCACAGACTGATAGGGGCTGCTGATGCCGAGCCCCTCGGCGGCAAGGCCGTCGAGCGTGGCTTCGATTTCCACCATCTCTTCGCCGAAAGCCTTGTCATAGGCGATTTCGAGCATTGCGGCGGATTCCGTATTGGACTTGAGCGTCCCCGAAATCACGGGGTCGTTCACCGAGAAATGACCGTCGGCCTGTGCGACCTCGATCTTGATCTCCTCACCGTTGGCCGGTTTCAGATAAATGTATCCCGTACGTTTGTCGCCGGGATTACGCTCGGCCGTAACGGTCACCCACTGGTAATCGCGTCCGTTACCGACACCATTGTCCGGAGAGACGGAGAACCAGTTGTTCACCGGAGCCCCGCTTCCGTCCGTACACTCGACACGCGCCGACCACGAACCGGCATAGCGTACCGAGATCTGGGTCGTGGCGCCTGAATTGTACGTCAGCTCGACGGCATCGGTATCCCGTTTGAGCGGAGCCACATCCGGATCGTCGGAGCAAGCCGCCAGACAGAGGGCCGACACGAAGAGCATCGTCTTTATCCAATTTTTCATAAGTTTCATAACATTTTGATTAGAGTAATAACTATTACCGAAAATAGCAAAGCGGATACGCCTCGGGGCGCGTCCTTACTCTCAAGAGATATGTCGGAACAACTTGCAGGACAAACATAAGCACATTTTTTCTTTTTTGCAAATTTTCACACCTTAAAAACACTATTGCAACACAAATTGTTTCCTTTAGTGATTATTTAAATAGTTTTTAACACGCATGAAACATCAATAAACGAGCTTTGCCACACAAAAGACAATAATAAGGCAACACGAATCAAGACTAACAAAATACAAACACTAATAATTGATTTTAAGGTATTTACAATATATAAATATAAAAACACCCCAAACCTACATAATTTTTACTATTCTTTTTGCAAAGTTTTCAAACCAAATAGTTGCATGAAAGAAAATAAAAACATATATTTGAAAGCAAAATTAGAAGAACCTTATTTATTAAATAATTAAAACACACAAACCTGACACACGCGAAAACCTAACTACTTTTTTTCACACTCTCCAGCAGAAGTTATATCGGGAATGACTTGCAACCAGCCGAAATCCCCGGAAAAACCCGGCCTTATATAATAATAGGTATGGGATCCGGCAACGAACCGATTGATAACTTAAACTGATGTAAAATGAAACAATGTTACACGCTGACCGGACTTGACGTACTGGGCAAAATACGCTCGTACATCAGGCTCCTGACGGTTATTCTTTTATATGTGACATTTGCGCTCCCGGCCTCGGCACAAGGGGGGGGGGGAAGGCCGTCTCGGGTATCGTTAAAGACGACACGGGAAATCCACTCATAGGTGTCACCGTCACCGTCCCCGGTACCACGAAAGGCACGACTACCGATGCCAACGGTACATACACGATCAATGCTGACAATTCAGAGAGCCTGAATTTCAGCTATGTGGGCTACAAACCCCAGACAATCCACGTCAACAACCAATCCACCATCGACGTCACCATGAGCGAAGACAACACCAGCCTCGAAGAGGTCGTCGTCGTCGGCTACGGCGTACAGAAGCGCCGCGACATCGTAGGTGCCGTCGAAACCCTTTCGACAAAGGGCCTCGAAGAGCGCATGGGTTCGTCGATGAGCATTTCGCGCTCGTTGCAGGGCGCCATCCCCGGCCTTACGATGACCTTTTCCGACGGTAAGCCCAACCGCGGCGCGACGGTGCGCATCCGCGGCGCGGAGAACTCGATCGGTTCGGGCGGTTCGGCCCTGGTGATGGTCGACGGCGTCGAAACCGACATGTCGACCGTAAACCCGGACGACATCGAGTCGATCACGGTGCTCAAGGACGCCTCGTCGACCGCCGTATACGGTGCCCGCGGTACCTTCGGCGTGATCCTCCTTACCACCAAGAAGCCGCAGAAAGGCAGTGCCAAGGTGACTTACAACGGTACCTTCACCTTCTACAAGCGCGCCACCAAGCCCCAGATGGTCACCAACGGCTACGATTATACCACCTCGTTCCTGGAATCCTATGTCAACGCATTCGGCAAGGATCCCTCGAACATCAACAACGTATTCAAATTCTCGCGCACCTGGTACAACGAACTGGCACGCCGCAACAGCGACCCCTCGTATGAGAAATGGCGCGTCAACAACCGCAACGTCTACGAATACTTCGGCAACACCAACTGGTACGACGTATTCTACAAGGACTATACGACCGGACACCAGCACAACATCAGCGTGACAGGAGGCGGTGACGTGGCATCGTACTACGTCTCGGGCCGTATGTTCGAGCAGGACGGCATCTACAACGCCGGCGACGAGAAATACCAGCAGTTCAACGTCAAAGCCAAAGGCATCGTCAACGTAAAGCCGTGGCTGCGCGTGGAGAACACCACCGACTTCATGTACCGCTATTCGCACCAGCCGACGAGCCACACGGGCATCTCCACAACGCCGATGACGGTATCGCGCATGCTCAACCACCAGGCTTACCCCGTAGCTCTGGTCACCAATCCCGACGGCACGTGGACGGAAGCGGCCGTATACACGGGCTGGGCAGGCTTCGTCGAGGGCAACTCGTGGCGTAAAGACCGCAAGTTCGACATGAACAACCGCACGGCGGTCACGATCGACCTGTTGAAGGACGTGCTGGTCGCCGCCGCCGACGTGAGCTTCTATTTCAACCAGACCGACCGCCGGCAGGCCGTGAACAGCTACACCTACTACACGGGGCCCGACAGTTCGGGCGAACGCCCCTCGGGCTCGCTCTACGAAGAGCGCTCCTACAACCGCCAGAAAGTCGCTTCGAGCGCCACGCTGACCTACACGCCCCGCTTGGGCGACACCCACTCGCTAAGTATCATGGGCGGTTGGAACATCGAAGATTATACCTACAAGAGCAACCTGATGAGCCGCGAGGGCATCATCATCCCCGGCAAGCCCAACTTCAGCCTGCTGGAAGGCGAAGCGATGACCCTGAAGGACAACGGCAGCTACGACTGGGGACTGGTCGGCGCATTCTACCGCGTAAGCTACTCGTACAAAGGAAAATACCTGCTCGAAGCCAGCGGCCGTTACGACGGTAACTCCAAGTTCCCGTCCAACCAGCGTTGGGGATTCTTCCCCTCGGGTTCGGTGGGATGGCGCATCTCGGAAGAGAACTTCATGAAAAACGCCAACTGGCTCGACAACCTGAAGATCCGCGCATCGGTCGGTTCAGCGGGCAACGGCCTCATCAGCGATGCCTACGCCTACCTCTCCACGATGTCGATCGCACAGTCGAGCCTGCTGAACAACGGTTCGGTGTTCAACTACACGCAGGCACCCTCCCCGATTCCCAAGAGCCTGACATGGGAAAAGGCCACGACCTATGACCTCGGCCTGGATTTCGAGGCATTCAACGGCCGCCTGAACTTCTCGGCCGACATCTACCGCAAGAAGACAACCGACATGTATGTGGTGGGCGAAGAGCTGCCCGCCGTATTCGGCAACAGCGCCCCCAAGGGTAACTACGCCGACATGCGCACCGACGGGTGGGAGGCCAGCCTGTCGTGGCGCGACAGCCACAAGGTTGCGGGCAAGACCCTGAGCTACAATATTAAAGTCGCCGTATGGGACAACACCAGCAAGATCACCCGCTATACGGCCAAAACTGGCACGCTCCCGACCAACTACTCGATCAACTATTACGAGGGGATGACCCTCGGCGAAATGTGGGGCTACAAGTGCGACGGGCTGTTCCAGAGCGACGAAGAGGCGCAGACATGGGCCAACTATTCGAAGTTCACCAACCGTTCGGCGACCTGGCAGGCCGGCGACCCGCGCTACCTCGACCTGAACGGCGACGGATACGTCAACAACGGCAACAACACGATCTACGACCACGGCGACCTGGTGAAGATCGGCAACACCACGCCCCGCTACAGTTACAGCATCCAGGGCGGCGTGCGCTGGAACGGCATCGGCATCAGCATGATGTGGCAGGGCGTCGGCAAACGCGACTGGTATCCGGCCAAGGAGTCGGGTTATTTCTGGGGACAGTACGGCCGCCCGTACAGCATGGCACTCCCGTGGCATAACAGCGACCGCTGGTCACCGACCAACCGCGGCGCCTACTGGCCGCGCCTGGTCGGCTATTCGGCCAGCGACTCGGGCCTGATCCTCGCGCAGCCCAACACGCGCTACGTGCAGGACGCTTCGTACATCCGCCTGAAGAACCTCACCATCGACTACAACTTCCCCAAGGAGCTGGTCAACAAGATCGGCCTCCAGGCACTCAAGATCTATGTGTCGGGCGAGAACCTCCTGACCTTCTCACCGCTCAAGAAGTACGCGAAGAACTACGACCCGGAAGGTATCTACGCCGGCGATGCGGACTACGGAACCAACAAGTTCGGTAGCGACAACTTCGGCGACGGCGACGGTTATCCCGTCATGAAATCGTACACGATCGGTTTGAGCATAACTTTCTAAATTACGGACGACAATGAAAAAGATAACATATATTTTACTTTCGGCCTGTTTCCTGCTCACGTCTTGCGAGGATTTCCTTAACAGGGATCCCGACGCCAAGGTCGGATCCGGGGATTATTTCACGGACGAAGGCTCTCTGCTGACCTATATCAACGGGTTCATCCAGAAATACACCCCCAGCGCAGCAGACCTGGGTTACGGCGACGGATACTCGGACATTATGGCTACCGAAAAGTCGTTCACGTTCCTGACCAACGCTTCGTGGACACCCGACCTGCAGAGCGGCTGGTCGATCAGTAACTGGACGCCGATCTACAACATCAACTATTTCCTGGTGCACATGCGCGAGGCGAAGGGGCTCTCCGAAGCTACCTACAACCACTACGAAGGCACAGCCCGTTTCTGGCGCGCATGGCAGTATTTCGAGAAGGTCAAGACCTTCGGTGCCGTACCCTGGTACGACGAACCGATCGACCCCGAAGACATGGTGGCGCTCTACAAACCGCGCGACAGCCGTGAATACGTCATGGAGCGCGTGCTCGAAGACCTGAACTTCGCCTGCGAGCACTGCTACACGTCGTCGGACTGGATCAACTGCGCCCGCATCAACCGGTACATCGCCCTGGCCTACAAGGCCCGCGTCTGCCTGTTCGAAGGCACCTACCGCAAATACCATTCGGTAGACCCGTCGACGGGCAAGGCGTGGGAAGACAAGCAGGCTTCGGAGAAATTCCTGCGCGAATGCGCCGAGGCATGTGAGGAATTGATGGCGGCCGGCGTATACAGCATCGTGAACAACCCCGCCAACGTCAAGACCCAGTACCGGGAACTCTTCACGCAGGAGGCCGTCAACACGACCGAGGTGATCTGGGCACGCCAGATGAGCGTCGGCATGACCACGTTCCACGACCTGACGTGGCGTTACACGTCGGGCAGCTACGGACAGCGCTGGTCGCTCGACCAGGATTTCGTGAAGACCTACCTCAACTTGGACGGTTCGCGCCACACGGCGACCGGCGAGGAGTTCACGACCGAAGTCGAAAACCGCGATTACCGTCTCTCGCAGAGCATCATCACGCCGGGCTACACGAAGCTGGTGGGCGGCGTTTCGACCGCGACACCCCCCGATTTCACGGTGACGCTGACCGGCTACCAGGTCATCAAGTTCAACATCGACGACAAGGCATACGAGTCGGCATCGGTTTCCTACAACTCGCTGCCCATCATGCGTTACGCCGAGGTACTGCTCAACTACGCCGAGGCAAAGGCCGAGCTGGGCGAATTCAGCGACGACATCTGGAACAAGACCATCAAACCGCTGCGTGAGCGCGCAGGCGTCGACGGTAAGCGCCCGACGTCGGCAGACCCCTATCTGCAACAGTACTACGGGCTGAGCGACAGCGACCTGCTGGAGATCCGCCGCGAGCGCGCCATCGAGTTGCTGCTGGAAGGGTTCCGTTACAATGACCTGATGCGCTGGCATGCGGGCGAGCTGCTGAACAAGCAGTGGTACGGCATCTACATCCCGGCCATGGATACCTCCTACGACCTCAACGGCGACGGCATCAACGACGTCTGCGTGATTTCGGGCGAAGCCGGCAACGAACCCGGCGTAACGTACATCGTACTCGACGACAGCAAATATTCGCTGGAGAACGGCACGACCGGACGTCTGCTCTATACCGTGGGCCGCAACTTCGAGGAGAAGCGCTACCTGCGCCCCATCCCCAAGACGGCGCTGAACATCAACCCCGACCTGGGACAAAACTACTACTGGAGATAAACAAGGAGGAAACGCGCCCCGGGCGGGATTTTCCCGGGGCGCGCATCCCGATATAAACCTTAATTCAGCATACAATGAAACGATACATATTTATCATCGCCGCACTCACCGCCCTGATCTTTACCGGGTGCTCGAATGACGACGACCGCCCGGTAAAGACCCCCATAGATCCGCTGACCGACATCTACGGAGTGGTGACCGACAACCAGGGGAACAGACTGCAGGGAATCGTCGTAAGCGACGGATATACCTGCACAGCCACCGACGAGAACGGCGTCTACCAGCTTACGGCCGGGGAATTCTCCTATCAGGTGTACCTTTCGATCCCCGCGGCATACGAAGTCCCCATGTCCGAAGGGCTGCCCTGCTTCTGGCAGAAACTGACCGAAGGGCGCAAGCGCTACGACTTCACGCTGACCCCGCTGGCCGGAGGTGCCGAGAACGAGTTCAACCTCTTCTGCGTGGCCGACCCCCAGTGCCAGAACACGACCAACATCGCACGTTTCAACAACGAAACGGTACCCGACATCGCCGCGCAGGTCGCAGCCTCGACGCTGCCGTGTTACGGCATCACGTTGGGCGACATAGGCTGGAACACCGAGAATACGGACTACACGAACGACGTATTCCCGCTGATGAAAAAGGCCATGCAGATGGACAAGGTCGGGCTGCCGCTCTTCCAGCTGATGGGCAACCACGACAACAAGGTGATCGCCGTCAGCAAGAACGACTATACCGTGGCACACGACATCGCCGCACAGCGGAATTTCGAATACATCTTCGGCCCTGTAAACTATTCGTTCGACCGCGGCAACGTGCACATCGTCGCCATGGACAATATCATTTTCCCGAGCCACAAGGATTATTCGCTCGGATTCCGCGACGACCAGGTCGAGTGGCTCCGCCAGGATCTGAGTTATGTTTCGAAAGACAAAATGGTGATCTTCTGCGTACACATCCCCATGCGCGCCAGCAACAACCAGAACGTACAGGCGGTACTCGAACTGCTCAAGCCGTTCGCCGAGGTGCATATCATGTCGGGACACACGCACTATGCCGAGAACAACACCTACGACAGCCACTACGAACACGTGCACGGCGCAGCCTGCGGCGCATGGTGGCATTCGACGATCAATACCGACGGAACGCCCAACGGCTATGCGATCTACAAGGTCAAGGGCGCGACGATCGACAACTGGGTTTATAAGGCCACGGGCTTCGACCCCGATTTCCAGATACGCCTCTACCGCGGCAGCGACATCTTCATGGAAGGGTATACGCCTTCGTACCAGTTCTATTACAAGGGTGACGACCAGATCGTGGCCAACATCTGGAACGCCGACAAGGACTGGAAGATCGAAGTCTATGAAAACGGCACCAAGACCGGGGAAATGAAGCCCTACGAGAGCAATGCTACCAAACGCGACGCATGGGCATCAGGCTACCACTGCGGCGTACAGGGACGCGCCCCGAGCAACTACGACCGCACCAACACGAGCCACCTGTACTACTACACGCTCCAATCGTCCACAGCTTCGGTCGAAGTCCGCGCCACGGATAAATTCGGCCAGACTTACAGCCAGTCGAAATTCACTACGGGCCTTGCCGAGGATTTCCCGGTCGGCGAGTAGATTATTACGGAAAAATTCGTAACTTTGTGAATTGCGATTCAAAAGCAGAAACGAAATGAAACGACTGATCTCGATACTCGTCGCCCTATCGGCCTGGGGCATTGCCATCGGACAGCCCTCGGTACGCATTGCCCACGGGCCCTACCTGCAACAGGTCACCGACGACGGTTTCACCGTCGTGTGGACGACGACCATCAATGCCGCATCGTGGGTCGAAGTCGCTCCTGACGACGGATCGCATTTCTACGCCGCCGAGCGGCCGAAATATTACGATTCGCACATCGGCAAACGCCGCATAGGCCGCCTGCACCGCGTACGCGTGGAGGGGCTGGCTCCGGGGACGACCTACCGTTACCGCATCATGCAGCAGGGCGTGCTCTGCGACGAAGGCAACAAGCGGGTAGTCCTGGGCGAAGGTTACGGGAGCGACATCCTCAAACACAAGCCCTATACGGCCACTACGCTCGACGAAAAGAAGGATCAAACCGAATTCTGGGTTGTGAACGACATTCACGCCCAGGATTCGATCTTCCGGTTGCTGCTGGAAGGTGCCGAAAAGGCCAAACCCGATTTCGTCTGCTTCAACGGCGACATGCTCACTTCGATGGAGTCGGAGAAGCAGCTTTTCGAGGGGTATCTCAATTCGGCCGCCGAATTGCTGACGCCCGCGGGAATCCCGATCTTCGCCACGCGCGGCAACCACGAGAACCGCGGTACGTTCGCCATGGAGTGGATGAACTACTTTCCTTCGTCGACGGGGCGTCCTTACTTTTCGTTCCGTCAGGGGCCCGTCTACTTCATCGTGCTCCACGGGCGAGGTATACTACACGTTCCGGCAGGGGCCGGCCTATTTCGTCGTGCTGGACTGCGGCGAGGACAAACCCGACAGCGACATCCGCTATTACGGGTTGTCGACCACCGACGCCTACCGCGAACAGGAAGCCCGCTGGCTGAAGGGCGTGGTCGAAAGCGAGGAATACCGCGCGGCACCCCTGCACATCGTCGTGCTGCACATGATCCCGGGCGGGAAAAGCAGCTGGCACGGCGAACAGGAGATCCGCAGATTGTTCGTACCGATCCTCAACGAAGCTTCGGTCGACATCATGCTATGCGGGCACTACCACCGCTACCAGTGGATAGACGACGGGAGCCGGGGCACGAACTTCCCGATCCTCGTAAATTCGAACCGGGACAAGCTCGTGGTGAAGGCCGACCGCAGGGGAATCGACATCGACGTCGTGAACACGGGCGGCGAGGTCATCAAACGCCACCGGATCGACAAGTAACCGCCTGAAAGGAAACAGAACAGGGACAAAGGCGCTTCCGGGCGCCTTTGCTCTTGGAACAAACCGCAGAGAACCAATAAAACACACTATGAAAACATCCAGACTACTGACCGCCTTCGCCACCGCCGCCCTGCTGCTCGGATGCGCCCCGGGCGGGCAAAAGGCCGAAGGGCCCTACTACATCGACATCAAAGACCGCGCACAGCTGCACGAGTGGTTCCGCTATTCGCCCGAGCGGCCGGTCGTCATCAGCGGCCACCGCGGCGGCATGGTGACGGGATTCCCCGAAAACTGCATCGAGTCGTTCGAAAAGACGCTCACGATGATGCCCTCGTTCTTCGAGATCGACCCGCGCATGACCAAAGACAGCGTGATCGTGCTGATGCACGACGCCACGATCGACCGTACCACGACCGGCACGGGCAAGGTTTCGGACTACACCTACGCGGAGTTGCAGCAGTTCTTCCTCAAGGATCGCGAAGGTAACGTCACGACCTACAAGATCCCCACCCTCGAGGAGTGCATCGCCTGGAGCCAGGGCAAGACGATCCTCAACCTCGACATCAAGGACGTCCCGCTCGAAGTGATGTCGCAATTCATCAACCGCCTGGCACCGGCCAACGTGATGTATACCGTGCGCAACGCCAAACAGGCGCGCACGTATCTCGACCGCGACCCGCAGGCGATGTTCTCGTGCTGGTGCAAGAACATGAAGGAGTTCAACGAGTATGTCGGGGAGCGGATTCCCTGGTCGCAGGTGATGGCCTACGTCGGCACGATGATGCTGCCCGACCAGCAGGAGCTTTACGACAACCTGCACCGCAACGGAGTGATGTGCATGATCTCGCTCGCCCCGACGCACGACCGCAGGGCCACCGACGCGCAGAAAATACAGGGCTACGAGCTCGAAATCCCGACGGGTTGCGACGTCATCGAAACCGACTACCCCTACTTATTCCAGAACCTCGATCTCAACCGCAAGTAAACAAATGGCTGCATTCGAAAAATACCGCTCGGTCTACACGCACGACGAGCTGATGGAACGCCTGCGCCGCATCCGGCACGTGGCACTCGACATGGACGGCACGATCTACATGGGCATGTCGCTCTTTCCCTACACCAAGCCGTTCCTCGCGGGGCTCAAGGAGATGGGCATCGGCTATTCGTTCCTGACCAACAATCCGTCGAAGTCGATCGCCGACTACCTGCACAAGCTCGACGTGCTGGGCATACACGCCACACGCGAGGAAATGTACACCACCGCCCTTGCGACGATCGACTACATCCGCGAGCACTACCCTGCGGCCAAACGGCTTTTCCTGCTCGGCACGCCGAGCATGATCTCGGAATTCGAGGCAGCAGGTTTCGAATCGGCCGCGGATTCGGCGGA
>OHOZ01000929.1_pt1 | contig 14790 bp, 16 predicted proteins | sample 1569931 | NCBI WGS metagenome assembly OHOZ01 (sample SAMEA3879572, study PRJEB24766) | human gut metagenome | biome: human-associated habitat; feature: feces | place: USA | collected 1985/1987
TTCTGTCGCAGGAGCTGTCCGTGAGGGCAAACGGCCTGCGATTTCGGAAAGCGGCTTGACATGGATTTTTGATGGACAGCAACAGACACCAGGCCCGGCTCGGAATATTCCGAACCGGGCCTCAGTGTGTTCAAATAGCAATAAAATCGTCGTAAAATCTAGTATAACAGAAAAAACCGAGGTGTGAAAAGAATATTATTTGTAATGATACTCATGTCACCATATTACTCAGTATTCAAGAAACATATGGAACATTTTTTGCTTTTGTTTACTTTTTTTCAGAATGAGCCTCATTAACAATTGCACTCAAAAATGAAAGGAGCAATTGTTGTGAGCATTATAGAAAAAACAGAAAAAGTATATAGCGGCCCAGAAAAAAGCGTATATCCTCAGATCGGCACACTTTTTGCGGGAGACTCCTACACGAAAATTTGGGATGAATTTGGATATGCGTACATCGAATATCCCGTTACAAATGGTGTAAAACGCGGATATATTGAAGGATATGCCTCTAATCAGTATCCTCCGGCATTCCAAGCCAGTGTACTCGGTATCGTTAAAAATAATGTGGGTTCCGTGTCTGTTGCATCTTCACCGGACGCTGGGCGTATTGCTATTGGAAGCTTATCTGCTGGAGAGCAAGTATCAGTTTTGATTACCAACCACAATAATTTTTACTATGTGGAATATGGATCGTCTTCCGGTGCCAAACGTGGATGGGTACAGCGAACCTTTTTGAATCTTCTACAAGACACTGCTTTGGCTAGGATCAATACAAACGCACCAGTTTATACAAAAGCTGCTGTAGACACGTCAATTGGAAGTGTTTTCGCTAATGAGATTGTTGGTGTCCTCTCCGAGAACGAGTATTTTGGAAAAATTGAGTATTGCATTTCTGCTTCCCCTTTTAGAAAGCAAGCCTTTATCGAAAAGAAAAATTATACGAAACTAAACTCTAGCAAAGAACTCCCGGAAATACCCACATACGATAGCAACAAGGGAGTGCAAGCCGTTGTCAGTTTAAGCGCGCTTGTTTATAGCGGGCCTGAAAAAGAGATTTATGCACAAATTGGGAGCATTTCCAAGGACGAAAATGTTCGCGTTATCAGTTACGAACAAGAATATTTCCAGATTAGTTATCAGTCAACCGTCGGTATTAAACGCGGATATGTCCACCGTGACAGTTTCTCAAATGCTAATGGCATTATTTCTGCCATTCCCAATGTACCCATCCAGTTAGTTGGTTACTCGGAGTTTGCTGTAGGCACTTCTCTTACCACATATACGGGGCCGGCCTCATCTTTTGTGGTTGCTGGACAAGTCGCTTCTCAGGAGCCTGTTACCAGATTGAACATCGAAGAAAATGGATATGTCATGATTGAATATTCCACGGCAAATGGTACAAAGCGCGGATATCTTCCCATTTCTTCAGTAACGAAGACCAATAATGGCCTTATAGCATATTCAAATGGTTATAACGGAGTATACTATTATCCGGATTTTAAATATTTAGAAGGTTCAGTCTACAAGAATGAGTACGTCGTCATTCTTGCAAAGTGTACGCTTTCTAATGGCGCAGTAGCATATCTTGTCGAGTACAATACAAATAATGGTCGGAAGCGCGGATTTATGAGGCTAGATAGTATCACGATCATTGGAAACAGACCAGTTTCGGTGCATTTGAGTATGGGAAGGCTCGATATGGCCTCGGGCAGTGCGCAAACTGTGTACGGTGGGCCAAATGACAAATTTGCTGTGATTGGTTCAATCGGGCAGAATGAACCTGTCATCCGATATTATGAAGATGGTCGATATAGCTATATTGCCTACACCGCTGGCACTATCGTTAAGTGCGGCTTTGTAAACACATCAGAACTCCAGAATAACAGTTTCGTAATTAAGGACTATACAAGCAATACCGAGTTCATTCAGTATGGCACAAGTGGCATGGGAATTCCCTTGTATGCATATAAACTCGGTAACGGCAAAAATCACTTGATTCTCAATTTTGCAATTCACGGTTGGGAAGATATTTGGAGTTATTCTGGACGCGATATTGAAAAGGTTGGCGAGGCGGTTCTTGAACATTTTAAGAACGATTCCACCCCTATCACACAAAATGATTGGACTCTTTTTGTTATTCTCGCAAGCAACCCTGACGGCCTTCTTTACGGTGTAGAGCATGATGGTCCTGGTCGTTGTACAGTAAAGCGCTATGGTGCAAGCCGGGAAGAACTTGTTGATGGAGGTATCGATATGAATCGCTCCTTCCAATACAAAAACGCTGCTGGACAAGTGAGTTTCGACATTTCCAACACCCCTCGTAACTATACTGGTCCGGAAGCTAACTGGTGCAAGGAATCTGAAGCGTTAAAGGCATTTATCGATAGCCACAAATCTGAAAATGGCGTAAATGTGTTTATTGACACACATGGGTATACTACGCAAATTATTACGTCTGCATCTGCAAGAGATTCTAGTAATCACAATAGCGTTCTGTACAATATATTCAGCAAAATCTTCCTCCCAGTCCCCAGCCAAGATGTGTCATCGTTTGGAGAGACTTTCGCCGGATATGCAACTGAATATAACAACGCTCCTGGCTATGTAGCTCGATACGTCCATGATTTGCAGGGCATGGATGGATGCCTGTTTGAATTTCCGGGAATCTATACGAGCGCGGGACAAATTTTTGACAGGGGACTCCATACACGCTATATTCAGGCTATCACAAACATCCTTACGACTTACCCAAGATAGCAGATAGCATTTCAACTGGGATTTTCTAGCTAAGCCCAATACATTCTGTGAAACCTTCATGGATCTTTTTTCTTTCTCATATTATACCAGACTTGCAATAAAGAAATATTCAACTTTTAACAAGAAGATGGCACCGCAATGGCGGTGCCATCCTTTTATTTGAATGCAGTCATGGTTGTAGAAGCGGTTCATCGCATCGTAGATGCACAAAAACTAATGTCTATAAGACAGAGCAGATTTACATTTTGCAAATTATATTCTCTTTTATATATGGTTTGCAAATCAATTAAAAAATAAAGGAGATATTATCATGGGATCTGTGACAATGAATGCAAAAATGACAGAACGTTGCGAAGTTTACTTTGGACCGGGCAGCGAGGCTACATACACCTACGTCGGTGTTGTTGGGCGGAATGAACGTGTTTGTGTTCACTGGAAAGAGTTTGATTATTACAATATTACTTACCTTGTTGACTCCACGGGGAAATACAAAACTGGATATGTTCCCGCAAGCAAAGTTTCACTTGACAGTAATACCGACGTTCCTGACTATTCTAGCGAAATCAGCCGAAATATGCGTAGCACTTATATTAGCGATGGTGATCATTACGCATTTTACAGAACTGTTGGGGACAGCGATGAATGCGTTGGCTCGATTTCAGATGGAGATGCTTGGAAACTTGTGTTTACTGCCGGTACGGACAACTACGACTATCCTTATTGGAAATATATTCAGTATACAGTTGATACCACGCAAAAGTACAAGCGCGGCTGGGTATATATGTAAAGTTACGTATCTATTGGTGTATAGCAAATAACTGCGCATACAGATAAATGAATCGCGCCCCATTTTCTAGACAGGCAAAATAAATGCTCGTATTAGGAAGTGGGGTGCCTTTCTTGCTCAAATTCTGCACACAACATTGTACCAGATAGTTCAGATGTTATCGTTGAAATTGGAGTTGGTAGGAAAGCGCCGAATTGCCGGATCAAATATACACCTCATGTATGAGATTTCCAAGTCGAATATCGAAACATATTAAAAACCAATCCATGACGGTGGAGTTAACCATTTTTATGACACCAGAACACAGCCAATTTGCGACTTCCTGACACCTTAGGAACAGCTACGTGGCCAATTTAATAATCATGCAATTCTGCTGCTCAGCTGTATTTGCAAAGTAGCTCATAGTACAAACGAAACTGTTTCATTTATCTTTTGCTCTTTACGATAATCAGAGAACTTCTTCCCACAAAAGATTATCTACACTTCTTCTTATTTCTGAAACAAGATACAGCCCGGTTTCTTCCGACTTTCCGCGAAAATAAAAGCCTTGCGGTGTTTCCTGTATCTCAAACAGGTGCAGAAAATAAATGGCATATGAATCGTCTGCACCATACGACAGCAAATGCTCACCCAGCATCAGTTTGTCATCCAGCGCATAAAACTCCATGGTTGACTCTATCCCCTGATAGCGCATCAGGACACGCTGAAAGCCCAATATAGGCGTGCCGGGGCTGTAACATCCGTCCGGTGCTTCCGGCAACTTTCCAACGCAGGTAAATTCTCCGCTTTCGCAGTTGATTTTGTAAAGGAATTGGCCGTTGCTTGTCTCACGCATGAACCATACGTTGGAATCATCGGAAAAGATGATCTGCGGCATCAGGGCTGCTTCCTCATGCAGAAGTTCCCACTGCCCGTAGTTTCGCAGCAGCACGACCCAAAGCTGGCCACACGCAGCATCCGCGCTGTTCTCTGTCAGCCAGAGTACGATACCGCCTGTTACCGGGACAGATTGTTTACATTGAAGCGACTGCGTCTGCACCCAGACGGGCACGGCCTGTTTGGGGTTCTGTACAGCTATCGCACAGAATTTCTGCTCTGGAAGCCATGTATAGATCACGCCGCCGGTCAACACGAATCGTCCGCCGTCCGGAATCCAGAGTTCCGCCGCGCCGCTTTCCGTTGGCATCCGATAAATGCCGCCGGTCTGTGCAAAGTACAGCATACCATCGAACACTGCAAGCTGGGACAGACTTCCGTCCTGCGCGGCGTAAATGCACGTTGTCTGCCCATCTTTTCGCATACAGATTTTTGACGACTCCCAGCTTTCAGACTGATCGATCCAGTATTCTGCGCCTTCGCAATGCACGACGATCGGCTCCGGGTGCCATGCTTCTTCCGCAGTCGGAAAGTCGGACATGGCTGAAACATCAGGAAGCAGTGCCTGAATGTCCTGCCATGTTCGCGCGGCCGGTGCTGGCAGCTCTGTTTGGACCTCCTGCTGCGATTCCGCCGCAGACTGAACCGGTTCTGACTGTCTGCTGATCTTCGGCTGCTTCCGGCAGCCAACTGCCAGCAGCAGTACCAATATAAAAAAGGCGATCCTGTAGATCTGTTTCATGATGTTCTCTCCATGTCTGCCTGGCTGATTCAGATGTGCCCATCGTTATTCACCCGGCTGCCAATATCCATTACCATAGATCACAATGCGGAACACGCGCTGCTGCACGCGGGAAAAGTCGATAGACGCGCGCCACTGACCATCCACATAAAACGACAGGGAGTAATAGCTGTCCGCAATCAGGTGAAGACTCGCGTAATCCGCATCGCCCTCCTGCCCATACAGAGCCTGCGACTGCTGTTTTTTCAGTTCCCGGTCGGCACACGGGAATTTTTCCAGTACGGTGTCAATCGTATCTCCAAGGCAGATGCCCCGGAACGAGGGCGCATCCTGCGCGGTCTCAAAGATGATCTCATCGTTTTCCACCGCAGCGTTCCATTCCATCTCCATCAGTGTCGGTTCGCCGCCGCTGCGATCCCAGAAGCGATATGAAAGACTCTGTTCATCGTAAAAGCGATTTCTGGCATCGCCCGGCGTGAGCTTCCCGACAAGGTCTTCGACCTCCGCCTGCGTCATGCCGACCTGCGCACCGCAGGCATTTGTCAGCTCCCAGGCCTGCAAGGGCTGTGCAGCGTCATATCGTTCGCTGCTTTGCAATGCCGACGTTGACGCATCCGGGAGTGGATCGGGATCTGGTGCTGCAGTTGTATCAGCTGCAGCTGCGTTTATCGTATCGGGAGGTGCGGTCTCTCCCTTTCCCTGATTTGTTGGGAGCTCCCGGGAACAACCCGATATCAATATCACAAGTATCCATACAAAAACACTTGCAAAAATCTGTCTGTGCATATGCGTTCCTCCTACGCTTGTTTTTTTGGTGCTTTTCTTGCTATACGCGCTGTTTACAATTCTCCGCTACTTTTTCTCTTTATCTTTCAGATTGGCAACTGCAATTAATTTATATAACAATCTAAAATATAAAATGCAACAGGAGATAATCAAAATGAATCACTTCCTTCAAGATGCTTACAACGACCTTCCGGATACATTTCATGTTTTGCTCGTTCTAATTGTGATTGACTACATCACAGGTGTCTGTTTGGCTCTAAAAGAGAAAAGAATATCAAGCAAAATTGGCGCGAAAGGAATTGCATCTAAAGTTTTAATCGTATGTCTTGTGGCGCTTAGCTACATCGTTGACATGTGGATTTTAGATAGTGGAGATAAATTTTCTTCCATTACAATCCTGTTCTATTGTGCAAATGAAATCATCAGTATTTTTGAAAATGTGAATCACTTCGGATTACCGTTGCCGAAAAAATTCAAGGAATACTTAGATGGTCTGAAAAGCAAAAAGAATACATAACCAAGTTACAGCTACAGGTTTTCGCCTGTAGCTGTAATTGTTATCTCACTTTTCATAGTACGTGCGAAGTTTCTGCTCTGCTCGTTTTTTGCGTTGATTTACATTCTGTCTCGTTGTGTGCAGCTTTCTTGCAATCTCGGCAGAAGAAAGTTGATATTTATATGCAAGGACGATTATTTGATATTCCCTTTCCGACAGGATGCTTGCAATATCCAACGAAAAAACAGAAGAGTCTTGGCAGGAAGGGAGCATTAGCAAATTTGAAATCTGATTCATTGATGATTCAAACTCAATTGTTTGAATTGGGTGATTCAATACGGCTTTTAATCTCTTACAGTATGCATGCTTCACCGAATTACAAATATAGTTGACAAGCGCACCTTCACTCTTCTGATTTTGTGCGTCAAGATTGATCGAGAGAACAATTTGAATAAAGTCCAATTGCAAATCATAATATGCATCCTCATAATGAAGTTTATATGCATATTTCTTCAATAGTGGTTTGAATTTTTCAATCAGCGCCAAGAGAGAATCCGGATTGTTGTGCTGAGCAGATGAGATTGCTTCACTTAGCATGAGCGCCACCCTTTACTCTTTTTGAGAGTAAAGGGTGCGGGTCAAGCTATAATGTAAACACAGCTCAGCGGAAATTCAGAAAATGCATCTGTTACTAATAATTGACACGAAATTGCCCGAATTGCAACAAACCCCGAGCTGTTCATTTTGAACAGCCCGGGGTTGAATCATCGATGAGAAGTCGATATGCACATTGTCTTGCCCGTGTCAGCGCCATTCGGACACTAGCAGGCTTTATGGATAATTCCTCGGCCATGGTCTCGTCACTTTTGCAGAGTATGTATTTTCCCTCCAACAGATATTTGCTTCGATCATCAAGCTGAGGCCACCGCTGCGCTAATTCTTCAATTTCTTCTATCGAGATCAGCATGTCTTCCATCTGTCTATATGCAGCAATCGGTTCTGATTGCTGCATATAGTCTTCAAAAGAAAACGGAGCAATTTTCTTTTGCGCCCGCAAGAAGTTATAAGCTGTATTTCGAGCAGTCGCGCTGATATAACCAATCAGTTGCGGCTCTTTCTTTTGCCGAAGCTCTGGTATCTTATCGATTAGTTTAACTAATGTAGCTTGCAGTACGTCTTCTGTATTCCAAGGATTCTTTAAAATAGCGTAGATCTCTTTGTATAGGAGCCTCTGGTATTGGACAAACAGAGATGCCATAAACTCGCGATCGTCATTATCTTCTATTACAAGAATGCAAAACGGGATCAAGTTCGCTCCTTCTTCCCTGCAATGTGAACCATAGATGCAATCTCCATATCTGCAACAATTGTACAAACTGCGTGTTTTCTGTCGGGCGATAGATGCTGCAGCGACTGGACGATATCACCGATGGTTGTGTCGTCCAAAACTGTTCGCCCAAATATATCTGGCGAGAGTTTCGATGTGGATCGTCCCAGTAAATAATCTATGGATACTTCAAAATAGTCTGCCAGTTTGAATAGCTTTTCAATGTCCGGATAGTGGACACCGTTCTCATAGTTTGATATTGTACCGCCAGATACATAGATTATACGTCCAAGTTCTGCTTGCGAAAGATACTTCTCTTGACGAAGCTGCATCAGTATTTCACCAAACCTTGTCAAGCGCACACCTTCTTTCGCATTTTTTGACATTATACTTATTCTAAAAATAAAATGTGTGAAATATTAGATATGCAATAGTATCTCCTTGAAAATCAGCAAATATTATAGTAAAACTAATTGCTACAGGGACACTTACTCAATGCGCCGAAAAAAGCAAAAAAATCTTGTTGCAGATCAGCGTTTCCTGTGTCTTAGTAATATGAACGTTCGGGAGAACAAAGAGCATGACAAAAGAAAAAGAGAACCCGGGATTCATGGAAGATATATATCGAAAACATGAACGCCTGATGTATTATATTGCAGGAAAGTATACAACGAATCTTGTGCAGCGGGAGGACATTGTCCAGACTGCCGTGCTGGCCCTTTTGAAAAACGAAGCAACGCTGCAGCGGCTGCCGCCATATGCACAAGTCAACTACATTGCAGTGGCTGTCCGCAATACCGCAGTCAATGCAATCAAACGAAACCAGACGGAAGCCGCTCGTCACGTCCCTTTGGACGATATTTCTGAAGACTGCTGCCATGCGCACATTTCCGGAGCCGAAGTGATATATCTGGAAAAAGAACGCAAGGAAGAACTTCTGGCCATATTCCGGGAAATGCGGGAAGAAGAACAGCAGCTGCTGATGGGAAAGTATCTGATGGATTTGAGCGACGCGGAGCTCGCGCAAACACTTGGGTGCAAGGCTTCCAGCATCCGAATGAAGCTCACCAGAGCCAGACGGACATTCCTAAAAAGACTTCAAGATGGAGGTGATGACGATGCATGAGCAGGAAAAGCTGTATGAGCAGTATGAGGACGCCGTTTTTGCCCTGCTTATGGATAAGGTTGCAGAAGAAAACGGAAAGAAGCTGCTCCAACAAAACGAGGAACTTCTTGCAGACCCAGACGCAGCCGTTCCCAAAGCGTTAAGCAGACGATGTCTGCGCACCATTGAAAAGGCCCACCGCAAATCACAGTGGAAAGCTGCCGCGAAAAAAGTGACACGGGCGCTCAATCGCGTTGCTTTATGGATTCTGGTTCCGCTCTTTTTGTTCGGCACTGCTTTTGCCGCTTCAGAAACTGTACGGGTAAAAACGCTGAACTTTTTAATCACCAACTTCGAGTTTGGTTCGGAATTCCGTATTGAAAATACTGCCTCCGCAACGCCGCAACAGCAAAGTATGACGCCTATCGTCGATGATTGTATTCCCTCCGATTACGATCTTATTTCTCAAAGCAGTACTTCGCTGTCCGAAGTATTTTTATATACAAATGCCTCAGATTCAGAAGTAAGCATCATAATTTACACGCTGGAGAAGCTCAATGGAGCCATCTCCATTGATACAGAAGACGCTGAGGTCTGGTATAACACGATCGATGATCAAAGAGTCATGTACGTGCAGAAAGCAGACACCTATCAGGCCGTCTGGACGGACGTGGAAAACCAGAAAATGTATGTGTTATCCAGCAGCAATACCGCACTTGACGTAGTGTATGGAATAGTTGAAAAAATGCTTCTTTCCAATTCAAATTAAACCAAAGGAGGACCTAACATGAAGAAAACTCGTTCCAGACTTTTGGCTCTGCTGTTGGCAGTCATCCTGATCGCATCGGTCGTTCCGGTGCAGGCCGCCTCTTCGGACATTGCCCCGTATCGGTATGACTATGTAAGCAGTTGTGCCGCCTCCCTAAATATCACAAACAGAGGGCTTGCAACTTGCTATGGAGATATTAGTCTGCGGCGCGGTGTCAACGCCGAAATGACTGTCACTTTGTATAAAAGCGCGGATAAACGCAATTGGGATTATGTAACCTCCTGGGATACCAGCGGCTCGTCCATTCTGATGATTGAAAAAAATTACTACGTCATGTCCGGCTATTACTACAAAGCAGAGCTGAGTGCGGATGTTTACAACAGCAGCGGTAGTTTCCTGGAGAATGTAACCTCCACTTCCAGCATAAAGTATTATTGATCTTCCAGCCATCCATGCTTACCGCAGCGTGGATAAACACGACTTTCATGTCGCTTTTTTGTCGCACTTTTTTCACAACTATTCCACTCCAACGCACTTGATTTGTCGCAAATCACTATGGTATTCTTAAAATAGGAAAAAACGAAAACAGATGCTGCAACGCCAAATGCAGCATCTGTTTTTATATATACCCATATTTTGCGCGGCCGGTCTCTTTGGTTTTGGAGGGATAAATATGGATAACAAATATTTGAACGAAGTGTTGGAACGTCTGGAAAGCTACCGGAAGAAGGAGCAGCAAATCGAGCTTCTGCGGTATGAGCTCCAGCACGCCAAGCAAGTCTCGCCAACCGAACTGATCGAAGCCATGACGTTCCAAACCCGCGACGCAGACGGCAGCCAAACGGATCTATACCCAAAAGACGTGCCCGGCATCGCTCTTTCTTACCAGCACATCGCCGCACAGCTGAACGAAGAAGCCGTCGGCGAGCTGATAAGCAGATACACTGCGTTATGCCACGAGAGAGACCGACTTTTACATTACATCGGGCTTCTGGACAAGCGGCAGCAGGACGTCGTCCGAAAGCATTATTTTGAGCAGCAGTCCTGGAGTGAGATCGCCGCTAGTATGGATCTTACCCCCAGAACCGTTCAGCGAACACGCCAGCAGGCATTAGACGAGCTTGCAAATCTGTACGCTTTCGCCGGCGGTATTCTTCGGCGTTAAGAAGATGAAAAGAGAAACATCTTTCAAAATAATGCCGCCGCGGACAGTGCGGCAGCATTGCATTGCCCGCAGAGCTGTCGTACAATAACTATACGAGTCAGCTTCTGCACCTTGAAAAGTTCATATTTTACTTCGTATGAGGAGGATTCCACTATGGAAAAGAGAGAAAATGAAACCTTGACTGTACAGGATATCAAACAGATTCTGAACATCAGCATCAACGCTGCGTACAATCTGATCCACAGCAAATCATTTCCGGTCATTCGTATCGGCAATTCTTTCCGCGTTCCAAAGGAACCGTTTTATGAGTGGATGAAGTCCTCGCATACGATTATGAATTAACGTCAAATCTCCAAATATTATAAAGAAATTGGAGGTTGATAGCATGGCACGTCGTTCCAACGGAGAAGGCAGCTTCTATCAGCAAAAGGATAAATCATGGGTCTATCAGGTTACATACGGCCGAAAAGAGGATGGCAGTCCATACCGCAAAGCGTTTAAGGGCCGTACCAAGACGATCTGCAAAGAGCGCCGCGCACAATGGGAAGAAGAACAGGCGCGTATCAAGGCGGAGGAGGAAGCACAGGCAGCGGAATCCGCTCGTCTCGAAGAACTCCGGGCTAAACTCGGTCACCCCATTGAGGCGGAAATACTGTTCTCAGAAGCCTTCCTTAAATGGCTTGAGCTTTACAAATCGCCGCCTGCCAGAAAGCCGTCTACCTATGCAAGCTATCTGGATACCTATCGGATTCATTTCGCGGAAGCCTTCGGAAACCTGCCGCTCTATCAGATCACCCAGGACACCATACAGGACTATTATCAAAGAAAGCAGAAAAACGGCGGTCGTTTGGATGGGCGGAAAGGCGGCCTGTCCGCAAAGACCATTCAGAACCAGCATATGCTGCTGAAAGACTTTTTCGCGTATGCCATGAGGAAATACCACCTGCCGTGTAATCCCACGATTGACACGACAAGGCCGGAAGTTATTACGCCGGAGATGCGTGTCCTGAGTCCGTCGGAAATGCAGATCTTCATTGAGGAGGTCATGCGGGAAACGCAGCGCGTTGCGATTCTGACGACCCTGTTCGTCGGATTCCGCGTCGGCGAGGTGCTGGCGCTGAAAATTTCCGATCTGGATTTGGAGAAGCAAACGCTTTCGGTCACGAAAAATCTGATCCGTGTTCCAACAGCAGCCGTTTCTCCAGAGAATCCAAACATTGAGATTCTGAATTACGATCCGAAGAAGAAAACGCACCTTATCGTCCAGAACACGCCGAAGACAAGCACGTCGAACCGCGAGATTGCAATCTCTGACGGCCTGTGCGAGTTCCTGATCCGGCATCTGTTCACGCTGGCAAATTCCACATGGCCGAACCCGGACGGGCTGCTGTTCCCGTCCAAGGCCGGGACGCACCTCGATCCCAAGAGCTTTGAGATCCGTCTGGCCGCGGTTTCCAAACGCTGCGAGATCCGCAAGGTCAATCCCCACACGCTGCGGCACACGCTGGCGACGCGGCTGGTGGAAGACAAGGTGCCGCTCAACATCGTACAGGGAATTCTGGGGCATTCGTCGATTGAAACAACGCGCAAATATCTTCACAAGAACGAAGATATCGAGCGCGAGGCCATCGGCATGATGAGCGATTATCTTAACATGGGTCAGATGGATGCAGCGCCGAGATTAAATGGTACTGCCCCTCGCGCCAAGTTTGCAGATATTGTTTTGCCGACCTTTCCGCAGCGACGAAACCACACGGCATGAAACAAAAAAACGCGCTATTGCATACCTTATTGCAAATAGCGCGTAAAGCTGTCAAACGGCAGCATTCCAATCAGAACTTTCGGAATGCTTTGATATGGAAACCATATCCAGCAAGCGAGGGCAAAGACTCCACGGGGAGCATGAATTGCAAATGAGCAAAACGGGAAAATCCAAACAAAACAATAGAGAAATCGCCGCATTTCTCACGAAATACGGCGATTTATGGTTGCGGGAGAGGGATTTGAACCCCCGACCTCCGGGTTATGAGCCCGACGAGCTACCGAACTGCTCTATCCCGCGATGTTGACTTTTTGCTCCTGAAAGCTGGACGCTAACTCTAAGGGTTATGAGCCCGACGAGCTACCGAACTGCTCTATCCCGCGATATAAGGCTCTCACAGAGCCTTATTATAATAGCAGAAGGCGGAGCGGTTGTCAAGGGGGCTGCTGGAATTTTTTCATCCCGGATATTCCGGTGCCGGGATATGCATCGGGAGCTGCACCATGCACAAAACAGCCAGCGTCACCGCGCCGAAGATCATCCAGGCGCGCATGGACTTTTTGCCGGTCAGGTGGGTATAGAGCGCGCAGACGCAGCCGAGGAGCAGCACGCACACGAGCCACGTGCTCTGCACGCGCAGGGGCGTGAGGCCGAAGCAGTCGATATACAGCGCCAGCTTGGAGATCGCGATGACGGCGAACAGCATGCTCTGGACCAGAAGGGCGGCGGCCATCCAGCGGATCAGCTTCTGCTCCTGCCGCGCGGTACGCGTGACGAGCCAGAAAAGGGTGAAGTTGATCGCCATGACGCGGCAGAGCTCGAAGAAGCCCTGGCGGGCGTATTCGGCCACGGTAAAGCTCTCCGGCAGCGTCCGGGTAAAGGCCCCGAACAGGTACCGGCCCTGCACGAAGAAGAACACGAGATAGAGCGCGCTGAACAGCCCGAGGGCCGCGGCCCAGATGCCCGCCGGGACGGTGCGCAGCTTCGGCAGGCGGCTCACGACTGCCGCTCCGCGCCCGCGCATATCCTCCGGCGTCCGGCGGCCGAGACCGGCCAGCAGGCCGAACACGTACGCGCCGACCGGCAAGGAGGCGAGGAGGCGATAGAACCACGTCTCGTCAAGATCGAGCGTCAGCGTCAGCCGCAGGTCATCGATCAGCTCGCCGAAGGTGTCGTCCGCGGCGGACAGCTGCGTCATGGCCAGCACGAGCAGCACCAGCGCGGCGAACGCCGCGAGCACCGCGACTGCGATCGCGCCGGCGCTGACGCCGCGCTCCTTTTTGGACTTCAGCGCGAAGATCACGCAGCGGATGCGCAGGAAGAAATTCTGAAACGGGACGATGAGAAACGCGTACAGCGCGTCGAGCGGCAGCAGATGGCCGCTTTCGCCGCCGGTCAGCCGTCCGGAACGGCACAGAAGCCAGTAGACGGCAAGGATATGCAGTGCCAGAAAGGCGAGGCTCGAGGGGATGGCATACTCCTGCATGACCTGCACCTCCAGCCGGGAGTCGTACTGGTTCGGATGCAGGCTGCGCCACGTGATACAGCCCGCGATCATTATCACGCAGGCCAGCCAGACCCAGCTTTCCCACGGACGCTTCACGTCCCGGTACAGATATTCTCCGGCGGCGATAAACCCGGCGGCAAACAGCGGCAGCGCCCACCATCCGGAACCCAGATACACATACGCCAGCACATACATCCCGAACGCCAGCAGCACTTCCTTCCGGCCGGCCGAGAACGGCGGCTTTGCCGGGGCGAGCGTCTCCTGCGCCCAGTCGGGCGTTTCCTGCGGGCGGGGGAATTCGTTTTTACGTTGTTCTTCCATCGGTGACCTCCTGTTGGTCGTCCACAAACTCCAGCAGGTCGCCCGGCTGGCAGCGGAGCTCATGGCACAGGGCCATGAGCGTGGAAAAGCGGATGGCCTTGGCCTTGTTGTTTTTGAGAATGGACAGATTGGCAGGGGTCAGATCGATCTGCTCCGCCAGCTGACTGGAGGAGATCTTCCGCTTTGCCATCATTACATCCAGATTTACAATGATTCCCATAATAGATGCCTTTCTACTTTTGAATTTACGTTCAGCCGGCGTCATTTACATAGTCGCGTATCACACGCTCTATCACTTCGTGACTGAATTTTTAGATTGTTAAGTCGTTTTCTTTCTTGTAGCGCACGGCTTCTTCAAATACCATCGCCAGCACTTTGCTGAACATG
>OHOZ01000941.1_pt1 | contig 14666 bp, 10 predicted proteins | sample 1569931 | NCBI WGS metagenome assembly OHOZ01 (sample SAMEA3879572, study PRJEB24766) | human gut metagenome | biome: human-associated habitat; feature: feces | place: USA | collected 1985/1987
ACGGGCATCATCATGTCCAGCAGGATCAGGTGCGGACGGCACTCGGCGGCGGCCTTCAGCGCCTCGGCGCCGTTCTGCGCCGTGAATACTTCGTAGCCCTCCTTCTGGAGGTTGTACCTCACGAATTCGAGGATGTCGATTTCATCGTCGACAAGCAGGATGCGGTGGCTCATGGTTCCGGTTGACAGGTTTTGTATCGCACGCGGCAATTGGGCGCGGTTGCGTGCCGCTCATATCTCGGGCGAAGTTAGCAAATTTCCGGCTAAATCGTTCGGTAGCCCGGGAAAAATGGTTATATTTGCGAGATTTATATACTTCCGTATATATGGAAATCAAAAACGTGTACTGAGATGGCTACTGAAAATCCGAATCTTCCTGCTCCCGAGGAGCGAGTCAGCGATGCTGCTGAAGATGTGCAGACCGTAACTTCCGAAGTGACTTCCGAAGTCCCTGAAACCGAGGCCTCCGCAGCAGCGGAGGCGGAACCCGTCGTGGAAACACCCGCGGCAGAAGAACCCGAGACGGAAAAATCCGTTGCGGGAACGCCCGCGGCAGAGGTGCCCGTGGCTGAAGCGCCTGCGGCGGAGGAGCCCGTGGCGGAACCCGAGGCCGCGCCGCGTGCGAAGCGTGCCCGTATCAAGCCCGTTGCCGAGGCGGTGGAGACCGAATCCGGCGAGGAGGCCGTGCCGGCCGGTGCCGAAGTGGATTTCGCGGACGAGGAGGCGGCGCTCGCCGCGCAGGATGCCGGGCTGGAACTGGAGGGCGAGACGGCCGAAGAGGCCGCTGCCGACCAACTGGCCCAGGAAGCGCCGTCCGCCGAGGACAAGTTTGCCGGGAAGGGCAAGGAAGAGCTGGTAGCCCTCTTTATGCGTATGCTCGAAGAGCAGCCCGTGCAGTCGATCCGCCGGGATGTGGAGGCGCTGAAGATCGCTTTCTACCGCATCCGCCGCGCCGAGGTCGAGGCCGCACGCCGCAAGTTCGTCGAGGAGGGGGGCAGCGAAGAAGATTTCGCACCGGCCGTGGACGGCGCCGAAGTACAGCTCAAGGAGTTGTTCAAGGAGTACCGCCATCGCCGCGACGAGTTCATCGCGAACCTCGAGGCCGAGAAGGAGAAGAACCTCCAGGTCAAGCTCGGGATCATCGAGGAGCTCAAGGAACTGGTCAATTCGGACGAGACGCTCAACCATACCTTCAATAAGTTCCGCGAATTGCAGCAGCGCTGGAAGGAGACCGGCATCGTGCCGCAGCAGAACGTCAAAGACCTGTGGGAGACCTACAACCTGCATGTCGAGAATTTCTACAGCTTCATCAAAATCAACAAGGAGCTGCGCGACCTCGACCTGAAGAAGAACTACGAGCAGAAGATCGCCCTCTGCGAGCAGGCCGAAGCGCTGGTGCTGGAGCCTTCGGTTGTGGAGGCGTTCCACAAGCTGCAGAAGCTGCATGACGAGTGGCGCGAGACGGGCCCCGTAGCCAATGAATATAAAGAGGTGCTCTGGGAGCGTTTCAAGGCGGCGTCGAGCCGTATCAACAAACAGCATCAGGAGCATTTCGAATCGCTCAAGGGCGAGCAGGTCAAAAACCTCGAACTCAAGACGGAGCTTTGTGCCGCCACCGAGGAGCTGGCCGCGCAGCCGCTCACGACCCGCAAGGAGTGGAACCGTGCGAGCGACCGCCTGCTGGAGATCCAGAAGACCTGGAAAACCATCGGCTTCGCACCCAAGAAGGACAACAACCGTATCTACGAGCGTTTCCGCACGGCATGCGACAAGTTCTTCGAGGCCAAGCGGCAGTTCTATGCCGGGGTGAAGGCCGAGATGGAGCACAACCTGCAGCTGAAGACCGAGATATGCGAGGCCGCCGAGTCGCTGATGAACAGCGAGGAGTGGAAGAAGGCCACGGACGAGCTGATCGCCCTGCAGGCCCGCTGGAAGGAGATCGGTGCCGTGTCGCGCCGTCATTCGGATGCGATCTGGAAGCGTTTCCGTGCCGCATGCGACAAGTTCTTCGAGCGCAAGGCTTCGCATTTCGCCAGTGTGGACGGCGAATACGAGGAGAACCTCCGGCAGAAACTCGCCCTGCTCGATGAGATGGCCGCGGCCGATGTCAAGGCCGGAGGATACGACGTGATCCGCGAGTTCCAGCGCCGCTGGGGCGAGATCGGGTTCGTGCCCATCAAGCAGAAGGATGCCATCCAGAAGAAATACAAGGCCGCCGTCGATGCGCTGTTCAACACGCTGCGCGGTTCGGAGCGCGACCGTTCGATGAACCGTTTCCGCGAGAAGGTCTCGACGTTCAAGTCGGCGGGCGGCAGCCGCCTGCGTTCGGAGCGCGAGCGCCTTTACAATAAGGTGCGCCAGCTCGAACAGGAGATCGGCCTGCTGGAGAACAACATCGGTTTCTTCGCCAAGTCGAAGAACGCCGAGGCGCTCGTCGCCGATGTGAAGGCCAAGATCGACCGCGCCCGCGAAGAGATGGCCGCCGCGATCGAGAAGGTGAAGCTCATCGACCGCCAGGCACAGGAGGAGAACCAGGAGCACAACGAAAATAAATAGATATAGTCAGTAATGAAACTTTCCAAACCCAAGTACATATTTGTTACGGGCGGTGTCGCATCGTCGCTCGGCAAGGGTATTATTTCGGCCTCGATCGCCCGCCTGCTGCAGGCCCGAGGCTATTCGGTGACCATCCAGAAACTCGACCCCTACATCAACGTCGACCCCGGCACGCTGAACCCCTATGAACACGGCGAATGCTACGTGACCGAGGACGGCGCCGAGACCGACCTCGACCTGGGGCACTACGAGCGTTTCACGAACCAGCCCACGTCGAAGGCCAACAACGTCACGACGGGAAAGATCTACAAGAGCGTGATCGAGAAGGAGCGCAAGGGCGAGTACCTGGGCAAGACCGTGCAGGTCATCCCCCATATCACCGACGAGATCAAGCGCCGTATCCAGATGCTGGCGCAGAAGAAAGTTTACGACGTGATAATCACCGAGATCGGCGGTACGGTGGGCGACATCGAGTCGCTGCCGTTCATCGAATCGGTACGCCAGCTGCGCTATTCGCTGGGCTACAAGAGCACGGCGCTCGTGCACCTGACGCTGATCCCCTATATGGCCGCTTCGGGCGAACTGAAGACCAAGCCCACGCAGCATTCGGTCAAGGCCCTGCTCGAAAACGGGTTGCAGCCCGACATCCTCGTGCTGCGCACGGAGCATCCGCTGTCGACCAACCTGCGCCGCAAAGTGGCGTTGTTCTGCAATGTCGACGCCAACGCCGTGATGGAGTCGATCGACGTGCCGACGATCTACGAAGTGCCGCTGAAGATGCACGAACAGCACCTCGACGAGGTGGTGCTCGACAAACTGAACCTGCCGGCCGAGAAGGAACCCGACATGGCGGCGTGGACGGCCTTCGTGGAGAAGGTGAAGCACCCGGCCAAGAAGATCGAGATCGCGCTGGTCGGCAAATATACCGAATTGCCCGACGCTTACAAGTCGATCTGCGAATCGTTCATCCACGCAGGCGCCGTGAACGACTGCAAGGTCAAGTTGCGCTATGTCAATTCGGAAAAGGTTACAGCCGAGAATGTGGCCGAGAAGCTGGGCAGGATGTCCGGTATCCTCGTGGCCCCGGGCTTCGGCAACCGCGGTATCGAAGGTAAGATCGTCGCTGTGCGCTATGCACGTGAGAACAAGATCCCGTTCCTGGGAATCTGCCTCGGTATGCAGTGCGCCGTGATCGAATTCGCACGCAACGTGCTGGGTCTGGCCGATGCGAATTCGAGCGAAATGGAGTCTACGCCCCATCCGGTGATCGACCTGATGGAAGAGCAGAAGGGCGTGACGGCCAAGGGCGGCACGATGCGGCTGGGCGCTTATCCCTGTACGCTGAAGAAAGGTTCGAAAGTCGCGGCGGCCTACGGCAAGCTCCATATTTCGGAGCGTCACCGTCACCGTTACGAATTCAACAATGATTACCTGGCTGCGTTCGAAGGTGCCGGTATGCAGGCCGTGGGTATCAATCCCGACACGGGGCTGGTCGAGGTCGTCGAGGTCGAGGGGCATCCCTGGTTCGTCGGTACGCAGTACCATCCCGAATATAAGAGTACGGTGCTGAGCCCCTCGCCGCTGTTCGTGGCATTTGTGGGAGCGGCACTCGAATATGCCGGGAAGAAATAATATCAACACTCATAACAGCGAAAGAACGAAACAATTTTAAATGGATAAAAAAACAATTTTAGGTATTGTCGTCGTGGCGGCGCTTTTCCTGGGGTTCGCCTATTTCAATACCAAACAGCAGGAGAAATATCAGCAGGAGAAATATCAGCAGGAAATGGCCGCGTATCAGGCCTACCAGGATTCGGTGGCGGCAGCGACGCGCCCCGTAGTCCCCGTAGCCGACAGTACGGCCGTGGCAGCTTCGAGTGCGGTTGTGCCCGAGGCTGAGGCAAATGCCGCTGATGCCGTACGCCGGCAGCAGGTCGCTGCGCTGGGCGAATACCTCGCCGGTGCGCGCGACGCGGAGGCGGAGGAGTTTACCGTCGAGAACGATGTGATGATCGTGACCTTTTCGACCCGCGGCGGCCGGATCACGGGCGTGACGCTCAAGGATTACACCAAGTATGCACCCCGCGGCAAGCGTGACCAGCTGATCGAGCTGATGGATCCCGCGAGTGCCAGGTTCGACCTTTCGTTCTACGTGAAGAACGGCTTGAACAACGTCAAGGTCAACACGATGGACTATGTCTTCCGGGCCCAGCCCGAACAGGTCGAAGGCGATGCCCGGAGGGTGGTGATGCGCCTGCCCGTGGCAGCGGATGCCTGGCTCGAATATGAGTACCTTATATATAATAAGCAGGTGCCCGAGCGCGACTACCTCGTGGACTTCAACGTGCGGCTGGTGAATATGGCGCCGCAGATGGCCAACCAGGCGTCGATCGGTATCGACTGGTCGAACAATTCCTACCAGAACGAAAAGGGATTCCAGAACGAGAACATGTACACGACGATTTCGTACCGGTTCCCGGGCGAGAGCTCGATCGAGGATCTGGGGATGAGCGAAAAATCCAAGTCGAAGAGCATCTCCACATCGGTCAACTGGGTGGCTTTTAAGCAGCAGTTCTTTTCGTCGGCGTTCATCGCCCCGCAAAATGTCACCAACGCCAACCTGGCGTTCGATACGGCGGCTCCCGGTTCGGAATTGCTGAAGAGTTTTTCGGCGCAGATGACCGTGCCCTATACGGTGCAGACCGAAGGGTATGACTTTGCATTCTATTTCGGCCCGAACAAATACGCCATCCTCAAGAAGGTCGCCGCTGCGGACGGTGAGGAACTGCACATGGAGCGCCTGATCCCGCTGGGATGGGGTATCTTCGGCTGGGTGAACCGCTGGTGCGTCATCCCGGTCTTCGACTTCCTGCGCAACTATATCGCCAGCTTCGGCATCATCATCCTGATCCTGGTGATCCTGGTGAAACTCGTCATCTCGCCCCTCACGTACAAGAGTTACGTTTCGATGGCAAAGATGCGCCTGATAAAACCGCAGGTGGACGAGCTCAACAAGAAATACCCCAAGAAGGAGGACGCCATGAAAAAACAGCAGGCGACGATGGAGCTCTACAAGAAAGCGGGCATCAACCCCATGGGCGGATGTATCCCCATGCTGATCCAGATGCCGATCCTGATCGCCATGTTCCGTTTCTTCCCGGCTTCGATCGAGCTGCGCGAACAACCGTTCCTCTGGGCCGACGACCTTTCGTCGTACGACAGCATCGTGAACCTGCCGTTCTCGATCCCGTTCTACGGCGACCATGTGAGCCTTTTCGCCTTGCTGATGGCCGTGTCGCTGTTCGGGTATTCGTATTTCAACTACCAGCAGACGGCTTCGTCCCAGCCCCAGATGGCAGGTATGAAGTTCATGATGGTCTACATGATGCCGATCATGATGCTGTTGTGGTTCAACAGCTATTCGAGCGGCCTTTGCTACTACTACCTGCTGTCGAACCTCTTTACCATCGGCCAGACGTTGCTGATCCGCCGCATGGTCGACGACGATAAGATCCATGCCGTCATGCAGGCCAATGCCGCCAAACGGAGCAAGGGCAAGAAGTCGAAGTTCCAGCAGCGCTACGAGGAGCTCCTCCGCCAGCAGGAGGCGCAGCAGCGTACCAAACGCAAGTAAACGGTTCGCACCGGCGCAGGGCCGGCAGCGGGGATTGCCGGATACGGCGCAGGCCGATGCGTGAAGCCCGGTGGCCCGCGCGGTTCCGCGAAGCCCGACGATACGCGATATGAATAGGCCGGAGGCGGTTCCTGCGATGCGGGTTTCCGGCTCCGGCCTCGTTTTTGCTCCGTCAGGTTTGCGATTGTATATCCCGACTACGCGGCGGCGGCCTTTTCAGGTGTTGCCGGACGGCGAGGCAGAAGCCCCCTCGGGGAAGCGCTCCGGGAAGGATCGGGCCGCGGGCGCAGCCGGGGCGCTGCACAACAGTTGCCGGGGCGCGCAGCCGGGGATGAAAAAATCCGGGCAGCAAGGCCGAAGTTGCCTCGGGGCGGGACGGAGTTTCGGGCGCGGCCCGGGAGGGGGCACGACAGCTGCCTGGGTACGAAGCCGGGTGTGAATCCGGGGCGCAGGATTTGGAGCACGGAAATCCAGGGGCGCAGAGTGGGGAACGAAAATCCGGGCCGTGAGGCCGGGCGTATCAAGTATATGATTGCCAAATAGTATTGCAGATAACGATGAAACGAACTTTTTTTGTATTGCTCTTGTTGGCGGCCGGAACCGCACTCCGGGCGCAGACATTGGGCGGGGAGTACCGCCTGTCGCGGGTTTTCCCGGTCGAAGGACGGCAGGGGATCGCCGCCGACTCGAACTACTATTATGTTTCGGGCAGTACGGTGCTCTACAAGTACGACAAGCAGGGACGGCTGGTCGCCCGTAACGGGCAGCCGTTCGAAGGGTTGCCGCTCGCCGCGAACCATATCGGCGATATCGACGTATGGAACGGTGAGATTTATGCCGGCATTGAGACTTTCGACGACGGCAAGGGTGAGAATATCCAGGTCGCCGTGTACGATGCCGGCGACCTGACGTGGAAGCGGTCGATCGACTGGGAACCGGCCTCGGGGCAGGTCGAGGTGTGCGGGCTGGCCGTAGACCGCGACCGGAATATGGTCTGGATGGCCGACTGGGTCGACGGGCGCTACCTGTACGGTTATGACCTGGCGACGGGCAAGTATGTGCGCAAAGTCCACCTGCGCCCGGTGCCGCAGTGGCAGCAAGGGATATATATGGCCGGCGGGCAGATGCTCATTTCGGCCGACGACGGCGATGCCGACCTGGACGAGCCGGACAACCTCTATATTGCCGACCTGCGCGACGGGAAAAGCTATGCTGCGGTGTTGCCGTTCCGCATGATGTCCGATTTCCGGCGCGCGGGCGAGATCGAGGGGCTGACCGTCGATCCTGTGACGGACGAGCTGCTGGTACTTTCGAACCGGGGTTCGCGCATCGTGCTGGGAATGGTCAGGGGCTTCTATCCGGGGTACGACAGCGAACTGCACGAAGTCTATGTCTATGAAAAGGTAAAATAGGAAAAGTCCCGGAAGGGACTTTTTTTGTTGAGGGTATGTGCCGGATGCCGATCTCGTTGCCGCCAGCCGATGCCTTTGCGGGCGCATTTCCGGGGGGGCGATTGGCTCCCGCTGTCTTGCTTGCGGGGCGCCCGGTTCCGCGGATGGGCGTTTCCCGTTGCTCGTTGTGGGAGCGTCCTTATTTTGCTGTCGGCTGACAACGTTTTGCCGACGGCTGACGACAGGGGGCTGTCCGCAGGTATCCGCTTGATTTGCCGGGCAGGCTCTGGCCGTCGCTATATCTTTTCCCGCTCCCGGTCTTCGAGGATGGCGTCGAAATTTTCCTCTGCCCACCCGATAAGCGCTGTGAGGTGGGGCATGAGCGACTCGCCGCGGGGCGTGAGCGCATATTCCACGCGGGGCGGCACCTCGGGGTAGACCTTGCGCGACAGCAGCCCGTCCTGTTCCAGCTTGCGGAGTGTCGATGTGAGCATCTTCTGCGAGATGTCGGCCGTCCGGCGGTGGATTTCCGAAAAACGCAGGCACCCGCTCGTATGGAGGTTGTAGAGTACCAGCAGCGACCACTTGTCCCCGAAGCGGTCGACGATATGGCGGATCGGGCAGTGGGCGTAGGTCGGGTGTGCGGTTTTTTCCATGTCCGTTCGGGGCGGTCTTTCTTTCCTTATTCTACATACAACACCAGTCCCTTGAGGTACTCGCCTTCGGGGTGGTAGATGCTCACCGGGTGGTCGGCGGGTTGCGTCAGCTGGTGCAGGATGCGCACGTTGCGGCCCGCGATGGCCGCAGCCGAGAAGATCATCGTGCGGAACAGCTCCTTCGACACCGCCTGCGAGCAGGAGAACGTGAAGAGGATGCCGCCGGGACGTATCTGCGAGATGGCGCGGGCGTTGAGGCGCTTGTAGCCCTGCATGGCATTACCCAGCACCTTGTGGTGCTTGGCGAAGGCCGGTGGGTCGAGGATGATCAGGTCGTATTTGTCTTCGATGTTCTTGAGGTACTCCACGGCATCGGCGGCCGTTTCCGTAAAGTTGGCCTGCGGGCCGAAGTTGAGTTTCATGTTTTCCGTGGCCAGCACGACGGCGCGTTCCGAAGAGTCCACCGAGCAGACCTTCTCGGCGCCCCCAGCCATGGCATAGACCGAGAAGCCCCCCGTGTAGCAGAAGGTGTTGAGCACCGTGCGCCCCTTCGAGTAGCGTTTGACCAGCTCCCGGTTTTCGCGCTGGTCGAGGAAGAACCCGGTTTTCTGCCCCTGCTCCCAGTTGACGAGAAATTTCTCGCCGTTCTCCGTCACCACGTGCGCCGAATGGTCGGAGCTTCCCCACAGGTATCCGTCCACAGCACCCAGCCTGGCGTTGAAGGGTACGGTTTGCGAACTTTTGTCGTAGATGGCCGTGATGCGGTCGCCGTAGGCAGCCAGGATCGCCCGCGCAATATCCTGGCGGGCAAGGTACATGCCGACGGAGTGGCACTGGACGACGGCCACCGTGCCGTAGATGTCCACCACGAGCCCCGGCAGCCCGTCGCCTTCGCCGTGGACGAGGCGGTAGCAGTCCGTGTCGGGGTTGTCCGTGAGTCCGAGCGTGCGCCGTACGTCGTAGGCCACGGCGATGCGCCGGTTCCACCAGGCCTGGTCGATCGGTTCCTTGTCGAATGTAAGCACGCGCACGGCGATCGAGCCGATCTGATAGTGTCCCAGGGCGATGAAATCGCCCGTGCGGGTATATATTTCGACCAGGGCACCTTCCGTGATTTCCGATTCGTCTTCGGCCTTGATGTGGTCGATGGCGCCCGAGAAAATCCACGGGTGGCGGCGCATGAGCGATTCTTCCTTGCCTTTGCGCAGGTATACTTGGGGTGTCATAATTCGGGATGTTTGATTTGGGGTGTGTGAAGCAGTCGGTCGTAGATCGCCGTGCAGACCCACGCATCGGTCGCGGCGTAGAGTTTTTGTTTGTCGGTGAATGTCGCGGCCTCCCAGTTGCTCAGCCGCTGGGCTTTCGATACGCGCTGCCCCAGCACGATGGCCGAGAGTTTGCGCAGGCTCTTCTCTCCGATGCCCCATTGGGGGGCTATCGTTTGCAGGTCGACGAACCCTGCGTCGCGGAAATGGCGTATCTGGCGCAGCGAGCGCAGGTCGCCGGCGACGTCGGCGCCGATCTTCAGGATCTCCTTGCTTTCGAGCACCTGCAGGATCGGCTTGGCGAACGGGATCTTGTTCAGCCGGAAAAGGAAGCATAGCTGCGGCGTGGAGAGTTGCAGCAGCGACACGCGGAACGTCACCCCGGGCCGGAACGACGGGCGGGTCTCGGTGTCGAAACCGATGACGCGTTGTTTCATCAGGAATTTGCAGGCGGGGACGATGTCGCGCTCATTGTCGACGATGCGTATTTCGCCCCTGAATTCGATGGCCGGAAGCGCTGCGGCCTCCTCGTTGCTGATCTTATCCGTAAAGTTGTTTGTCGTAGTCATGCCGTGGAACATTCTCACAAAAATAGGGAATTATTTCCGGAAAACGGCATGCGGGGCGATTTTTTACATCCCCGCGGGCGGTTGCGGCCCTATTTTAACCCGATTTTCCCGTCCCTGCCCGTGCCGGCGATGCCTTCGTCGAGCAATTCGCGCAGCGCCCGGCCTATCTGCTGTGCCTCCCCGGGGAATTCCGCGGCCAGTTCGTGCGGGTCGGCTGCCCCGCGGGATAGCCTTTGCCGCAGTTTTTCGCGCAGCCCGCCGTCGGCCGACGGCGTGGCGCAGCCCTGTGCCTGCCGCTTCCCGGCACGTTTGTGTGCGAGGCAGATGTCGCATACGCCGCATGCCGCAGGGGCGCCTTCACCGAAATACCCTTCCAGAACGGCGCTGCGGCAACGGGTCTCGTTCGCGGCGTAGGCGAGCATGTGTTCGAAGCGTTCGCGCATCAGCTCCTGCCGCCGTTTGTAGGTCTCGGGGGCGATGTAGAGGTCGGCGCGGGGCAGCCGCTCCTCGTCCATGAAGAGGATCGGCGAGCGGTTGGAGGGGACGTAGCGGATCACGCGCAACTGCCAGAGGCGTTTGAGCAGCTCCTTGACCCGCTGTACGGTATAGCCGCTCCAGGTGGCGATCTCGCCCTCGTCGATCTGCCGGAATTCGGTGAAGACCCCGTTGTAGAGGCGCAGCAGCGTGCGGATGAAGTGATCCAGCTCGTCGCGCTGCACGCGGAGTTTGTAGAGGTCGTCGCGGCTCACGCAGAACATGATCCGCGCCGGGTTCTCCTGTGCGTCGGTCAGCGTCATGTACCCGTTTTGCTGCAGGAGCTTCAGGGCGCTTACGACCGTGCCGGAGTAGAGGTGCTCGCGGGCGCAGAAGTCGTGGATGTTGAACAGGAACGATGCCTGGGCGCCGTCGCCGATGCCGACCTGCAGGTAGGAGCAGACCCGTTCGTAGATGTCCTTGATCTTTTCGAGCGGCGGGAACTCTTGCTCGAAACGCCGCACGATGCGTTCGCCGTCGTCCGACGAGACCAGCAGCAGGGCGTAGCTCCGCATACCGTCGCGGCCCGCTCGGCCGGCCTCCTGGTAGTAGCTCTCGAGCGAGTCGCACATGCTGTAATGGGCGACGAAGCGCACGTCGGGTTTGTCGATGCCCATGCCGAAGGCGTTGGTGGCGACCATCACGCGCGTCCTGCCCGAGACCCACTCCTCCTGCCGCAGCGAGCGTTCGGCATGCCCCATGCCCCCATGGTAGGCCGCGGCCGTTATGCCCTCCCTGCGCAGCATGTCGGCGACCTGCTCGGTGCCTTCGCGCGTACGGACGTAGACGATGCCCGAGCCGGGGACGTTGCGTACCAGGCGCAGCAGCTGCCCGTTCTTGTCGTCGGTGTGGCGGACGCTGTACGAAAGGTTGGGACGTGCGAAGCTGCTCCGCAGGATATGCGGTTCGGCGAACCGCAGGTGGCGCATGATGTCTTCGGCCACGAGTTTCGTGGCCGAGGCCGTGAGCGCCAGCACCGGGACGCCGGGTAGTTTTTCGCGCAGCTCGGCGATGCGCAGGTACGAGGGGCGGAAATCGTAGCCCCACTGCGAGATGCAGTGGGCCTCGTCGACGGCGATCAGCTGTACGTTCATGCGCACGACGCGCAGGCGGAAGGCCTCCGTTGCGAGCCGCTCGGGGGCGACGTAAAGGAACTTGACGTCGCCGTAGACGCAGTTGTCCAGCGCGATGTCGATTGCACGCGGCGAGAGCCCCGAATGGATCGCCACGGCCGGGATGTGCCGTGCCCGCAGGCGGTCGACCTGGTCTTTCATCAGGGCGATCAGGGGCGTCACGACGATGCACAGCCCCTCCTGCGCAAGCCCGGGGATCTGGTAGGTAAGCGACTTTCCGCCGCCCGTGGGCATCAGGGCCAGGGTGTCGCGCCCGTCCATCACCGAACGGATGATACGCTCCTGTACGGGGCGGAATTCGGTGAAGCCCCAGTAGCGTTTCAGTACGTCGTATATCTTGTCCGCTGGCCTTTCCATGAATACAAAGGTAGGAAAAATTAGGTGTTTCCCGGAATTTTTTATACTTTTGCATCGGATTAGACGTTCGACAAATGAAGATAAGCGAAAAATTCAAAGTGCGCGAGATGGCGGGGGAGCATGTGATTATCATGCCGGGCCGCTGCGGTGCCGACATGACCCGTATCCTGGCGCTCAACGATTCGTCGCTCTATCTTTGGGAGGCGCTCGGCGGCAAGGACTTTACCACCGGGGACGCAGCCGCCCTGTTGTTGGAGCGTTACGACGTGGACGAAGCCACCGCACAGCGCGATGCCGGGGCCTGGGCTGCGAAGCTCGCCGAATGCGGCGTGCTGGAGTAACCGGCGGCACGTGTCCGGCGCACGGGCGGAAAACCTGAAAGGTAGCATGAAATTGAAAAGACTCATATCGCTGTTGCTGCTCGCCATCTACCTGACGGCGTGGGGCGGCCCTGCGTATGTGTCGCTTTCGTGCAAGTGCGTCACGATGTCGTCGCATGTCTGCTGCCACCACTGCCAGCACAGCGCCGATGCCGCGGGTGCCGGCGAGTCGCTGAAGGCTCCCTGCTGCGGCAACCACCATTCGACCGAAATCGAACTCTATACGGGTTCTTCTTCCGATAACCACGAGAGATTCATCCGCTGCACGGTCACCGACCTGCCGCCCGCATTGGTTGCGGAGGCTCCGGTCGCGGCCGTCCTCAAGTTCTTCGGGGAGACGCTTCCCGAATGCGGCGATCCTTTCGTCATGCGGGGCCATGTGCGCTCCGCAGGCCTTCGTGCCCCTCCCGTATTGGCTTAAAACCTTTTTGGGACGGATGCTGCGCGCATCCGCCCGCAAATAGTTTTAACCAATAACGGAATGTAATGAAAATCAACAAAATCATTTTATCTGTTTCTTCCCTTGCCGTGTGCGGAACCCTCAGCGCACAGGATTTGCGGGGTGTAGTCCGCGACGCCGACAACCAGCCGCTGGTGGGCGCTTCGGTTTACTGGGAGGGTACTACGATCGGTGCCAGCACCGATGCCCAGGGGGCGTTCCTGCTCCATCGGGTAAAAGGTTACGACAATCTGGTCGCCTCGTATCTGGGATATGTGAACGACACGCTGCGTGTGGCAGGCGGTGCGGAGCGTATCGAATTCACGCTCGCTTCCGAAGGCGTGGCGTTGGAGGACGTGGTGGTCGAGGGTAATCTGAGCGGCAACTTCGTCAAGCGTGACGGCATCGTCAAGGGCGAGATGATCTCGTTCGCGGGCCTCTGCAAGATGGCCTGCTGCAATCTGGCCGAGAGCTTCGAGAACTCGGCGTCGGTGACCGTCGGGTACAGCGACGCCATTTCGGGCGCACGGCAGATCAAGATGCTCGGCCTGGCAGGTACCTATACCCAGATCCTCGACGAAAACCGCCCGATCATGCGCGGGCTGAGCGCCCCCTACGGACTGAGCTACACGCCCGGCATGTGGCTCAATTCGATTCAGGTGTCGAAGGGCGTGGCGTCGGTGACGGCCGGGCATGAGGCCATCACGGGGCAGATCAACCTCGAGCACCGCAAGCCGACGGACGACGAGAGGCTGTTCGTGAACCTCTATCTGGACGACGAACTGCGCCCCGAGGCCAACATCTCGACGGCGTTCCCCGTCACGAAGGACAAGAAACTGTCGAGCGTCATCCTGCTCCACGGTTCGATGGATACCGACGTCCGTAAGATGGATCACAACGACGACGGATTCCGCGACCTGCCGCTCTCCGACCAGATCAATGTGGCCAACAAGTGGCTTTATGCGGCCGACAACGGTACGCAGATCCGCTGGGGATGGAAATTCGTACAGGAGAACCGCCTGGGCGGTATGCTCGACTACAAGAATTCGATGCGCGGCGAGATGGAGAAGAACTGGAACTGGAAGGAGACGGGCGCCGATATGCCCCTCTACGGTTCGAAGATCCGCAACCGCGGCGCGAACGGTTATTTTAAAATAGGTATGCCCGTCGGCCCGTCGGTCTACGATGCCGACGAGCAGGATGAGATGCGTTCGAACCTGGCTTTCGTGGCCGATTTCGACCACTTCAACGAGTACGCCTATTTCGGGCTGAACGACTACCGCGGCAATGAGAATACGCTCTCACTGAACCTCATGTACAACCACTATTTCACCTACCGGTCGTCGCTGATCGTCGGTGCACAGGGACATTTGCAGTACTACCGCGAGAGTTTTGCTAACAACACCCCGTGGATTGCGGCGGCTCCGGCTACGCTCTACGACTTCGACCGCAACGAGCAGGAAGTGGGTGCCTATGCCGAGTATACCTATTCGATCAAGGACAAGTTCTCGGTCGTGGCGGGTATCCGCGGCGATTACAATGCGTTTTATGACAAGTTCTTCGTGACGCCCCGCGGGCATATCCGCTGGAACATCACCCCCTCGACCACGCTGCGCGGCTCGGCCGGCCTGGGATACCGTTCGACCAATGTCATCACCGACAACATCGGTATGCTGGCGACCGGACGGCAGATCGTAATCCCCGATTTCGACGGTTTCAACCGGCTGGAGAAGGCACTTACGGTGGGCGGAAG
>OHOZ01000952.1_pt1 | contig 14541 bp, 16 predicted proteins | sample 1569931 | NCBI WGS metagenome assembly OHOZ01 (sample SAMEA3879572, study PRJEB24766) | human gut metagenome | biome: human-associated habitat; feature: feces | place: USA | collected 1985/1987
TTCGGCAAGAGCGGCAAGCCGCTCACCATCCGCGTGCCGCGCGGCACGCTCGTGCGCGACGCGGAGACGAACGAGATCATCAAGGATATGTCCTCGTCCGAGCCCTACGTCCTCTGCAAGGGCGGCAAGGGCGGCTGGGGCAACTGCCACTTCGCCACGCCCACCCGTCAGGTGCCGCGCTTTGCCAAGGCGGGCCTGCCCGGCGAGAGCCACGACGTCATTTTAGAGCTCAAGCTGCTCGCGGACGTGGGGCTGATCGGCTTCCCGAACGTCGGCAAATCGACGCTGCTCTCGGTCGTTTCCAAGGCGCGGCCGAAGATCGCCAACTACCACTTCACCACGCTCTACCCCAACCTCGGCGTCGTGTACGTCGACGAGGGCGTGAGCTTCGTCATGGCGGACATCCCCGGCATCATCGAGGGCGCGGCGGACGGTGCGGGCCTCGGCCACGACTTCCTGCGCCACATCGACCGCTGCCGCCTGCTCGTGCACATCGTCGACGTCTCCGGCAGTGAAGACCGCGACCCCGTCGATGATTTTGAGAAGATCAACGAGGAGCTCCGTCAGTATTCCCCGGATCTTGCCGCGCGTCCCATGATCGTCGCGGCCAACAAGGCGGATCTTCTGCCGCCGGACAGCGACAATCTCGAGCGGCTGAAGGCGCACGTCGAGGCGCAGGGCTACGAATTCTACGTGATCTCCGCTGCCACCACGCAGGGCACGCGCGAGCTCATGAAGACGATCGCGGGCAAGCTCGCGGCGCTGCCGCCCGTGACGATCTATGAACCGGAGTATGTCAAGCCGCTGGCGGAGGCTGGAGACGCGAACGACCTCAGGATCGAACGCTATGACGATCTGTGGGTCGTGTCCGGACAGTGGCTCCAGAAGCTCCTGAACGATATCAACTTCGACGATTATGAGTCCCGCATGTACTTCGATCGCCAGCTGCGCAAGAGCGGCCTCTTTGACCGCCTGGAAGAGCAGGGGATCGAAGACGGTGATACGGTCAGCATCTACGATTTTGAGTTCGACTACACGAAATAACAATAATGAGCAAACAAAAGCCCGCGGCATGAGCCGCGGGCTTTTGTTTGAAGAAAGAAAAGAAAAAGAGAAGAAAGAGAGGATTGGGTGAATCCTTGATTCTGAATATACAGGACAATCATGTCCGAACTATGAACGAGGAGAAAAGGAATTGTGAACATTTGCACCGATTTCCCGCACCCCGCAGGGCAGGCTGCATTTGCCACGGAAGACCGCCCGGCGAAAAAAATTGAAAACAACACTTGACAAATCCCAACTTTATGCTATAATAACGGAGCGCTCTTGAGAAAGGCAACCTGCTGCTGTAGCTCAGTCGGTAGAGCGCGTCATTGGTAATGACGAGGTCGGCAGTTCGAATCTGCCCAGCAGCTCCAGAAAAATCCTTGAAATCTCAGTGATTTCGAGGATTTTTTCTTTTTTCTGTAAACTAGATTTTCTGAGGCTTCCAACAAATCTTCCAACAAAATCGCCTGTGCAACCGCTACATGGCGGCAAGCAGCTTGTCCAACTCCGGTTTTTCGGCAAGAATTTGGAGGACTTTTTGCATCTCTCCTGTTGGCGCGAGTGCCTCCGGAATCGGCGTTTGAAAGAAGTTTTCATCTACCTTCTGCGCCAGAAGCAGCCGTTCCTCATTGTTCGTATGCGCATACACTTCCGTCACCATGCGAGCCTGTGCGTGACCTGTATCACCCTGAACCGCCTTGATGTTGCCGCGGCTGATCTGGAGCTTGATGGAGGTGCTGCTGTGCCGCAAGCTGTGAAACACAACTTTCCGCAAATCATTTTCCTGAATGAATACGTCCAGCATCCGGTCGATCTGCCGCCGCTCGTAAGGGCGTCCGCCTGGCTGTGCAAGGACTAAATTAAAATCCTTGTAGTCAGAGCCGAGTAGCATCTTCTCCTCGTCCTGTTGTTTCTTTGCCTCAATCAGTGCCGCTGCAACGGTTCTCGGAAGAAAAACGACGCGGACGCTGCTTTCTGTTTTTGGCGTTTTCAACACAAGCACTGTTGTACAGTTCGTCTGCTTCCATGCCGGGAATGTAAAAAGGACTTTGCTCCGACCGCGCTTTTCCAGTGCCTCCACGCTGCTCTTCTCGCAGCGTTTTAGTTCCTTGTTAATAAACAGCGAGGCGTTTCCAGAAGCAAGGGCTTCCTCTGAAAAGTCTACACAGTCCCATGTCAGGCCAAGAATTTCCCCAATCCGCATGGAGCAGCCGAGTGCCAGAAGCATCGCCAGCTTCAGAACGGGGTTTTCACAGATCGCCAGCGCGTATTTGACCTCGCTGACAGACCATGAATCACGCTCTTTTTTCACACGCTGCGGGAGCGTCGCATTTTCTGCTGGATTGATGGAAATGTACTTCCAGCCAACCGCCTTTTTGAAAGCGCCGCTCATCAGTGCATGAATCTTGACAACGACCGACGGCGAGATTTTTTCATCTTTCTTCTTATGACCCTTGAGCGCGACGGCCGGCTGATCCAGCAGCTTATCGTAAAAGACATCCAGATCATGCGTTGTGATGTCCTTGACCGGAACGTTGCCAATGGTCGGTTTGACATAGTGAGCGATGTAGTGCTGACTGCTGGATAAGTAGGAATCTCCCCAGTGTTTCAGCCCATAGAGCTGCACATATTCGTCCAGCAGTTCTCCGACTGTGACATAGCGATTGTTCTTCGGTGCGAGGATCGCCTGCTTCGGCGGCTCGAATACGCCTAGGCTTTTTTCATATTCAATTTGTGCAATGCGCAGCTTCGCAGCTTCGTAGGAATCAAACCGTTCCGAGAACGGTTTTTCATAATTGGGGCAGCGATAGCTGATTTCATATTTTTGACCTTTTTTCCTTGGTACCATACTCTTACTCCTTTGAATGAACTGGAGCGATGCCTCCTTCCTGTGTCTGCAAACCTGAGAGTACAGTATCCGTTCGTACTGCCAGTATAGCATAAGCAGGAGATGGACGCAATGCTGCGGGTAGGACGAGTTTTACGGTCAAAGATATTTATTTCTGTTCCAGATAGTCCAGCAGGACTTGCCGTGGAATCCTGATTTGACGTCCGATTTTGATGCTGCGGATCTCACCGGAGCGGACTAATTGGTAAGCTGTATTGCGGCCAACATTGAGAATCGGCATCAGGTCTTCTACGCGAAGAGTTATGGGGAATGATTCTGTCGATGTGTGGAAATTCTCTGTCCTGTTTTTGTACATAGTGAATACCCCCGATTCTTCAGAAATACAAATTAGTAGTCTATTCAACAGCAAAAATTTTATTTGCGTATGAATACATGGTTGCCAGTTCAGCAATCGCTTGACTACGAATTGCATACGCAGTCCGTGATGAGATTCCCAGAGCCTTGGATATTTCGTTCCAGCTACGCTGATTAAAGTAATACTCGGTTATGACCTCGCATTCGCGCGTACTTAGAAGGTTGACATAATGATGCAAACGATCCTGTTCCCGAAGCAGAACCAGATAAGCGTCTAGTGCCTCGTTGGCTGTTTCCTGATTTAACCGGGCCGCAAGGTCTCTGTAACTCAGTGCAATTCCGGGAACGTCGTGGGGCATCTCTGCGCCGCCTTGTATCTCTTTTTTCGCATATGTCATGACCTCTATCATTTCCTGTGGAGTAACTGCACTGGCAAAACGAAGTTCATAACGCATAAGCTCAATCTTTCGAATCATCTGTGGATAGTTTTCCAAGAGCGATAGAACATACTGACTCATATCTTTTACCATCACAAGCACTCCTCCATAATTTAATTCAATTTGGAATGCAAGAAAGCAAAAACAGATGCAAGGCACGTTATTGTGCAGTGCATCTGTTTTTTCATCCTAAGGATAGCATAGGATGGCACGAAGAAACAAGTACAGACGTTAGGAAATAATTTGATGAATTTGTGCAGAAAAACCGAAATTTTTCTGAAGCAGAATCTGGAACCGCCCATCATATACTGTTTCCGCCGCCTCTCAAGCATCCTCTACTTTTTATATTTGAGAGAATGTCAAGAAAGTGACAGCAAAATTCCAAAAAGATGGGGCCTCGCCAGTATTGGCGAGGCCCCAAGAGCTGAACATATCAGCGGACAGTGTTTGTGGTGTATGATCCAGTGTCAGAACCGGAATCTTTTGCTCCATAGAAAATGACAACGCCACGATATTGAGCTGATGAGTACAGCGGCTCATAGATAAGTGTTTGCGAATAACGGACAACATTCTCGCCTTGCAGACGTGGTTCTTCTGGGTAAGTATATGTATATTCGGTCGTCCAATAGGAACCCGTGTACCTTTGAATATAGATTTTGCTCACACCGAGATAATCCATTTTTGCTGGTGCTGTTACGTGAAAATACAAACTGAGATCGCCGGTGCTTGTCTTAATAAGATCTGCAGAATAGACGCTTAGATAGTCGCTAGCACGAAGAACTGCTGCGTTAACGGGAACTGTAATAAACAATAGAACTGCAATAATGGCTATGATCAGTTTATAAGTTCTCTTTTTCATATGCGTGTCTCCTTCAAGATTTAGAATATTAGCGCAAAGAACGTATTATTCTGTACAAGGTATCCGAATCAACCGGCGCACTGATATAGCATTCAAAATGCTCTGTTTTCCAAACAACAAGAAATTCTTTGCTATTCTCTATAATGCTATAGACTTGTCCACTACACTCATACTCCGATGGAGGGACATCAACTTTTTCATAATAGTTGAAACTGGAATTGTAGATATACTCTATGATAATATACTCACCAGATTCGTTGCCGTATGTTGCAGAAATAGAAACTCCGTGATTCGCATTTTCTATGCGTGCAGTTACTTTGCTGAAAGTATTCGGAATCCATTTCGGTGCAACTACTTCTGTGATGCCATACGTATCAAGGGCTTCCTGCAAAGAATCGAAAGACTCGCCTTCTTCCGGTATGGAGGCAATCCATGTTTCGTTATCGCCTTGCCGTTTCTGATCTTCCATTGTTCCGAGGCTGAACAACTCCGCAGTCCATCTGCTTATAGAGCCCAAAACATCAACGCCGACAGCTTGAACCGTCAATATGGATGCCAGTATAACGGAAATTACCGCAGCCAGCACGATTGTTTTGTGCTTTAGTCGATGCCGATGGCGGGGCAGGGCAGCCGGGACCATTTCAGGACATGGCGAAGACGGCGGGGCATGTTCGATATAGCAGGATTCTTGCCCTGAATATGACTTCTCAAATTCGTTCCAAGCTTCTTCCGGAGAGCGAGGTGGACTGTTGATATCGCGTCGTTCCATTTCAGCAAGAATCATCTCTATTTGCTTGCTATCAGGTGCACCTGCAGAAAACATTTCACAGCGGAGAGTATTTTGCAGTTCTTCGTCGGACATTACCCCATATACTGTTTCGGCGAAGTTGCCTCCGCTATGCTCTGACATTTTCTCACCCCCTTCCATAAAACATATTTGAACACATCAGTAAAAAGTGACACTACAATAATTTATTTTTTTCGATTGCATGCTTCAAGGCCAATTTTGCTCTCTGGATGCGTTTTTTACAGGCATCCAGAGAAATGCCGAGGCGATCGGCAGCGTCCTGATAACTTGTACCTTCGCAATATACCCAAATCAAAAGTGAAAGCGCTTCTTCGTCAATCAACCCGGCGTACATATCGTTGACAGGGTACACGTATTCACTGGATGTATCAGCGACTGATTCAGAAATCAACTGTGTACATATGAATTTTCGCTTCTGATATGTATTGCCAATCACATTTCTCAATGTGTTAATCAGCCATCCTTTTGGGTTTTCGCTGCCTATTACTCGGTCGATTCGTTTTTGCGCAATTAAGAATGTTTCCTGGACAAGATCTTCTGCAAGATCCTGATTAACATAGCTCCGAGCAAAGCGAAAAAGGCAACTGTAGTGCTCAACATACAACTGGTGTAACGGATCATTTTGCTGCATCCTGTTTCCACCTCCGGATCAATCTAATACCTCCAAGTTGTTATTTTGATTTTTGGTTGAGCCAGTTGCACACTAAAAGAATGTTGTTTTCAATAAACTCCAAATCATCATTTGGCATACTCTCCAACATTTTTACAATGTGTAAGATTCGTCCGTCTTTTGTGCTGCCGTGGATCAGAATGTCGGCGCTGGTTTGCAGACCGTCTGCTACCCGAACCAATGTCGGGATAGACATCATACGCTTGCCAGTTTCAATTTGTGCACAATAAGCTGCACTAAAATTACACACTTCTGCCAATTTCTCTTGCGTAAACCCTTTGGCATCCCTGCACCGACGGACATTTTCGCCGATTTGCTGTTGTAATTCGTTTTTATTTTTTGTTCATGTTCTGTCTGTCAACCTAACCGAGAGTTAAAAAAACTATAGCAACATTATAATCAGCATGAACAAGAGAAATGAAGCTACTAGAAGCTATATTATTCTAGCTATTAGCAAGGAACGGAAAATATTTCACTCCGATTGTCACTTTTGCGGCTCTCTATCAAATAGAGAATGTAGAAGATCATATTTCCGAATAACGTAAATGCGTTGTACCAGAGTAATCTATCTGCGCCGAGTAGTTGAAAAAAATTCACGTAAAGTATTCCACTTTACGCGAAACTCGCCGAAACGCCTGCGATATCAGGTGGCCCAGCATTTTGCCGACCAGATTTTTGACGGTAAATGGGTGCAAAAAAGCCCGCCGACAACAGGTGTGTCGACGGGCATAGTTATCCTGTTTTATGCGCCAAGCTGTAAGAATCCAACACTCTGGATGCAGCGGCGCTTGCTCTCCAAAGATGGATGGACATATAGCTTTAACGTGGTCTTAATGTCTGCGTGGCCCAGCATTTCACTGACGCTTTTGATATCCGCGCCGTTTTCGATGCACCGTGTGGCAAATGTATGCCGCAAAGCATGGAACCCTCGGTGACGGATGCCGCAGCGCTTCAGGAGCACCGTAAACTGATACTGACAGGTGCGTGGGTCCATCGGCTGGTCGATCCGCCCGGTCATAATATAAGCATCAGACGGCATACCTGTGGTGATCTTTCGCAGCAGGCGCAGTAATTCTGGATGCAGCGGCACGATCCGTTCCGAGCTATCGCTTTTCGGGCGCTGCACGAGAAGCTGAGACCTGCCGTTCAGAGTCATTCGCTGTACGGCACGGCAGATATGGATCGTTCCTGCCAAATAATCGATATCGCAGACGCGCAATGCGCAGATCTCGCCCACGCGCAGCCCCGCGTGCAGCGCCAACATGACGGCACGGGTAATTTGCTTTGAGGGCGATAAGGCTTTGCTCATGACCGCCAGCTCTTGCTCAGAGAGAACCTCGACGTTTTTCTGTGTACAGGCAGGCAGCTTTGCGTTCAAAGCATCGCAGACACAGTGATACTCGCGCTGCGCAAAACGAAGCAGCGTTTTCATGAAAACGGCCACGTCACGCACCGTTTTCGCAGATAGGCCGCCTTTTCCATCCAGCCGTCCGTGATTCTTCAACTGCCGCAAAAAGTCAGAAAGTCCTTTCGCCGTCAGTTTGGAGACGGGCATCTGCCCGAACTGCGGAAGAACGTGCCGCTCGATCATGAAACGGTACCGTTCGCGCGTGGAGGTCTTGATGTCCGCTCGCGCGAGATACTGCGCAAAAAGCTCTTTTACCGTCAGATCGCAGGCAACGGTCGGCTCCTTCGCCAGCGCCTGAATTGCCGCCAACTGCTTTTTCTTGACAATATCATGTGTTTTTGCGTAGACGGACTTATACTTCGCCTTGCCATTCGGCAAACGCATGAAAATATACCGCGCCTCCCATCGGCCATCCTTGCGGCGATAAATGTTCTCTCCATACTTCGACATACGCAACCCTTCCTTTGTACCAGAATCATGACGGCAAATACAAGACGGGAACGTTCTGCATCAAATGGTGCGGGTTCACATAATCACGTTGCGCACTTTTTATGCGGGGAAATTTGTAAAATCCTGAGGAATCAAAGCACAAAACCGGATTGACATTTCCACATATGGCTGTATAATAAGGATGAAAGCAGAATATCTTGGGTTTTTGTCTTCACGTAAAGTGGAATACTTTACGAGAGGTTTTTAAGCCGTACATATGTCTTAGGATACCACCAAGTTAAAAACTCAATTCTGCAATTTGACAATTTCATAGGAGTTTTTGCCGACTGAAGATGTGTAGTCAAGGGTCGCGGGCATGTTTGAATGAACTGAGCCCTTGATGAAAGAGGAAGGCTGCGTGCATTGGGAGTGTACGCGGCTACTCGCCCGGAGCTGTAAGGATGAGCAAGGCTTCAAAGTAATTTGCCGCAGAGAAGCGTAAGACAGCGCTTCACAGCAGATTATGTGACCGAAAGGTCGCCATTGTGGGGTTGCCCCATGAGAAGGTAGAAGCCAGAGCGCGGACGCGGTGCGTCCATAGTCCGAGTCAGAAGAATTGCTATCTTCGCCTGCGTGGGAGCTGTCTGAGTATGTCCCTGGGCGCAGAATGTTGGTAAAAACGTATAGTAGATGGCACGATGATCTGTCTATTGTACTTGGCACGGGCGCCGATTTGTTTTCCTGAAAAGAAGCAAATTGGTGTCTTTTTATTTGCCAAAAATCCAAATTATCCCATAATGGGGGTAGTTTGCAAAAAAGTACGATAGGAGGATCTCAACATGCCAGAAAACGAACGCCAGCCCATACTGTCCGAAGCGCCAGAGAAAACAGAGGCGCAGCAGCGGCAGGATGCCCACGCACAGCAAATCCTAGATCGTGTCAAGCGCATTATCAACCGGAAGAATACCCAGTTTATTCTTGACCACCAACACGACAGCCTGGAAGAGCTTTCAAAGTATCTGCAAGCGTGCATGGAGGAGCTTGGGCATCCCCCGGCGCGTGTAGAAATCATCGGCGGCGATTATATCGAGTATCGCTTCGGCGGCGAATGGTACAAAGCCTTGCGCAGCTTCTACAGCGGAAAAGCGTCTGATAACCTAAAAAATCCCCCAGCCTTTGCACACCGAAAAATCGTGCGTGACCTTTGCGCAGCACTGGAAGCGCAGGAGGTGCGGGCATGAAGGATAAGCCATTTTATTATTTGGACAACCGTGCGCTGCATGAAAAGAGACTAAAAGAGCGCACACGGGTAGAGGTCACACGGCAGAACATTGCGTTTATTTTAGCGCATCAGCACGATACGAGGGAAGAGCTTGCCGCGTATCTGCGGCGATGTAAGAAGGAACTGGGTCACGTTCCCGCGCAGGCGGAGGTCATCGGCGGCGATCTGCTGGAGCTCCGGTTTGGCTCATGGGCCGGAGCCCTGAATTACAGCGGATTCGTGAATTTCCCGAAGTATGCTTTGCAGCCGATTTCGCTCGAGAATACGAGCCTGTTCCGTGCGGAATACGACCGGCAAGCAGCGCTGCACGTACAGGCAAAAAAAGACCGTAAGAAGCAGGCAAAGGCCGACCGCCGAGAGCGTAAATCCGAGAAGAAGCAGACAAAGGCAATGGCTGCCGTGGGAGGCTCCGAATGAGCGGCGGGGCGCGGAATAACTTTGACGGTCGGCAATGGCACGAAAAAGTGATCCGCACGCGCGTCAATGCAGCGCTTGCTGATTTGCCGCCGCTGAAACGCCAGCTTCGCTATGACGCGGAATATAAGCGCCAGACTGCCATTTATGAGCAGGAACGCGACGAAAAGAAACGCGCTAGACAAGCGCGTAACGCACAGCGGGAGGCAAAGAAGGTTGCGAAAAAGCCTGCGGTCTCAGCGCCGTCAAAAGCTGAATCCGAACCACATCTCCTTTCAGAAGATTCCGAATGGAAGGAGATGTAAAGGATGACAGCGAATAAAAGAAAAAAGCAGGTTCAAGGCAAAAATCGCCGTTTTCGCGGTGATGTCTGGCTGGATGAAAAGGTCAGCGGTCGAACCATGAACGCGCTGCGAGAGCAAGGAATCACATTCCCAGCGTGTGTCAACCCACGCAAGACGCAAGTGTTCAAAGATGAATATAAAAAACAGCTTACGCAGTTCCGCAAGGATCATGCGGCCAAAATAGCTGCGAAGAAAGAAGCTGCGCGGGCGGCTCAGAAAGTTGCGGCTCAGCCGCAAACAGCAGCTGACAGTACCGTACAATAACATATGCAATCTGTATGGGAACAGATTTGTATAAGTAAGGCAGTGACTCCATCCCTCTGGGGTTAATTGCTGGCACGTCATTTCCGACGCGCAGAAATCCCCGGCTCCGGTTGGGAACGAGGAGCCGGGGGATATATACATAAGAGAGCGTAAAGAAAGCGGGTGAAAACGAATGAGAATGCGCTTTTTTGGTGGTCTGCATCCAGCGGTCAGCTTTTTATATTTTGCAGCTGTGCTTGCGCTGACGCTGGTGTGCTTCCACCCTGTCATGGCGGCGCTTTCTCTGACCGGCGCGGTGCTGTTCTCCGCGCAATTAAACGGCTGGCGAAGCGTGGGCTTGACCAGCCGCTTCGTTCTGCCCATGTTTCTGCTCATTGCTATCGCAAACCCGCTGTTTAACCACCGGGGCGTGACGATGCTGTGTATGCTCTTTGACCAGTGGTTTACCTTGGAAGCCGTCTGCTATGGCTTGGTCTCCGCTGCGTCGCTTAGCGCGGTGATCTTCTGGTTCACCTGCTATCAGGCGGTCATGACCTCGGATAAATTCCTGTTCCTGTTCGGGCAGATTGCCCCCAATACCGCGCTGCTCATCACCATGACGCTGGGGCTTATTCCGAGATTACAGGAGCGCAGCGCGCAGATCCGCACGGCGCAGAAAATGCTGCTGCCGGAAAACAAGCGCCTTCTTCCAAGGCTCCACGCGGCGAACCGGAATTTATCGGCGCTTTTAACGTGGAGCATGGAAAACGCCGTACAGACAGCGGACTCCATGAAAGCGCGCGGCTACGGCGTTCGCCGCCGCACCACGTTTCACTTATTCGTCTTTGACAGCCGGGACGCAGCTGTGCTGGGGCTTATCCTGGCGCTTGCCGGCATCTGCGTGTTGGGGCGCGTTTTCGGACACGGCACGATGGAGTTCTATCCCCGCATGGACGCGGTCTTTACTGGCGTAAGCGGCGCGGTTTTGTATATCGCGTTCGCTGTTCTTGCGTTATTCCCCTCAATTCTGGAAATGAAAGAGAAGCTGACATGGCGCTGCTGCGGTTTGACGGATTGAGCTTCGCGTATCCCTACGCCTCCCGCCGCACCTTGCAGGATGTGAGCTTCGAAATGGCAGAGGGAGAATATCTGGTGCTTTGCGGTCCTTCGGGCTGCGGCAAGACCACCTTATTAAAACAGGCAAAACGGGAGCTTCGCCCGGCGGGCAGCCGCGAGGGGCAGGTTCTCTATCAAAATACACCGGTCGATATGTTGGACGCAGAAATGGCGTTCACGGAAATCGGCTATGTCCAGCAGAATCCGGAGGATCAGATCGTGACGGATTTCGTGTGGCATGAGCTGGCGTTCGGACTGGAAAACCTCGCCCTTCCGACGAAGGTTATCCGAAGAAGGGTTGCCGAGATGGCGGCGTTTTTCGGAATGGAAACGTGGTTCCGGAAGAAGACGAGCGAACTATCGGGCGGGCAGAAGCAGATGCTGAACCTCGCGTCCGTGATGGCGATGAATCCGAAGCTTCTGATTCTCGACGAGCCGACGAGCATGCTCGACCCGCTTGCGGCAAGAAGCCTTCTCGACACCGTCGAGCGCATCAACCGGGAGCTCGGCGTGGCGGTGCTGCTGACCGAACATCGGCTGGACGCGGTCTTTCCCGTCTGCGACCGGGTGCTGGTCATGGATCACGGAACGCTCCGCATTGACGCGCCGCCCGCGCAGATCGCGGCAAGGCTGACGCGCGAGCAGGAAAAAGAGCGGCTCTATTACGGCATGCCCGCCCCGGTACGCATCTGCGGCGAGCTTGGCGCGGACCCCATTCCCCTGAGCGTGCGGCAGGCACGCGGATACCTCAAAACGATTCTCAAGGATGCAAAGCCGCAGGCAGAAGAACCTGTCAAACAGGAGCCGGAACGCGAGGACAAGCCGGTGCTTTCCTGCAAGGAGGTCTGGATGCGCTACGCCTCCACAGAGCCGGACGTTTTGCGCGGCGCGGAATTGCAGCTATATAAAAAGGAGCATCTGTGCCTGCTCGGCGGCAACGGCGCGGGCAAAACGACGCTGCTATCCTGCCTGATCGGAACGGCAAAGCCGCAGCGCGGAAAAATCAGGCGCTCTAAAAATGCCCGCCTTGCGATGCTCCCGCAGCGGCCGCAGGCGCTTTTCACGCAGGACGACGTGCTGTCTGACCTCCTGGAGGTTGGAAACGAGACGGATGCGCGCGCGTGGGCGGAAAAGCTGGAGCTGACCGGACTTCTGGACCGGCATCCGTTCGACCTCTCGGGCGGCGAATTGCAGCGGGCGGCACTCTGTAAATTATTGCTTCGGAATGCCGACGTTCTTCTGCTCGACGAGCCGACGAAGGGTCTGGACGCCTATGCAAAGGCAGAGCTGGGCGCGATCTTAAAAAAGCTGAACGCAGACGGCGTGTCTATTTTAACCGTAACGCACGATCTGGACTTTGCCGCAAGTTTTGCCGACCGCTGCGCGATGATGTTCGACGGGCGCGTGATTTCTGCCGACGAGCCGCACCGGTTCTCTGGCAACCGCTACTACACAACAGATGCAAACCGCATCGCGGGCAACTGGTTCCCGGATGCTATCACCTGCGAAGAAGTCGTGCGGAAGTGTCGGGAGGCGGGCGGATGAAGCGGATCTTTGCCAGCCGCCGTACGAGATGGGCGGCGATCGTAATTCTAATTGTATTACCGGCAATGCTTGCCGCGTATTCCGTTTTTGAGTTCCGAAGACCCAGCAGCTTTGGAGAAGACCACGACTTTCTCAATTTCTTTGCCAACAACTCCGACTGGATCCTGGGGCTGCTGTTCCTCGTCCTTTCTGCGATCCCATTTTTCATGGTCTTCGAGCGGCGGCGGCCGCAGGCGCGCGAGCTGGTGCCGATCGCGGTCATGTCCGCCCTTGCGGTCGTGGGCAGGACAGTGTTCTCCATCATCCCGCTGCCCAATTTCAAGCCGTGCAGCGCGATCATTATGATCACGGCCATCGTGTTTGGACCAGAGACGGGCTTTTTAACCGGCGCATTGACCGCGTTTGTAAGTAACTTCATCTTCGGGCAGGGGCCATGGACGCCGTGGCAGATGTTTACCTGGGGCCTGCTGGGCTTTTTGACCGGGCTTATGAAAAACGCTGGGCTGTTTCCAACCGTGGGGCATATCGTCCGCCATCCGAAGCCGCGCTTCACAAGCCCAAAGTGGGACAAGCTCCTGCCGCCCGGTACCGGCCGCGGCGATGTACTGGCGCTTCTTCGCAGAACGACGGAGCGCGCGCCGCTATCACTCTGCTTCTGGGGCCTGATCTCCGGCTTTGTCTACGGCTGGATCATGAACCTCTATTATATTCTGGGCTATATCCGCCCCATCACGTGGCAGACGGTCGCGGCGGCGTATGTGTCGAGCTTCTTTTTTGATCTGAGCCACGGGGTCTGTACGTTTCTGGTTCTGTGGGCGCTGGCGGCGCCGTGGAGCCGGAAACTCGAGCGTGTGAAAGAGAAATTCGGGCTTGTGGCTGAGCAGAAAAACTACACCATGCCGCAGGCGGGCTGAAAAGAGGATGAGAGATGGAAGAAACGAAAAACAGAGCCGCGCCGGTCATCCGGCTGCGGGATGTGCGCAAGGAATACGTCGTCGGCGACTCGCACATCCATGCCCTGGACGGCATGAGCCTGACAGTCAGCCCCGGCGAGTTCGTCTGTATCTCCGGACGAAGCGGCTCCGGTAAATCGACGATGCTCAACATGCTGGCGGGTCTGGAAAAGCCGACCTCCGGCGAGATCGTCATTCTGGACAAGCATATCGAGTCCATGAGCGAGAGCGCACGTATCCGCTTCCGGCGGCAGTACATCGGCTTCGTGTTCCAGAGCTATAATCTGATGCCGCAGTACACGGCGGTGGAGAACGTGGAGCTGCCGCTCATGCTGCGCGGCGTCGGGCGGAAGGAACGACGAAGACAGGCGCTTGCCGTTATGGAGCAGGTCGGCATCGTCTCCCACGCGGAGCACAAGCCGTCCGAGCTTTCCGGCGGCCAGCAGCAAAGAGTTGGCATTGCGCGGGCGCTCATCACAAAGCCGCCCATCGTCTTCGCCGACGAGCTGACCGGCAACCTCGATACGAAAACAAGCGCGGAGATCATGGACCTGCTCATCGGGCTGTTCCGCAGCAGCGGGACGACCTTTCTGCTGGTTTCCCATGACCCGGATATGTCGCGCTACACCGACCGGACGATCCACCTTCTGGACGGAAAGATCATCAGTGAAGAAACAAACCAAAGCGTGAGGAGATAGAAAGATATGAGAGTTCAGAGAATGTGCAGAAAACTGGTATTGCTGCTGCTTGCCGCGGCGTGCCTGTGCCAGATGGCGCTGGCGG
>OHOZ01000958.1_pt1 | contig 14485 bp, 14 predicted proteins | sample 1569931 | NCBI WGS metagenome assembly OHOZ01 (sample SAMEA3879572, study PRJEB24766) | human gut metagenome | biome: human-associated habitat; feature: feces | place: USA | collected 1985/1987
CGGCATCCTCGCCTCACGCGCCGAGGATCGTCTGGACTTCCTTTGCCTTTTCCGCGGCCGCGCCGACGGCGGCAGAAACGCTCTGTCGAATGACGGCTTTGTTCTGCGCTGCGGTGACATCTACCATTTTTGCGACGGCTTCGGCCTGCCGCCTTTTGCTTTCAGCCTGATTTGCCGCGTCGATCACTGCCTGCTCTAGCGTGGGATTCTGCACAGAGTCCCGCATTTGCTCCAAAAGCTCCGTGAGCTTCTGCTGCGCCTGATTCCGCGCCGCTTGCAGTTTTCAAGCGTTTTCAGCGTACCGTCCTTGCCGCCGAGCTCCGGCAGCAGTTTATCCAGCTGTGCGCCGATCTTTGCCGTAAACTCGGACGCGGCCTCGTAGGCGGGCAGCTCCCGCCCCTCGCAGATCGACTTGATCGTCGGATAGTCTGCATCCTCAGTCACATGGTCAAGCAGCTTCGCGTTGAATTTCTGTGCCTCAGCCGTAAGTCTGTCTGCGTCGGTTCGCTTTGGGAACAGCGAGTAAAACGACTGAAAAATATCTCTGGACAGCGCAGGAAAGCTGTGCAGCTTAGATGCGGCTTCTTGCTGGATGGCTTCTAAACTCTCATCTTCTTCACTCAGATCGCGGTAAATGCAGTCCTCCAGCTTGGAGCTTTGCAGCACACGATCCGTTTTCTGTGCTGCGGGTATTCCGGCATACTGAAAATTGCCCCAGCGGGAATCCAGCACGCTTTGTACAGTGCGAAAATATTGCTTCAAAGGGATGCCTCCTTCCTAATTTTGGGGATATGCCGATTGCTTTCTGAGCTGAAAATCATATTCAGCTGTTTCTCCATTTCTTATAGGACATCGGGCAAGCATCGCTGTCACCAAAGTGCTCGAAGCAGAATCTTGCAAGGTACACCAGATATGCTTCCTTCGGATCATCCGCGTCCTCGTCGGCGATCGCGGCTCCTGTGAGGAAAATACCGCTTTTCTCCAGGCAGACGGCTTCATGTTCCAGATAAGGAACAGGTCCATCACCAACCCCATCAAAGGCGCGGTCCTCATCAACCTCAAAATAAGCGATCACTGTACGTTCACTCATGTTTAACCTCCATGTAGTAGTAAATTTGGAATAGAGAGGGAACGCAGCATAAGCACTGCGTCCCCTCGTTTCTGTTTCAGCAGAAGAAGCGTGTTCTTCTGCAATTTTCATTGCGACCCTCTGAGCGAACTGGTTTTTGCCGGATATGGATATAGGCTTCTCTGCTATTTCCCACAGCGACAGCGTTTTCTGTTTTTCTAAACATCGCTATCCGTGTATCAGTTCCTCCCTGATACGCATCAGGATCTTGCCAAGCCGATTTTCTCCATAGCCGTCACAGACGCCCCAGATGTGGTCACCCCAGTTATTCCCCTCGATAAGTTCAAAATCGCTGGTTGAGATAAGCCGCTCTGCCAAATCAGGATTTTGCCGGAATTTTGCTTTGCAGATCTCGTACATGACCATATCTTTGATCTGATCCCAATCATTACGGAGTTTCACCCTGCGTCCAAGTCTCTTTGCTTCAGATGGATTTAAGAAGCAAAACTCCGCACTGCGCTCCGGGCATTTTGCGGCCTGAAACGCTGCCTCGTTGTTTTGAAAAACCAATCCGTTGTAGGTAATGGGAACTGGGTAGAAATTGCTCAGGAAGTCATACGCACCCCTGAACGCACTGATACTCTGCCCCATATGCGCTTAAAAGCCTCCACCGAAGTTCGGCACAAAGCCGCCGGGCTGTACATTTCCAAAGGTAGGCGTAAAGCCGCCCGCCTGCGCGGGCGCGCCACCCATAAAGGTTTGCGTGGAGCCCTGCATAGAAGCAGAACCGCTGTCGTCCTCCTTCTTGCTGTCACCAAAATAGATGTTTTCCGCAAGAATTTCCGCCGTGCGGCGCTTGTTGCCTTCTTTGTCTTCCCAGTTCCGGATCTGCAAACGTCCGGACACGACTGCCATGCGGCCTTTTGTAAAATACTTCGCCGCAAATTCAGCCGTGTTTCTCCACGCGACGACATCAAGAAAATCGGTTTCCTTTTTCCCGTCCTGCTGCGAAAAATCGCGGTCTACTGCCACGGAAAATGACGCAACGGAAACGCCGGAGGCCGTCTTGCGAAGCTCCGGATCGTGTGTGAGTCTGCCCATAACGACAATGTGATTCAGCATAAATTATCCTCCTTGAGAATTAGTCCTGTTTGGCTTTCATTTCTTCCAGCTTCTTTTTTATCTCGGAAATTGTAAAGATGCCGTGAAGTTCCTTTCCTACTTTAGGATGCCGAAGCCTCACAGCCCACATGAACACCTTGCTGTTGAACTTTGATTCCGGCATACGCTCAATTTCATCTGAAGAGTAGCGGCGGTCTCGAATTTCCATATACCGAACACCGCTTTCTTCTTCGAAGAACGTATTCATTTCCGGAACCGTTGCTCTGATTTTAATTTGACTCTCCATTCCTCGACCTCCCAACAATTACTGTAATGCTGCCAACTGCTCCAACGGCGTGTAAGTAAAGCCAATGGCCTCATGCGCCGCCTTGTTGATGCGCTCCAGCTCGGTAAGCAGTCCGTCCGTAAGCGCCTTTTCGCTGTCAGACGCAGCATTTGCAGCCATCTCGGTCTGCATCTGGTAGAGCCGCACCAGCTCGCCGCGGAATTTGCGGAGCGCAGCCTGCTTCGTGCGTACATTTTCAGCCGCACCGCAGGCGCTGTCAAAGCCGTCCTTTGCGTCCTGTGCCATGGCAAGAAGGTCGCTGACCTTTTCCTGCATGGGGTTGACGCAAAGACGCTCCAACGTGCCGGTTACAAATTCGCGGTCGCTCGGCTGCTGCCAGAAGTAATTCCGCAGCACCAGAAGATCCGTCGATGTGACCTCCGTATGTCCCTCCAGCCACGCCTTTGCCTGTGCAATGAAGAAGTAGCTGAGGAATTTTCGGTCGGACACGGGAATCTGTGCGCGCAGCGCACAGAGCACATCGTCCATCAGGTCGTGGATGCTGTCCGGTACCTGAATGGCCGCGACCTCCTGCTGCATGGCACGCAGCTCCTCCAGTGAGATCGTCGCATGGATAGCGCCGAACGAGCCACCGAGCTTGTCTTTCAGGATCGCCAGTCGGTGCGCTTTTTCTGAGATGTTTTCCGTGACGACCTTTAATTCCAGCCGGTCATAGAGCGCCGAGAGGATCTTTTCCTCCGGGTCATTGAAATTCGGGATCTCATTGGACGCGGCGAAAAAGGAGATCGTCGGGATGGGATAGGTCCGGCCTTCATTGGTGTATTTCCGCTCATTGAGCGCCGTCAGGAGCGCGTTCAGAACGCCGTCATTGCATTTGAAGATCTCATCCAAAAACACAATGTCGGCCTCCGGAATTTTGCCCGCGGTCTGTACGACCGGTTCGCACGGATGCAGCGCGGCGACAGCCTTGCGATAGGCATCCAGCTTGCCGCTGATCTCCGCCAGCTTCTCGAATGTCGCCGTCTCGTTTTTCATCTTCGGCAGACCATTCAGGAAGCTCTGCAAATCAAAGCGCAGGTTCTGGTAAATCCCATCACCCTCGAACGCAGCTTCCGGCACGGAGCCGGGGATCAGGCTGGAAAGGTCGAGCCGTCCAAAGAGCTGTTCTTCATCCGTCTGTTTGGAAAGGAGCCGTTCAAACTGCTTCGCACCCGTGATGCGGCTGCGGAAAGCATTGATCGCGTAGCTCTTTGCCTGACCGGGATCGCCCAGAATAAACAGGTTCTTCCGCGTCAGGAGCGCAATGGCAATCAGCTCGACCAGTTCTTCACGCTCGGCAACAGAGGCATTTACATCGGCCATAACAGCCAGCATTTTATCTCGTAAACTCATGCGGCAGCCCTCATGCGGTAGGCGTCCAGCGAGATCACACTGCTGTGCGCTGTTTTCTGCAGCTCCATGCGGAGCTGCGCGAAGATATGCTGCTCCAGATTGCCTTTTTCCGGGTCATACGACATGACCGCCCGGATGAGCCGCAGCGCAAGCTCCTGATACACGTCGTCCGCATCCAGCTTCGCCGCGCGGATGAGCGCACGGTTCTGTTTCATCACAGCCTTGATGCACCACAGATGATTTTCCACGATGGCGTTTCTCTGAGAAATGGTGAAATTGTTTTTCATGGTCTTTCTCCTTCGTATTTTGGGAGGCAGACGCCTCCATTTGTGTTTTGTCAGGCGGATGCCTTTTTCTGTTCTTTGCGGTTCTGTCTGGCGCGTTCGGCGTCAAACGTCGGGGTCGGGACAAAGCCGTCCAGCGTCTTATAGAGGATGACGGACTGTACGCCGTCAAAGACCTCCACGACCTGATGCAGCCCCAGATGCACATTCAAAAGTTCCTCTACGGGTGTGGTGCGAATCTGCTTCTGGAACGCATATGCGTCCAGATCAAGCTGCCGCACCTCGGAGAGCGTGTATCTGGATGCCGTGGGGCCGATCTCCCGTCCGAGAGATTTGCAGAGATTTTCGTGCATGAGCCAGCTTTCCGTGCTGGCAAAATCATAGATGCGCACCAGGCTCGGCCGGATGCGCTTCTTGCACCAGTCCGGAACGCGGAGCATTTTGTGCCAGCGTTTTAGTAAGCGCGGCTTTTTCTTCTTCGTGCAGTAGGCTTCTCCAAACTGCACCACCACGCCGCCGAGCTGACCGGGGTTTCGGCCTCTGTACTCGAAAACGTGGTTACAGTCTGTGCATACGGGAACCTTGGGCCGGATCTTCATACGACATTCTCCTTACTTTTTATCCATTTTCGCGCGGCAGAGGTCGATCACGCGCTGACAGGTATCAATCTCGAACCCGCCGATGTGCGTTTCTTCCTCTGAGAGCTTCAATTCTCGTGCCAGCCATTGATAGGCTTTTGTCCGGCTGATGTGCTGCTTCTGCCAGTACGCGTCGAACACCTGATGGGCTTCGATGCGCTTGAGCCGCAGGATCTCATTTGCCACATCGCCGAGCGGCCGCGTGGTACCCTTGTGGCAGCCAACGCGGGCATTGCAGTTCTGGCACTGATACAGATATTCGTTCTGCATTCCAAGCCGTTCCGTCGAGCTGCCATAGACATCAGCAGCCGGAACGAGCCGGATGATCCCGCCGCAGTAGCGGCAGATGGTCGGTTTCTTCAAATAGGCGTGTCCTCCTTTTTTATGCCGCCTCCTTGCGCGGCTTTTTTGTCTTTTGTGGCTTTACTTCAATGGCTTTCGATTCACGCACCGCCATCTGGAAGCAGACAAGCTCGTCTGTTTTGAGAAGCAGCGCACTGTGCTGCACGACCTCCAGCATAAGCGTTCCGTTCAGCGCTTTCAGGCATTCCAGAAGCTGCGTCGGGCTGTACCAGTACACGCCTGCAGGCTCGCCGCTCAGCGCGACCACGTCCATAGCTGTCTCCGAAACACCGTATTCGCTTTCACAGCGCACAGTCAGCCGGTTTCCTGCAAAGGACAGGGAAAATCGGTTCTGCGTGCCGGTGACGCTCAGGGCTTGCAAAATGGTATCACGGAGCAGGGCGGCGTCGGTCAGAACAGTAAACTGCTGCTTCAGATTGGACAGCACCTGCGACACGGCAAGATATGGCCCTTCCATAATTCGCGCGGCGAACAGGAAATTCTCCTTCCGAAAGACAATGGCTTTCCCGGTCGTACCGACCTGCAGCTTCTCGCGGTCGCTTACCAGACCTGCCAGCTTTTCCAGCGAAGCTGCCGGAACAAGGAAACTGATGTTCCCACGGCTCTCACGGTCGCCCTTGGCAGACGCGATGCGGAAGCTGTCCGTGCTGACCGCCTGCAAGCCGTCCGCGCCGAAGATCAGGTTCACGCATTTGAGCATCGGTCGGGCAGTCTCCTCGGAAACAGCAAACGCCGTCCGTTTGGTCAGCGACGGAATACCGCTCACAGGCACGGTTGCCGCCGGGCAAGGAATTTCCATGCGCGGGTACTGCGCTGTGTCCATGACGGGAATGGCGTATTCCGCGTTTCCGGAGGAAACAACGAGCTTTCCGTTTTTCATCTGGAAAGTCACGCGCTCGCCATCCAGCAGGCGCAGCATTCCAGAGAGAAGCGGAGCTTTGACAACAACACTGCCCTCATTCTCGATCTGCGCGGGAAGCTGCTGCTCCAACGCGATCTCCAGATTCCCGGACGCAACGGTGAGTGTGTCCTGCTCGGCCTGCAAATACGCGCATTGCAGAATTTCGATCGTGGAAACCCTCGGCGCAATGCGCTCGGCGTTCTGCGCCGCGGCAAGCAGTTCTGTTCGGTTGACGATGAATTTCATAGCATCCTCCTTTTTTACGCAACGAAATCAAATAGACTCAACTGGTTTTCCACCTGCTGCGTTTTCTTCGTCCGTTTGGCTTTCTGCTGTTCCAGCTGCACCATGGCAGCTTGCAGCTTTTCTTCCTGCTCCACTGTAAACACGCGCTTCGGCTGTTCGATCATCGCGGGTAGCGGTAATGCTGCTTCTTTGGCAGGAACTTCCGGTACTTCTCTGTCCGGATTCTCAAACGCCATTTTCTTGAACGCTGCCGCGATATCCTCCACATTGTCGCGGATGCCGAGCATCAGCTCCTCTGCCATCTGCGAGGTCATGTCCTGCACATCGCTCATTGCGGCAAGTCCTTCCTCGGAGAAGTTTCCTTCAATGAGTCCGGCGACCGCCAGCTTCGAGGCCATGAGCTTCAGGCATTTCTGCTGCATGGTGTCCTCGTAGTAGAGCATATAGACCTTGACCGCGGACGCTTTCTGGTTGATGCGCCAGCTTCGGCGCGACGCCTGCCGCAGCGTAAAGAGCTTATAGCCCATACTGTAGAACACCAGCGTGGTAAAGGTGTTGAGGTCTAACCCCGTTTCCACCAGAGATGGGTTTACGATCAGCACCTGCATCCCGGCAGCGAGCTTTTTCTGCACCCAGTCCTCCCGGTCGGTGGTCTTGATCTTGTCGGTCAAAAGCTCCGTGCGGTATCCTTCATCCGTCAGCAGCTTTTTGAGCTTCTGCTGCGAATCTGTGCGCACCCAGCTTGTGTAGATGAGTGCGCGTTCACCGTTCTGAATGGCGGCTTTTACGATCTCCAGCGTCCGCAATTCCTTTTCTCCGAGCGTGTCCGCGTCCCCGATGTTCTCAGGCTCGACAATGGGGACATCGCTATCGGGGTAGAAGATAGGCTTCTGGTCATACGGCTGATCCGGATAGACAGTCAGCAGGTTCAGATACGCGGAAAGGATCTTTTTCGCCACGCGGCGGTCCGACCGCAATACCCGTACAAGCGCATTCTCAATGCGTTTGTATTCCGATTGCACGGCTTCATCCATACGGCAGGCAATGGGAATTTCTTCGTAGCTGGGGAGTGCCTTACCCATGTCGGACAGCGACAAAAACGCCGTTTTTTCCAGCAGAAACCTCGAAAACACCAGCGGCGAAACGCCCGGAAGCTGACGCGTCCGAACGCCGCTTTTCTGCGATCTGCGCTTTGCGGCATAGCTTTCATCGGCTTCGGTGTAGGTCGTTTCCACAACGCCATACTCCGTATTGAACAGCGCGGGCTTTTCATGCGGCTTTCCGTCCGTCAGCATCAGCTGCGCCGACGTGCGGTAGAGCAGATGAAAAATACCGGAGCTGTAGCCGTTGATGAGCGTGGCCGTCATGCCGATAACCTTTTTTGCCGTGCCGAACAGTTCTGCCATCGCGTCGCCCTGGCCGCTGTCGTTGTTGTACTCGTGCAGCTCATCCACGATGAGGCCGTCAAGCCTGCCGCGATATCGCTTCTTGATGTACGAGCTGAGCGGATACCGCCGGCACGCGCCGCGCGTCGGGAAATATCCGTCTGGATTCTCGTGAAGTGACAGCAAAGCATCCAGTGCAGCGGGGTTCTTCGTCTTCTGCATGGCATGGACTGCCAGCTTCCGATGCACCCAGCCGTATTCCGGAATCTTGACCCACGGAGACGGCACGCTTGGATTCACCGCTGTCCACAACGGTTCACCGCAATTCATACATTGATGATTGCGCCGGTTCTCCATGCGGAACGCCTCCGGTTTCGCGGTCACCCAGTCGTATGTATCGTCACTGCTTGGCAATTCTATGACGGAACCACAGCCGGGGCAGCGGAACGCGCCTTTTCGCGCGTCAAACAGAACCGCCGGGCGGCGCATATAGCCGTCTCGTGCCTTTTCCTTGCTGATGACGGCGTAGATGCTTTTGTCGCCCTGCCGGTACTGTGCGTACAGGCTGTCCAACTCCGTAATGCTGCGGACGATGACGCCCGCAGTCTCTGGCAGCGTTTCGGCAAGTTCGCGTACCCACTTCTTCGCAACGTGCGACGGGCAAAGAATAATGTTGAACGTCTTTTTCCGTTTCTGCGCCTGATACGCAGCCAGCGCGGTCGCGCCGATCTTCGTCTTGCCGCTTCCACATTCCGCCACGATGAACGCAGACTTGCCCTCCGAGAGCTTGCGCTTGACCGATTCCGCAACCGCAAGCTGCGCCGGGTAAAGGCTGTAGCCCGCGTGTTCGCGGATATGGTCGTTGATGCGTAAAATCTCCGGGGAAAGCTGTTCCGCGGCGGGGTCAAAGAGCGGCTGAAACTGCTCACGGATTCTTTCTGCGACAGTCACGCCGAACGCAGACAGATAGCTGGTGACGGAATGGACGCTGTCAAAGCCGTGTGGATCTTGAAGCGTTCCAGGAATACGAATTGCGCTGGCTTTTAAGCCGTCCTCCAGTACCTTGACGATATTGGCGTCGTCCTTTTTGCACAGCAGCAGCCACGCCTCCAGCCGTTCCCGGATGGAGATGACGCGCAGCGGCTTGAGAAATCTGCGCCGCTGCAATTCGTCCAGAACATAGTCCTGAAACTCCGGGATAAGCGGCACAGCCGTTTTCCGGTCCAGCGCTTCAAACAGCGCCTGCCGGTCTCCGGCCGGGCAAAAAAGGATGCACTTTCTCGGCGGCAGCTCTACATTCGTCTGACCGCCCATTTCTTCCTCGTTGGTTGATCTGGTCTCATCTGCATCGTCCAGCGAAAGAATCGTTGCCTCGGCGTAAATTCCGTCGTGGCTCAGATGGCATTCGTACTTCTTTGGTTCGCAGGCGAGCATGGCTGGTTCACCGGCAAATTCCGTTTCCAGCGTCGCACCGGCGTAGATCGCGTCCGACATGGCGCGTACCATCTCCGGATACCCGCCGAAGCGGATCGCCCGAAGATGCTGCTTCCGTCCATCCGGTTCAAGAATGATCGTGTCCGCATACGCGCTGAGACGGATCTCCTGCTTGGGATTGTAGTAGCTGATTGGCATTAACCGGCTCTTTTCTGGCATTCATGGTTTCACTCCTTTCATCGTTTTTGGACGCAAAAAGACCGTAACTGCCAAGCGGCAATTACGGTCTTACTGGTCCTGTTGTATTTTGGTATTCACTGGCCTGCGCACGGAACCGGGGCATACCTGTCCCCAAGTTTTCACCTCCGCCCTGAAATTGCTCCGCCCTTAATCTGCTCTGACCTGAATACAGAGATATTGTAGCGGATATGAGAAGGAAACGAAACTTGCAAATGATGCAAGTATTCTAGTAAGACCGCAGTGTTCAATACCCCCTATGTCCATATCGCTTGTGTACAACATACACAATTTATATACAAATACTGATGATTTTCCATTCGCTGTCTGTTGCATTTCCTGACGTTAAATGTCTATATAGACAGAAACTCCTTTAACCGAACAATGTTGAACTAATATGAATTTGCCTGATCAGCAGTTCATATGTGCCCTGAATTTTCAGAAAAGCGCGCGACTGAAAATTTTACTGCTGCAAGCTATCAGCAGCAGAGGGCAGTCGGTTGATAGCAATACGTAACAAAATAAAGGAGGTCACGAACATGAAGAAATTTGTGGTGTGGGTTCTTGCAATCATTATGCTGCTTTCGGTATGCCCGATGGCCCTCGCTGCGGAAAATTCCGAGGTTGCACCATATGGCGGTACCACAAGCGCTTACTTGACTTTGTTCAGTTGTACGATGTATTCTGGCAAGGGATCGGGCTATACGGTCGCGACTTTGCAGAAGGGCACTACTGTATGGAGTTCGGATACAAGCGGTACATGGTATAAGGTCACTTACGGAACGGATACCGGTTATATCGAAGAAGCAAAACTTTGCGAGAAAACAAAGTGTTACTATACTGTTGCCTCAAAACTCAATTTACGAGCAGAGATTGGGACATCCGCTCAGATAATTGGCACCATCGATTACAACACCTTTGTGCAGGTAAATAATTATAACGCGGATGGCACATGGGCTAAAGTCAAAGTACGAGAAGGGCAATATGTTGGATCGGTTGGTTGGGTTTCGACAGAGTACCTGAGAAAGTACGACGGTATTTGAGCAGTTACACGAGAGGGGCAGCGCTGCTGCCCCCCCTCCATGTAAAAAACTGTCACGAGGAGATAAACATGAACAGATTGCGTAAGCTTGTCGGCATACTTTTAGTAATCTCGGGACTGACTGGCCTGCTGGGCTGCAACCGAGAATCTCAAAAAGATGCCATCGGATCTCTACCAGATTTGCCGGAAGCATCGTCCGGTTTTACATATCAAGCTGCCTATACAGACATTGCTGCTAAACTATTATTTGCAGACGGCGAAAGCTTTCTTGCAGAGAAGAACGGGCAGCGGGAAATCTATGAAAACGGAAAAAACACAGAGGTTGTAGGCGATGATATAATTGCTTTTACGCTTTGGCAGGGGAATCGCTATTACTTGCATGAACAGAACAACTCTGCTTTTTTGGAAACTCCGTCCAGAGCAAAAATCTCTTTAGAGGAAGATACGCGCGGGTATGATCCGAATCATATTCGTGCGCAGCTTGTTTTCAGCCAGAAAGAGCAATATCTGCGATATGGGTATCAATTGTATGTTCTAAATGAAGATACGGCAGCGCTGGTGGGGCACGATATTCGCTGGGTAGGTGTAGGGATCGTCAATGATACAGTATATGCTGTAGGCAATATGGCAGATAAAAAGCAGACGGAGGGCAGCGGATACACGGCGCTATATCAAATAGATAACGGACAAGCGACCCCTATCGCGGCGCTTACACACGGCGCGTCTATTGTCTGCGGCGGCGAAGAGGGCTTGTATATTCTTGTAAACGACATGATATATCAGTACCAAAACGGTCAGCTGATGAGCCTGACCCAACTTCTTCCGCTTGGGATCGTCTCAAATGAAATAACAGGAATGACTGCGGCAGCTGATGGATTACATCTGCTCACAGAGGACGGTTTTTACACGCTGTCGAAATGCGAAGACACAGAACTGGCGTCCTCAGAAGAAGCAACGGCAGATACAGTACTGCGTGTCGGCTATTGCAATGACGAAGTCGGGAATATTCAGGCGGCTCTGGCTGCCTTCGCTGCGGAAAACCCCCAAATTACATTAGAGACAGAAACATATGCCTCGCATGATGAACTGTTGATCAAAATCATTTCTGGGGATGTTCCAGACGTCCTGTGGTTTAACGGCGAACTGGCAACCCTTCAGATGCTTGCTGGTAAGGGGATGCTACGGGAGCTGGGCAGCATTGCGGCTGATCTGAACAAATCTGACGAGTATTATGAAAATATTCTTGAATGCGGAACATTCGGCGACGAACTCTATGTCCTGTTTCCGGCATTCTCAGTTGAAATATTCTCCGTGCCAGAAACAATTCTTCCCGAAAGCCGTAAGATTGAAACTTGTCAACAATTCGACGAACTGTTTCTTCCGTATTGTCCGAACGGATATGGTTGGACAACCCAGAATATTGTCTTGAATTGGTTCCTGAATGATAGCCTTTCGGAGTTTGTAGACTACGATACAAAGGAATCGAACTTCCAACAAAACAGTTTCTACGAAATGCTTGCGTTCTGCAAGAAGTTCCCTGTCGAATTTGAGGCAGCGACAGCCGACCAGCCCTTCCGAACGGTTTCCTTGAGAAGTCCGGCGGAAATTGTGAGCGAAGAAACTCATTACGCACTCTTTTCTTCTTTTGATGCGGGGGTTTCCTTTTCACCGCTTCCCTTCTCTTCTTATGCGGGTTTTGGCGTAAATGCAGACTCGTATCTTGCTGTGACAAGGGCCTGCCAGAACGACGAAGCGGTAAATGCTTTGCTGCGATTTATTTTCTGTACCGACACCCAGGTTGAAATCGCTCAGCAGGAGTTCGGGAAAATTGTTTTAAATAAGCAGGCAAATGAGAAACTCTGGTCAGATGCCGATGATAGTGAGGAATGGAAGCTTGCCTGTGAAATGCTGCAGAGTATTTTGCAGCGTGTTGATCATCTGAATGGCTGCGTCGATTATTCCGTCATAGAGATTATCGCAGAAGAGAGCAACGCGTATTTTCAAGCGGATGCCTCTGTACAGGATGTTGCGTCCAGAATAGATCAACGTATAACCTTGTATTTGATGGAACAAGAGTAATCTCAATGAATTATTCTTATGCACAGACTTTGTGCTATTTGGAATATTTCAAAAAAATCGTTGCATTTCTACAAATTTTGCGTCTATATATTAAAAAGCATTTTTATCCGTGCATGGTGTGAACTGGATTTTGCAAAAACAGAGACTGCAATTGAGCAGTCTCTGTTTTTGCAGAATTATAAAGTATACACAAAAATCGGCCATGCGGATGAAGAAAAGTCGCGATGTATAATGCAATCTTTTGAGAGAATAAAAATGCTGCTTGATACAATCCATTCGGAATATATGGGGATGCGAACGGGGTGAAATTGAGACAATTGAATAAATGCACGCAAGCAGACTATGCAGGACAAGCCCACAACACAAGAAGCAAGAAAAAATGAATATTAAGTACGGGAGGATTCAAATGATTTACTGTGTTTGCCCCAAGTGCAAAGCAAAGCTGAAAATTGATGAAAACGACACTATGCCGGGATGTAGAGAGCTTGAGGAGGTTTATTGCCCGATATGTGATGAAGAAGTCACGAAAGTATTTACCAGCGGAATCCCAACTGTGACCGTAGAAGAAAAATAAAATCGTTTCCGTTCTTTCCATAGATGAGTGATACTTACAAACCATGCGAAATAACTGTAAAGAGAGGACCGGAAAAGATGGACTTGTCGCCGAAAAAGAGAGATTGCATTCGAGGGTTTCAACGATTGGGTTTTAAGTGGCGTTATATGGGAGCGCAGAGCGGAACAGAGGTTTATACGGATGCGCTAACGGTTACTGGCAGATGGTGATTTGCCTATGAAGAAATTCTTTTTAGGATTGGCGTTATTTCTTGGAGGTCAAATTGGACTTGCTGGATGGCTTGTTGCAAGCACCTCAATATTTCAGCGTGGCGGAGTATCCTCCGTTATGAGCGCACTTCGCGCAGGATCAGGTGTCACGATTATTGTTTTCTATATTCTGATGTCCTTGGTTGGCCTTGTACTCTCTATCCATGAAATAATAAAAGATACTCCACCTAAAAAGTAAACAGGCGAAACGGTTGAGTGATAATCAGATCACTATGGGGTACTACTGATTTCGGTTAGCAAAATTCAGAGAAGTTTTCGCTAAGCACCTAACGCAATGCGGGGCACAAAGTTATTGCTAACTATGTGTCCCGCATTTTTGATGTCACGGTTTTCATTTGAATTTCCTTATGACAAGGAAAACATATGCCCCTCGTGTTTCTTGCAGCGTAAAACCGTACCCAGCAAGACTTAAGCAACTTGCTTTCAGTTATTCCATGCGCGTAGGTGCAGCATACCGAAGCACGAGAAAATAAGATTATGCTCTGAAATAAGCAGGACAGCAGCCTATATACTGCTGTAAAAATCGGTGTGAGAAACCAGTCGGAGAGCCCAAAGCCGCGGTAGCCTGTTATGCAGTTGTGTATAATTTATTCGTCTGTAATGGGAACTATGTGAGACCCAATAGGGGAGGATTCCATAGATACGCGGTGTTTATTCCACCCAATTTTCGACGGCCAGATCAGGCACACGCTCAAACTCTCGGACGTTGTTTGTGACCAGAATAATATCTTCAGATCTAGCGTACGCGGCAATCAGCATATCTAATGGACCAATCAGTGGACCTCTATCCTGTAGACAGGATCGGACTTCGCCGTAGGAACGCTGTGAGATGGTTTGAAGTTTATGTTAGAAGCGTTTCTATAGTTTACATTATCGTCCTACGATCTTCCCGAAAATCTGCTTCTTCCCGTCGTCATACCGCTGGATCACGACCATGACGGTATCGCCGGTTTTGAAGTCCGAGTCCTCGTAGTGGAACGAATACCGGCACATGACGACCGCGCCGTCGGAGAGGTTGCAGAACACGCCGCCTGCGTATTTGCCCGCGATGGTTGCCCTGCGGCGGCAACCGACGGGGTGGCGCAGGCTGGCTTCGTCGAAGGGATTCAGAACGGTCTCCTTGACGGAGATCTCCAAGGTACCGGTTTTGCGGTCAAACTGCTT
>OHOZ01000960.1_pt1 | contig 14422 bp, 20 predicted proteins | sample 1569931 | NCBI WGS metagenome assembly OHOZ01 (sample SAMEA3879572, study PRJEB24766) | human gut metagenome | biome: human-associated habitat; feature: feces | place: USA | collected 1985/1987
GCTGAAATAATCCTGACGGGCGACGCGCTGGAGCAACTGCGGCATTTACCGCCCGAAAGCGTCCATACCTGCGTCACCTCCCCGCCCTACTATAATTTGCGAGATTATGGCGCGGCGGGTCAAATCGGAAACGAGGCCAGCGTGGAGGAATACCTGCAATCGCTGGTTTCCGTTTTCCGTGAGGTCCGGCGGGTTCTGCGGGCAGACGGAACCCTGTGGGTGAACATGGGCGACAGTTACGCCACCAGATCAGGAAGCCAGCCGCCGACGAACACCCGTAATTCCTGCGGCCACACGGCAAAGCATACGCCGCGGGGCTACAAATACAAAGACCTGATCGGCGTTCCCTGGCAGCTGGCTTTTGCCCTCCGGGCAGACGGGTGGTATTTGCGCCAGGATATTATATGGAACAAATCCAACTGTATGCCGGAGAGCGTCCGGGATCGCTGCACCAAGAGCCACGAATATATTTTCCTGCTTTCCAGATCGGAACGCTATTATTTCGACGCGGCGGCAATCAGCGAACCCGTTACATCAACCAAGGGAAACGCCAGGACGTTCCGCGGCGGCGGTGCCTACACCGGCGGGCGGGCACACGACAACAGCGCCCAGGTGGAGCGCGAGAGCCACGGGAACCGAGAAAACCAGACGGGCCGCCGGAACAAGCGGGACGTGTGGACCGTAAGCACAAACGGCTTTCGCGGCGCCCATTTTGCCGTGTTTCCTGAAAAGCTGATTGAACCCTGTATTTTAGCAGGCAGCCCATTGGGTGGCACGGTCCTGGATCCGTTCGCCGGGAGCGGCACCACCGGAGTGGTGGCAAAGCGCCTGCGGCGCGATTTCATAGGCTGCGAGATCAACCCCGACTATGCACAAATGGCAGCTGACAGAATAGCAGCGGCCACGCCGTAAGGAGGGCACCGTGGAAGTAACTGTAAATATGACCGCAGAGGAGTTTCTGGAGTTTGTGGCCTGGCGTAAAGAACAGGACTATTACAAAAGCAGGCTGGACAAGGAACTGAACGAGCGGGAAATACTGGCAAAGAAAACGTGCTGGGCCATCGACGCAGATCCGAAGAAGCCCGGCAAGGTCAAAATCATTGACCAGGAACACGCGGCGGAATTGCTGGAAATGGCCAAGGATTACCTGGCATAAAAAGAAAAGCCACCTGCGCCCGGTGCTGTCAACACGGCGCAGGTGGCAATATAGACGACGGAAAACCGTCCGATATACCTATATTATATCAGGTTCCCGGACGGAATACAAGCCGGAAAAAGCGACGGAGCCACGGCCCCGTATAGCGCCGGTAAGAGTGATTAGTAAAGTGACCAGCAGCAGAAAAGGAGGCACCCATGGCCTACGTTCATAGGGTGGTGAAAGCTGGTCCGTGTGTCGAACACAAGAAAATGCAATCTTTCCGGGTTCACACCAAAGGAATGAAGCGCGGCCCCAATACTGGGCACACCACCGAGAAGCAGGAGCGGATCAACGAGCGGGTGGCAGAGGAACACCTGCGCTGGGATATAAACGCCAATTTCGGCCATAGGGATCTCCACGCCGTTTTACACTACTACGTCAAGGACAGTTCTTTCGAGGAGGTCCTGGAGAACAAGGCCGCCTTTCTGCGGAACCTGCGGAAACTCTGCAAAAAGCGCGGGATCACGTTCAAGGCCGTGGTGGTCATAGAAACCAAGCGCATGACCAACCCGCACATTCACGTTATCATTTCCCGCATGGATCCGGAGATCATCACGGAGGCGTGGGAGAATGTCCCAAGAGGCGGCGGAGGTATCAGCTTCAAGCCTATGGACAGGCGCGGCAACCATTACAAGCTGGCCGCCTACCTGATGAAAGAAAGCCGTTCCACCATGGAGAGGTACAGAGAGATCGGCAAGCGCGGGAAGCGGTACAGCAAAACGCAGAACATGGACAAGCCGGAAATCACATACACCGCCGTGCCTGCGTCCAGCTGGAGAAAGGACCCGAAAGCGAGAAAGGGCGCCGTGCTGTATAAGTTCGACGACGGATCCACCTGCCGGAGCGGGTGGCATGAGATCAGCGGTTACCCATACCAGGAGTATTTCGAGATTTTCAACGAATAGGAGGGTTTTCTGTGAAAATCTACATATCAGGCAAGATCACCGGGGACAGGCGTTATAAAGCCAAGTTCCGAGAGGTGGAAAAGAAGCTGGCGGCGGCGGGCCATATCGTACTGAACCCCGCCACGGCGCCGGAGGGGCTGCGCCCCGTGGATTATATGCGCCTGTGTTTCGCCATGATGGAGGCGGCGGACGTGGTTCTGTTCATGCAGGACTACCAGGACAGCCGCGGCGCCATGCTGAAATGGGCGTGGTGCCAGTACGTTGGGAAACAGACCTGTTTCGACCTGGCGGCGTTCGGAGGTGCAAAAACGGAATGAAATGGCATATTGCAAGCGTCAGCTGGGGCAAGGACAGCCTGGCCATGCTCCTAACGCTGATTGCCAAGGGCTACCCGCTGAACGAGGTGGTTTTCTACGACACCGGAATGGAGTTCGAGGCGATTTACCACACGCGGGATCAAATGCTGCCCCGCCTGGAGCAGTTGGGGATCAAGTACACCAGGCTGGAGCCGGAAAACCCGTTCCTGTTCGATATGCTGGAAAGGCCGGTTTGCAGTAAGCAGAAAGGCACACACCAAGGTTATGGCTGGTGTGGCGGCCTATGCCGCTGGGGAACCACGGGGAAGATGAAAGCCATAGACAGGTACGCGGAGGCGCGGGACGCTATGGTTTACGTTGGCATAGCTGCCGACGAAACGCCGCGCCTGGAAAAAGAACGGAAGCCGTATAAGCTGCACCCGCTGGCGGAGTGGGGTATGACGGAAGCCGACGCCCTGGCATATTGCTATGAAAACGGGTTTTCGTGGCTGGAGGGCACGATCCGCCTTTATGACGTGCTGGACCGTGTTTCGTGCTGGTGCTGCTGTAACAAGAACCTGCGAGAGCTGCGGAATATGTGTATTTACCTGCCGGAATACTGGGAGCGCCTGAAAGACCTGCAACGGAAGATAGACAGACCCATGAAAGGCTATTACAAAGGGCAGCCGCGCGGCGTGTTTGAACTGGAACAACGGTTCCGCGCAGAATTGGAGAGGGAGGCGGCGGACAATGCTTGAAATAACCCCCATGACGCTGAAAGAGGCCAACGCATACGTTGAGCAAAACCACCGGCACCACGGGCCTGTGGTGGGGCACAAGTTTTCAATAGGCTGTTCCGACGGGGAGAAAATCGTGGGCGTGGCTATTGTGGGCAGACCTGTGGCGCGGCATTTAGACGACGGCTGGACGCTGGAAGTCAACAGGCTTTGCACAGACGGGACCCGGAACGCCTGTTCAATGCTTTATGCCGCCGCATGGAGAACCGCCCGCCATGGGGTATAAACGCCTGGTGACCTACATTCTGGAGAGTGAAAACGGGGCCAGCCTCCGGGCGGCTGGCTGGAAGTGCGTGGGACAAGCTGGCGGCCTCCGGTGGACAGGAAAACGCAGGCCGGAGGTTGACCTGTGCCCGGCGCAAATGAAAATCAGGTTTGAACGGGAGGTATAAGCGCATGAGTATTATTTGCATAGCCAAGGGAACGGCCACCATAGGCCTGACGACGCGGGGCGCAGATGGGCAGATCATAAGCCAGACACCGGCGCGGTGGGAGCATGACCCGGACGGCGGGTGTGTTGCCCTCTGGACTATGAACCCGGAAACCGAGGAACAGGAAGCCCCGGCGCGTATCTATGGCGACTGGCAGGCGTCGGAATACCTGGGCGACGTTCTGGCGGAACTGAAACCGCGCCGCAAGGTGAACCTGCCGGATTTCCCGGCAATCGTCCGCGCGGCCATGGCCGACGGTATGGACATTTGCGTGTACTGCCAGAGTTTTGGCTGTAACGAGTGCATAGTGAACGAGTGGAAAAACGAAAGGAGCGACGAAGAATGAACAAGACGAAAATTGACTGGGCCACAATGTCCTGGAACCCCGTAACCGGCTGCCGCCATGGCTGCCCGTACTGCTACGCCAGGCGGACGGCCACACGCTTCAACGCATCAAGGCGACGCCATACCCGTATGGTTTCGAGCCTACCCTGCATCGCTACCGCCTGGGCCAGCCGCAGAACACAAAGGAACCGCAGACCGTGTTTGTTTGCAGCATGGCGGATCTGTTTGGGCGCTGGGTGCCCACCTCCTGGATCGTGGAGGTGCTGGACGCCTGCCGCAAGGCACCACAGCACCGCTATTTGTTCCTGACAAAGAACCCGGCCAGGTATCTGGAGTTGGACCACATGGCCCTCCTGCCCCACGAAAGCAATTTCTGGTATGGCAGCACCGTGGCGAACATGGACGCGGTGGGAATGTACGTCATGCAGGGTGTGAACATCAACAGCTTTTGGAGCATGGAGCCGCTGCTGGGGCCGGTGGACATGGCCGCGGCGGAGAGTTTACCGGAGTGGGTGATCCTGGGCGCCGAAACCGGCAACCGACCGGACAAGGTGACGCCCGCCCGCGAGTGGGTGGACAACATCGTGGCATTTTGCGAGGAGAATGAGATCCCTGTGTTCTTCAAGGAAAATCTGCGGAAGTATTTCCCGGATCTCCCTGCCTCTGCTTTCCCCTGGGAGGTGTGAGCCGTGGAAAACACCGAGAAAGTGGAGATCGGTTACACCGTGCCGAAAGAACGCTGGCAGGAAGCAGCCAAGAACCTGGAGGAACTGGGGAACGTGCTGGCCGCTGGATTTCTGAAACAGAACGCGGACGCGCTTATGGCGGACATTGTACTGGCCTGCATGGCGCTCCATCATGTGGCGGAGTTCGCAACGGACAAATGCCGGATCATTCCGCTGCCCGGCAAGAACGGAGGTTAATATGCTGGCTGTGCTTATGAGCATGAAACCGGAGTGGTGGGAGAAGATCCTGGACGGCGAAAAAACGTTGGAAATCCGAAAGACGCACCCGCAAAATGAAAGGCTTGAATGGCCCGTGACCGTTCTGGTGTACGTCAGCGGCACCGGAGCGGTGCAAGGTCAATTCCTTTGCCCTGGGGAAGTATCATACAGAACCATGCAAGACCTGGAAGAAATGTCATGCGTTCCGCGTGAGGATCTGCTGAAATACGCAAAAGGCAGGCGGCTTTCCGGCTGGATCGTCCAGTCACCGGAGAAGTTCGACGCGCCCAGCCCTCTGGCAGAGTTCGGCCTGGACCGTCCGCCCATGTCGTGGCAGTATGTGGAGATCCCGGACGCGGAGGAGGAATAGAAAATGTTTGTTATCATGGACGAATTTAGCCCATGGCCGCCTGTGAACTGTAACGACTGCCGGAACGTGAGTTGCACGGAGGCGGAGCAGGAAAAGGCCATGGGGAAACCACCGCATATTTGCCGGGAATACAAAAAGCGGGTTTTTCACGGCACGAACAAGCGCGGCTTTCATAGCTGCCTGCACCCCTGCGTCGATTGCATAAAAGACCGCTTCCGAAAGTTTGAAAGCCGGGGGAAAACGTAATGGCCATAAACGTTTCCGACCTGCCGCCGAAATATCAGGAGCAGGCCATGAAAAAGTACATGGAGCAGCAGAAACAGCGGCGGGGGCCAGCACCTCCCGCCGCGCCGCCGCAGGATCCGGCAAAGGGCACGAAATACCACAACACCCCCACCGAGCGGGTGACAGCCTCCGGGGCCGTCCTGCATTTCGACAGCCAAAAAGAGGCCCGCAGGTTCGACGTTCTGGCTGCCCGCCAGGCAAGGGGGCAGATCCGCGATCTGCGCCTCCAGGTGGATTTCACCCTGCAGGAAGCGTTTACCGACACGGAGGGAAAGCGGGTGCGGGCGATCCGCTACAAGGCGGATTTTACATACTACCAGCCGCCAAACAGGCAGCTATACGGAAGTCATGCGCCATACTACGCAGAACAAAGCGAGGTGCCCTGGGAGTTCGTCGTGGAGGACGTAAAGAGCAAGGCCACCAGAACGGCCAAGTATGCCATGAAAAAGAAAATGCTAAAGGACCGTTTTGGGTACGACATTACCGAGGTGTGAGAATGAGCAAAAAGACAACGGACGAAACCCTGGGCCGTGAGGCTGTCAAGGAATACCTGCAGCAGTACCACACGGCTGTGGGGAAAAAGCGGATCCTGGAGGAGCGCCACCGCGTCCTTTCCAGCGAACTGCGGGCGCCCAGTACGGGGTCCGCGTTCAGGTTGACGCCGCCGACCAAGCCGACAAAGACGGACGGATCCGTGTCCGTTGTCTTTCGGATCTCCGAAGTGGAGGACAGGATCGAGGAGCAGCGGGAGGAAATGGCCAAGGCCGTCCTGAACGTTATGGACTTGATCGACGTATTACCGGCCAACTCCACCGAGCGCACCGTGGTGGAAATGCGTCACATAGATTGCCGGGGCTGGGATAAGATCGCGGAGGCCCTTTACATGAGCCGGTCCAATGTGTTCAACTACTACAACGCCGCCCTGGATAAAATCCTGGAGAACAAGCGCAACCGGAAACTGCTGGAGGAATACATGGCCCGGAAGCAGCAGCGGGCAGGGCCGCACGGGCGGAATAATCGCCCCTGAAAAGTTTGGACGCTTTTGGACTATTGACCGTGCTATACTGATAGCATGGAAAGCAGCGCAGGGGTGAAACCCTGAAACGAATACCGAGAACCACCAGCCGAAAGGCCGGTGGTTCTTTGCTTTCCACACCATGGCCGGGGAGTGTACCGCGGGGGCTTTCCTCCTTTCACCCTGCGCCGCTGCGGCGTGTGCATACGCGGCGGCCCGGCCTAACCCTCCCGCCCTGGGTGCCTTTGCCGAGGGGCACCCGTTAAGGACCCCGCACCCCCCTGTGTAGGTACTCCCCAGCAGGAAAAGCCGTGCGGGGCAAGGAAAGCCCGACGTTTTACTCTGTGAAAACAGGAAAAAATCCGGCGGTTACGTTACGGTTTTTTGAAATGCCGGGAAAGTTATACCCCCCTACGGGGGTATAAGCCGAAAAAGGAGCGGCGAAAAAAACGAAATCGACCAAAACCGGAAAAGCGAAACCGGCGGGGCACCCTGCCGGAGCAAAAAGGAGGTGGCGCCGGTGGCGGAAAAGAAGCAGACCGGCGGCACCGGAAAGCGGGCAAAGAGTGAAAAGCCGGTGGTGCTGTCCGGCACGGTGCCGGAGTGGTCCAGCACCACGGTGATCTCCCAGCTGCTGGGGAAAACGGTCCGCCGTGTGCAGCAGCTGACCCAGGAGGGCGTCCTGGAAACAGAGATCCCGCCCGGCGGCGGTGCCCGCAAATATAGAACCTGCGCCACGGTCCAGCGTTATGTGGCATACGTCGAGGCGAAAGCCCAGGAAACCGGCGAAAACAGCCGGGCGGCGGAGTTGACGCTGAAAAAGCTGGAGGCGGAGGTTGAACTGAAAGAAAGCCAAGGCCAGCTGCACCGCCTGAAAACGGCGATTGCAGAGGGGCGTTACCTGGCGGCGGATCACGCCACCGAGGAACTAACCGAGTTCATGGCCAGCTTTAAGAAATTCGCCATGAATATTCCCCCGCGCATGGCTGGAACCATGTCCGGCTATGCTGACGCGGTGGCGATCCGTGCCATGGAAAAGGCCATGCGGAAAGAGTTGGAAAGCCTGCTGGCTGCGTTCTCTGACGGTGCAATCATGGAGGAGCGGGAGGACGCGGCGCCATGAGGAAGTACAAGCAGGAACCCTATACCGTGCCGCCGTGGATCTATAACGCCATTCAGGTGCTGCGCCCTGTGGAGCGCCTGACGGTTTCGGAGTGGGCGGCAAAATACCGCGTACTGCCGGACGGAAACGCGATCCCAGGCCCCTGGAGCAACAGCGTGACCCCGTACCTGGTGGAGATCATGGACACCTTTTCCGACGACATGGTGGAGGAAATCGTGTTCGTGAAGCCAACCCAGGTGGGCGGCACGTCTGCCATGGAGAATATGCTGGGAAGCCTGATCGCGCAGGACCCGGCCCCGGCTATGGTGGTTTACCCGTCGGACGACCTGGCGGAGCGCACCACGGAAAGCAAGCTGGAGCCAATGGTGAAAAGCTGCAAGGTTCTGGCTGACAAGTGGCGGAAGAACGACAGCAAGAAACTGGCGCTAAAGTTTTCCGACATGACCGTGTACCTGACGGGCGCGAACAGCCCGGCGGATCTGGCCAGTACGAATATACGTTACCTGTTTCTGGACGAAGTGGACAAGTTTCCGGGCGCGTCCAAGAAAGAGGCCGACCCCGTTTCCCTGGCGCGAGAGCGCACAAAAACCTTTTTCAACCGCAAAATCTTTATGGCCTCCACCCCCACCCTGAAAACGGGCCATATCTGGAAAGCAAAAGAGGCGGCGGAGGCTGAAAAGCATTACTTTGTCCCGTGCCCGCATTGTGGGCAGTACATAGAACTGAAATTCGGGTGCCTGAAATGGCCCAGCAAGGACGACGTACCGGAGAACACAGACCGGGCAGAAATGGCCGTGTATGTGTGCCAAGCCTGCGGGGCCGTGATTACGGATCAGGACAAGGGGAAAATGCTACGGGCTGGCCGCTGGCAGGCTGTGAAGCAGCGGACGAAGAACCCCAAAAGCGTGGCCTTTTGGCTGAACACCCTGTATTCCCCGTTCACCCGTTTTTCCGATATTGCGCGGGAGTTCATGCGGAGCAAAGACGACCCGGAACTGCTGCACAACTTCACCAACAGCTGGCTGGCGGAGCCATGGGAGGACACGAAGCTGAAAACCAACGCGGAGTTGGTCATGGAGCGGCAGACGGAAACGCCGGAGTGGACGCTGCCGCCATGGACGAAGCTAATTACCGGCGGGATCGACGTACAGGAAAATTGCCTGTACTGGACAATCCGCGCATGGGGCGACTACATGACCAGCCAGAACGTGGCCCACGGGCAGGCGCTTTCCATGGCAGAGGTGGAAAAGGCCATGAACGTGGAGTTTTCCCTGCCGAACGGCGACACGGCCATGGTCAACCTGGCCCTGATGGACAGCGGCGACCAGACCGACGAAGTTTACGAGTTCTGCGCCATCAATTCGGACTGGGTGCTGCCATGCAAGGGCACCAGCACCATGCTGTCCCATTACCGCCTTTCCGTGGTCAATAAGGCCGGCAGCAAGGCCCACGGCATGACCCTGGTACTGGTGGACGGCGGCAAGTATAAAGACCAGATCGCAGCCCGTATGCGGAAGCCGAACGGGACAGGTTCCTGGCAGGTTTACAAGGACTGCGACATGGAATACGCCGAACAGGTAACGGCGGAACACAAGGTAACCGAGCGATCCGGCGGGAAAGAGGTCCAGAAATGGGTGCTGAAATCCTCCCACGCTGACAACCATTACCTGGACTGCGAGGTGTACGCAGCCGCGGCGGCGGACGTTATGGGCGTCCGGTCCCTGTACCTGAAAAGCGTGGAGGGACAGGCGGCGGCACCGGAGCCGCGGAAACCGGCCAAGCAGGAACCGCGACAAAGCCAGGAAGAAAACTGGATCAACCAAAATGACACATGGATCTGACAGGAGGCCACCAAATGAGTACAAATACAAAAGCGGCTGAAATGCTGGAGCAGGTAAACAGCGCCATTTCCGCCGTTCTGGCCGGCGGCCAGTCATACAAGATCGGCAGCCGATCCCTGACGCGGGCGGACCTGGCCCAGCTGAAAGCCATTCGTGACGACCTGGAGGCGCAGATCGACAGCGGGACGGACAACTGCCTGCTGGATCGCACCTTTGTGGCGTTCTTTGACGGGAGGTAACCATGGGAGCCTTTGACAAAATTGTGGCCGCTGTTTCCCCGCGCCGCGCCTGTGAGCGCGAGGCATGGCGGCAGCAGCTGGAGATCCTGCGCGGATATGACGCCGCAGGGTATGGACGCCTAAATGCCGGGTGGCGGGTACACAACGAAAGCGCGGAGGTTACGGACCGTTTCAGCCGCGACGTGGTACGCGCCCGCGCCCGTGACCTGGAGCGCAACAGTGATATTGCCCAGTCTATCCTCCACGCATACAAGCGCAACGTGGTGGGCAAGGGCTACACCCTCCAGGCTAAAACCGGCAACGACGAACTGGACGAAAAGCTGGAAAAGGCATGGCGCCAATGGTGCAAGGCCAGAAACTGCGACGTGACCGGCGAACAGAGTTTCAACCAAATGCTGCGTATGGCGGTAGACCGCAAAAAGGTGGACGGCGGCCTGCTGTTCCTTTACCGCTACACCAAGCAGGGGCTGGTCCCGTTCCAGCTGCAGGCCATTGAGGTGGACGAACTGGACGTGACCGCCAGCAAGCCGAAGCACCAGGGAAACCGCGTCGTGGGCGGGATCGAATACAACCAATGGCGCAGGCCGGTGGGCTACTGGATCAATCAATACGACATTGAGGGCTGGAGCCTGAACGACCCCGTTTACGTCGAGGCCAAGGACGTGTATTTCTACAAATCCAAGAAGCGGCCCAGCCAGCTGCGCGAAATGTCCGACATGGCCCCCACGATCACCAGAGTCCGGGACGTGAACGAGTTTATAAACGCGGTATCCGTCAAGGAGCGGATCGCGGCCTGCCTGGCTGTGTTCATCAAGCGGGCAATCCCGGCGGGCGGTTTTGGCCGCGGCGGCACCAGAACGCCGGACGGCGGAATGGACTATGAGGGCAAGAAGCTGGCCCCCGGCATGATCCAGAGCCTGGGCGCCGGTGACGAAATCCAGGTGGTGGATCCGAAAGGTTCCGGCAGCGACGCAGCCGGGTTCCTGAAAACCCAGCAGGGGCTAATTGCCGCAGGCCAGGGCTTGAGTTATGAGGCCGTCAGCCGCGACATGAGCGGGGCCACCTATTCCTCCGCACGGCAAAATGCCATTGAGGACGAAAACACATACACCGAGGACGTGGAACTGCTAACAGATTTCATGTCGGAGGTGTACGAAACCTTTGTTATCTCCTGTTATCTCTCCGGGCTGGTTGATATGCCCGGCTTTTGGGATAAAAAGGCGGAATACCTTTCCCACACCTGGACGAAAGCCCCCAAGAAGTGGATCGACCCGGCAAAGGAAAGCACCGCCGGAAAAACCGCCCTGCAATCCGGGCAAAAGACGTTTCAGGACGTTTGCGCGGAACAGGGCAAGGACTGGAAAGAGGCCGTCAATGAAATGGCCGAGGTCCTGGAATATGGCCGATCCGTCGGCGTCGAGTTAGGAGGTGTAATTTTTGGAAATGGAACGACAGCAGCACAGCAGAACACCGCAGGCAAATGACCCCAAGAGGGACAGAAACAGCGGGCAGCGAAGCATGGGCCACATTGAGGCCAACAGCCGCGCAGAGGGCCAGGAGGACAGCCGCAGGCGCACGATCAGCTTTTCCAGCGAGGAGCCATACCGCCGTTGGTTTGGTATGGAAATCCTGGATCACGCGGAGAACGCGCTGGATCTCTCCCGCCTGAACGACGTGGGCGTTTTGCTTTTCAACCACGACACCGACAAGGTGGTGGGAAAAGTGATCCGCGCATGGGTGGAGAACCACCGCGGCATGGCCGAAGTGGAGTTCGACACGGACGACGACGCCGAAAAGATTTTCGGCAAAGTCAAATCCGGCACCCTGAAAAACACGTCCGTGCGTTACAGCGTGGACAGCTGGGAGGAAGTGGTGGCCGGTAAGACCTCCGCGGACGGACGTTTTACAGGCCCCTGCCAGATCGCCCGCAAATGGACGCCGCTGGAGGTGTCCATTGTTTCCGTGCCGGCGGACGCCACCGTGGGCGTGGGCAGAGCCGACGACCCGGAGCAGGCGACGGCCAAGGACCTTTCTGTTTATGAAAAGCAGATCCAGATCAACAAAAATCTTTATCATTGAGGAGGCAAAACAACCATGACCATTCAGGAACTGATCGCCCGTCAGCAGGCTATTGTGAGCGGCGCCCGCGCCGCTGGCCGTGACCTGACGGCAGAGGAAAGAGCAGCGTTTGACGACCTGCAGCGCCAGATCGACGCGGCGGGCAACAACCCCACCCAGGGTGCAGAGGGCCAGGGCGGCGAGGATCCCACCGGCGGCGCCCGCGGTATGGGCAACGATAACGGCCAGCAGGGCACAGACCCCACCGAGGCCGCCCGCCAGGCCGTCGCTACGGAGCGCCAGCGCGTGAGCGACATTACCGCGCTGTGCCGTCAGGCGGGCATGGATCCCGCGGAGTATATCAGCAACGGCGCCACCATGGACACCGTAAGACAGGCGGCGGTGGACTACCTGCTGAAACACGGCGCCCCTGTTTCCAGCCGCATGAACGGCGACGAGGGCGACAACTTCCGCCAGGCAGCTGTGGACGCCATGCTGCTGCGGACCGGTGCGAATGTCCAGAACCCCGCCAAGGGTGCGGAGGAAATGCGCGGCTACTCCCTGCGCGATCTGGCCATTGAGTGCATGGCCCGCGACGGCGTGGGCACCACCACCTCCCTGCTGCGTATGAGCAAGGACGACCTGTGGAACGAGGCTTGCCGCCAGTTCTTCAACCCCACCGCGCAAGAACATTGTCCAGATGTACCAGGAGATCCCCACCACGTTCCAGCTGTGGACCACCAAGGGCAGCGTGAGCGACTTTAAGCCCACCAAGGATCACAGCTATCTGGCCGGCGGCGCCGGTGAGTTCCTGCGCGTGGGTGAAAACGGCGAACTGAAAGCCGACACCCCCAAGACGGAACTGCTTCCCCAGCGCCAGATCGACACCTTTGGCCGCCAGTTCAGCATGACCCGCCAGGCGTTTATCAACGACGACGTGGGTTTCATCACCGAAATGCCCGGACTTTACGCCATGAGTGCCAAGCGCACGATCAACAAGCAGGTTTACAAGATCCTGATCGACAACCCCGCCATTTTCGACGGCGTTTCCCTGTTCGACAACGCCCACAACAACCTGATCGCCAGCGGCGCCGCCCCGTCCATTGACACCCTGCAGGCCGCCATGCTGAAACTGCTGCACCAGAAAGACCCGTTCGGTGACTCCATCATGGTGGAACCCAAGTATGTGATCGTCCCCGTGGGCTATGGCTTTAAGATGTCGCAGATCCTGGAAACCGCCATGATCGACGTGACCGGGATCGGCAGCCACACCGCAAACGCCCTGTACCAGTACCGCAACAAGCTGCAGGTTATTGAGGAGGGCGCCCTGAACGTCCTGGCCGGTGACGGCAACGCGATCCCCTGGTTTGTCGCCGGCGATCAGCGTTACGCCAAGAGCCTGCAGGTTGATTACCTGAACGGCCAGGAAACCCCCACCATTCGCCGCAGCGAGGTTCCGGGCCGCCTGGGCTTTGTGTGGGACATTTGGCTGGACTGGGGCATTACTGCGGTTGACTTCCGCGGTATCGCCAAGAACCCCGGCACGACTATTTAACAGGAGGTAAGAGAACATGACCGCAAAATACTGGCAGAAAGGCGAGGTGCTGGACTACAAGGCCAGCGCCGCAGTCAAAAACGGCGAAGTGGTGAGCCTGGGAACCAGGATCGGCGTGGCCGGTGAAGATATTGCCGCCGGCGAAACCGGCCACCTCCATGTGGTGGGTGTCTTTGAGATGGAAAAGGCCACCGGTGCCATGACCATGGGCGCGGCGGTGTACTACGACGAAACCGCCAAGAAGATCACCACCGTGGCCTCCACTGGCGAGAGTTCCGGCAAGGTGAACAACATTCCGGCGGGTTACGCTGCCGCCCCTGCGGCCAGCGCAGACGAAACCGCACTGGTGAAGCTGCTGGGCTAAGAGCCGGGAGGAAAGGAACATGAAGCGACTGACAGCACAGCGCCCGATCCTGTACGGCGGGCCACAATGCCCACGCAGGACGTTGACGGCGGCCAGGACGGCACCGAGAACGCCGACACCACCCAGGACACCCAGGAGGTAACAGACGCCACAGAGGGCAACCAGGAGAGCCAGGAGAACCACGACGGCAACCATAGCGGTGAAAGCACCGACATGGTGGAGGGCCATCTGGATCCCGCACAGCTGGCAGAAATGAACAAGGACGACCTGAAAAAGCTGGCCAAGGACATGGGCGTGGATCTCCCGCGCGGCGCTGCCAAGGCGCTGATCGTGGAGCGCCTGGCGGCGGCTATCGTCCAGACCCCTGCGGCGGCCATTGTGCCGCCTGCTGCGGATAACGGCGGGGGTGCCCAGTAATGGGCGCCCCTACGTTCAAGGAACAGATTGCGGCGGACATTTCCACCACATTCCTGAACTGCCTGGAGTTCGCGGACACCCACACGGTCAACGGTAAGGAAATGGCCGCGGTGGTGGACGACAACGAACTGCTGGAGCGGGACAAGGCCAAGATCATGGCCGCACAGACGGAGGGCACATACAAGGCCCGGCGCCTGGTTTATGTGGCAAAGGCTGATTTTGGCCCCCGCCCCGCCCAG
>OHOZ01000963.1_pt1 | contig 14397 bp, 9 predicted proteins | sample 1569931 | NCBI WGS metagenome assembly OHOZ01 (sample SAMEA3879572, study PRJEB24766) | human gut metagenome | biome: human-associated habitat; feature: feces | place: USA | collected 1985/1987
AATTACCATTTGCACAGGTTGCCATATTCCTCCATTATCGATACAATAGAAACCGTGAGCAATATCTTTCAACATTTTATTCCCATGCTTTTACCTATTCTTCGTTACAACCGGTTCGTATTCAAAGATATGAAATTATAATCAACAATTGTCAAAAACCGTTGTCAACATTTCGACAGCCGTTTGTTGTGAACAATCTGTTCCGTTTTCCGGGGTTCGGGGCTGACTATAATTTCCCATAACTTTTTTTGGTTTCCGGAAAATCTTGTATATGCCCGCCCTTTTCGGGATTTGCAACTCTTCCGGCCGGAAAGTTATCATTAGTTATCGTAGTTTATCAACACGTTTCCTAACACGATTTCATCACCTTTTCGACAATCTTTTCCGCGATTCCGCAGTACCATTTTTCGACGCGCGGATCTATTCCCGCAGCAGGCCTCCCTTCGTCGGATCCTTCCATGATCGACTGTACGATAGGTATTTCCCCCAGGAAATCCACGCCGTGCTCTTCGGCGAACCGGCGTGCACCGCCTTTGCCGAAGAGGTAGTAGCGGTTTTCGGGCAGTTCCTCGGGGGTGAACCAGGCCATGTTTTCGATGATTCCCGCCACGGGAATGTTGACGTTTTCGTTGCGGAACATCTCCACGCCGCGCACGACGTCGGCCACGGCGACCTGCTGGGGCGTCGAGACGATCACCGCGGAATCGATCTTCAGCTCCCCGATGATCGAGAGGTGTACGTCGCCCGTTCCGGGGGGCAGGTCGGCCAGCAGGAAGTCGAGCGTCCCCCATTTGGTCTGGTGGATCATCTGTTTCAGGGCGCTGACGGCCATGGCGCCGCGCCATAGCAGGGCGTCGGTAGGTTTGATGAAGAACCCGATCGACATCAGCCGGATATCCATCGACTCGGCAGGGACGATGTGGTCTGCGCCCTCTTCCTGCACGGCGTCGGGCAGGTAGCCTTCCACTCCGAACATCTTGGGCTGCGAAGGCCCGTATATGTCGGCGTCGAGGATGCCTACGCGGAATCCCATGTTTCGCAGGGCGACCGCGAGGTTGGCCGTGACGGTCGATTTACCTACCCCGCCCTTTCCCGATGCGACAGCAATGACCTTGGCGATGCCGCCCGTGGTCGTCTTCAGCTTGGGTTCGGGGCGCGGGGCAGCGCCGCCCTCCTTGATGACTACCAGTACCGTTTGATCGGGGAATTCGCGTTTGAGCAGTTCCTCAGCCTGGTTTTTGATTTTCACTGCGAACGGGTCGCGGGCCTTGGCGAAGCGGAGTACGACGGTGATTTTTCCGGCCGCTGAGGCGATATGCTCGATAAAACCGCTGCTGACGATATCCTGCCCCGTTTCGGGATGAACGAGCGACGCGAGCAGATGTCTGATTTTTTCTTCCATATTTGTGTAGTGACTTTCCTTGCAAAGATAACGTATATTTTACAGAATAAATATATGTTACCCTTCTTTTTTATCGAAAAACGATAAATTTTATTTGTTTTTCATATAATTTCTGTATATTTGCGAAAGAAAACCGGAATCGGAACAAAATTAGGACAAACAAAAAATAACTTCGTTATGAATTTTATCAAAACTTTCCTGGCTGCCATCCTCGCGTTTGTCGTGGGGTCGGTACTGGTAGTCTTCCTTTGGATTTTCATCCTGCTCGGCATTGCCGGTTCGATGGAGAAAAGCGTGGCCGTACACCCCGAGTCGATCCTCAAGCTCGACTTTTCGGAGGTGTTGACCGATGCCCCGTCGAGCGATCCTTTCGCCGGCTTCGATTTCGCGACGCTCCAGTCCACGCGTATGCTTCCGCTGATGAAGGCACTGCGTGCGCTTGAGGCGGCGAAGGACGATCCGCGGATCAAGGGTATTTACTTGCGTATGAACGGCAACGGCGGAGTGGCGGGTTCGGCCCTGCTCGAAGAGCTGCGTGAGGCGATCGTCGATTTCAAGCAGAGCGGCAAGTTCGTCGTCGCCTATAACGAAACCTACTCGCAGGGGCAGTATTACCTCGCTTCGGCGGCCGACAAGATTTACATGCAGCCCGAAGGAGGGATGGACTGGTCGGGCCTTTCGTTCAATTTGGCGTTCTACAAGGGGTTGCTCGACAAGCTCGACGTCAAGGCCGAGGTTTTCCGCCCCACGGCCTGCAAGTACAAGAGCGCCGTCGAGCCCTATATACTTCCCAAAATGTCGGACGCTAACCGCGAACAGATGCAGGAACTGGTCAATTCGATGTGGAATACCATCGCCGGTTCGGTGGCCGAGGCACGCGGTATCGACCTGGAAACCCTGAACCGGATCACCGACAAACTGGAGGTCTCGCTGCCCGAGGATGCCCTCGAACACGGGTTCGTGGATAGCCTGCTCTACGAAGATCAGATGAACGACGTCTTTGCCGAGCTGGGCGTGCAGTCCGATTCCGACGGCCAATACAATTTCGTCACCCTGGGCGAATATGCGTTGCAGGTCAGTGCCGACCTCAAGAATATTTCGGCCGACCAGGTTGCTATCGTATACGCCGACGGTGCGATCGTCGACGGCGAGGGCTTCGGCCGCGAGATTTACGGCAATACGCTGGCTGCGACGCTGGCCGGTGTGCGTGCCGACGAAAAGGTCAAAGCCGTGGTGCTGCGCGTGAATTCCCCGGGCGGCAGCGCATTGGCTTCGGATGTCATCTGGCGCGAAATGGAGCTGCTCAAGGCCGAGAAACCCGTCATCGTCTCGATGGGTTCCTATGCGGCCAGCGGCGGATACTATATCTCGTGCCCGGCCGATGTCATTGTGGCCGACAAACTGACCCTGACGGGTTCCATCGGCGTCTTCGGCATGTACCTCAATACCATCGACGCCCTGAAGAACAAACTAGGCATCACGTTCGACGCCGTGAAGAGCAACACCTCGGCAGGCATGGGCATGACCTCGCCTCTGACGCCTGCCGAAAGGGCTTCGATCATGCGCGGCGTGGATAAGGTGTACACTACGTTCACGAACCTCGTGGCGCAGGGGCGCAACCTGCCTGTCGAGAAGGTGCTCGACATCGCCGGCGGCCGTGTCTGGTCGGGCGACAACGCCCTCGGCATCGGCCTGATCGACACGTACGGAGGCCTGAAGACGGCCATCGCCATCGCTGCGGACAAAGCCGGGTTGGGTGACAATTTCCGGGTGACGGAGGTGATCGAGCAACCGACGGGTTTCGCGGCGTTCATCTCGTCGCTCAACGTCGGCATCCGCGAAGCCATGACCCGTTCGGAACTGGGAGTCATGATGAAGGAATACAAACAGGTGCAGGAGGCGACTTCGCAGCAGGGGATCGTCATGTACTATCCCTTCAAACTCGAACTGCGCTAATCCCCGTCGGATGTCGGAACGATAAAAAGCGGCCTCTGCGGAGGTCGCTTTTTCTGTTTGCAGGGCGGGGGACTGTGTGTCCAAAAACACGTCAATCGTGCCGGAAAAGGGGTTTGTCAGCCTTTGGCAGGGACTTTGGCCGCCGGCCCCCCCCGCCGAATCCTGCCCGCAGCGCATTTCATCCAGCTTGCGGCCTATCTCCTCGACCTGTTTCGCGTCGGGCGAAATGACCGTCGACCCGAACTTACGCCGGTAGTCGCCCGGCGGGGAGCCGATGCGTTCGCGGAAGGCGCGGTTGAAATTCGATATGTTGTAGAACCCGCAGCGCATGCCGATCTCGGCGATCGGGTCGTCGGTTTCGACGATCATCTGCGCGGCGCGCACGATGCGGAAGGTTCTGGTGGGTGTACTTTTTGAAAAAACGGCAGACCGAAGTCGCGGACATGCCTACCTCTTCGCCGATGTCTTCGAGCGAGATCTTACGTTGGTAATTGCCCTCCACGAACTGTACGATCTTGTTGATCCGGGCATTGCCGTCGGGTTGCATTTCGTAGTACGGGGCACCTATCGGCCCCGTTTCGTCCGGCCCAGCCGTGGCCAGGTCGTTGAGTATGTTCAGGAAAAGCGACGCCGATGCGAATCCCCGCAGCCCGGGCAGTTGCAGTAACCTGTCGCGGACGCGGTCTACGACGCTTTCGGCGAACCAGAGCCCGGCGACCGGCTGGCTCAGCATTTTCCGGATGGGGAGCATGGATTCCGTTTCGAATATCTGCCAGTTGGGCATGTCGCGGCTGAACTGCACGGCGACGGCCTCGCAATTGGTCTCCGCAAAGGCTTCGTCGCGTTTGTAACAGTGCGGTACGCGCGGGAAAATGATGATCAGGTCTTTTTCCGTGAAATTGTCGACCGATTGTCCGGTGACACGTGTACCCTTCACGTTCAGGGTCAGGCTGAGCATGTAATCCTCGTGGAAATGAAGGGGCGGATCGGTTTGTTTGTCAAACCAATACTGTGTGATGAACAAATCGTTGCCGGGCAACGGGGTGAGATCATTCAGGACACGTTTCATCAGATAATGAGACTTATGGTAACAAATATAGGAACTAATAAGGACAAATCAAAACCGGGGCGGTTTTTTGTGGGGAAGGATACGCGGCCGGGGTTTCCCGCACCTTTGTTTACCGATCCGGAACGGGGCGTAAAGGAACCCCCGTGGTGAAAAGTGCGGAAAACGCTTTCTCCTTTCGCATTTAATGAATATCTTTGCGGATATGGCAGTGATCAGATTGACAAAGGAGTTTTCGTTCGAGGCCGCGCATGCCCTCGACGGATACGACGGGCCGTGCCGTGAGATCCACGGGCATTCCTACCGGTTGTTCGTGACCGTGAAAGGGTGCCCTGCGGACGACGACACGAACCCCAAGTGTGGGATGGTGATGGACTTCGGTGTCCTGAAAAGCATTGTCAACGAGGAGGTCGTTTCCCGTTTCGACCATGCGCTCGTGTTGCGGGCGACACGCCGCGACGCTCCCCTGCGGGCGGTGCTGGCCGAACGCTTCGGCAACATCGTCACGGTGGACTACCAGCCGACGTGCGAAAACATGCTCGGCGATTTCGCTGCACGCATCGCACGCCGCCTGCCCCTGGGGGTGGAGCTGCATTCGCTCCGCCTGCATGAGACCGCAACCTCGTTCGCCGAGTGGTTCGCCGAGGACAACCGCTGATTTCCGCCCGGCGGTTCCGCCGGAACGACATACCCCGACATTTCTACCGGACAGGCCCCGGGCGCAAGGGATAGGCGCACGGCAAACATCGAAAGGGAACTATTATTGACGCAAATCGAATATATGAAAAAACTGTTTCTCGTCGACGCCTATGCGTTGATCTTCAAGTATTACTATGCCTTTCTGGGGCGTCCCATGCGCAACCGGGCCGGCATGAATACCTCCGTGGTATTCGGCTTCGTAAAGTTCCTGCGCGACATCCAGAAGCGAGAGCGGCCCGACCTGCTGGGCGTGGCGTTCGACCCCAAGGGCGGCAGCTTCCGCCGGGAGATATTTCCCGAGTACAAGGCCAACCGTGCCGAGACGCCCGAGGACATCCTCCTCTCCGTCCCCTATGTCAAGCGTGTGCTGGAAGCCATGTGCATCCCGATCCTCGAAGTCGAGGGTTACGAGGCCGACGACGTGATCGGCACGCTGTCGCAAAAAGGCGTCGAGGCGGGTTACGAGGTCTTCATGGTCACGCCCGACAAGGACTACGGCCAGTTGGTACGTGACAATTGCAAGATCTACAAGCAGAAGGGCGCCGAAGGGAGCATCGAGATCGTCGACCGGGAGGCGATCCGCGGGAAATACGGCATCGACGACCCCAGCCTCGTGCGCGACATCCTCGCACTGTGGGGCGATGCTTCGGACAATATCCCGGGTGTGCCGGGAATCGGCGAGAAGAGCGCCTGCAAACTCGTGCAGGAGTGGGGAACGGTGGAAAATATCCTCGACAACGTCTCGAAGATCAAGGGCAAGCAGGGCGAGAAGATCGCCGAATGGGGCGACAAACTGCGCCTTGCCAAGACACTGACCACCATCTGCCTCGACGTGCCCATCCCGTTCCGCGAAGAAGACCTCACGGTCTGCGAACCCCATATCGACGAACTCAAGGCCCTCTTTGCCGAATTGGATTTCAAGGCCTTTATGAACGACCTTACGAACCTTGCGCCCCCCGAGGAGCAACCCGAAGGCCCCCGCCAGGAGGCGCAGACCCTGCTTGCGGAGATGGCACGGGCCAAGTCCGCCGCCGCCAAACGCGCGGCGCTGGTCGGACAGGGCAATCTCTTCGGCGACCCGGTGGTCGAGATGCCCGCCGCCGAGGTTCCCGTTGCCGAGCTTCAGGCCGAAGCCGATGCCATGCAGTTCAAGACGGCGCAGACCACGCCCCACGATTACCGCCTTGTGGAGAATGCCTCCCAGTTGCGCGAAGTGGTTGCCGAGGTCGGGAAATACGGCGAATTCTGTTTCGACACCGAGACCACGGGGTTCGATATCTTCAACGACCGCATCGTCGGCATGTCGCTGGCCGTAAAGCCGTTCGAAGCGTGGTACATTCCCTTCAAGGAGGAGAATACGGCGGAATATACGCAGATCGTGCGGCCGCTGTTCGAAGACGAAGGGATTGCCAAGATCGGCCAGAACATCAAGTTCGACCTGATGGTGCTCCGGCGCCTGGGGCTCGATATCCGGGGCCGCAAGTACGACACGATGATCCTGCATTACCTGCTCGATCCCGAGTCGCGCCACAACATGAACGCCCTGTCGGAAAAATACCTCAACTACAAGCCTATCGAGATCGAAACGCTGATCGGCAAGGGTTCCAAGCAGCTGACGATGGATCTGGTGAACGTCGAGCGCGTCAAGGAGTACGCCGCCGAAGATGCCGACGTCACCCTGCAACTCAAACACGTGCTCTACCCTCAGGTCGAGAAGATCGGGCTGCAACACCTCTATTTCGAGGTCGAGGAGCCCATGATCGCCGTGCTGGCCGACATCGAGATGGCGGGCGTGCGGATCGACTCCGGGGCGCTGACCGAATACTCCGTCGAACTGAGCCGCAGGCTGGCCGAACTGGAAGCCCAGATCCGTACCGAGGCCGGCGAATCGACGCTCAACATCAACTCGGCACGCCAGCTGGGCGAGGTGCTTTTCGCCAAGATGCGCATCGCCGAAAAGCCCAAGATGACCAAGACCAAGCAGTTCTGCACCGACGAAGATTATTTGCAGACCTTCGCCCGCAAACATCGTATCGTCGACCTGATCCTCGAATACCGGGGTGTCAAGAAACTGCTCTCGACCTATGTCGAAGCGCTTCCCCAGCTGGTCAACCGGACGACGGGGCGTATCCATACCTCCTTCAACCAGGCGGTCACGGCTACCGGGCGCCTTTCGTCCACCAATCCCAACCTGCAGAACATCCCCGTGCGCGAAGAGATGGGGCGCCGCATCCGCCGGGCGTTCATCCCCTCCGATTCCGACCACCTGCTGCTCTCGGCCGATTACAGCCAGGTCGAGCTGCGCCTGATGGCGCACCTTTCGGGCGACGAATCGTTGATCGCGGCCTTCGCCCACGGCGAGGATATCCATGCCGCGACGGCCGCCAAGCTTTTCAACAAAACCCTCGGCGAAGTGACCTCCGAGGAACGCCGCCGTGCCAAGACGGCCAATTTCGGCATCATCTACGGCATTTCGGCCTTCGGCCTGAGCCAGCGGCTCGAAATCCCGCGTAAGGAGGCCAAGGACATTATCGACGGTTATTTCGAATCTTACCCCAAGGTCAAGGAGTATATGGACGATGTGGTCGCCAAGGCCAAGGAGGAGGGATTCGTCTCGACGATCTTCGGCCGCCGCCGCTATCTCAACGACATCTCCTCGCACAACGCCGTGGCGCGTGGCCTGGCCGAGCGCAATGCCGTGAACGCCCCGATCCAGGGATCCGCGGCCGACATCATGAAGATCGCCATGATCAATGTCCACCGCCGTTTCGCGGCCGAAGGCATCCGGTCGAAGGTGATCCTTCAGGTACACGACGAATTGGTCGTCGACATGCTCCGTTCCGAACAGGAGCGCGTCGCGGCCATCGTCACCGAATGCATGGAATCCGCCGCCGCCCTCAAGGTGCGCCTGGTGGTCGACTACGGCGTGGGCGACAACTGGCTCGAGGCGCATTGACCGCGTCCTGAGTCCGTTTGCAAGATATAGTAACGGACGGCATCGGATATGCAGACTCCCTGTTAATGCCTTGTATCCGTTATATCCGATGCCACCGCCGCCTCCTTCTTCGGTGCTGCCCCGGCGCTTTTGCGGACGCTTGTCTTGCTCCGGCGTCCCACGGGGAGGCGGCAGGAAAAATACAATGTTCGCGGATTTTTTGTTTTGATACTGAAATAAACTGACAGCTATGATCGAACCTATTTACCAGCCGGCCGCGTCGCGTTACGAAGATGGCATGACCTACCGGCGTGCGGGACGCAGCGGTGTGCTGCTGCCCGCCTTTTCGCTCGGCATGTGGCACAATTTCGGCAGCGGGCAGACCTTCTCCAATGTGCGGCAGATGGCCCATTACGCGTTCGACCGGGGAATCGTCCATTTCGATTTGGCGAACAACTACGGCCCTGCCTACGGTACGGCCGAGGAGAACTTCGGCCGTTTGATGGAGCAGTCGTTCCGACCCTACCGCGACGAACTCTTCATTTCGACCAAGGCGGGTTACGACATGTGGCCGGGGCCCTACGGCAACTGGGGCTCGCGCAAATACCTCATGGCAAGCCTCGACCAGAGCCTGCGGCGCATGAAGCTCGATTATGTGGACATCTTCTACTCGCACCGCTACGATCCCGAGACCCCGCTCGAAGAGACCCTCCAGGCTTTGGTCGACATCGTCCGCGCAGGCAAGGCGCTCTATGTCGGGCTGTCGCGCTACCCGCTGGCCGCGGCACGTTTCGCTTTCCGCTACCTGGCCCAGCGCGACGTACCCTGCCTGCTTTTCCAGGATCGCTACAACCTGTTCGACCGCGAACCCGACACGTCGGGCATCCTGACGCTCAATGCCGAGGCCGGGGCTGGGTTCGTGGCCTTTTCGCCGCTGGCACAGGGGCTGCTGACCGACCGTTACCTGAACGGTATTCCGGAAGGCTCGCGCATGGCGGCGGAGGGTTCGCTGCGGCGCGACGTGCTGACGGAGAGGATGTCGGAACGAATCCGCGGCCTGCATGAAATCGCCCAGCAGCGCGGCCAGACCCTTGCCGAGATGGCTTTGGCATGGCTGCTGCGCGACAAACGTGTCACGTCGGTCATTATCGGGGCAAGCTCCGTCGCCCAGATCGAAGATAACCTCCGGGCCCTGGAGTACGCCTCCTTTTCCGACGACGAACTGGCGAAAATCGACGCCCTGTCGCGGGAATAGCGCCCTGCACGGATGAAAAGATCCGCAGTCCCCCAGGACTGCGGATCTTCGTGTTTTATCTCTACGCCCCGGGGCGGCTCAGGCTCGAGGGCGAACGGTTGCTTCCCGTGGAGCGCGGGGTGGCGCTTGCGCCCGGAAGCTGGATCAGCCTGGCCCCCGAGACGATGCTCGTCTACACCTCGATGGAATGACCGGGCATTTTTCCCTGAACCGGAAAAACGAATCCCGCCTCTTTCGGGGAAGCGGGATTCTGCCTTTTCGGACGGGGATTACTCTTCCGGTTTTTGGCCGATGTAGAAGACGTAACCGTAGTACGCTTTGTATTTTTCGTAATGGGCGATCTCGTTTTTCTGCATTTCGGCCAGCAGGAGTGCTTTTTCACTGTGCCCGTATTGCTTGAGGAATCCCGGGATGCGTGCGCTTGCATGGGCGAAGTAGTTTTCCGTCCAGCAATGCTCGGGCAGCGCGAAATGCGCCAGCGGTGCATATCCGGCCTCTTCGAGGATCCGCACTTTCCCCGACGGGCTGTCGATGTCGGGGAAATAGTCCGAGATGAATTTCGACGCCAGGCGTGCGCCCGAGAGCCACGAGCACTCGGTCACGGCGATTATGCCGCCCGGTTTGAGGTACTGCCGCCACTCCCTCAGCCCGCGTTCGAATCCGATGTTGTAGATCGAGCCTTCGGCCCAGATCACGTCGAATTCCCCGGGGCTGAAGGGCAGTGCGTCCATCGAGCCCTGTATGGCCGTGACGCGGTTTTCCAGCCCGGCCTTTTTTATCCGGGTGCGGAATTCTTCCAACAGTTCCGGCAGCAGGTCGACGGCCGTTATCGTACAATCCCTGTTCCGGGCGATCGTGATGGTCTGCCCGCCGGTGCCGCATCCGATGTCGGCGATCCGCATCCCCGGCCTGTCGGGCACGAATTCCAGGGCGCGGAGCGTCTGCTCCACGCCGCCGGGCCCCTGCCTGTCGAGTTCCCTGAAGAAATCGGCGATCATTTTTAAATCGAAATCGAAAATCTGTTTATTTTCCTGTTCCATGGTTGTTTGTAGTTGAGGCCGTGCGCGGGATGGATTGGGAAATCCCGTGCATGGCGAATTTTTTAAAATAAGGCAAAATGAATGTCCGCCCGGGCAGAAATGCCCCCGGGAGGGAAGAATGGGACGGAATCCGTGGTGAGGTACGGATTCCTACAATGCCGAATCCAAATTAAACATCCAATGGTTTTAGTCGTTGTAAAGGTAGGTACAATTTCCCGAACCTGCAAATCCGTCCGGGAAAGAGCTCCCGGGAAAAGGGAACCCCGATCCCTTTTCAGGAACCGGGGCACTCCACAAGAGGCGCTTTCCTACTCTGCATCAGAATGATATACCGACGCGTATGCCGAAATTATTGAGGTTGTTGACCGAGTAAGTCAGGACGTCACCGCTGTTGGTGGCATAGCTGTAATAGAGTGCCACATGGAACCCGAAACGGTAGTCGGGGCGCGGGAAGATGCTCACGCCGATTTCGGGCGAGAGGAAGAATCCCCACGTGTCGTTGTACTGCTTGACGACGTAGTAATAGGACGAAAGTTCGGCGTAGTTGGCACCCAGCTTCAGGCCCGCATAAGGCTGGAATACGCTGTCCGTAAGCCAGGTGTAACGGCTGGTGACGCCGAACGGCAGCTGGAATACGGAGTGCTTCTGGTTGACCGTGAGGGCCGAACCGTTGCCCAGGTCGAGTGTCTGGCGCGGGATCGTTTCGAGGTTGGTCTGGTACGAGATGAACGGGCCCACGGCGATGGCCGGCGTGATGAAATAGCCGCCTTCGAAGTTCATGCCCCAGCCCGAGGCTTTGTCGGCCAGGCTGCTGCCCAGGGGCACGCCTACCTGCCAGTCGACGTTGATGTAGCTGTTCGGGAAGACCTGTGCTTTGCCCGTGCGCGCGGCGGCGAGCAGGACGACACAGAGTGCGATGGTTTTTAGAACCTGGTATTTCGATGTTTTCATAATCGGACGTGTTTTTACGGTTAAATTACTTTTTCAGATAAGGCGACTGGTCGAACGCCTGTTCTACGGCGTCCACCGTGCGCTGCAGGTTGAGGCTTTCCGACGAGGTGAGCAGGCCGCCGATGTAGCTGTCCCAGATGACGGGCAGTTTCTTGCCGCTCTGCTGGTCGGCTTCCAGATCCAGCATCTCGATCAGCAGCGAACCGGCCGTATAACCGTAATATACGCGGTAGGGATAGTGCCATCCCAGCCAGTCGCCCCAGTATCCGGGCGTCCAGTAGTAGGGGTAATACCACCACCAGTAGGGATAGTCATAACCCACGAAATAGGTCACTTTCTGCACGTAGCTCAATTGCAGTCCGACATTGGCCGCCTCCTTGTCATCGGTGCGGGTGTAGCCGGCGGCGTTCATGCGGCCGGCGACCGTGTTGACGATCTCCAGCGCATTGTCGTCTTTCCAGTATTCCGTCTTGTCTGCGGCGCCGATCAGCAGGATGCTGTCGGGGAGGTAGTAGGTGTCCAGCGCACCGAAGTCGGCTTCGGTGTCGTAAGCGGTGTAGACCAGATAGTCTTTGTGGAGGCCCGATGTCGAGGGCTCTTTCTGGCACGCGCAAAACGCAACTGCAACGAGTGCGTATGCGAGGTAACGTAATTTTTTGACGGTCATGATTTTGATTTTTTAGTTTGCTGTCTCGGAGCATGTTCAAAATTCGTTCCTTCCACACCTTTTTTACGCGTGGAAGCCCGATCGGGGTATAAAAAAGCGGTTTTGCGATACGGGAGGGTGCCGACGGAGTGTTTTATGGTCGGGCACAGGAATTTACCCCTGTGTGAAACGGCCCTTAAAGGGTCTCTCGATACATCCTCGGGCTGAAAGAGCGTCTTTGCGGGCTTTTCTTGCGCCGTTTTTGAAAGGTAATCGCGCCGCATTGCGGCCTGAAGTCATCCTTCCGAACGGGATCGTTGCCGTGCCGGTCGTAATCGTTGGGGGTACGGCGCCGATTTCGGCCGGAAAATGGTTCGTCATTCGGAAAATATATTACTTTTGTAACTATCTATGCATAATGATCACAAGGTATGAGCCGATACGATAACTGTTCCCGTGAGGAGCTTCTCCGCAGGATCGAAGAGCTCGAAGCACAACTCGATACGCCGAAGGGTTCCGGGAGCCGGTTCCGGGAGCGTTATGCCTGTAAGATTCTCGATTCGATACCCGACATGCTGACCGTGCTCGATCGCGACGGGACGCTGGTCGAACTGGTTTCCGCGGATGAGACCAACCATGTCGGGGTTCCGGGCGGAGAGCTCGCCGGGCAGAACATCCGCACGATGCTTTCGCCTGCGGCCTGCCGCAATGTGAAGAACAACCTCGACAATGTTTTTGCGACGGGGTGCGGCTCTTCGTCCCACCACGACATTACGCTCGACGGCCGAACCCGCAACTACGAAAACCGTATTTTCCCGCTCGACGGGGAGCATGCCCTCTGCATCTGCCGTGACATCACCGAGGCCGAAGCTGCCAAGCATGAACTGGAGATGGTCAAATATGCACTGAACAATGTCGACGAGGAGATCTACGCCTGCAGCCTGGACGGTACGATGGAATATGCCAACGAGCAGTTCAGGGTGCGGCACGATGTCGAAGGCGACCTTTCGCAACACAAGGTTTACGATTTCTGGTCGTACGAAGGTTCCCGTTTGCAGTGGGAAGCCCGGCTGGCGAAAATACGCCGCGATAACGGCTCGCATAAATACACCGTCCGCTTCAAGAACGAGCAGGGACGTATCGTGGCGTGGGACATCGTGGCCTACATCATCTACGACTATTTTCAGGAGCGCGAGATCGTCTGGTTCTTCGGCCGGGACGTGACGCAGCGCATCGAACACGAGAACAAGGTCAAGGAGAAGAACTCCATCCTGGAGTGCATCCTCAACAACATTCCGGTCTATCTGTTTGTGAAAGACCCGGGCAACGAGTTCCGCTACCTCTACTGGAACCGGGCGTTCGAGGAATATTCGCGGATTCCGGCCTCCAGGGCGCTCGGGCATACCGATTACGAGATTTTCCCCAGCCCGAAGGATGCGGAGCATTTCCGCCAGGACGACCTGACGCTGCTGCGTACGGGTGAACGCCAGACCTTCATCGAGGAGTACGTCTCGGCCACGGGCGAGACCCGTATCGTCAATACTTCCAAGTCGCTGGTGCCGGTCGAAAACCGCCTTCCGCTCATCATCGGCGTCTCGTGGGACATCACCGACATGAAGAATGCCGAACTGGAGATCGTCGAGGCGCGTATCCGCGCCGAGGAGTCCGACCGTCTCAAATCTGCTTTCCTGGCCAACATGAGCCACGAGATTCGCACGCCGCTCAATGCCATCGTGGGTTTTGCCAAGCTCATCGGCGAGGTGGAAACCGAGGAGGAGAAACAACAGTTCATCGATATCATCGACGTCAATTCCGAGCTGCTGCTGCAACTGATAAACGATATCCTCGACATTTCGAAGATCGAAGCCGGGACGCTCGAATTCCGCTTCAGGCCGATGAACCTCAACGACCTCTGCCGCTCGGAGCTGGAAGTCCACAAACCCCGCGTCAAGCCGGGCGTGGAACTGGTCTTCGAGGAACGGGTCGCGAACGTGGAGATCGTCTGCGACCAGAACCGCCTGGCACAGGTTATTTCCAACCTGCTGAACAACGCCGGCAAGTTTACCGAAGAGGGGGAGATCCGCTTCGGGTTCGACCTGAAGGACGGGTGTGTGGAGTTCTTCGTCCAGGATACGGGCATGGGCATACCGCCCGAGAAGGCGCGCAATATCTTCGACCGGTTCGTCAAACTCAACGATTTCGTGTCCGGCACGGGACTCGGGCTGGCCATTTCGAAGATGATCGTCGAAAAACTCGACGGAACGATCGGCGTGGATTCCGAACCCGGGAAGGGCACGCGGTTCCATTTCTCGATCCCCGTCGTCCACCGGGACGGCAGCAAAAACGACGAGCAGCTTTGCGCCGCCCCGGGCCGGGACGACGGCAAGTCGTGGGTGCTGCTGGTCGCCGAGGATTCGGACACCAATTTCAGACTCATCGAAGCCGTC
>OHOZ01000967.1_pt1 | contig 14364 bp, 13 predicted proteins | sample 1569931 | NCBI WGS metagenome assembly OHOZ01 (sample SAMEA3879572, study PRJEB24766) | human gut metagenome | biome: human-associated habitat; feature: feces | place: USA | collected 1985/1987
TATTTCAGGAGAAGTGCCTCGCGTTTTCCCTGCCCCGCCCGGTGCACCGCAGTCTGGAAATTCTGTCCCCGCAGGTAGAAGAAGCGCCCATGGAGTCGGTCAGCCTGACCGGCGCGGCAACGGAACCCTCGCAGGCCGCCGCATGGAACGACATGATGGCGCTGGCCGCGCAGCCTATCCCTCGTTTTGTCTTTGGCGAACGGAAGCTGCGGGTAATGCGCTTCGGCCCGGTTTTGCCGGAAACGCCGGACAGGCTGGGCAGTCTGCCCGTATCGCTGCTGGAAAAGCCGCTGGTGGTAATGAAGCCCGCCTCCGGGAAGGTATTTCTTCCGCTGAACGGCTCCGGACGGGCGCTGTACCTGATAGGCAGCGTCAGTATGCCCAAGGGCTTTCCCATCGAAGGGGCCTTTGGTGAGGAAGCCGGTCAGTGCGCCGTCTGCTATGCGGACGGCGGGCGGAAGGTGTTCCCCCTTCGCAACGGCCATGAGATCACGACCGCCGCAGGCTGGTTCGGCCCGTCCCGCATCCGCCCCGTGGCCTCCAACGCACCCTGTGTGCTGCGCTTTATCAACGACCCGGATCGGGAGCGCTATGTAGCCCATCTGCTTCGTCTGCCGCTGGAAACGGGACGGGAGCTTTGCGGGCTGGAGATCCGTGCCGGGGACGGTTATGCGCTTCTGTACTACGGCGTTACCATCGCCCGCTAAACCATTTCAGGGAGGGATTCCATGGCTGGCATGTCCATCGACCGCCAAAAGCTGCAGGAGCTTTTGCGGGACTTTCGAACGCTGACGGGCATCTGCATTTCCTTCTGGTATCACGGCGACGAGTGGTCCGTCATCGGCGATACCGTTTATGCCTCGCCGTTTTGCGCGCTGCTGCGGCAGAACGAGACGCTGCGCCACGACTGCGAATACTGCGATGCGCGCGGTCTCAACCACGCCCGGGAAACCGGGGAGGTTTGTCGTCTGGTCTGCCACGCCGGGCTTCATGAGTATACCTACCCAGTGCAGGAAGCCGGACGCACCCTCGGCTATTTCATGATCGGTCAGGTGCGGCTTCCCGGCGACGGCGGCGGCCCTCCGTCCGAAGCTGTGGAAAGATGGCGCGCCTTGGGGATGGACGTGCAGGAGATGCAGCGACTCTACCATCAGCTGCCCGTCATGACCAGCGAAAAAATGCTTTCCGCTTGCCATATGCTGGATGCTCTGGCCAAGTACGTCTACATCCAGGGGATGATCCGCCGCACGGAGCCGCCCCTGTGCAAGAAGATCATGACCTACGTCCGCAGCAACCTTGCCCGGCCCATGACGCTGGACAGCATTGCCGCGGCGCTGAACGTCTCCCGTTCCACTCTGTGCCACACCGTGCGCAACGAAATGAACACTTCCATGATCGAACTGATCCGCCGAATGCGGGTGGAAAAGGTCGTATCGCTGCTGCAGGATGGCTGGACGCTGCAGGCTGCGGCGCTGGAAGCGGGCTTTTCGTCCTCCAGCTATTGCTCGCGCGTTTTCAAGCAGGTGCTTGGGGCAGCGCCCGGCGCTTTTGCCAAGGCAGACCGGGAGGGAAAGGAAGAACTGGGCGAGTCCTGATTACAGGCTCTTTCCCCCATCCACATAGATAGATTGGCCGGTGATGTAGCGGGCCGCGTCGCTCAGAAGCAGCCGCACCACACCAGCGCAATCCCGCGGCTCGCCATAAAAACCCGCGGGAATGGAGGCCGTCACTTCCGCCGCGTAAGTCGGGTCGCTCAGTGCTTCCACGTTGCGGTCGGTAAAGATCACACCCGGAGCGACGTTGTTCACCGTGATCCCGTCCGCCGCCAGCTGCTGGGCCAGCGACTGCGCCATGTTGGTCTGCGCCGCCTTGGAGGCCGAGTACACCAGCATATCGGGATGGGGCTTGCGCTCCTGCACCGAACCGATGGTGACGATCCTCCCCCATTTCTGCGCCTTCATATGGGGCACTGCCAGCTGAATGAGCCGTAGGGAGGAATAGAAGTTGCAGGTCATCTGCTTCTGGTATTCTTCCAGCGAGATCTCCGGCCACGGGCGGCGAATTTGCAGGGAAGCGTCCAGCACCAGCGCGTCCAGCGGGCCAGCCTCGGCCATGAGTCTTTCAGCGGTACAGGGGTCGGTCAGATCACCGGTCACAACGGAGGCTTTTCCGCCCTTTTCTTCGATCAGTTTTCTGGTTTCTTCGGCTTTTACCCGGTTGGAGGCGCAGTGGACGACCACCTCATAGCCGTCCTGCTCGTCATGACGAAATCCCAGATGGGCGTGGGGTCAATGCCACGATAGTACACCTGCACGTCCGGCACGCGGTGCATCTGCTCGATGTCCCGGATGCCGCCCCAGATCACCGCGCCGCCGTTGCCGGTCTTCTGATGGATGGCGGTAGTCAGGTTGCCGCCCAGAAAAGTGCCCTTGTACACCTTGTCAAACATGTCGATGACGATCACGTCCCGGTCGGTCAGGCTGTCGATGACCCACTGATTGGGCGTGCCCGACAGGCCCTTGGCCCGAGCCATGGCGTTCATGGCCTCCTTGTAGTCCGGGCGCACCGGCGCGTACATGGCCGTCACAGCCCGGCCCACCAGCTTTTGGTTTACCGTGCCGTCTTCCTTGAACTCCGGGTGCAAGGACTTCATGGCGATGAACTGGCTCTCGTAGCCCTTGACAAAAATGGGCTTCCAAAGCTCTTCCAGCGTCATGCCATACAGCGCGTCCAAATATTTGTCCGCCACCTTGGGACGGCCGTCCTCGAAGCGCTCCCCGTCCATTCCGGGGTCATGGCGATGATTTCTTCTCTTGTGTTGAACAGCATCGTTAGTCCTCCAAACGAATCTCGACTTCACCGCCGTCCCTGCGCAGGGTAAACGGCGTTTTTGCGCTGTGATCATTCTTTTCCACGGTGAGTTCGTAGTCGCCCTCAAAGCCGCGAAAGGCCGCACAGCCTCGATCATCCGTCTGCCCGTCTGCTTCTGTGCGGAAACGATGGTGGAACAGCTCGTTCATCATGTCATAGGCAGGCTTGTGGGTCATATCGAAGTGGATCAGGCCGCCGTGGTAATAGTTTTCACCGGCGGTCATATCCCCCTGGGGCGCGAAGGCCGCGTAGCCGTCCACCAGATTCCAGTAGATTGCCGCTTCCATGGCGGGATGGCTGAACCAGATGGTAAACAGCTTTTCCAGCACCTCGGCCTGCAGGGCTTCGTCCTCCGCGCTGTTGGAATAGGCGGGAATGGTGACCTCCGTCACCTGCAAAGGCTTGTGGTAACGGTTCCAGTAGTGATCCATGCAGCCGTACAGCCGCTTGGGGCTCAGCAAAGGACAGGCCTGTTCCGCTTCCCGCTCTTTGGAGTAGAAAAGGTGGTACTGCAAGCCGATGCCGTCGATGACCGCGCCCTTGCGAATGCTGTCGGAAATCACGGCAGAATAGGCGCTGCGCCCCGCCGCGTGGACGTCCCACGCCTGCTCGGTGGCTTCGTTGATGATGAGTTCATTCTGGGGGAAATACTTCCGTGCACACTGGAAGCTCCATTCCACCAGATCATCCTCGAAGAAGAATTGAGTGCTCCACCGTCCCTGATCCTTCCACTCGTCATACCACAGCAGGGTCTCATTAATGACCTCCATGCAATGAATCTGACCGGCATAGCGGGCGGCAATCTCCGCAAAACGTTTTTCCAGCAGACGCTTGACCTCGGCCACGTTGTTGTGCTCGACCCAAGTGGGCGTCCATTGGTCGTAGTTCAGGCAATGGAGCTTCGGCGTGATGTTCTTTTCCCAGCAGTACTCCAGACAAAGATCGGGCGTGGGCCGGCGATAGACTTTCTCACTGTCCTTGGTAAACCGAAGCGCGCCGGGCCGGGGTATGCGAAGTATATCTTCGCCGGGTGTTTCAGCAGGAGTTACAATTAACGCCCAAGCAATACCTCATGCAGGTGCGGATGCAGCGGGCCGTTTCTTTGCTGCAATCCGGCTACTATACGGTAACGCAGGTCGCCCATTTCTGCGGCTTCACGGATGAGAAATATTTTTCCACCGCATTCAAAAAAATGAACGGCTGTCAGCCGTCCAAATATCTGTATTCGTTTGTACCGTAAAACGAAATGACCGTTCTAAAAAGCAAATGCAAAAGGGATGCGTCGTATGGACGCATCCCTTTGTGATTGATCGTTATTTCCGGGTGGGACGGCGCAGGAAAGCGGGAACACCCAAGTCGTCGCGCTCCACAGTAGAGGCAGCCGGAGCGGGAGTTTTTTCCGCTGCGGGCTGCTGCGCTGCCTGCTGGGGCTGAGCGCCGGCCTGAGGCTGCAGCGCCTGTGCATTCTGGGTAGGAGCCTGATACTGCTGGCCGTACTCCATCTGTGGCATCACGGGCTGCTGCACATTGCCGTACTGCATTCCCTGCACCGGCTGCTGCATTCCGTAATCAGGCTGGCCGTAGGTCTGCCGGGGCTGATAGCCGCTGGGCTGACCGTAGCTGGCATAGTAGTTGGAACCCTGCTGCATCATGGGCGGCATGGCCGCGGGAGTGGGAATGGACGAGCCTCCCACATAACCGCCGCCGAAGTCGCTGTGCATGGATTCGTCCTCCATGGGCATATTGAAGCTCATGTCCTCATAGGAAGAACCAGAGGAGAAATCCTGACGGCCGGAAGGACCATAGGTGCTGCCGGAATTTCCGTTGGAGAAGGAACGCGTCCAGTCCCGCTCGCCGCTGTTCTTGGATTTAGCGTCCTCCTTCTTGGGGAAGGGCGTTTTCTCAAAGCCGGTAGCAATGACCGTGATGCGGACTTCGTCGTCCAGCGAATCGTCAATGCCAGCGCCGAAGATGATATTGGCTTCGCTGTCCGCGGCCTGCATCACCAGACTGGCGGCCTCGTTGATATCGATAATGCTCATATCCTCGCCGCCGGTGATGTTGATCAGCACGGCGCGTGCTCCGTCAATGTTGGTTTCCAGCAAGGGGCTGGAAATGGCGTTCTTGGCGGCTTCCACCATGCGGTTTTCGCCCTTGCCAACGCCAATGCCCATGTGAGCCAGTCCGCCGCTTTCCATGACGGTCTTCACGTCGGCAAAGTCCAGATTGATCAGCGCGGGCACGGCGATCAGGTCGCTGATGCCCTGAATGCCCTGCCGCAGCACATCGTCCGCAATGCGGAAGGCTTCCAGCATGGTCGTGCCCTTGGTGACCACCTGCAGCAGACGGTCGTTGGGGATCACGACCAGCGTATCGACCCGCTGTTTCAGGTCGATCACGCCCATTTCGGCGTTTTTCATGCGCTGCTTGCCCTCAAACAGGAAGGGCTTGGTGACCACAGCAATGGTCAGGCAGTTCAGATCCCGGGCAATTTCGGCCACAATGGGAGCCGCACCCGTACCCGTGCCGCCGCCCATACCGGCGGTGACAAATACCAGATCCGCGCCCTTGATCGCCTGAGCGATCTCCTCGCGGCTTTCCTCCGCGGCACGGCGGCCCACATCCGGAACCGCGCCCGCGCCAAGACCCTTAGTCAGTTTTTCACCGATCTGAATGGTGGTGCTGGCCTTGCTCATGGCCAGCGCCTGACGATCGGTGTTGATGGCGATAAATTCCACGCCCTTCAAGCCCGCGTCCACCATGCGGTTGACCGCGTTATTGCCTGCACCGCCGCAGCCGATTACCTTGATCGTAGCAAAGCTCTGTTGATCCTCGATCTGAAATTCAAGCACAGTGCATCCCCCTAGTTTTTGTTTCGCTCAGGTTTTATCCGCTGCTCAGCCGCCCAAGAGGCTTCGGAAGAAGTCCTTGATGCCGCCCGAAAAACCGCTTGCGGGAACATTTCTGGATTCAATGGTATCGATGATCAGGTCCATCAGGCCCATGGCGCTGGCGTAAATGGGGCTGGACAGCTTGATGGTACGCTTGACAGTGTCGCGCACAGGCTTTTCCAGCTTGGCCGCCAGATAATCCCGGCCGCCCCGGTTCAGGCTCAGGCCGCCGCCGGTCAGGTAGATGTTGGACCAATCGCCCAGCTTCATGCCGCTTTCGTCGATGCATTCCTTGATCATCTCGGCAATTTCATCCACCCGGGGCTCCAGCACCTCGGCCACCTGTTCCTGCGTAAAGGTATCCGCCTTCACGCCATCGCCGCCCGTCACCGTATAGGATTGCGAAATGGTGGAAATTCCATACACATATTCGCGCTTGATCTGTTCGGCGGATTCCAGCGAAATATTCAGGCCCTCGGCCACGTCGGCAGCAATATGTCCGCCGCCCACGGGAAGCGTCTTCTGGAAGATCACCGCGTCGCCCTCCACGGCCATCACATCGGTGCACAGATACCCAACGTCGATCAGCAGCGCCGTGCGATCCCGATCTTCTTCCAGCAGATACAGCATGGCCTCGCCGGTGGAGGAGGAGAAGAATCCGCTGACGGTGATATTCATATCCCGCAGCCGGGCCATCACATCATCCAGAAAGAAGGTGTCGGCCACCACGAAGCTGACCAGCGCCTTGAGCTCGTTGCCCTTCAGGCCGACGGGCTCCAGCGTTTTTTTGCCGCCGTCCACCATGAACCACGCGGGGCTACGATGCACCACCACGCCGCGCACAGGAGAAAGACGCTTGTCCGCGTTGGCGAAGATCTTCTCCACATGGCGAGGCGTTACCCGGGGATCGGCCCCCTGAATGGTCACGCTGGTCTCCACCGCGTAAACACGAGTAAACTCGCCTGGCACACCCACGTTGATCTCGCGGATTTTGCGTTTGGACTGGTTTTCCGCCTCGCTGATGGATTTTTGAATGGCCTCGTTCAGGGCCATGGTATTGTTCCACTCGCCGTCCAAAAAGCCGTCGTACATGGAAATCCCCGCGCCGACAATATCGCACCGCTGAGAGCCGCTTGTTTCGGCCACCAGCGTCACGATCTTCGACGTGCCAAAATCAATTGCCGCAATGGTTGATTTCATACTCCGCATATCCCCAGTTCTTCTGGAATCAGCCGCAGGCACCCCTGACGGCAGGCGTTGGGCGCTTTGAAACAAACAAAAGGTTACGCAAACAGGGCACCCAATGTACCAGCATTTATTGTACCCGTTTTAACAGGAAATCGCAAGCCAAATCCCACTTTTTTTTCACTTTTTTGTAAATTCCGTCTTTGATGAGAAAAAATGTTACCGTTCAGGCATGAATTTTCCGTCTTCAGGGATGGAAACGTCCAGAACGCCGGAATCGGTGCCCAGCTGCCGGAAGTAGGCGATATAGGTGCGGATGGCCCCCACCTTGGCGCGCAGGTATTCTCCGTCGCCCATGCGAACGGAAATGCCCTCCTGCGTGATCAGATAAAGATTTTCCGTATCGGAAAGATTGATTTCCGTGACCTCATCCGCATATTCCTGTAAAGAGAGTTCGCTGAGCAGCTGGCAGTAAATATCCATCTGCTTCTGGCTGCGCAGGGAAAGACTCTGCCCCACGTGCACCGCCGTGACGCGGAAGCCGGTGACCAGCGGCATCCCCTCCGGCAGCGTCATGCTGTCGCTTTCGCTCATGACCATGCCGTGCGCATCCAGCTCGTACTGGCTGCCCAGCCAGCGCATGACGGCCACGGGCTTGCGTTCCTCCACATAAAGGTAAATGGTGCTGGGGTATTCGATCTGCATTCCCTGATAGATGATGGAATAATCCTTTTCCAGATTTTTGGCGATTTCGTCCTCGCTGACGGTGAAGATATTCCGGCCCTTGTACAGGCCGGAAGCCGACACCACCTGCTGGGGAGAATGCTCCTTCAGGCCGATGACGTACACCGCGTCCAGCCGAAAAACCGTCTCCTGCAGCACGATGATCAGGATGCACAGCGCCGCCAGCAGCACCACCATTTTGATCAATACGCCCCTGTGCCGTTTCTGGCGGCGCTTTTCACTGGCGGCAGCGGAGGAGGCGGGCGGCGGGCTGACGGGCTCGTCGGGCTGCCCCTCCTTCACCTGCCGGTCATGCAGATAGGCATAGGAATACTCGCCATAGGCTTCAAATTCTTCCCGCTCCTGTCTGGAAGGGGCGTTCCGTTTGTGTTTCATGGGTGTTCCTCTCCTCTTTCCACTGAAATCCGCTGAACGTCGGCCCCCAGATGCGTCAGAGCCGTTTCCAGGCTCTCGTAACCACGGTCGATCAGCCGGGCTCGTTCCACGATGGTCTCCCCCTGTGCCGCAAGACCCGCGATGGCCAGCGCCGCGCCGCCGCGGAGGTCGCGTGCCGTGACCCTTGCGCCGCTCAGACGCTCCACCCCGCGAATGACCGCCGTGCGGCCGTTGATCAGAATATTCGCCCCCATGCGGTTCAGGTCGCCCGCATGAGCAAAACGGTTCTCGAATACATTCTCCACCACCACGGAGGTTCCCTTCGCCAGCGAAGCGATCGCCATCATCTGGGCCTGCATATCCGTGGGGAAACCCGGGTGGGGCTGGGTCTGCAGCTGGGCAAAGGCGGAAAGCCGCTCAGGGCCGTGAAGGGTCAGGGAGTTTTCCTGCCGGGAGATCACGCAGCCCATTTCTTCCAGCTTGGCGATCACCGCCAGCATTTCCTCCACCGGCACATTCCGCAGTCGGACGCTTCCGCCGGTGACGGCAGCCGCAGCCAGCAGCGTTCCTGCGGCGATCCGGTCGGGCATGGGCCGGTATTCCACGCAGGTCAATCGGGACACGCCCTGCACTCGAATGGAATTGGTGCCGGCCCCGGTGATCTTGGCCCCCATGGCGTTCAGGAAGCGCTGCAAGTCCAGAATTTCCGGTTCCCGAGCCACATTATTCAGCACGGTCTCGCCCCGAAGCAATGCAGCCGCCATCATCACGTTCTCCGTTGCGCCCACGCTGGGGTAGTCGAAATGGACGGTAGCCGGGTGCATGTTGCGCCCGTCGCAGCGGATAACGCCGCCTTCTTCCTCCATCTGCACCCCCAACTGCCGAAGGCCGCTCAGATGCAGGTCGATGGGACGCAGCCCGATCTCGCAGCCGCCGGGCAGGGACACGTTGGCCCTGCGGAACCGGGCCAGAATGGGGCCCAGCAGAAAAATGGAAGAGCGGATGCGCTTGGAAAGCGCCTCGGGCATTTCGTAGCCGCACAGCCCGCCCGGGTCGATCTCCAGCATTCCGCCGTCCCTATGTACGCCGCAGCCCAGCGTTCGGAGGATTTCCCCCATATCGCTGATGTCGCTGAGCCGCGGGCAATCCCGCAGGATGGTCTTTCCCTCTGTCAGGATGGCTCCGGCCATGATGGGCAGCGCCGCGTTTTTCGCGTTCTGCACCGTCCATTCGCCCCTCAGGCGTTTTCCGCCCCGAATCCGCAAGGCGTCCATATTTCCACCTCCGTCAAGCATCGCATGACCCATCCTATGCGCTGCCGGGAGATGTGTGAAAGCCTTGGGGCCTTTGCGGCCCCAAACCCTGCAGTCAAGGGCTTCGCCCTTAACAATCCCTCTTTTGGCCGCACCTTGTGCGGCCAATAATGGGTTCAGGGCAAAGCCCTGATCAGGGTGCAGGGGGGAAACCCCTGCTAAGCATGGCGGGAAATGTTGAAGAGGATGCCGACGGCGGCCATCAGGAGGGAAATGGAAGTGCCTCCCGCGCTGAAAAAGGGCAAAGGAAGACCGGTCGTTGGGAGAATGCCCACCACCACGCCGATGTTGATAAAGGCCTGTACAGAGATCATGGCGGTAATGCCCGCCGCCAGCAGACAACCGTAGCGATCCTGACAGTTCAGAGCAATGCGCATTCCTGCCACAGCAAAGGCCACGAAAAGCAGAATGACCACGCAGCAGCCGAACAGGCCGAAATCCTCTCCGATAATCGCAAAGATGAAGTCGCTTTCCGGGTACGGCAGGTAGGAAAACTTCTGCCGTCCCTGCCCCAGTCCCCGGCCGAACAGACCACCGGAGCCGATGGCAATGAGCGATTGAGAAAGCTGATACCCTTCGTCGCTCATCTGGGCAAAGGGATTGCGGAAGGACAGCAGCCGCTCCCGGCGATAGGGTTCCACCCATGCATAGGCAAAACCCACGGCCAGCCCAACCACGCCCATCAGGCTCAAATGCTTCCATTTGGCCCCGGCCAGCAGCATCATCAATACGGCTACGATCATGATACTCCCGGCGGTGGACAGGTTAGGCTGCTGTAAAATCAGCAGGAACATGGCCGCCGGAACCACCAGCAGGGGAAGAATGCCCGTCCACAGCCGCTCCACCTGTTTGAGCCGAAAGCTGAGCGTGGAGGCCAGATACATCACCGAGGCGATTTTTGCCAGTTCCGACGGCTGAAAGCTCAGGCCCGCAATGTTCAGCCAGCGCCGGGAACCGTTCACATACACGCCGATCCCGGGGATCAGCACCAGCACCAGCAGCGCGGAGCTGCCGGTCAGCGCCAGCATGACCACGCGGGGCTTCTGCCAGAAGGAGTAAGGGATTCGACTGGTCAGGAACATCAAAAACGCGCCCAGTCCCACGCCGATGAGCTGCTTTTTCACTTCCAGCAGCGCGTCGCCCTGATCGACTGCCTTGTAGTACGTGGCGCTGAACAGCGTCAGGAGGCCGCACATCATCAAAAGGGCCAGAATCAGTGCCAGCGTACCGTCCGCCGGTTTCAGCCGCGCCTTTCGGTTCTGCCGCCATACCGGCTGCCGTTCCAACATAAAAGCCCCTCCCAACGCGCTCGTTCAAGATGCTTCGCTTTTGTGCGCATCTCCTTCGCCGAAGGGAAGGGCTTTGGTGCCGTTTTACTGCAGCTGGTTCACCAGCTCCTTGAAAATTTCGCCCCGCTGCTCAAAATCCTTGAACATATCGAAGCTGGCGCAGGCGGGAGACAGCAGCACGTTGCCGCCGGAGACGGCCAGCAGACGGGATTTGTCGATGGCGTCGCCCATACTGTAGGCCTGACTGATTCGGTCATAACCAGCTTCTTCCAGCTGCTGACGAATCTGCCGGGAGGTCTCGCCCATGACCACCACGTGGGAGATCAGGCCGGAGGCAACGATTTCTTCGCAAAGCGGCATGAAGTTGGTGTGCTTGTCGTAGCCGCCGAGGATCAGCACCGTAGGCGCGCGCATACTCTGTACCGCCTTAATGGTGCTGTCCACATTGGTGCCCTTGCTGTCGTTGATGTAGGTAACGCCCTCAAACACGCGTACCTTTTCAATGCGGTGCTCCACGCCTGTAAAGGTCTGTAGGGTGTGACGAATGATCGGTGCGGGCACGTTCATGGCGCAGGCCATGGCTGCGGCGGCCAGTGCGTTTTCCAGATTGTGGGGGCCGGGAATCAGAATGGAGTCGGCGTCGCAGATGGGACGGGTTTCCCCCTTCCACTGCCAGACGATCTTGCCGTCCTTCACAAAAGCGCCGTTTTCCAGCTGTTGAGTGCGACTGAAGAAGGCCACCTGACTTTTCAGCTTTTCGGCCATTTTGTTCAGCACCGGGTCGTCATAATTCAGCACCGCAAAATCGTCCGCCGTCTGGTTTTCGAAAATGCGCTGTTTCATACGGATGTATTGGGCCATGGTGCCGTGGCGGTTCAGATGGTCTTCCGTAATATTCAGAAGCGCCGCCACGTGGGGATGGAAGGTCTTGACGCTTTCCAGCTGGAAGCTGGACACCTCCACCACCGTTACGTCTTCCTTCTTGGCGGAAATTGCCACGGCGGACAGCGGGTAGCCGATATTTCCCGCCACATGAGTAATGCGCCCGGCGTTTTCAAAAATTTTGCCCAGAAGGGTCGTGGTAGTGGTCTTGCCGTTGGTGCCGGAAATGGCCAGCATATCGCCGTTCAGCAGCGACGAGGCCAATTCCAGCTCGCCTACTACGGGAATGCCTTTTTCCTTGGCAACCTTCACTACCGGTGCGTCGATGGGCACGCCGGGGCTGATCATCAGAATATCCGCTTCGTCCAGCAGCTTTACACTGTCCTCGCCCAAGCGGAACACACAGGCCGTATTCCGCAGACTGTCCAGCTGGTCGCCGAAGGCTTCTTCCAGCTTCATATCCGACAAAACGGGAATGGCTCCGTGGCGGAGCAGCAGCTCGGCGGCGGCAATGCCGCTGCGGGCCATGCCTACCACCAGCACGCGTTTCTTTTCAAGTTTCATGACGGTTTTTCACCTCCGAAATCCGCAAAATTGATGGATTCTATCAGTTCAGGGGAAGAGAGGACAGAGCGATCAGGCACAAAAGACCCTCCACAACGGAGTACATGGCCACGATCTGCTGTTCGGTCATGCCGCTCAGTTCGAAATGATGATGAATGGGCGACATTTTGAAAATACGCTTGCCGTGGGTCACTTTGAAGTAGATGCGCTGAATGATAACGCTCATGGAAGATGCGAACATGGTAAAGCAGATCAGCAGCCAATAGAGCGGCATCCGCAGGAGCATACTCATGCCTACCATGGCTCCGCCGATGAACATACTGCCCGTGTCGCCCATGAATACCAGCGCGGGATAGTGGTTGAACCGCAGGAAGCCCATGCAGCCGCCCGCCAGCGCCATGGCGAAGATCGCCAGATGCTGGTAGTTGCCGATATACTCCGGAGACAGCGCAGAAGCCCCGGCCAACGTGACAAATACGGCGATCAGGCCCCAGGCGGAGCTGCCGATCACGCTGACGCTGGACAAAAGCCCGTCCAGCCCGTCCTGAAGGTTGGCGCTGTTGACCATGAAGATCTCCACATTAAAGAAAGGCACGATCACGCTGCTGCCGATCATGGGGTGCTTATAGCAATACCAGGAGAAGGCCAGCGAGATCACGACCTGCGCCACGACCTTCTGCCACCAGATCAGGCCCAGATTGCGCTTTTTCACGACCTTGATGTAGTCGTCCACAAAGCCCACCAGCATGGTCAGCAGCGAAACGCCGATCAGCGCCAGCGTAAAGTCCCACTGGCCGTACCAGTTGCCGGTCAGCACAGCCGCCGCCAGACAGGTGGTCAGCACGAACATCAGGCCGCCCATGGTGGGGGTGCCCTGCTTGGTCTTGTGGGACTGGGGACCCAGCTCGTACACGGTCTGCCCGAATTTCAGCTTGCGCAGCACGGGGATCACCCGCGGCCCCAGCACCAGCACGCCCGCCAGCGAAAGGATCAGTGCCAGAATCAGCTTTAGCATGGTATTCACTCCTCTGAAGAATCACTCTCCGGCTGAAGCTCCCGGAGCAGCTCCTGCACGACGACCTTTTCATCGAAGGGACGCTTCACGCCCATGATGTCCTGATAAGTCTCATGACCCTTGCCAGCCAGAATGATGACGTCGCCGTCCCGGCCCATTTCCAGCGCGTGGCGAATAGCGTCCCGACGGTTTTCGATGATAACATACTTGCCGCCCGTGGGCTTGATGCCTTCTTCAATAGAGGCCAAAATGGCGTTGGGGTCCTCGGTGCGGGGGTTGTCGCTGGTGAGGATGGAGAAATCCGCCAGCCGGCCGGCGATCTCGCCCATGATGGGCCGCTTGCCGTGATCCCGGTCGCCGCCGCAGCCGAAAAGCACGATCAGCCGGCTGCGGGTAAAGGTGCGCACGGTGGTCAGAATATTTTCCAGTGCGTCGGGAGAATGGGAGTAGTCCAGAATGACCTTGTAGGGGGTCTTGGTATCCAGCATTTCCACCCGGCCGGGCACGTTGACCACGCTTTCCAGGCCCTCCCGGATGGCCTGCTGGTCAATGCCGAGGATCATGGCCAGTGACGCGGCGGCCAGCGCATTGTACACATTGAACATGCCCGTCAGGTGCATATGCACCGGCATTTCTTCCAGTCCGCGCAGCAGAATGGAGAAGGACACGCCGTCCTCGGAAATTTCAATATCCCGGGCAAACACATCCGCGTCGGAACTGATGCCGAAGGTCAGGTAGGGCACCTTGATGTCCTTGATGATCTTATCGCTGGTCTCATCGTCGGCATTCAGTGCGGCGTTGAGCACCTGTCCATGCATGAAGAAGCTCTTCTTGGTCTCGAAGTAGTTCTCCATGGTGCCGAAATAATCCAGATGATCCTGCGAAAGGTTGGTGTACGCCGCCGCCTCAAAGACGACGCCGACCAGCTTGCGCAGATACAGCGCGTGCGCGGAAACCTCCATGCAGACAACTTCCACGGGTGCATGGCTACGGCATGGGCGCTGACCTCCATGCTGACCACTTCCACGCCCTCGTCCCGCATCTGCCGCAGGCAGCGGTGCAGGTCGATGGGATCCGGGGTGGTCAGATTGCTGTGCAGCCGCTTTTCGCCGATCATATTGCCGGTGGTGCCGATCAGGCCGGTCTTGAAGCCCGCCTTTTCCAAAATGGCCTTCATCAGGTAGCTGGTGGTGGTCTTGCCCTTGGTGCCGCACACGCCCACCATACGGATTTCT
>OHOZ01001004.1_pt1 | contig 13953 bp, 12 predicted proteins | sample 1569931 | NCBI WGS metagenome assembly OHOZ01 (sample SAMEA3879572, study PRJEB24766) | human gut metagenome | biome: human-associated habitat; feature: feces | place: USA | collected 1985/1987
CCTCCCAGCCGTATTCCGCCAGAAAGGCGATGCGCGCCTCGTTCGTGCCGCCCTTCGCATCCGTGCGCTGCGGCTTCTCGCCGCCATGCTTCGCGCCGCCGAGACACAGCGCCAATACCACCGCCGCCGCCAGAAGCAGCAGCACCACGAGCAAAATCCTCCGCTTGGGGACCTTCGCAGTCATGATCACCATGGTACGATTCCTCCGATCTTCTTTTTTAGAGATGGTACAACCTATGCAGATCAAATTTGTTTATGACAGGAGCCGATTGGATGCAGAGACTCGACAGAATTTTAAGTGAAGCCGGCGTCGCCAGCCGGAAGGAGCTGCGCGCGATGATCCGCGCCGGACGTGTGACGGTCGACGGCGCAGCCGTGACCGACGAGAGCCGGAAATTTGACGAGACCGGCGTCTGCGCGGGCCGGTCCTTATCCTGCTCCATAAGCCCGCGGGCTATCTCACCGCCGCGGACGACCCGAAAGCGAAGACCGTCATGGACCTCGTCCCGGAGGCATACCGGAAGCTCGGCGTCATGCCGGTCGGCAGGCTCGACAAGGATACCGAGGGCCTGCTCCTGCTGACGAACGACGGAGACCTTGCCCACCGCATCCTCTCGCCCCGCCACGGCGTCTGGAAGCGCTACTATGCCGAGCATGAAGGCACGGCAGGCCCCGCGGATGTCCGCGCCTTTGAGGCAGGCCTCGTCCTCGCCGACGGCCTGCACTGCCTGCCCGCGAAGCTCACGCCGCTCGGCCCCGGCCGCTCCGTCGTTGAGGTGCAGGAGGGGAAGTACCACCAGGTGCGGCGGATGCTCGCCAGCCGCGGCCTGCCGGTCACGTACCTGCGCCGCGAGGCCGAGGGCCGCCTGACCCTCGGAGATCTGCCGCTCGGGCAGACAAAAGAACTGAATATTGTGGAAGCGGAGCAGCTTCTTTTGAATATCTTGTGATTTTGACGGAAGAAAAAACTTGCATAATTTGAGAGTGTAGGCCCCTGAATTTGGGGCAAATGACGAAAAACTATGAAAATACCACAAAAAAAGATGGTCGTTTTCAAATAAAATGTCAAAAAGACCTTGCGCTCTTGCCGAAAACGTAGTATTATGTCAATGGTTGTTTGTGTAAAAAGCAAGGGCGGGCCGCAGGCATGTGGCGCGGCGCTGCCTGAAAATTAGGGAGGGCGTACTATGTCCAGTCGCGTTTTTCAGAGTGTGATCGTCCAGATGAAGGAGGCCACCGACCGCGTCATCGGCGTCATTGACGCTGACAGCAACGTGATCTCCTGCAGCGACACCTCGCTGATCGGCGAAAAATGGCCCGAGGCAGTCATCAAGCTCAACAGCGCCCCGGACTCCGTCGTTGTCGTCGACAAAAAGACCTTCAAGCCGCTCGTTTCCTGGAGCGCCTACTTTGACTATGCCGTGTTCGCCGAGGGCGACGATGAGACTGCCAGAAGCCTCTGCGTCATGGCCTACGTCGCGCTCAACGGTGCGAAGACCTACTACGAGGAAAAGCACGACAAGGGCACCTTCGTCAAGAATATCATCACCGACAATATCCTCCCCGGCGACATCTATATCCGCGCCAAGGAGCTGCATTTCGTCACCGACGCACCGCGCGCCGTCTTTCTCGTCCGGCAGGTCGGCCGGGCCGACGTGGCCTCCGTCGACGTGCTGTCCGGCATGTTCCCCGACAAGCAGCAGGACTTTGTCCTCTCCATCAACGAGACGGACATCGCCATCGTCAAGCAGCTCGCCCCCGGCACGGAGAAAGCAGAGCTTCTGCAGACGGCTCAGACCATCGAGCAGACGCTCCGGTCCGAGCTGTTCGTCAAGACCGTGATCGGCATCTCCACCGTCGCCGGTCACCTGCGCGAGCTGGCTGACGCATACAAAGAGGCGCAGGTCGCCATCGAGGTCGGCAAGGTCTTCGAGACGGAAAAGACGATCATCAACTATGAAAACCTCGGCATCGGCCGCCTCATCTACCAGCTGCCGACGACGCTCTGTGAGATCTTCCTGTCCGAGGTGTTCAAGAAGAATTCCATCGATACGCTCGATCAGGAGACGCTGTTCACCATCAACAAGTTCTTTGAGAACAACCTGAACGTCTCCGAGACCTCCCGCAAGCTCTTCGTCCACAGAAATACGCTGGTGTACCGCCTTGAGAAGATCAAGAAGCTCACCGGCCTTGACCTGCGTGAGTTTGACGACGCGATCATCTTCAAGGTCGCGCTCATGGTCAAGAAGTATCTTGTTTCGCGCGAAAACCGGCTCATCTGAGTCCGGGCGCAAGCCTTGAAAATCGGAGATAAACAATGATCGAATTACAGGATGTGCATAAAACCTACGATACCGGCACCAAGGCGCTCAACGGCATCTCCATGAAGATCGACGATGGGGAATTTGTCTTCCTGGTCGGCCCGTCCGGCTCCGGCAAATCCACCATCATCAAGATCCTCACGGCCGAGCTCCGCCCGACCTCCGGCAGCGCGCTCGTCAACGGCTTTGCCGTTGAAAAGCTCCGCGGCCGCGCCGTGCCGTATCTGCGCCGCACGCTCGGCGTCATCTTCCAGGATTTCCGCCTCATCAGCGACAAGTCCGTCTATGAGAACGTCGCGTTCGCCATGCGCGTCATCGGCGCGCCGGAGAAGGAGATCCAGAAGCGGGTACCGTACGTGCTCGAGCTCGTCGGGCTCGAGACCAAGGGCCGGCGTCTGCCCAATGAGCTGTCCGGCGGCGAGCAGCAGCGTGTCGCCATCGCAAGAGCCCTTGTCAATAACCCCAGCGTCATCATTGCCGACGAGCCGACGGGCAACCTTGACCCGGCGCGCTCGCTCGAGATCATGATGCTGCTGGAGCAGATCAATGCCCTCGGCACCACGGTCCTGGTCGTCACGCACGAACGGGAGCTTGTCAACCGCTTCACGAAGCGTGTCGTCGCCATCAGCGAGGGCAGAATCATCAGCGACGGAATGGACGGGTACTATCTCAATGAAGAAGAATAATATCGGTTACTTACTGCGCGAAGGCTTCCGCGGCGTGTTCCTGCACGGCTTCATGTCCTTCGCGGCCATCTGCGTCACGGTGGCGTGCCTCATCATCATGGGCTCGTTCTGCCTCATCCTCTACAATACCAGCGCCATGGTCAAGGAGCTCGAGCAGGAAAACGAGATGCTCGTCTACATCGACGAGAGCTATTCCGAGGCCAAGGCCAAATCCGTCGGCTCACAGATCAACCTCATCACCAACGTTCGCTCTGCAACCTTTGTCTCACGCAATCAGGCGCTCGACGACTTTGTCGAGACCCTGAACGATCCGGATGCGTTCGCGGGTCTGGATCCCGATACGCTGCGCGACCGATACGTCGTTACCGTCGAGGACAACTCGCTTCTGAAGCAGACCTACGACAAGCTCACGCAGATCGAGGGCGTCGCCGAGGTCATTGCACACTTCGAGATCGCTGAGGGCTTCCAGACCGTACAGAACGTGCTGAACATCGCCTCGCTCGTCATCGTGACGGTCCTGTTCGTCGTCTCGCTGTTCATCATCTCCAATACGGTCAAGCTCGCCATGTACTCCCGCAGCGAGGAGATCGCCATCATGAAGATGGTCGGCGCGACGAACGCCTTTATCCGACTGCCTTTTGTCGTGGAAGGCTTTATCATTGGTATCATCGCGGCGGCGGCGGCCTTCTTCCTCGAATGGGGCCTGTATGACTTCGTCCTGACGAAGATCCAGCAGCTCGATACGCTCAAGCTGTTTGTCCTCACGCCCTTTACGGACGTCATCGAGATCGTGGCCATCGCCTACGCGCTCACCGGCTTCCTCGTCGGTGTGTTCGGCAGCTTACTTTCCATCCGCAAGTTCCTGAAGGTGTAAACCGGGAGGTATCCGCACTTATGAAACCCAAAAACAGCGGCTCCGGCCGCCGGATCGTCTGCCTGGTGCTGGTCGCCGTGATGCTCCTGGGCCTCATCTCGAGCGCCCTCATCATCATGGTCAACGCCGCTTCGAGCTCCGAGATCAAAAAAGAGCTCAACGGCCTTCGCAGCCAGCAGGCGGAACTCAAGAAAGAACGCGAAGCCCTGCAGGCAAAGATCAAGGAAAACCAGTCCAAGACCCAGACGCTCGTCGAAAAGAAATCCGATATCGACCAGCAGATCAGCATGACGCAGGCTTCCATCGACAACCTCAACGAGCAGGTCCAGCAGTACAGCCTGCTCATCGCCAACAAGCAGGCCGACCTCGAGGCCTCACAGGCCGAGGAACAGCGCCTCAACACGCAGTACAAGACCCGCATCCGCTCCATGGAGGAGACGGGCAGCATCTCCTACTGGGCCATCCTCTTCGGCGCCAACAGCTTCTCCGACCTGCTCGACAAGATCGACGTCATCCAGGAGATCGCCAAGGCCGACCAGCAGATGCTCAAGAAGATGAAGGCCGTCTCCGAGCAGATCGCGACCGAGCGTGCCGAGCTCGAGCAGCAGATGGCAGAGCTCGACGCGACGCGTCAGGAGCTCGACCAGCAGGAGCAGGATCTCGAGGCCCAGCGCGCGGAGCAGGATACGCTTCTGACCGAGATGCTGGCGGCGTATGAAGAAATGAACGCCGACTACATGCAGAACATGGCGGACGAGGCCGCGCTTTCCGAGGAGATCGCCAAGTCCGAGTCTGCCTACTATGCGGCCCTGTCCAAGGAAGAGGCCGAACGCATCGCCGCGCTCAACCGCCAGAATAACAACAAAGGCTCCAGCAGCAATTCCTCCGGCGCGACCAATACCGGCGGCTGGCTGTATCCGCTGCCGTATCAGTGCCAGGTCACCGACTCCTACGGCTACCGCATCCACCCGCTGACCAAGAAGTACAGCTGGCATAACGGCGTCGACTTCGGCGCGGCGGCCGGCACGGCCATCCTTGCCGCGAAGTCCGGCACGGTCACGACCGCGGCCTATTCCGGCGCCTGGGGCTACTACGTCGTCATCAACCACGGCGACGGCTATTCCACCCTCTACGCACACCAGCCGTCCCTGTCCGTGTCGGTCGGTGATTACGTCACGCAGGGCCAGACCATCGGCTATGTCGGCTCCACCGGCTATTCCACCGGCCCGCACCTGCACTTCACCATCTACTACAACGGCTCCGACGTCAACCCCTTCAACTACATCGGCTGACCCGATCCAAACCCCTCTCCCACAGCCTGCCCCCAGGCTGTGGGAAAGCTTTTATCTGCTGCAATCGCCCGGCGCATCCGCACCACGCCGAAAATCTCAACCGCAGGATGTTTTACCGCAAATATTCAAACGCAGCTGCCCACAAATCTGGTGTCCCGTATCAGGCGGCGCGTACCAAGACGCCCGTAGGGTGAGTATCGAGTGGAACGACATCCAAAACATTGGTCCCCACCTGAATGCAGATGCAGCAGGCATCAAACCGTAACCAAGCACTCTTTTCTCCCCAGTCTTTTCTCTTGCGAGAGAAAAGACTGGGCCGCCGGAGGCAAAAAAAGAAACATCCCATTCCAGAAAGGCTGGTATCCATCGTGAAAAAATGGCAGAAGATCCTCCTCCTCGTGCTCGCTTTCGCCGTCGCCATCCTCGGCTCGTCTATCGTGACGATGCAGCTGCTCACCCGCGGCTGTACCCCCGCAGAGGACAAGGCCGCGGAGGTCAGCGCCTACCTTGACCGCTTTTTCATCGACGACTATGACGAGGACGCGCTCGCCGACGCGGCGGCCGCCGCCATGGTCGAGGCGACCGGTGACCGCTGGAGCTATTACCTCACCGCCGAGGAAAAAAGCAGCTATGACGAGCAGATGCAGAACGCCTATGTCGGCATCGGCGTCACCATCACCCTGCAGGAGCAGGACGGCGGTATGCGCGTCGAGCAGGTGACCGCCGGCGGCCCGGCCGAGGAGGCTGGCATGCAGGTCGGCGATATCATCACCGAGGTCGAGGGCGAGTCCACGCTCACGCTCGGCATGGCCGGCACCCGCGCAAAGGTCAGAGGGGAGGAGGGGACCTCCGTGGCCCTGACCATCCTCCGCGGCGGCGAGCGCCTGACCCTGACGGTCGAACGCCGCAGCATCGAGACCGCTGTGGCCACCTATGAAATGCTGGACGATCAGATCGGCTACGTGAAGATCGCCAACTTCGATACCCGCTGCTTTGACGAGACCTCCGCCGCCATCGACGCGCTGCTCGATGACGGCGCGCAGGCCCTGATCTTCGACGTGCGCAATAACGGCGGCGGCTATAAGGACGAGCTCGTCAAGATCCTCGACCGGCTCCTGCCGGAGGGGATCCTGTTCCAGAGCGAGGACTATAGCGGGACCAAACAGACCGACCGCTCCGACGCGGCCTGCATCGAGCTGCCCATGGCCGTCCTCGTCAACCAGGACAGCTATTCCGCCGCGGAGTTCTTTGCCGCTGCCCTGCAGGAATACGGCTGGGCGACCGTCGTCGGCACGAAGACCTACGGCAAGGGCAATTTCCAGACCGCCTTCACGCTCTCCGACGGCTCCATGCTCAATCTCTCCATCGGCAAGTACTTCACCCCGAACGGACGCAGCCTGACCGATATCGGCGTCACGCCGGACGAGCTCGTGGAGCTTTCCGACGAAGATGCGGCGAAATTGCTCTACGGCCAGCTGGCACACGCGGATGACGCACAATTACAGGCCGCAATCCGCGCCATCCGCCAGAAAATCTCTTGACATCCATATCTTTGACCGATATAATGTCTGCTGAATCCCTGTAACTACCGGGCGTTTCCAGCCCGACCGAATATGGAAGGAACGATCAATCATGGCAAAAGAATTCAAGATCAGTGCGCTCCGCCTCAAAGAGCTGGAGCAGGAGCTTTTTTATCTGAAGACGACGCGTGAGAAGGAAGTAGCCGAGCAGATCAAGGAGGCGCGCTCCTTCGGCGACCTTTCCGAAAACAGCGAATACGACGAGGCCAAGAACGAGCAGGCCAAGCTCTACGGCCGCATCGCCGAGGTCGAGAACATTCTTGCCCACGCCGTCATCATCGACGAGACCGAGGACTCCGAAGGCAAGATCAGCCTCGGCTGCACCATCAAGGTCGAGGATATGGAGACCGGTGACGAGGAGCTCTACGCCATCGTCGGCTCGCAGGAGGCCAACCCCATGGAGTGCCGCATCTCCGACGACTCTCCGTTCGGCAAGGCGCTGCTCGGCCATAAGGTCGGCGATATCGTCGATGTCGAAGCACCCATTGGCGTGCTCAAGTACAAGATCCTGACGGTCGAAAAGTAACGAATCACAGAAACAGATAAGAGGGACGATATGGAACAGGAAAACAGGAATCAGCAGAACGCGGCTCCGCAGGTCAGCCTCGGCGACCAGATCAAGGTCCGCCGCGAAAAGCTCGCGCAGCTGCAGGCCGAGGGGATGGACCCGTTTACCATCACCCGCTTCGTCAGCACCACGACCGCACAGGAGATCAAGGACCATTTTGACGAGATGGAGGGAAAACCCGTCTCCATCGCGGGCCGTCTCATGTCCAAGCGCGGCATGGGCAAGGTCTCCTTCTGCGATCTGCAGGACAAGACCGGCCGCATCCAGCTCTACGCCCGCAAGGATGAGATGGACGAGGCCGCGTACAACCGCTTCAAGAAATATGACATCGGCGATATCGTCGGCGTCGAGGGCGAGATCTTCCGCACCCAGCGCGGCGAAATGTCCGTGCGCGCGAAGACGATCACGCTCCTGTCCAAATCCCTGCTGCCGCTGCCCGAGAAGTTCCACGGCCTGACCGACAAGGAGACCCGCTATCGTCAGCGTTATGTCGACCTGATCGTGAACCCCGAGGTCAAGCGCAACTTCATCATCCGCTCGCAGTTCATCAAGCATCTGCGGGATTATCTGGACAATATGGGCTATATCGAGGTCGAGACCCCCGTCCTCAACACCATTGCCGGCGGCGCGGCCGCGCGTCCGTTCATTACCCACCACAATACGCTCGATATCGACATGTACATGCGCATCGCGACCGAGCTGCCCCTCAAGCGCCTGATCGTCGGCGGCATGGAGCGCGTATATGAGGTCGGCCGCATCTTCCGCAACGAGGGCATGGACCCCAAGCACAACCCCGAGTTCACTACTGTCGAGCTCTATCAGGCCTACGCCGATTTCCACGATATGATGGACATCGCCGAGGGCGTCTACACCACCTTCGCACAGAAATACCTCGGGACCTATGAGCTGGAATGGATGGGCGAGAAGATCGACCTGACCCCCGGCTGGCCGCGGCTGACGATGGTGGAAGCCGTCAAGAAGTATGTCGGCGTCGACTTCGATGCGATCACCGACGATGCAGAGGCCGTTGCGGCGGCAAAGGCAGTCGGCGTTGAGCTTGCCGACGCCGCTGAAAAGACCTGGGGCAACGCCCTCTACGCCTGCTTCGACCAGAAGGTCGAGGAGCATCTGGTGCAGCCGACGTTCATCACCATGTACCCGGTCGAGGTCAGCCCGCTGACCAAGCGCAGCCCCAAGGACCCGCGCCTGACCGAGCGCTTTGAGTTCTTCATCTGCCGCGCGGAGATGGGCAACGCCTATTCCGAGCTGAACGACCCCATCGACCAGCGCGAACGCTTCATGAAGCAGGTCGAGCAGCGTGAACGCGGCGACGACGAGACCGAAATGCTCGATGAGGATTTCCTTACCGCCCTCGAATACGGCATGCCCCCCACGGGCGGCATGGGCATGGGCATCGACCGCGCTGTCATGCTCTTCACCGGCGCAGACACCATCCGCGACGTCATCCTGTTCCCGACGATGAAGCCACTCGACGCTCCCAAGACAAAAAAGCCAGAGGAAGTTGGTATCATCGGCGGCGCGACGAGCACAGTCGAGATCGAGGTCAAGGACGAGCCGATTGATTTTTCTAACGTCGAGATCGAGCCGCTGTTCAAGGACTTCGTCGACTTCGAGACGTTCTCGAAATCCGACTTCCGCGCCGTCAAGGTCAAGTCCTGCGAAGCGGTCAAAAAGTCCAAAAAACTCCTGAAATTCGTGCTGGATGACGGAACTGGAGAGGATAGAGTTATCCTTTCCGGCATTCACGAATATTACGAACCGGAAGAATTGGTTGGAAAAACGTGCGTTGCCATCGTGAATCTGCCGCCCAGACCCATGATGGGCATCGACTCCTGCGGTATGCTGATCAGCGCCGTCCACCACGAGGAAGGCGCAGAAAAGCTCCACCTCCTCATGCTCGACCCCCACATCCCCGCAGGCGCAAAAATGTATTGATCGATCAAAGCACCCCGGCACAGTGTGCCGGGGTGCTTGTTCTTTCAGGGGGGGCAAAAGCATACGAATGAGCGCCGGGCAGCGATCGCTGCCCGGCGCTGATCTGTTGTTTTTCCAGCATCGCGTCCATCAGTGCCAGCAAAGAGCTCTGCTGGCCGGGGGTCAGGCGGCTCCATTTGTCCAGCAGCGCCCGCTGCGCGGGCGTCAGCGCGAGCCGGTCCTCGGCGTCGGCAAAAAACTGCGAGAGCGTCAGCCCGAAGGCCTCGCAGATCTTTTCCAGCGAGGAAAACGATGGCGTCATGCCCTTCTTGTACCAGGAGGAAATGGTCGACTGCGGCAGGCCGGAGCGCTCCGCGAGCTGATATTCTGTCCAGCCCCTGGCCTCGCGGTTTTTCCGGATCAGGCCGAGAATGTCTGTCACGCGATCACCACCTACGATTTTTCGTTTATTATACTTTGAAAAATCGTTGCATTTTAATCATTATTGTCGTAGTATATACTACGACAATATTCGATTTTCTGGAGGCCGCTGAACCATGAACGAAGACCGCACCTACGAAGCCTGGCTGGACGAGACGAACCGGGTCGTATCCTTTCACGCGATCCCCGCCGCCCGCTATTTCCGCGCCGCCGGAGAAGAATTCTGGTCCCTGATCCTGACCCTCGTCCTCTCCGGCTACCGGATCCAGTGAAGCAATCTTAGGAATAATTAAGAAATTTTGCCGGAAATTTGTGATATAGTGGAAGTACAAAACACGCCGGAAAAGGAGAGACCATGATGAAAAAGACGATGTTATACCTCCTGCTGCTCTTGTCCGTCCTTCTGCTCGCCGCCTGTCAGAAGCAGCCCCAGCCGGAGATCAAGCTGCCGGAGCCACAGGCAGCGGCCAGCCCGGCACAACCGGGTCCGGAGACTGTGGAACAGACCCTGACCCTCGGCCTCATCGACTTTGATGCGGACAAGGAACTGCTGTGCAGTCTGATCCAGAGCTACAACGCCTCCGGCGCGCCCGTCCGCATTGAGATCGTCAACTATGCCGACGGCGCCGAAAGCTACGCGGACGCCGTCACGCGCCGCACGACCGAGCTCATGGCCGGGAACGTCCCCGACCTGCTCGACTGCAGCGACCTGAGCGGCGCGCAGTACGCCGGGTACGCAAAGAACGGCATCCTGCTGCCGCTGGACGGGATGCCGGAGGAAGGGGTGCTGTCTGGCGTGCAGCAGCCCTGCGAGGTGGATGGGAAGCGCTATTCCATCGTCGGCGCGTTCACGCTCGACCCACTGTTCGGTCCCGCGTCCAAGCTCGGCGCGTCGCTGCAGACCTCGGTCGAGGATGTGCTGCGCGGCGCGGTCCCGGATGTCCGCTTCGTCTGGGGCGGCAGGGACCTGCTCGGCGTCTATTGCCGCCACGCCGCGGAGCGCTTTCTGGACTACGATACCGGTACAGCTTCGTTTGAAAGCGAGGAATTTCTGGACCTTCTGACCGCCTGCGCCCGCATCCAGCCGTCGGAGCTGGGCCCGGACAGCATCATGCAGCAGCCCATGCGTTCCGTCTCCGTGTACCGTCAGATGCAGAACAGCTGGTACGAGCAGACCGGCGACGCGTTCCGCGTGCTTTCCCTCAGCGCGGACGGCGGCGTGACCTACCAGCCCGTGCTGCAGCTCGGCGTCTGCGCGGGCTCCTCCATGCAGGAGGCCGCGGTGCAGGCCCTGCGGGCCATGCTCGCAGAGAGCTTCCAGAAGACCATCACGGACGCCTTCCCGGTCAGCACGGCCGTCCTGCAGGCACAGCTGCAGCAGGAGATCGACGCGCAGAAGACCTATCAGCAGACTGCCATCCGCGAAGAAGGCCGCGTCGATGTCGGCGAGGCCGGGACGCAGACCTTCCTGTTTGACGAAGCCGTCGCGGCGGACCTCATGCACGTACTGGAGCATGTGGACTGCCGCGCCTGCAGCAATCAGGAGATCCTGACCATCATCCTCGACGAGGCGGACGCCTTCTTTCAGGGCCGCAAGACCGCGCAGGAGGCTGCCCGCATCATGGACAGCCGTGCCGCCCTTTTCATCGCCGAAGCCAGCTGAGCGGAGGGGGAGAAAGCGCGCGTGGGTGACGCCACATTTTCTGTTGACAAACGTTAACACCTGTGCTATCCTCGAAATATAACATATGTTAACACACGGGAAGGAGCGGAACGCATGGAACATCTCAGACTGTCCGACGGGGAATGGAAGCTGATGAAAACACTCTGGCAGCGCCAGCCGCGCACGCTTGCGGAGCTGGTCACAGCGCTGGACGCCGAGACCGGCTGGAGCCGGGCGACGATCTTTATGATGCTCAAGCGGCTCATCGCCAAGGGCGCGGTCACGATGGACGACAGCGGAAGATTTCAGCAATACAGCGCCGCGATCACGTATTCAGATGTTGAACCCGAGGAAACGGAAGCATTTTTGTCGAAGGTTTACGGAGGAAGCGTGGGCATGATGGTGTCGAACCTCGTCGACCGCGGCACACTGTCCGAGCAGGACATTCAGGAATTGAAAGCCATTCTGGACGCAGCAGAAAAGGAGCGCGCGCAATGAAAAAATGGATTCTCCTTTTGACGCTCTGTATCAGCCTCCTTTTATCGGGCTGCCAGAAAACGCCGGAGGCCCAGCCTGGAACGCAGCCGGCGGAAGCGCCATGGGCAGACGAACAAGCGGACGCGCCGCTTTCCTATGAAGACTATTTTGCGGAGCTCCGCCCCTATGACCCGGCAGAGAACGACGTGCCGGACTGGATGAAGGACGGAAACTATGAAATTTTATCAGAGGACGGCGTCCTCTCCCTGTACCAGGCGGAAGACGGGACTCTGACCCGCTTGTTTGCTTACCCGGTGGAAGCGCCGCTCGGCTGGTCGGCCGGCCCGGCCTGCCTCTATGCGTTCGACGCGCAGACCATTTACCGGCTCGATTATGGCGGGGAAGCGGCAGAGCCGATTTACCGCGCGACGGATGGGGCGATTTTGCAGATGGCGGCTGCCGGGGACGCGCTCTTCTTTGCCGAACAGGGAGAGCTCAGCATCCGCCTCTGCCGATTGTACGCGCCCGAAGGGAAGCTGGACGTCTTCTATGACGAGGTCCGCCCGGATGCGGAGGACCTTCTGCTGTTCCCCGTTTCCAATCACGAGCTGTGCTGGACCATGGACGATCCGGACTTTCTGGAGCTTGCGGCAGAGCAGAAGCAGACCTACATCGAGACGCGGAACATCGATCCTGCGGACAAGAACACCTACTGGGGCATGCTGGAGCTGGATTTTGGCGTCGACTCCGGCATCCGGTACTACTATAACGACCTGGAGCCGCTGCTCTGCTCGCAGGGCTTCCGTAAAATTTACGGCGAAGAGAGCGTCGCCGACTGGTGGAAAACCGAAGACAGCTTCCTGCGAGACGCGGAGCTGCGCGCGAAGTTTGTATCCGTGGAACAGGGACCCGCAGTGCAGGCGCCGGATCGCAGGGTCGTAAGCTTTTTGCGCGGCGCGGAAACGGCGCTTGCGCAGGAACGGGGCCTGACGTTCAGCACGCCGGAAGATCTTTCTCCGGAGCAGCTGTTTCAGTTGTTTCTGGCGTGGACGAATGAAGCTACGCTGAAGGAATATCAGGACCCGGATGACGGAAACTTCTATTTCACAACCCCGGTCATCCGCCGGACGCTCGACTGCTATTTCAGCGGCTATTGCTTTGATATCACAGCCTGCAGGGCGTACGACAGGCAAACCGGAATGGTCGTCGTCCCGTCTGTTTCCGGGTCTGACGACGGCCGGACGGCGCGGCTCGTCGGAAAAGCGCAGGACGGAGACCTTGTGACCTACCTTATCGACTTTTACGCGGATGCGGCTGCCAAGGCAGAGCATCGTGCGTACGCGAGGAAGGAATACACGCTGCAATGCTATGACGGCGGCTTCTATCTCCTGCGCGCCTGCTCCGTGATGTGCCCTGACCGTGAGCATACGCTCGGCGGCATTTCCGTCTGGGACAGGTGGGACCTTCTTCCGCAGGCGGTGACCGAAGGCTTTGCGGAGCTTGGTGTGGTCGGCGTTTCGCGGGAGGACTATGATGTGGTCAAATACGGCCGTGACGGACTATATGTCCACGTGCTGCGCCTGCAGGTGGGCAAGGAGGACTGGGAGGGGCTGGACGGCTACGTCAGCTGCGTCTATACGACGAGCCCGGACTATCCCTCGCCGCGCGGTCTGCGCGTCGGCGACCCGGAGGCCAACGCAGCAGAAACAATGAATGCGCTCTGGGGCAGCTTTGAATACGAGCTGCAGGACGGCGCGATCTGCCGCATGGGGTTCTTCTCCTATTATGACGCGGGAGGCCCCGGCGAAGCGTTTACGGTACGCCCGGCAGACAGCCGACCGGGGAATTGAGGGAAAGGAGCTGCCATGATACGAGAAACATTGACGCTCTCCGCGCTGATCGCAGCCGTCCTGCTGGTGCGGGCGGTGTTCAAAAACCGCGTGCCGAAGCGGATGATCTATGCGCTCTGGCTCGTGGTGCTTTTGAAGCTCTGCATGCCGGGGACGCTGTTCTCCCTGCCGGTCCTTCCGGCAGAGCAGACCGCCGCGCCGGTGCAGCGCGCGGAGTTCCCGGCGCAGACCGCGCCGGTCACCCAACCGCCCGCACAGGCGGTACA
>OHOZ01001016.1_pt1 | contig 13857 bp, 14 predicted proteins | sample 1569931 | NCBI WGS metagenome assembly OHOZ01 (sample SAMEA3879572, study PRJEB24766) | human gut metagenome | biome: human-associated habitat; feature: feces | place: USA | collected 1985/1987
AGTCCCTGCTAGTCGTCGTTCATTTTGAGGACGGCGAGGAAAGCTTCGCTGGGGACTTCGACGGTGCCGAACTGGCGCATCCGCTTCTTGCCTTCCTTTTGCTTCTCCAATAGCTTCTTCTTGCGGGTGATGTCGCCGCCGTAGCACTTGGCCAGAACGTCCTTGCGCATGGCGCGGACCGTCTCGCGGGCGATGACCTTGCCGCCGATAGCCGCCTGAATGGGGATTTCGAAGAGTTGACGCGGAATCACGTCCTTCAGCTTTTCAGCGATGCTCCGTCCCCGGGCGTAGGCCTTGTCCCGGTGAACGATGATGGAAAACGCGTCGCAGATCTCGCCGTTGAGGAGAATGTCCAGCTTGACCAGATCGCTCTCCCGGTAGCCGTGCAGCTCGTAGTCGAAGCTGGCATATCCCCGGCTGCGGCTTTTCACCTGATCGAAGAACTCGTAGATGATCTCGTTCAGCGGGATCTCGTAGATCAGCTTGACGCGGCCGCCCTCGTACTGCATGTCGATGAAAATGCCCCGCTTGTCCACGGCAATGTCCATCATCGCGCCCACAAATTCCTGCGGGGTGTAGATGGTCGCGGTGACGTAGGGTTCCTCCATGTGCTCGATTTCGCCGATGGGCGGCAGATTGGAGGGATTGTCGATCTCCACCATGGAGCCGTCCGTCTTGTATACATGATAGATAACGCTGGGCGCGGTGGTGACCAGATCCAGGTCGAATTCCCGCTCCAGACGCTGCTGAATGACCTCCATATGCAGAAGGCCCAAGAATCCGCAGCGGAAGCCGTAGCCCAGCGCCACGGAAGTCTCCGGGTCAAAGGACAGGGACGCGTCGTTCATGCGCAGCTTTTCCAGCGCGTCTTTCAGGTTGTCGTAATCCGCGCCGTCTGCGGGATAAATGCCGCAGAACACCATGGGCGTGACCTTGCGATAGCCGGGCAGTGGTTCAGCCGCCGGGCGGTTCGCGTCGGTGATGGTGTCGCCCACCCGGGTGTCGGCCACATCCTTGATGGACGCGGCAATGTAGCCCACGTCGCCGGGGTACAGCTCGTCGCAGGACTCGTAGCCCGGGTTGAAGGTGCCCACCTCCACGATGTCGAACTCGCTGCCGGTCTGCATCAGGCGCATCCGCATCCCGGGCCGCACCGTGCCCTCCTTCACCCGCACAAAGCAGATGGCCCCGCGGTAGTTGTCATAATAAGCGTCGAAGATCAACGCCTGCAGCGGCGCTTCCGCGTCGCCCCCGGGTGCGGGGATGTGCCTGACGATGGCTTCCAGAACGTCGCCGCAGTTTTCGCCCGTCTTGGCGGAGATCAGCGGCGCGTCGGAGGTGTCCAGGCCGATCACTTCCTCGATCTCGTGCTTGACCTCCTCCGGCTGAGCGCTGGGCAGGTCGATCTTGTTGATGACCGGCACGGTCTCCAGATCGTGCTCCAGCGCCATATAGACGTTGGCCAGCGTCTGGGCCTCGATGCCCTGCGTCGCGTCCACCACCAGAAGCGCGCCCTCGCAGGCCGCCAGCGCCCGGCTGACCTCATAGCTGAAGTCCACGTGGCCGGGGGTGTCGATCAGGTTGAGGACGTAGGTTTCCCCGTCCCTTGCCCGATACTCCATGCGCACGGCCTTCGACTTGATGGTGATGCCGCGCTCCCGTTCCAGTTCCATGGAGTCCAAAATCTGCTCCGTCATCTGCCGCTTTTCAAACACGCCCGTCATTTCCAGCAGGCGGTCCGCCAGCGTGCTCTTGCCGTGGTCGATATGGGCAATAATACAGAAATTGCGAATATGGGACAGCCGTTCCTCGTGGTGCAACTGTTGTTCCCTCCAAGCAAGTAAATTTCATCATCTTATATCATAGCGTGTTTTGGGTAAAAAAGCAATCGCAAGAGAAAAGGCCTGCTATACTGGCAAGCCTTTTTCATTCGCTTTTCTTTTATCTTCCAGAAGCAAAGAAGCCAAGCATCCCAAGGCAAACACGCTTATCGCCAAATTCCGATAGGTAAAGAAATAGTGGACATGGCTGTGATTGTTCATCACCGCATACCATGCCAGCGGCATGGCTGCCGTTATCAGCAGAGCCATTGCCAGATTCCACGAAACCTTCCTGCGATTTTTCCCCAGCCGAATCAGCCGGACTATCATCCAAATTGTCACGCAAAGCAGCGCCAGCTTATAGGGTTTCCGCCAAAGTACGCTCCCATTCCGCAGAATTGCGCTCCACGGGCTGACAGCGGCACTTAGTCCTCTTTCTTCCATGGCCGCAAGAATCATGCTGCCTTCCCCGGCACGGCCAAAAAGAAGAACGAGCAGCCATTTGCCAGCCCACATTCCTGCATAGCCGATTCCCCAAGCCAGTGCCAACTGTACCAGCAACAAAAGTGCATTCTTCTGGCGCTCCTTTTCCAGCATCAGCCAGAGGACGCATGGCAGGCCAAAGGTAATCAATGGATAGGTCAGAAAATCCACATAAGATGTCACCATGCCCGTGCCGAAGAAAAACAGAACAACCCCGTCTTTTTCAAAGCGGCTCTGAAACCGCACCAATAGACACATGGCGGCCAGCGCCGTCAGCCATGCCGTCGAGTATTGCAGGCACAGCGGAAGCAGCCATGCCTGCAGTACAGCCAGCGCCGCCCCCAAAGCCGGGATACAGCGTGCGCCCTTCTTTTTCAGCTGTACAATCAAATACAGCAGCAGCGTTCCCTGCGCCAGAACATTCAGCATCCGAATGTCCATGTAGCTGCACAGCATCAGCAGAGGCTTGAGCAGCACCAGATATCCATGCCAGTAACGGCCGTAGGAATAGGCCGGTTCCGCATCTTTGCCAACACCGTGCGCCACGGCGGCCAGCCGTTCGCTCAGCCGGTAATAGCGTTCCGTATCATTGTACATACGGTTTTCCAAGGCTTGTTCCCACGGGGAAGCATCTGAATCATAGGCTGCAATCAGCATCATAACCAAGTCAGTGCGGATGTCCAGCCATGTACTGGAATAGGTCTTAACCAGCGTTTCATCGTCGGTCTCCGGCATACCGTCGCTGCCGTCAAAACACAGGAGAGATTCCCCCAAATGTTTTCTAATTGGTTCCGTCGGCAGGGCATACGCCGCCATAAGCAGCAGCATTCCCAGAAGGATCCCGCCCAGCAGAAGCGCCGAGCCGCGAAGCAGCGTCTGTCGCATTGCGTCCTTCCCCCACGCCGTCAGCTCAGCAGCGCCCGGTCGCTGGCGAACTGCTCGCCGCTGACCTTTTCGAACATGCCCAGCAGGTCTTCCACCGTCAGGCGCTTCTTTTCCTCGCCGGAAACGTCCACCACGATGCGGCCTTCATAGAGCATGATGAGCCGGTTGCCGTGGACGATAGCGTCCCGCATATTGTGGGTGATCATCAGCGTGGTCAGCTGCTCCTGACGAATGATGCGCTCCGTCACTTCCAGCACCTTGGCCGCCGTTTTGGGATCCAGAGCGGCGGTGTGCTCGTCCAGCAGCAGCAGCTTCGGCTTCTGCAGCGTTGCCATCAACAGGGTCAACGCCTGACGCTGACCGCCGGAAAGCAGCCCCACCTTGGTGGTCATGCGGTCTTCCAGCCCCAGATTCAGGCCCTTGAGCAGTTGCTTGTATTCTTCCCGCTCGGCGGCGGTAATGCCGGGCCGCAGACAGCGAGCCTTGCCGCGCCGCTTGGCCAGCGCCAGATTTTCCTCGATCTGCATGGTCGCGGCCGTGCCCATCATGGGGTCCTGAAAGACCCGGCCAATGTAGCGGGCCCGCTTGTATTCCGGCAGATAGGTCACATCCACCCCGTCGATGGAGATGCTGCCCTGATCTACCGGCCAGACGCCCGCCACGGCGTTGAGCAGCGTGGATTTGCCTGCGCCGTTGCCGCCGATGACCGTCACGAAATCGCCGTCGTTCAGGGTCAGAGAAACGCCGTTCAGTGCGGTCTTTTCGTTGACCGTGCCCGCATTAAAGGTTTTGCTGATCTCTTTGATCTCAAGCATGGCTCTTTCCCCCTGTCACGCGCTTTTTGGTGAAGTACTTGGCCTTCCAGTGGGGCACGGTCAGGAAAACGGCCACGATCAGAGCGGAGAGCAGCTTCAGGTAGTTGGAGTTGATGCCGCTCAGGCTGACGACCGCCTGAATGACCGCGTAATAGATGACGGAACCGATAGCCACAGCCAGCAGTTTCAGAGCAAAGTTGCGGAACAGCTTGCCGAACAGGGCTTCGCCGATGATGACCGCCGCCAGACCGATCACGATAGCGCCGCGGCCCATGTTGATATCCGCAAAGCTCTGATACTGACTCAGCAGCGCACCGGAAAGCGCCACCAGACCGTTGGAGATCATCAGCCCCAGCACGATGTTCTTGTTGGTGTTGATGCCCTGCGCCCGGGACATATGCAGGTTTGCGCCGGTAGCGCGGATAGAGGAGCCCAGTTCCGTACCGAAGAACCAGTACAGAATGGCCACGATCGCCACCACAAACAGCCCCACAATGAAAATGGGGTGCATATAGAAAGGTTTCGTGCCCTTGCCCACTTCCTGCAGGTAACGCAGAGAGACCAGCAGGGGCTGTTTATTCACATTGAGGGCCTGATTGGCTTTCATACCCATGATGGCCAGATTGACCGACCACAGACCCAGCTGGGTCAGAATGCCCGCCAGAATAGCCGGAATGCCGCAGGCCGTGTGCAGAAGGCCGGTAGCCAGTCCCGTCAGCATTCCCGCCAGAATGGCGCACAAAAGCGCCAGCCAGACATTGCAGCCGCCCGCGATCATCATGACGCACACCGCGCCGCCCGTGCAGAAGGAGCCGTCCACCGTCAGATCAGCGATGTCCAGAATTTTATAGGTAATGTATACGCCGATGGCCATGACGCCCCAGATCAGTCCCTGAGAGATCGCCCCCGGCAGCGCGTTGAGAAAACTGGTCAAACCTCATTCCCCCATTGTCGTGGTCGCTTGAAAAGAGAAAACAAAAACGAATGTTTTTTTAGAGAACACACTCGAAGGGGCGGCTGGATGCAGCTGCCCCTTCGGAAAAGTCAGAAAAGCCTTTTGGAAAATACGAATCTTATTCCACGTCCAGCGCCTGATAGGTGTCGGGGACCGTCACGCCCAGTTCTTCGCAGACCACGGGGTTGTATTCGGGCGTAAAGTTTTCAGCGTACTCGATGGGCATTTCGGAGATATTCGCTTCGCCCTTGAGGATCTTCGCGGCCATCTTGCCGGTGGTCACGCCGAGATCGTAGTAGCTGATGGACAGCGTCGCCACGCCGCAGCCGCGGCAGAGGCCCTCTTCGCCGCAGATGGCGGGAACGCCGGCAGGGATCAGGACGTTGGCAATGGCCTCGGTGTTGGAGGCGGCGGTGTTATCGGTCGGGATGTAGACAACGTCGGAGAAGTCGGCGGCCTTCTGGGTCACGGAGGAGACGTCGTTGCTGTCGGTGAAGGCGAATTCTTCGCAGGTCACGCCCTGGGCCTCGAGCGCCTTGCGGACCTCGTCGATCTGATAGCGGGAGTTCGGCTCAGCCGAGCAGAACAGCAGGCCGACGGTCTTGGTCTCGGGGAACCAGTCGAGGATCATCTGGGCCTGCGCCTGCAGGTCCGCCAGGTCGGACGTGCCGGAGACGTTGCCGCCGACAGTGCCGTTGAAGTCATCGATATCCAGCGCGACGCCATAGGCCGTGATGGACGTGCCGAGGATGGGGATATCAGCCGTAGCGGAGACAGCGGCAGTCAGCGCCGGGGTTGCATTGGCCATGATGAGGTCCACGCCCTTGGAGACAAAGCCGTTGACGATCGTGCCGCAGTTGACGGAGTCGCCGGAGGCGTTCTGCACGTCGACGGTGACGGCGTCGCCGAGTTCTTCTTTCAGCGCGTCGATGAAGCCCTGGGTCGCGGCGTCGAGCGCCTCATGCTGGACCAGCTGGCAGACGCCGACGGTGTAGGTCTTGCCGCTCTCGGCCGGAGCCTCGGCGGATTCTTCGGCGGCGGGTTCGGTCGTTTCGGTGGTTTCTGTGGTCTCGGTGGACGCGGCGGCGGGCTGGCTGGAGGCGCAGGCGGCCAGGCTCAGGACCATGACGAGCGCCAGAAGCAGTGCAAGCATCTTTTTCATTTTGATTTCGCTCCTTTTCTCATGTATGAACTGGATTGGATGGGGCTGCGCCGCGTACTTGCGGCTGCAGTCCAAAACAAAAAGGAGGCTCTGTCCGCGGAACAGAGCCTCCTTCTGGTTACGAAGAAAAACACCGGTCTATACGGACAGTCTCTTTTTTTGCGCGCGGTAATACAGGCCCGTGATCTGCTCGCGGGCCTCAATAAAGAGGAAGCTCATCTGGATGGACTTGTTGTTCGGATAACGCTTGGCCATGATAAGCTCCTTTCTGCCGCGCGTGCGGCGTCCTTTTGATGTTTGCTACTATACCGCTTTAAATGCGCAAAGTCAATCGTGAATCCGCCAAATTGTCCTTGCTTTTTTCCGTATCGTTTGTGCATTCCGCAAAATGCACACTGCCCGCCTCCGTGGGGAGGCGGGCGGCAATTCGTTCGTCAGACGTTGGTAAAGTGGTAGGAATGGCCGATATCGTAGGTCATTTTATCGCTTTCAGAGATGAAATCCATGAAGCGGTTGGCCGCGGAGGTCGGCGAGACGTCGCGCAGCGTGCACATGCAGACCGAGCGCGGCGGGATCTCAAACGCCGTGCGGACCGGCAGGATCACGCCCCGGCCGAGGCCGGACTGCGAAAATTCCTCCGTCACGCACGCAACGCCGAGGCCGATCCGCGCCAGCGAGATGAGCAGGTTGTGCGAGCCGAGCTCGATCTCCGGCTTCAGGCTGACGCCGTGCTGCTGGAAATACTGCTCGACATAGGCGCGGGAGCTCGCCTTGCGCTCGAGCAGGATGAGCGGGAAGGCCGCGATCTCCTCGAGCGTGTGGGCGTGGTCGAAATCACAGTCGTAATTCGGCGCGGCGACGAAGATCTGGTGGGTATCGAAGCAGTGGCGGATGGAATAGGCGTCCTTGTCCTTCGGCTCGCTGGCAAAGGCGATGTCGACCTGCCCCGCGTGCAGATAGTCGAGGACCATCTGGCTCGTGCCGTTGAGGATGCGGATCTGGATGGCCGGATAGTTCTGATGAAAGGCCTCGAGCCGGGAGACCAGATAGGTCTTCGTTACCGTGTCGCTCGCGCCGATGATCAGCTCGCCCGTGAGCAGCTGGCGCGACTGCGCGAGCTTTTCCTCGCCGCACTGGATGAGGCCGAGGCCGTGCGAGACATAGTCCAGCAGCATCTTCCCCTCGCTCGTCAGCACAACGCCGCGCGTGCTTCTGGAAAACAGCCGTACCTGCAGCTGCTCTTCGAGCTGCTTGATGGACTGGCTGACCGCGGATTGGGAGATATACAGATTCTGCGCCGCGGCGGAGATATTGCCCATGCGGGCGACCTCCTGAAAGACGCGGTAAAGCTCCAATTTGACTGCCATAGCTGCCTCCTGTCATTACGTTTATTAATGGAGTTAATCGCAACGATTAAAAACATCTATTTTACTTATTATCCGACAACGATTATAATATGCGCAGGATGAAAAGTCCAGCATGAAATCAAGTTCATACAGTTGCCAATATAGTTCCGGATACATGGCCCGGATGTTTCTACCGCAGCGCCAGAGCTGCGACTATTGGAAGTTCGCACACGCAGGTCGTCTGTTCCTGCGCGCGGCTTTTTGTCATTGGCAGCAGGTATATCCCCCGCTGTCTATTTTTTATTATGTTTTTGGAGGAAGCTATGCAGGAGCTGAAGGATCGCATCGTCAAGGAGGGCAAGATTCTGCCCGGAAACATTGTAAAGGTCGACGGGTTTCTCAACCACCGCGTCGACTGTGCGTTTATGGGACGCATCGCTGATGAATTCCAGAAATTCTTTGATCTCGACAAAGTAGATCTCATTCTGACAGCTGAAGCCAGCGGCATTGCCCTTTCCGCGATCTGCGCGTACCGGTACGGCAAGCCCATGGTGTATGCGAAAAAGGCCAAGAGCGACAACATCGAGGGCGGCCTGTATCAGAGTGAGATCTTTTCCTATACCTACAAGAAGAAGGTCACGCTGCTCGTCTCCAAGGAATGGCTGCACCCGGGCGACCGTGTGCTCGTGATCGACGATTTCCTTGCCCGCGGCGAAGCGCTGCGCGGCCTCTGCGAGATCGTCCAGGCCGCCGGCGCCGAGCTGGTCGGCATCGGCTGCGCCGTGGAAAAGGGCTTCCAGGGCGGCGGCGACAAGCTCCGCGCAGCGGGTGTCAACCTGCATTCGCTCGCCATCATCGAAAGCGCAGAGCCGGGCAACATCGTCTTCCGTGAGGAGGAGGCATAATGGAAACTGTCCTCATTCTGGATTTCGGCGCCCAGTACAGCCAGCTCATCGCGCGCCGCGTGCGTGAGCAGAACGTCTACTGCGAGGTCAAGCCCTGCTCCATCTCCCCTGACGAGATCCGGAAGCTTGCCCCCATCGGCATCATCCTGTCCGGAGGCCCGCAGAGCGTCTATGAATCTGTTTCCCTGCACGTGGATCCTGCGCTGTTTTCGCTCGGGATCCCCGTTCTTGGCATCTGTTATGGATGCCAGCTCATGGCATATTCGCTGGGTGGCACCGTTGCAGCAGCGACGGAAGCGACTGCCCGCGAATATGGCAAGACGCTGACCGAGTTTGACACTGAAAGTGCCATCTTCCATGGCCTGCCCGCGTCCTCCGTGACGTGGATGAGCCACGGCGACTACATCTCGCAGGTCCCCGACGGCTTCACCGTCACTGCGAAGACCGCCGTCTGCCCGACGGCCGCTATGGCCTGTCCGGAAAAGAAGCTCTACGGCGTGCAGTTCCATCCGGAAGTGCAGCATACTGTCCAGGGCAGCGAAATTTTGCGCCGCTTCCTCTATTCCGTCTGCGGCGCCTCCGGCGACTGGACCATGGCGGATTACCGCCAGACCGCCATCCGCGCCATCCGCGAAAAGGTCGGCTCCGGCCGCGCACTGCTGGCGCTGTCCGGCGGCGTGGACTCTTCTGTCGCTGCAGCGCTGATGGCCGAGGCCATCGGCAGCCAGCTCACCTGCGTGTTTGTCGACCATGGCCTGATGCGCAAGAATGAGGGCAACGAGGTCGAAGCCGCCTTCGGCAAATGGGATATCCACTTCATCCGCGTCAACGCGGAGGATCGGTTCCTCTCGAAGCTCGTCGGCGTCACCGATCCGGAGACGAAGCGCAAGATCATCGGCGAGGAATTCATCCGTGTGTTTGAGGCCGAAGCCAAGAAGATCGGCGCCGTCGATTATCTTGTGCAGGGCACGATCTATCCGGACGTCATCGAATCCGGCCTTGGCAAGTCCGCGGTGATCAAGAGCCACCACAACGTCGGCGGTCTGCCCGACTATGTCGATTTCAAGGAGATCATCGAGCCGCTGCGGATGCTCTTCAAGGACGAAGTCCGGCAGCTCGGCCGCGAGCTGGATCTGCCGGAGTATCTGGTCATGCGCCAGCCCTTCCCCGGCCCGGGTCTTGCCATCCGCGTCATCGGCGATATCACGAAGGAAAAGCTCGACACGCTGCGCGACGCCGACTTCATCTTCCGCGACGAGATCGCCAAGGCCGGGCTCGACCGCAGTCTCAGCCAGTATTTCGCGGTCCTCACCTCCATGCGCTCCGTCGGCGTCATGGGTGACGGCCGGACGTATGACTATACGCTGGCGCTGCGCGCGGTCAATACAAGCGACTTCATGACCGCCGACTGGTCCCGCATCCCCTACGACGTGCTCGACCGCATCTCCGTCCGCATCGTCAACGAAGTCCGCGGCATCAACCGCATCTGCTACGACATCACCAGCAAACCCCCCGCAACGATCGAGTGGGAGTAATTCCGAGAACGCCGGAAACCCGCATGAATACAGGCTTTTTGCCCGTCGAAATGGCTCGTGATACTGGATTGATACTAATTCTTCAAATCCGTTACTCCGAGAGGATCATTTCAAACTGACAAGCAAGACCGTCCTGCTGAACGACAAATTCAGCAGGACGGTTTTTTGCTTGTCTTATTTCTTTTTCCAAGGAATATACTCCTTGCGCTCTTTGCTGTCATCACAGGTATGCGGCCAGTTCAGTTTCCATTCAAAGTATTCCTCCCGCGTGATCTGCCCCGCATGAAGCTCCTGTTGGCGCAGCAGCCATTCCTGCATGAACTCATCGACAAGACCATATTGGAAGTACATTCCCACTGGCTGTCTGACAGGCCATTCGTCGCTGTCGTTGTACTTTGCAATGGTATCATCCCCGTTTCGCTCTTTGACCGGATTGCGGACAAGTTGAAACAGCCGGATAGACCCCGGACTATCCTCGTCCAACCAGAAGAATGTCCGCATAAAGTCCTCTGCGCACCCCGGAGCATCTGTATAGAAGTTTTGTCGGTCTACACGCAAAACCTCCGCGATTTTGTTCAGCAAGTCTTTCTTCGGAACACGGTAATTCGTTTCGTACTGGGCAACGCGATTATCCGCGCCCTTTTCCTCCAGTCCGATGGCAACGCCCAGTTCCTTTTGCGTCATACCTCGAAAGGCACGGATTTTCTTGATCTTATCTCCTACTGTCATTCATATCACCGCCTTTGAAAACAGTATAGCGCATATTTGCGAAATACGCAAGATAAATATTAACAAAAAAGCGAAATAAATTCTTGGCATTAACATTTATGCTAATGTATAATAAGGACGCGGATATTAACATATTTGCGAATTATCAATAAGGAGGTGACACTATGACACAGGAATTGTTTGTACGGGCAGAGGAAGTTGCCAGCGAACTTGGCATTTCCAAACCCTACGCCTACAAGCTGGTGCGGGAGATGAACGAGGAATTGAAGCAGAAAGGCTTTATCACCATCCCCGGACGGGTAAGCAGACGGTATTTTGAAGAAAAATTCTATGGCCTGCGTGACAGGCAGTAAGGAGGAAACAGCAATGCCAGCATACAAGGATAAGGAAAAAGGTACATGGTATGCGTCCTTTTACTATGAGGACTGGACGGGAAAGAAAGTCAAAAAGCTGAAACGCGGCTTTTCCACCAAGCGTGACGCACTGGAATGGGAACGGACGTTTTTGCAGCAACAGACTGCCGATCTGGAAATGACCTTTGAAAACTTCGTCGCGCTCTATGCGGCGGATATGAAAGGACGCATCAAGGAAAACACATGGGGCACAAAGGAGCATATCCTCTACAAAAAACTGGTGCCCTACTTCGGCAAACGGAAGATGTGTGACATTCATTCAAAAGAGATCATGGCATGGCAGAACGAGATGCTGAATCACCATGACGAAAACGGCAAGCCATATTCCCCGGTATATCTGAAAACGCTCCACAACCAGCTCAGCGCCGTATTCAATCATGCGGTGCGGCATTACGGTCTAAAGGTCAACCCTGCCGCCCAAGTCGGCAACATGGGAAAAGCCAAGGGGCGTGAAATGCAGTTCTGGACAAAGGCGGAATATCTGAAATTTGCAGACGCGATGATGGACAAGCCGCTCTCCTATTACGCCTTTGAAATGCTCTACTGGTGCGGTGTGCGGGAGGGTGAGCTATTGGCGCTTACCGCCGCCGACTTCGATTTTGAAAAACAGACCGTCACGATCTCCAAATCCTATCAGCGAATCAAAGGCCGTGACGTGATTACAGACCCCAAGACACCCAAGAGCAACCGCGTGATTCAGATGCCAGCGTTTCTGTGCGATGAAATGCAAGATTACATCAAAAGCCTGTACGCCGTGCAGCCAACCGACCGCATCTTTACCGTCACAAAATCCTATCTCCACCGAGAAATGGACAGAGGTGCAAAAGAGGCAGGTGTCAAGCGCATCAGAATCCATGACTTACGACATTCACACATTTCCCTTTTGATTGATATGGGATTTACGGCATTGGCAATCGCAGACCGGGTAGGACACGAAAGCATCGACATTACTTACCGCTACGCGCACCTGTTTCCCACCCGGCAGACAGAGATGGCAAATAAGCTGGATTTGGAACGAAAGGGGGCATAAATCATGTCTGCAAAGAATCTCGACCGGCACAACCGCTGGCGCAGCAAGACCGTTGCTTTTCGGGTATCTCCGGAGGAAGATGCGCAGATTGAAACCGCTGTGCAGCTCTCTGGGCTGACCAAGCAGGATTATATTACAAGGCGACTTCTGTGCCGTGAAATCGTCGTACAGGGCAATCCAAGGGTCTATAAGGCTCTGCGCAATGAACTGAACAGCGTTCTGGAAGAACTCAAACGTATAGAAGCCGGACAATCCATCGACGGTGAGCTGCTGGAAACAATCAGACTGATTTCTACCACGCTGGACGGTATGCGGGAGGATTGATAGATGGATTTTGAACAAGAGAAAACGACTGCCCTATATCCGCCTGTTGGCGCAGACGGAGGACAGCCGCTCTCAAAAGAAACTAATCAAAGTATAGCAGAGGACACCGCAGAATACAAGACGCAAGCGGACGATTTGGAGGAAATCATGCAGCAGATACGCCGGGCCAGTGACCCGGCGTATCTGCCAACCGTGTCTATGAACGACCTTTATGAACAGGTCTTTCCCGGCAGACCGCCAGTGATTGACGGTCTGCTCTATGCGGGAACGTACCTCTTTGTGGGCGCTCCAAAGGTCGGAAAATCGTTCCTCATGGCACAGCTTGCCTATCATGTAAGTATGGGGATTCCGCTGTGGGGATACGCCGTAAATCGTGGAACTGTTCTCTACCTGGCTTTGGAGGACGATCACCGCCGCCTGCAAGACCGGCTTTACCGGATGTTCGGAGAGAACAGCACCGAAAATCTCTATTTTGCGGTCTATGCAAAGCAGCTAAACAAAGGTCTGGAAACACAGCTCAAAGGCTTTATGCGGGAACACCCGGACACGCGGCTTATCATTATCGATACGCTGCAAAAAATCCGGGAGGACGGCGGCGAAAAGTGCAGCTATGCCAGCGATTATGAAATGATGGCCAGTTTGAAAAGCTTTGCCGACGAAAGCGGCGTTTGTCTGCTGCTGGTGCATCATACACGCAAGCAGCAAGCCGATGATCGATTCGATATGATTTCCGGCACAAATGGTCTGCTCGGCGCAGCGGATGGCGCGTTCCTACTCCAAAAGGAGCGCCGGACAGACTGCTCTGCGACGCTGGACATATCCGGGCGTGACCAACAGGATCAACGGCTCTATCTGACACGGAACAGCGAAAGGCTGATATGGGAATTGCAGCGGGCAGAAACAGAATTTCACCATGAAGCACCTGATCCTGTTTTAGAAGCAGTTGCGGCATTTATAACGTCGGAGCGCCCGGTCTGGTGCGGCACAGCAACCGAGCTGGCTGCTGCGCTGGAGATAAACATGAAGCCAAATGCTCTGGCAATGCGGCTCAATGTGCGGGCGTGGCAGCTAAATTGTAAATATCATATCTGCTATGAAAGCGCCCGCACCCACGCCGGGAGAAGCATCCGTCTGACGCTCGATCAGACTGTGTGTGACGACCGTGACGGCCGTGACGATCTTCCCGATACCGGCTCTGCTGTCTAAAAAGCTGTCACAGCCGTCACGGTTGTCACGGGGCGCGGGGACAACTGTCAAGGGGGCATACTTGCGGGTGGAGATTGCCACAAGGCAATACAACCCGAACCCCTTGACAGTTGGCACACGGGAAACACTTGCCGGGTGAGCGGAAAGGCGTGTGCCTTTCCGCTCTGCCTAACGGCGAGTGATGAAGTTTAGGTGGGGTGCAGGGTGCCCTTTTCAAAGGGCAGCCCTGCTGGGGGTGCTGTCCGCAGA
>OHOZ01001017.1_pt1 | contig 13842 bp, 14 predicted proteins | sample 1569931 | NCBI WGS metagenome assembly OHOZ01 (sample SAMEA3879572, study PRJEB24766) | human gut metagenome | biome: human-associated habitat; feature: feces | place: USA | collected 1985/1987
ACGCGCTGGAACTGGTGGGGGCTTCCCCTCTGGCGGGCCGGGATTTCAACTGCATCAGCGACGGCCAGCGCCAGCGCGTTCTGCTGGCCCGCGCCATCTGCCAGCAGCCCGGAGTTCTGCTGCTGGACGAGCCGTTCTCCGCGCTCGACAGCTACCTCAAGTGGGAGCTCGAGCTCAGCGAGCTGCTGGGGGCGTTTGACGGGCCGATCCTCTGGGTCAGTCACGAGCTTGGCGGAAGCGGCACGCCCTTCCGCATCCTGCGCATCATCCCGGATGCCGGGCACGCGGCCTTTCTGCTGCAGCCGGAGGGCGCGGCAGAGGGGTCGCCGGTCCTGCGCGCGGAATGCGATGCAGCCGGTACATATGCCGCCGGGCAGACGCTTCCTGTTTCCTTCCGGGAAGAAAAGCTGCTGTTTTTCTGAGGTGCTGGACAAAATTTCAGGATCCTGCTATGATGGAAACACCCTGAAGAACGGAGGACCCTGCCATGCGGACCGGAACAAAGAAATGCATCCTTCTGCTCCTCGCGATCATCGTCCTATGCTTCGCCGTGTGGCTGCTCTGGCCGCATTCCTTTGCGGAAGTGACCGGTATCCCGGCGGAATATCCGGATCTGAACATGGCCGCCATTGTCACTGCTGCCAGGTTTGAAAACGGCAGTCCTTCGTTTGACATCTGGAACCTACAATACTGTTCCGCCGGAAGCACAGAATATGAAGCTGTTTTATCCGTTTTAAGTTCTGCCTCCTACCGGCAGGATCTCAGGAATCTTCTTCCGGGCGGCTTGACTTCCGTTAGCAGCGATAAAGACTATGACAGCCGTTCTGTCAATCTGATGTTCGCATGGGGACGGTTTGAGGATGAATGCTGTAGTCTGACCTTCTCCGGCTCACAGGTGGTCGTCGCCGGACCGAACAACCGTGGATTTCAGGTTTATCATTCAGTCGATCCTGAACTTCTTGACCGGCTTATCGCAGAAGTGCAGACTTACGGCGTCAAAAACTGAATAGCAGGCCCGACGCATGGATGCGCCGGGCCTTTTGTTACACTTCTCCCCTGTCTGCCGACTATATGGGTGTCAGCTGACCAAAACAGATTGGAGGACACTGCATGGACGAACAGAACCTGCTTTCCCGCCTGCGTCACGGCGACGAGCAGGCGCTCGCGGCGGCGATCACGCAGTACAGCGCGTATGTCGTCACCGTCATTCACAACCGCAGCCGCGGGCTTCTCTCGCCGGAGGACGAGGACGAGCTGGCCTCGAGCGTCTTTTTCGCGCTCTGGCAGTCGTGCCGGACGGTGAAGTCCGGGCATCTTCGGGCGTGGCTCGGGAGCGTCGCACGGAACAAGACCGTCGACCGGCTGCGAAAAAGCCGCAGCGAGATACCGCTGGACGAGGACCTGGCCGGAACGGACGATTTTCTTCTTGAGGAAGCCACGAAGCGAGAACAGGCGCAGCAGCTCCGTGCCGCCGTCGCGCAGCTATCCGAGACAGACCGCGAGATCATCTGCCGGTTTTATGATTTATGTCAACCGGCAGTAGAGATCGCCGCGGCGCTCGGGCTGACGCCTGCAGCGGTCCGGATGCGGCTGGTGCGCAGCCGGGAGGCCATCAGAAACGAATTATGCCGGGGAGGGTTTGTATATGAATCGGATTGACAGGATCCTGCAGGCCGTGGCGCTGCCGGACGTGCCGGTCGAAGCGCTGCCGGAAGATCGGCAGGCAGGGATTTTGAACGGCACGATGCAGCTTGTGCAGCAGGATGCAAAAAAGCACGGCCGCAAGCGCGTTATCCGCATTATGATCGCCGCGGCCGCAGCCATCGCGGTGCTGTGCGGTGCGGCGGCGGTGCTGCATTACGCGTCCGTTTCCAATGCGGAGACCACGTATCATGCCGAGGGCGCATCCATTCGTCCGGATGGCACGCTGGAGCCGTTTTCCTATGATTTTTCCAGAGACGCGATCATCCGCGTCGATACAGAGGGCCGCACGTCCGGCACCTACTGCGGTGTGCAATTTGGCTGGCTGCCAACGGCGCTGATCCCGGACAATACCGCGTATCTGTATGACGTCATTGCCATGCGCAGTCCGACGCAGCTGGACGGCATCTCCGATGCCCAGATGGAGCTGGCAAAGGACTGCGTTTACTCCACCGACAGCACAGCGCAGGTGCGCTTCACGTTCAGCTGCCTGTCCGCCAACGAGGTCGCGGGCTGCGATCTTCTGGTGCCCGGAGACGCCCCGACGATCATCAAGGAAGGGATGCTGAACGATCTGTATGTCTGCTGGATCGAAACGTATGACATAGACCGCAATGCAGACATCACCCATCATTTCCTCCTGCTCTATGACGCGGACAAGCTCTGCGTGGTGTTCCTGGGCGGCGACTGGGACGTCACAGAAAAGATCGCGGAACACATGGCCATCGTGCAGACCGGGATCCCCACGCCGGAGGCTTCGCAGAATTTCACCTACGTCGGCGTATTTGGCTGAGAAAACCGCCGGTCCTCATGAAAAAGCAGCGCCCGCAGCGGATCTCCGCTGCGGGCGCTGTTGTGCCTTGGTCTTGTTCAAAAACGGCTCAGCGCAGACGTCCGTCGCCAGCCATGAGGGCCGTCATCTCTTCCAGGCGTTCCAGCGGGAACGGCGGCTCGCACAGCGGCTTCATGGCGATGCTCATGAGCTTCATGGGGTTATCGTCCGCCGCGACGCGGTTGGAGCTGAGCGCCCCGCAGCGGCGGCAGCGGTGGATGATAGCCCACTCCCCGCCCTTGCGCACCCAGACCGCGACCGGGTCCATGATCCCGCCGCAGTCAGATGCCCGGTCGCCGGGCTCGAGGTCGACGTGTAGGCTGGAGAGGCAGTTGGGGCAGTGATTGCGGTGGTCACTCCCTGCGTTCTGCGGGGTGCAGAGCCGCCCGCAGACCTTGCAGGTAAAGCTGTCATTGCAGGCATGGGTCTTATAATAGCCTTTTTCGAACGTTTTGCGTTTATTTTCCCGATTCATGGTAGATCCTCCTGAAGATCGAATCGTAAAGCTTCGGGAGGCGCGGCGTGTGAGATTTGCCGGACCTCCCGGTCAGCCCACACGCTCCGATGTACAGGTGATCAGCTTCAAAAAGTTCTCCTTTTGATCGTAATATGATCCGCGCGGCCGCTGAAGCCGCCCGATCTGGTTCTATCATAGTCCTGCCGCGGCCGCCTGTCAATCTGCTTTTCCGGGTCGACGGCGCCGGTTTTCTTCCGGGCCGCTGTTTTTTGCACACTTTCCGCACGCTGCGGCTTTACAGGTCCCGCGCAACAAGCTATACTGTACAGCAGAAAAGTGAGGGATATTCTATGAAATACGCATTCACGCACGGAAAGCTCCTGGACGGCACGAAGGACATGCAGGTGCAGGAAGGACTCTGCGTCCTGACGGACGGAGAGCGCATCAGCGCCATCGTCCCGGAGGGGACGCCGCTTGACGGCTACACCGTCGTCGACCTGCAGGGCCGGTATCTGATGCCGGGCCTGATCAACATGCATGTCCATCTTGCAGGCAGCGGCAAGCCGCAGAAAAAGCAGCGGGACAGCGAAAAGCTGGTCCGCACGATCCTCTCCACGGCGCTGACGCGGAAGATCGCCTATCAGATGGTCTGTGGCTTTGCCCGGACAGAGCTGATGAGCGGCGTCACGACCATCCGCACGGTCGGCGGTCTTGCCGATTTTGACACGCGGCTGCGCGATGAGATCGCGGCGGGCCGCCGCGTAGGGCCGCGGATCCTGGCCGCCAACGAGGGGATCTCCGTCCCGGGCGGACATATGGCCGGGTCGGTCGCCGTGGCCGCGCACTCTATTCCTGAGGCACTCGCGCAGCTGGATGCCGCAGAGGCGCAGGGCGTCGACCTCATCAAGCTGATGATCACGGGTGGCGTGATGGACGCGAAGGAAAAGGGCGTCCCGGGTGAAATGAAGATGCCGCCGGAGATGATCAAGGCCGTCTGCGACCGGGCACACGCCGCGGGATACCGCGTTGCGGCCCACGTCGAGTCGCCGCAGGGCGTGCGCGCGGCGCTGGAAAACGGCGTGGATTCGATCGAGCACGGCGCAAAGCCGGACGCGGAGATCCTGCGCCTGTTCAAAGATACCGGCGCGTTTCTCTGCACAACGATCTCGCCTGCCCTGCCCTACGCGCTGTTTGACCGTTCCATCACCCACGCGACTGAGGTCGAGCAGTACAACGGCACGATCGTCTTTGAGGGCATCATCGACTGCGCGAAGGCCGCGCTTGCCAACGACATTCCCGTCGTGCTCGGCAACGACGTCGGCTGCCCGTGGATCACGCAGTATGATTTCTGGCGCGAGCTGTTTTATTTCCACAAATATACCGGCGTCTCCAACGCCTTCGCTCTCTACACCGCAACGAGCCGGAGCGCGGAGCTCGCCGGCATCGGCAGCGAGACCGGCACCGTTGCGCCGGGCAAGTGCGCAGACCTGATCGTGACCGCTGCAAACCCGCTGGAGGATCTGCGCGCGCTGCGGCACGTCGGGATGGTCATGGCCCGCGGCCAGCTGACCGGGCATCCGCGCTTCAAGCGCCGCCCGGAGGTCGAAGCGCAGCTCGACCGCTTTTTGACAGACGAGTCCGGCGCGGCTGCGCGCTGAGAAACGGAGGACAGGCTTTGCTGTATCTTGGATTTTTGCTTCTGGCCGGCATTCTGCAGGGCGTCATGGTCTCGCTCAACGCGCAGATGGGCAACTACTTCAGTCTGTTCGGCATCTGCTTCTTTGTCCACGGCATCGCGCTCGTGCTGCTGCTCGGCTATCTGCTGGTCAAGCGGCAGCCGCTGCGGTTTTCCGGCGCGCCGTGGTATGTGTATCTGGTCGGCGCGATGGGCATCGGGATCGTCGCGACCTCCAGCTGGTGTACGCTGCATGTCGGCGCGAGCGCGTTTATGGCGCTCTCCACGGCGGGGCAGCTCGTCTCCTCGGCGCTGATCGACCGGTTCGGTCTGTTCGGCATGCCGGTCACGCGGATCCGCAGGCGGCAGCTGCCGGGCTATGCACTCGTGCTGCTGGGCGTGATCCTTGTAGTTCTGAACTGAGGAGGCGGCTGCATGATCTATTATCTGACTGCCCTGCTGAACGGGTTTTTCAACTCCATCAACCGCATGACGAATGTCCGGGCCGGAAAGCTGTTCGGCACGGCCAACGGCGCGCTGATCAACTATGTGGAGGCGACAGTTCTGTCTCTGCTGCTCGTTTTTGTGCTCAAAAACGGGAAGGAGCTCACGTGGGGCTACATCACAGCCGTCCCCTGGTGGGTCTATCTCGGGAGCATCTGCGGACTGCTCGCGCAGCTGCTGCAGATCATCGGGACGCTGCATTCCAACACGCTGGTCTCCTCCGTTCTGATGCTGGTCGGCAATCTCGGGATGTCGCTGACGCTGGACTATGTGTTCTACGGCACGTTCAGCCTGCTGCGTGCCGCCGGGATCCTGCTCATCCTGCTCGGCATGACCTGGGTGGAGAAGGAAAAGCACGCGCCTGCGGAAAGCGAAGAATAAGTTAACATAAAGCAAACGATCAGCCCGGCTCCGGGCTGGTCGTTTGTTATAGCAGGATCTGTGACGGGTAAGCCTCCAGCAGCGAAACATTGGGAAGTTCTGCACCGAAGCGGGCCATGTTGCGTTCGCATTTGCGGCGGACGCCGCAGGCATCCTTTTCGTCGACCGGGATGTGGTAGACATAATTCTTTTTCGCTGCCTCGGGCAGCAGCGCGCGCGTTTCGGGATAGGACAGGATCTGGCCGTTCCAGAACGCCGCGTCGGCGCGGCGGCCGCGAAGGATCGCGCGGTGCTGTACCGCGTCGATGCGCGCGTCCGCAGTCACATAGACGCTGACACCCGCGGCCGAGATGAAATACACACCGTGCGTGATCGCATCCCAGCCCGGCACGGGCGTATGCGCAAACTGGTGGTATTCAACGCAGAACGGGCCGAACTGCAGCGCCAGCTGGGGCGGCGTCTGCGGCTGCGGAACGAAGACGGATGCACCGCTGGCTGCCTGCAGCTGCCGGGTGCGGAGCGCATTGTAATGATCGGGGTGCGCGTGCGTGCACAGGATGCCGCAGAGCGCGTCATAGGGCGGCTCCCCTGCCAGCATCTGCGAGAAGGTCTCGGGCGGCAGGCCGTAATAGCAGCGGAACTGCTTGTTGAGCGCGTCGACCAGAAGCGTCCGCCCCTCCGCTTCCAGCACGAGCCCGCAGCTGCTGACCAGTGTGATCCTCATTGCAGCAGCTCCAGAAATTCCTGCTCGGAAAGCACAGGGACGCCAAGCTCCTGCGCCTTGCGCAGCTTGCTGCCCGCGTTTTCCCCGGCGACGACGTACGTCGTCTTTTTCGAGACGGACGAGGCGGCCTTACCGCCGAACGACTCGATCTTCTCCGTCGCCTCCTCGCGCGTAAACAGGCTCAGCGCGCCGGTCAGGACAAAGATCTTGCCCGCAAAGCGCGTATCCGTCACCTGGTTGGTTGACATAAAGTTTACACCTGCCGCGCGCAGCCGATCGATCAGGTCCTGTGACTGCGGGCTGGCAAAGTAATCGAGGATGTTCTGCGCCGTCGTTTCGCCGATATCGGGGACGGCCGTCAGATCCTCCAGCGATGCGTGCTGCAGAGCATCGAGACTCCCGAACGTCGACGCGAGCACCTTGGCCGCCTTGCTGCCGACCTGCCGGATGCCAAGCGCGCACAGCAGCCGGGCCAGATCGTTCTGCTTGCTGGCCTCGATGGCGGCTTTGAGGTTCGCGGCGGACTTTTTCCCCTGCCCGGGGAGCTTTGCGAAGGCGGCATAGTCCAGCGCGTAGAGGTCCGCGGGGTTGGAGACCATCTTTTCCTCGATCAGCAGGTCGATGATCGCGCTGCCGAGGCCGTCGATGTTCATGGCCTCGCGCGAGACGAAGTGCGCCAGATTTCTGGACAGCTGTGCCGGGCACTCCGCGCCCGTGCAGCGCAGGGCAGCGCCGTCCTCATCGCGCACGACCGGCGCGCCGCAGACGGGGCAGCGGTCCGGCAGGCGGTACGGCACGGCGTCTGCCGGACGCTTTGCGGGAACGACCTCCAGGATCTCCGGGATGATCTCCCCTGCCTTGCGGATCCTGACGGTGTCGCCGATGCGGATATCCTTGTCGGTGATAAAGTCCTGATTGTGGAGCGTCGCGGCAGTGACGGTCGTCCCGGCGAGCCCGCGGGGTCAGCACGCCCGTGCGCCCCACCTGCACGACGATATCCTGCAGCACGGTCTCCTTGATCTCCGGCGGATATTTGAAGGCCGCGGCCCAGCGCGGGAACTTTGCCGTGCTGCCGAGCCGCTCGCGCCCGGCCAGACTGTTGAGCTTCATGACGGCTCCGTCGATATCATACGGCAGCTCGTAGCGGGTCTCGCCGAGCTGGGTGATCAGCTGCTCCGCTTTGTCCATATCGCGGCAGAGCGTGTAAGGTATGACCTTGAACTTGAGCGCCCGCAGATAGTCGAGCGTTTCGCTGTGCGTCCGGAACGTGACGCCCTCTGCCAGCTGCAGGTTGAAGACGAGAATGTCGAGCTTTCGCTTTGCCGCCACGCCCGGGTCCAGCTGGCGCAAAGAGCCCGCCGCGGCGTTGCGCGGGTTGGCAAACAGCGGCTTGCCGAGCTTCTCCTGCTCGGCGTTGAGCGCTTCAAAGCTGGCGCGGGGCATGAAGACCTCGCCGCGCACGATGAGACGCGCGGGCGCGCCGGTCAGCGTCATGGGGATGGAGCGGACGGTCTTCAGATTCTCCGTCACGTCCTCACCGATGAGGCCGTCGCCGCGGGTTGCGCCGCGGACAAAGCGGCCGTCCACGTATTCCAGCGCCACGGACAGCCCGTCGACCTTCGGCTCGACGGAGTATTCCGCGTCCGGCTCCTCCTCGCGCACATGCGCATCGAAGTCCCGCAGCTCGTCAAAGGAAAACACGTCCTGCAGGCTCTCCAGCGGGACGGCGTGGCGTACCTTGACGAATTCGCTCAGCGCCTGCCCGCCGACACGGCGTGTCGGGCTGAGCGGCGAGGCATACTGCGGGTACTGTGCTTCCAGCTCCTCGAGTTGGCGGAGCTTGTGGTCATAGTCATAGTCGCTCATCTCCGGGTTATCGAGCACGTAGTAGAGATATCCGGCGTGCTCAAGTTCCCGGGTCAGCTGTTCGATCTGCTGTTTCGGTTCCATATTGATCCCAACCTTCTGCTGCGGTAAGATGTCCTAAGTTTACATAAGTTTCTGGTACCCGGCCGACGATCACGGTCTGCGCCACCATCACGTCGCTGTCCACGTCGACCGACTCATAGCCGACCGTCGTGAGAATGGTCAGGCTGATGGTGAATTTGACCTTGAGCGTCTGCAGGGTCTGGTTGATGCCGGCCTCTGAAAAATCCGAGAAAAAGTCAGCATTCGACACGGTGAGGCTGACGGCCTTGACGGGCAGGACCGGCCCTGTCCCGGCCAGAAGATCCGGCAGCAGGAGATTTCCGAGCGGAATACCCATCTGCTGCGTATTGATCTGGTCGATGAGCCCGTCGAGCGCGCCGAGCACCTCGATCTTCATCCGCTCGACCTGGCCCATGTCCGTGCGGAGCGCGGTAATGTTGCCCTGTACATCCTTTTCCAGCACGATCACGCGGGAAAAATCCGTGTTGCCCGTGCGGAGCATTTCGCTGACGGATCCTGTGATGGCGTTCGATGCGGCGTTGACCGCCTGATTGCGTGCAAGCTCGCGAATATACGGTGACAGATGCAGCTGCGTGAGCAGGATCAGTCCCGTAATGACAAGCAGCAGCGCGATCAGAAGGATCCTTCTGCGTCTTCGCTTCCTCCGGCTCATCTCCATACACCCCCAGCATAGGCTATGCCGGAGCGCCGGGGATATTACAGCTTTTTCATGTGCTGCGCCGCCGTGTTGGCCATGAGGCGCTTGGTGCCGACGCCGTCAAAGGCGATTTCCAGCAGCGCGTCGTTGCCCATCGTCAGGACCGTCAGGATCATGCCGCGGCCAAAGGCCTTGTGCTGGACCATCTCGCCTGCGGCAAAGCTGACCTTTGGCGCAGACTTCGGTGCGGTGTGGACGGAATAGTCCTTCTGCGGCTTCGGCCGCGTGGGGATCTGGGAAAAGTCGTTATAGCTGTCGCCGTAGATGCTGACGCGGCCGAAGGAGCCGTACTGCCTCGGCTCAGTCTGCTGGTAGCTCGGCTTCGGCGCGCCGATGCGCTTGACCGACTCGGCCGGGAGCTCGTCGACGAAGCGGGACGGCAGATTTGTTGTCGTGCGGCCGTAGAGCATACGCTGGCGCGCGTAGGTGATGACCAGATGCTGCTTGGCCCGGGTGATGGCGACGTAGCACAGCCGCCGCTCCTCTTCCAGCTCCTCCGGCTCGCTCATGCAGCGGTTCGAGGGGAACAGTCCCTCCTCCAGACCGACAAGGAACACGTTCGGGAACTCCAGACCCTTGGCCGCGTGCATCGTCATCATGACGACGGCATCGGCATCCGGGTCGTACTGCTCAATGTCCGTATAGAGGGCGATCTCCTCCAGGAAGCCCGCCAGCGTGGGCGTCTCGGTGTTTTCCATGTAGCTGAGGATGCTGGATTTGAGTTCACGGACGTTCTCCGCGCGGGTGCGGGATTCCACGTCGCCCTTCTCCTCGAGCATCTGCAGATAGCCGGTGCGCGTCATGACCTCCTCATAGAAATCCGGCAGCGGCAGCTTCTGCAGCAGCTCCGCGCATTCCTCGATGATGACCGTGAAGGCCATGAGCTTCGCAGCCGCCTTTTCCAGGCTCGGGTAGCTGTAGGGGTCGGAGACGACCGTGTACAGCGGGACGCCGGCCGCGGCCGCCTGCCGCTCGGCCATTTCGAGCGTCTTGCCGCCGATGCCGCGCGGCGGGTTATTGATGATGCGCTGCAGCCGCAGCTCGTCGGCGCGGTTATTGATGACGCAAAGGTAGGCCAGCATGTCCTTGACCTCTGCGCGGTCAAAGAAGCGCGTGCCGCCGATGATGCGGTACGGGATGCCGCTGCGCTTGAACGAGTTTTCGACCGCGTTGGACTGCGCGTTCGTGCGGTAGAGCACGGCGAAGTCCTTGAAATTCTTCCCCTTTGACATGGAGATGATACGGCTGGAGACATAATTGGCCTCGTCCGTTTCGCTGGAGGCCTCATAGACGGTGATCTGGTCGCCGGCAGCGTTTTCGGTCCAGAGCTTTTTGCCCTTGCGGCCGCGGTTGTGCGCGATGACGGCGTTCGCCGCGTTCAAAATCGCCTGCGTCGAGCGGTAGTTCTGCTCGAGCCGGATCACGCGCGTGCCCTTGAACTGCTTTTCAAACGAGAGGATGTTCTCGATCGTCGCACCTCGGAATTTGTAGATCGACTGATCGTCGTCGCCGACGACGCAGATATTTTCGTATCCGCCCGCGAGCAGCGACGTCAGCTGGTACTGCAGCTGGTTCGTGTCCTGATACTCGTCGATCATGACGTAGTGGAACTTCTGCTGGTAATAGGTCCGCACGTCCTCGAAGGTCTCGAGCAGCTCGACGGTCTTGAGGATGATGTCGTCAAAGTCGAGCGCGTTCGCCTCGTGCAGACGCTTGTCGTATTCCTCGTAGAGCTGCGCGATGCGGTCCATGCGGAAATCGCCGGACTTCCCGGCGTGTTTGGAAAACGCCGCCGGGTCCTGCCGCCGGTCCTTGGCCTTGCTGATGACGGACAGGGCCAGCCGCGGCGGCAGTGCCTTTTCGTCCAGGTCAAAATCGCGGAGGATATCCTTCATCACGCGCTCGGAATCCGCGGTGTCGTAGATCGTAAAGCTGCGGTCATAGCCGTCCAGCCGGTCGATCTCCCGCCGCAGGATGCGGCAGCAGGCCGCGTGGAACGTCATGGCCCAGACGTCCATGGCGTAATCGCCGAGCAGCGCCTGCAGCCGGCTTTTGAGCTCGTTGGCGGCCTTGTTGGTGAACGTGATGGCGAGGATGGACCACGGCGCGGCGGGCCGGAGCGCGCACAGGCGCTCGGCCTGCAGCTGCATGGCGGGATCCTGCGTTTTGAGGTACGTTTCGAGATATGTAAGGTCCTCTTCGGTCATGTAGTCCGGGACCTCCTGCGAGTCGGAGCCTTCACCGAAGGCGATGAGGTTCGCAATGCGGTTGATGAGGACCGTCGTTTTGCCGCTGCCCGCGCCGGCCAGCAGCAGCAGCGGGCCCTGTGTGGTCAGGACGCCCTCGAGCTGCATGGCGTTGAGATTCTGAAAGCGCGCGGCGATGACCGCGCGGCGGGCGGCCAGAAATCGGGATTCAAATGTCTGTTCCATAGCTTCACCTTTGCGTCAGCTGACGCTTCAATAAACTATGGATATTCTACCGCATCTGACCGGATTTGTCGATATCAAAAAAATGTTCGAAGCCGTTCGAGCGCTTTCTTTTCGATCCGGCTGACCTGGACCTGCGAGACGCCGATGAGCTCCGCCACGCGCTGCTGCGTCAGGCTGTGGTAATAGCGCAGCTGGATAACGAGCCGCTCCTTCTCGCCCAGATGCCGCAGCGCCTCCCGCAGGGCGAGCTTTTCCAGCAGCTTTTCCTCCATGCCGTCCGTGCAGAGGACGTCTTCAAGGGAAAAGCCCTCCTCGCCAGTCTGCCGCTGGATCGATTCGGCGGCGCTGGTGGCCGTCTCGGCGCTGGCGATCTCCTCAGGCGATAGCCCCATGGCCTCCGACAGCTCGGATACCGTCGGCTCGCGGCCGAAGTCGCCGGTCAGGCGCTCGCGCGTTTTTTTGATGGCAGCCGCGCGCTCCTTGATGCTGCGGCTGACCTTGACGGCGCCGTCGTCGCGCAGGAAGCGGCGGATCTCCCCTGCGATCTTCGGCACGGCGTAGGTGGAAAACTGCGTGCCGTAGGCTGTGTCAAAGCCCTCGACGGCCTTGAGAAAGCCGACGCAGCCCAGCTGGAACAGATCGTCCGGCTCCACGCCGCGGCCGAAATACCGCCGCGCGATCGACCAGATCAGGCCGGTATTCTCCGTCACGAGCCGCTCCGTGGCCGTCCGGTCGCCCTGCTGAGCCTGCGTGATGAGCGTGATCGTCTCGCTCAAGCGTTCTTCCCCCGCTGCACGATCTTCCGCTTCATATGTACCGTCGTCCCCCGCCCCGGCTTCGACGTGACCTGCAGCGAGGTCATGAAGCTCTCCATGATCGTAAAGCCCATGCCGCTGCGCTCGGGGCCGCCGGTCGTGAACATGGGCGTGCGGGCCTTTTCGATGTCCTCCATCCCGCAGCCCTTGTCGCGCACGACAACGTCGAGGACGCTGTCCGGCAGGATGCGGCAGCGGATGGTCACGAGGCCGATCGTATCGCGGTAGGCGTGGACGATGCAGTTGGTGACCGCCTCGGAGACGGCGGTCTTGATATCGTTCAGCTCCTCGAGATTCGGGTCGAGCTGCGCGGCAAAGCAGGCGACGGCCGCGCGGGCAAAGGCCTCGTTGGCGGACCGGCTGGGGAAGGTCAGCGTCATTTCATTTTCAGCTTTCATGGACCAGACTCCTTTCATCTTCCAAGGTTGCGATGCGCTCGATCCCGGAGGCCCGGAGCACCTTCATCGGCTGCGGCGGCACACTTCTGAGGATCACCTCGCCGCGCAGCTGCCGCATATGGCGGACGCAGGCGATCACGATGGCGATGCCGCTCGAGTCCATAAACGTGACCTCCCGGAAATCCAGCACACAGACGCGCGGCAGATAGAGCTCGATTTTGTTGCCGACAACACGCATGATATCCTTCGCGCTGTGGTGGTCGATCTCGCCGCGCAGCGCGATGGTCAGCTGCTTGTCCTGCAAAAAGCTTGTGAGATTCATTTGTTCGCCTCCAGATAAAAAATGGACACACAGGAGCATTCCTGTGTGTCCATTATAGAAATCAATCGGTGAAATTCCGGTCGAAACCGTTACCGACGGAGCCGTTTTTCACTTTCTTCCAGCTGTGCGAGCAGGGCTCTGTTCTTTTCGAGCTTCTCGCGCTGCTCGGCCACGACCTTTTCCGGCGCGCGGGAGACGAAGGCCTCGTTCGAGAGCTTGCCCTCGAACATGGCGATCTGCTTCAGGCAGTTGGCCTTTTCCTTTTCGAGGCGGGCCAGCTCCTTCTCAAAGTCGATCAGCTCCTCCAGCGGGATATAGAGCTTGGCGTCATTCGTGACGACGCAGACCATGTTCTCGTGGCCCTCCGGGTCGTTCTCGCAGATGATGACCTTGTCAGCATACGCCAGACGGCAGATGAAGCCCTCGCCCTGCCGGAAGATCTCGCCCTTGTCGGACACGACATAGAGCGTGCTCTTCTTCGACGGCGGAACGTTCATCTCGGCGCGGCGGTTGCGGATGGAGCGGATGGCGTTCATGACGGATTCCATGTGCGCGGCCTCGGCGCCGAAGTTCAGGCTCTCGTCGTACTTCGGCCAGTCGGCCAGCATGAGGAATTTGCCCTCGTGCGGGATGGCCTGCCAGATCTCTTCCGTGATGAACGGCATGAACGGGTGCAGGAGCTTGAGCGTCTCGATGAGGACATAGCAGAGGACGTTCTGTGCGTTCTCGCGCGTGGTCTGATCGTCGCTGTTGAGGCGGTTCTTCGTCAGCTCGATGAACCAGTCGCAGTAGTTGTCCCAGATGAAGTCATAAATTTTTGCGGACGCGACGCCGAGCTCGAAGGCGTCCATATTGTCTGTGACCTCGCGGATGAGCGTATTGAGCTTCGAGAGGATCCACTTGTCCTCGAGCTCGAGCGTTTCGGGCAGCTCGAGCGACGCGAGGCGGCTTTCC
>OHOZ01001018.1_pt1 | contig 13814 bp, 10 predicted proteins | sample 1569931 | NCBI WGS metagenome assembly OHOZ01 (sample SAMEA3879572, study PRJEB24766) | human gut metagenome | biome: human-associated habitat; feature: feces | place: USA | collected 1985/1987
ATGTGGATGTAGCCCGCCTTCGCCTGATGAAGGCGGATCACCAGAGCCAGCAGTACCGGCTGGAAGACCGGCTGCTGAAGCACTTCCCGCAGGAGATTGAGCGGAATCAGGGTTTCCTGCGCGGGCTGGAGCAGGATCAAGCAACGGTTGAAGCGCATCCGCTGCCGGAGCAGGATTTCATCGGCATGACCATCTATGGTGCCGGATACACGGAGACCAAGACCGCCGGCGAGGAAATCCTCACGCAGTGCAAGCATGTGCACGATGAGAAGGACAAGCCCATCGGCACATACCGCGGTTTCGACATGTCCCTGATGTACAACCCCTTCACGAATCAGTACATGCTGACCCTGAAGGGGGCCATGTCCCACCAGGTGGAGCTGGGCACTGATCCCCGCGGCATCATTACCCGCATCGACAACGCGCTGGCCGGCATCCCGAAACGGATCGAAGGCGTGCAGAACAGGCTGACCGATCTGAATCAGCAGATGGCGACTGCCCGCAGTGAATTGGGTAAGCCCTTCCCGCAGGAGGATGAGCTGCGTACCAAGAGTGCCCGGCTGGCGGAGCTGGATGCGAAGCTGAACATGGATCGGCCTGTGCCTGAGAAAACGAAGAAGCAGGAGGCCGAGCGATGAATCTGTTTGAAGCCGTGAAGGACAGTGTCACAACCAGACAGGCGGCAGAAAGCTACGGCCTGCAGGTGAAGCATGGCGGCATGTGCAGGTGCCCCTTCCACAACGATAAAACGCCCAGCATGAAGGTGGATAAGCGCTTCCACTGCTTTGGCTGTCAGGCGGACGGTGATGTGATTGATTTCACCGCCCGCCTGTTTGGCCTTACGCCAAAGGATGCCGCCGAAAAGCTGGCGGGCGACTTTGGCATCGCCTACGAAACGGGAAAGACGTTCCGCTCCAAGCCAAAGCACCGGCAAATCTCGGATGAAGAAATCTTCAGGCATCAGGTGGGATACTGCTATCAGGCGCTGGCGGATTACAGAAATCAGCTTGTGCAATGGCAGCAGCTGTATGAGCCACAAAGTCCCTCTGACGATTTTGATTCCCGGTTCATGGAGGCGCTGATGAATCTGGACTTTGTCGAGTATCAGCTGGACGTTCTCCTGTTTGGAGAGGATTTTGAGAAGGAACAGCTCGTAACCGACTTCCTGAAAAACGAACACAGATATGAGGAGGTATCCGGAATGAAACCGATTGTGAATACGCCGGTATATCATCAGTCTGCCGCCTATGCACGCGAGCATGGCGAGCTGGATCAATTCCGGCAGTCCCACCAGGCGAACATCGCCTGCAAGAAGGATATTGAGGAAGCCATTTTCCAGAACTTTGACGGCTTCCGCCTGAACAAGCACGCCATCTCGGGCGTTCTGGAAAAGTACGGCCCGGAGCGCGTCGGTCAGGTGCTGGCAGCGACCGTTCAGGTGAAAGCCTGGGATGGCCGCTTTTCTTCTGCCAACAAGGACTGGGCCTTCACCTACGATTTTCCTGAAACCCACGACATGCTGGGCATGGATCGGCGCGATGATTATGCTGTGACCTCGCATCCTGCAGTGCTCGACGGATTCATCAACACAGCAAGGAAAGAGATTGCTGCGCTGGAGCATCCGACCTACGACACAGCGGAGCATACAGGCAATGAGAAGCAGTATGCCGTTCTTCTGACCGATGAGCAGGAGGTCAAGATTCTGGAGTGTGATCCGCAGGAGGAGATGTTCAGCATCGCACGGGCCACTCTGGGCTGCGACTGGATCGAGCTGGTGGAGCCGGAGTCTCTGTCAAAGGACGGTTGTCTCATGCTGATCGATGAAGAGGGAAAGCTCCATGATGATGTGAAGTACATCAACTGCATTGCCAGTGACCTGTATGGATCGGAGCGTCATGGTGATCCCATCGTTGGCGGTGCCATGATCGTCAAAGCTGGCGATGACCGGCTGGAGCTTCTGACGGAAAAGGAAGCCGCAGCGCTTGCTGCCAGTCTGGATCAGAAGCGGGAGCTGGCGATTGACAAAATCTCCCGTGCCTTCGGTCTTCATCCTGCCGGTAAAGATGAAATTGAAAAAGCGCTCTCTGACCGGCGACAGCCTTGCCGGAAGAGCGGAATGGAGCGATAATGATGGCGAAGGAAGAACGCGGGTTGTGAACCACAACTTCCGGACGACAGAGGCCGAAGATGCACTGATCCGGCAGAAAATGCAGGCCTACGGCATCAAGAATCAATCTGCCTTCTACCGGGCCATTGCCCTGAATGGGTATATGCTGAAGCTGGATCTTCCCGAAATCCGTGAGATGATACGGCTGCTGAAGAACCTGACCAACAACGTCAACCAGATCGCCCGCAGGCTCAATGAACACGGATCCATCTATGAGACGGAGATCGAAGACATTCAGGACAGGCAGAAGGAAATCTGGGAAACCCTGAACGGGATACTTGCCAAGCTTGAAGGCGGAGCAGGATGAGGAGGAATCGAAGATGATGAAGCGCACACTGAGAATTGCCCTGGCACCTTTCATGCTGACGATACGGCTTCTGCTTGGACTGGCAGCGTTTGTCACCTCCATTGCCTCCTCGGTTCTTGGACTTACCGTTGGCCTTTTCGCCCTGCTGGGTGTCGTGGAATTCGCCATTGGCTACTGGCAGAACGGTATCGCCTTTATGGCCCTGGCGCTTCTGGCGAGTCCCATAGGGCTGCCCATGATTGCAGACTTCATGCTGAATCGAATGGATCACATCCTCGGTTTTTTTGAAGGGAAGCTGTGCTGAAATTTCTATCTGACGACGGCGGTTTGTGTCACTCACAGATCGCCGTCTTTCTTTGTATCTGGAGGAAAACATGGCAACGACAGCGATCATTCCGCTGCATATCAACAAGGGAAAGACGGCGGGAAAATGCATAAAGGAACGTCTGGACTACATCATGAATCCCGGAAAAACGCAGGGCGGCACACTGGTCTCCTCTCATGCGTGTGCGCCGGAGACGGCAGCCAATGAATTCATGCTTCTGCGGAATGCCTATCTGGCGAACACAGGCAGAACCATTCTTGGGGAGATTATCGGGTATCATGTGCGGCAATCCTTCAAGCCAGGAGAAATCACGCCGGAGTTGGCGAACAAGATTGGTTATGAACTGGCAGCCAGACTGACGAATGGTGAGCACGCTTATGTGGTGGCGACGCATACAGATAGACGCCACATTCACAATCATATCTTTATCTGCTCCTACGCGCTGGATGGGAATTACAAGTACAAGAACGTCATCCGATCCAACGAGGAAGTTTTCCGCATCAGCGATGAGCTTTGCAGAGAATACGGTCTGTCGGTTGTACAAAATCCGCAGAACAAGACCGTTTCCTATGACAAGTGGCAAGGGAATCAGAAGCCAATCGCCAGTCGTGATTTTCTGCGAATGGCAATCGACGCTGCTCTTCGTTTGCAGCCGGATGGCTTTGATGCGCTGATGCAATTGCTGGAAGAAATCGGCTGCAGAATCAAGCGAGGAGCGCACATCAGTATCCTGCCGCCGGATGGAAAGCGCTACATTCGTCTGGACAGCCTTGGCACTGAATACACGGAAGCATCGCTGCGCAGAACACTGGATGGTGAGCACATCCATGTTCCCAGGGCGCCGCGTGCTGACTATACGGACTCCCAGGTGAAGCGGCTGATCGACATCGAAAGCAAGCTCCGTGAGGGCAAAGGACGCGGCTTTGTCGTATGGGCGGAGCGGAACAATATCGACGCAAAGGCCCAATCCGTTATCTACCTGAAGGAAAATCACATCCACTCCTATACAGAACTGGAAGAGCGGATTCATACCCTGCGGTCTGCGCGAAACTCCATCAACGCCTCCATCCGGGAGAAACAAAACCGGATGAAGGAGATCAACCAGCAGCGGCAGGCGATCTGTGACTACCGCCGCACGAAGGATGTCTATACGAAATATAGGGAGTCAGGCTGGTCTCCGAAATTCTACAACGCCCATCGTCAGGAGATCGAAGATCACAAAAATGCGCAGGCAGTCTATGCTGCAATGGACGGGAAAATGCCGTCGATGAAGGAACTCGCTGCAGAATATGACGCACTCCGCGAAACGCTGGAAACTGAGAAATCGGAGCTGGAGGAGCTGAAGCCGCAGCTCACGACCCTGAACCACATAAAGTACAACTTTGATATCATCACCCGTGATCATCTGCCCGAACCGACCGATCTGGACCGCGAGCAGTCCACGGAACGATAACGAATACCCCGCACCTGAGAGTTGCAAACCGAGCTTTTTCTCGGCCTCAGGCGCGGGGCTTTTTTCTATTTTGGGACTCCTGCCAGACCGGGGTGAGACGCAGGATCACCCCAAAACCACAGCGTGAAAACGCTGGCAATTCAGGGTTTGGGGGCGGAGCCATCCAACAAGCTTTGTGCCGTTTGTAAAACGAGTACCTTGCTTGCCGCTAACCGTAGCCATCAATTTTTCCATCATAGATATACAGTCAATTCAGCACATTCGTAGTACATTTCTCATAAAATTTATACAACAAAATAGAAAAAAGTCAACACATTGTGTTTATCTTAAAGTCCATTTATGATACAATGGTTAGCGTGGTTTATTGCGCCTATTGAGAGATGACTTCATGCTCTGCAGGGCGTATGATGGGGTTGTATGTGCGAAGGCGCTACACCTTCGTTACAAAAGCATCATTTACGGATGCTGAAAAGAAAGATAACACTGGTAAATCCAAATCCCGGAATACTGCGTTATCATATATGTGGGTACGTCTCCTGGAACATGGAGATGAAGCTATATGGAGGTATGGTTGATGGGACTCTTTGATAAACTGCTTGGCCGTGGAAATAGCGCGAACAACGATAGCAAAGATATCAGTGTGCTACACGAAGAAAAAGCGCTGGCAGACATGTCGGATATTGAGAAGGCAATTGCGGAAAGAGGAAACTTTGATCTCAGCAAACTGAAGAAAATACCACTGACAAATGTGGCGGCGATCGGTGGTGTTTTTGCGCAGGCTGTTCCCATGATTCAGACAGCAGTCAATGGAGGAAATCTGGCGAACGGAAGCATCGCAAGAATTGTATTTCCGGATGGTGTAACTGGGAGCCTTGCGACACTGAACAGCACCGGCGAATTTATCGGAGGCATTATGAAAAGCGGCGGAGGTTTTGCACAAGCAAGGCTAAAGCCTGTTGGCATGGATCCAGCTACCATCACGGTCATGGCAATGGCCGGGATGATCGTAGAGATCAACCAAAAACTAGATGACATTCAGAAAACGCAGCAGGAGATTTTGTCCTTCCTACAGGAAAAAGAACGTGCTGACAGCCAGGCCAGCCTGAACATGCTGGAGGACATCCTGAAACGTTATCCATACAACTGGAATAACGACAATTTCAGACGCAACTTTCATGCGAAGGCGCTGGATATCAAGCATGATGCCGATGCTAAACTGATCCTGTATCAGAAGCAAATTGCAGAAAAGATCAAGGGATTGCCAGCGGTTTATCTGGATGCAGCTGTACAAGACGCTATGAAGCAGCTACAAAAGCTCTTTCATGATTACAGTATGGCCTTGTATCTGTTCTCATTCGCCTCTTATCTGGAAGTGATGCTGGATGGCCGTTTTGTGGCAGAAGATTTGAAAATTGTTGCTGACAAGGTGCATGATTATCAGGAAAATTACGACCGGCAGTTTGAGCAGTGCCGTGATTATGTGAAGAAATTTTCCGGCGGTTCTGTGGAGATGATGGTGGCTGGCGGAATTGCAAATGCTGCAAAAGGACTGGGCAAACTTATTGGTTCCGCACCGATCCTGAAAGATGGCCCTGTGGATGAATGGCTGCAGAACTGCGGTGAACAAATCGAAAAGGCCAATGAGGAGAAGGTCGCAAAGCTCGCAGAAAGCTTTGCTGCTGAGCAGAAAACAGGCAGCGAAATTTTTGAAAGCAGCATCCGAAATGTGGATGAGCTGAGCAATCAGGTCAAGGGCATGCTGTTTGATGAAGAGTATCTTTATCTTGTAGCGTAACTGAACAAGAGAGGAGAAAAGTGACACAGTGAAACGGTTGATCAGCTTTAAACCAGTCGATCGAGAACCTTCAGACCTTGATTACAGCTGAGATGTTGAAGCAAATGTACCAATACAAGGATCATAACGCCTTTGCTCGTCAGCTGATAGAAATGGCCATTGATCCAGTGGTTGCGGAGCGTGAATATGTTGAGCTTCCCTCTGAATATGTTGAGCTTCCCTCTGAAGATGAATACTCAGATTATCTTACGGAGATTCTTGAAGTTATTTATGAAGATGTAAGCGGTGACGATGCCAACGAGTAAAAACGAGGAGGTTTCATTCATGGATGCGGTCAGCACATTACTAAAATGCTTGAAAAGCAAAAGGTTCATCAACGATATTGAAAAGGCAAAAGCAGAAGTCTCCACTGAAAGAATTAAATTAAGAACTTGTCTTCATAAGATGGATGTGTTATAATAGTAGAATGAAAGAAGCAAGAGCCGAGCACAAGCCGTACCCGACGGACTTGACAGACGCGCAGTGGTCAGAAATAGAGCCACTATATTCGGGAATGCGGAATCGGAAGTGGAGCAAGCGCGAACTGACAAATGCCGTGCTGTATATCGTAAAGACCGGCTGTCAATGGCGGCAGCTTCCGCACGATTTCCCGCCGTATCAAACGGTTTATAGTTTTTTCAGCCGTGGAGCAAAGTCGGGATTATGGGAGAAGATCCTCGCTCACTTGGTTGAAAAGACTCGTAAAGATGCGGGGAAAAGTGCCGAACCGCATTATGCGTTAATTGATTCGCAAAGCGTAAAAACGGTAGCAGACAATGAAAAGCGCGGCATCGATGGCGGAAAAAAAGCAAAAGGGCGCAAACGTCATGCCGTCATAGACACAATGGGCAACTTACTGGGCATCGTGGTTCATGCTGCAAACATTCACGATACGAAATCAGGCATTCTTGCAGCGCAGAAGGCTTGCAAAAAGTATCCGTCAATTCAAGCCTTTTGCGCCGATGCAGGTTATCGCGGCACGTGTATTGACGAAGTTAAGGTAACACCGCACAACTCGGCGGCGCGTCTGGCGATGTCTTTTCCGCCATCTGCGGCATGCAAATTTCTCGATTTACCGCCAGTAAACCTTCGAAATTTGCATTTGCATCTGACGAAAAATCCATTCGCCAGCCGACCACCTCATTTGTGCGGTGTTACCTTAATCTTGACTGGAACAACACGTTACAACAACAAATAAGTTATTCCGCCAAGTACATATGCGATAACGTCATAGACATCACTAACTCCTTGATGCAAGAAGAAAGGCGCAACGTACTCCCAGAATATTCCGCACATTAGCGTTATTGTGACTGCCATCGAAACCGTATCCACTCGATAATGACGATATTTGCTATGCTCTAAAATCAAATTGATATACGCGATTATGAAAATTCCTCCTAAAAAATCATTAAAATGACATTTTAAGATGTACGATATTGCGGGTATAACAACGACATTTTTCAAGTAAAAACGATTCAGTGCATATAGGAATAGGACGCAAACAATTTTACTGATATCACCCATCCTTTTGAATTTATTCATTAAGTGAATGATAGTATGAGCACTGCCACGATGATTGCGCCAACAACGCCCCAGAACCCCATGCCACCATTGTTCGGATTAGACATTGTTTTCCCTCCTTGTCATTGTTTTCAATAGTCTTTTCGTTAAAAAACAGTAATTTCATTCTGCTCTTTATCGTCATATTCCACCATTTATCTTGTTTTCTGTGTTTCTTCCCCCCAATGCAGTTTTACTCACAAATACATATTTTATAGTACAGTCCACCGCCTCCTTATAATATACTGCTTTTATTTTACCCCCCCCCGAAAAAAGTCAAGTGTTTTCTTGCGGAATTATATATTTCCGGCATTTCTAACAAAATCATGCCAAATTGTTGTGTATCTTCACAACGACATTCGTGTCGGCGTGTAACCACATTTCAGAAAATCGTCTTTTTCTGAAATCAGCTGCCTCAACCCCCTCCAAATTTCAAATTCGCACAGAAAACGCGCCCGCCGACCTTCCGACGAGCGCGTTTATACTATTTGGGGCTCTACTCCCGAATTCAGTGCAGGACTTGCTGGACACCCCAGTTATCACATTTACACAAATGAGGTAGTCAGCCGTCGAGTTGTGCGGTGTTGCTTTAAATTACTTCTTATTCTTCTGCTCCACCATCGCCTTGACCTTCAGCGGCAGACCGAGCAGGTTGATGAAGCCCGCGGAATCCTTGTGGCTGTACAGGTCGTGGCTGTCGCCGAAGGTGGCGATTTCCTCCATGTACAGGCTGTTCGGCGACTTCACGCCCGCATTGATGCAGTTGCCCTTGTACAGCTTCAGCTTCACCGTGCCGTTGACCGCCTGCTGCGTGCTGTCCACAAACGCGGAGAGCGCCTCGCGCAGGGGCGTGTACCACATGCCGTCGTACACCAGCTCCGCGAACTTGCTCGCGACCAGCTCCTTGTAGTGGCTGGTGGCGCGGTCAAGCGTGATGGATTCGAGGATGCCGTGCGCGGCGTAGAGCATCGTTCCGCCCGGGGTTTCGTACACGCCGCGGGACTTCATGCCCACCAGACGGTTCTCCACCAAATCCGCGCAGCCAACGCCGTTGCGGCCCGCGATTTCGTTCGCCTTCGTCAGCAAATCCACCGCGTCCAGCTTTTCGCCGTTGATGGCGACCGGCACGCCCTGCTCGAAGTCCACCGTGACGTATTCGGGCTGATCAGGCGCCTTTTCGGGCGTGACCATCGTCAGCAGCAGGTCTTCCGGCGGCTCGTTCCACGGATCTTCCAAATCCGCGCCCTCGTGGCTGATGTGCCAGATGTTGCGGTCCATCGAATACGGGCGATCCTTCTTGACCGGGACAGGAATGCCGCGCTTTTCGGCGTAGTCAATTTCCTCCTCGCGGGTCTTGATGTCCCAGATGCGCCACGGTGCGATAATCTGCATGTTCGGATCGAACGCCTTGATGGTCAGCTCGAAGCGGACTTGGTCGTTGCCCTTGCCGGTGCAGCCGTGGCAAATGGCAGTGCAGTTCTCCTTGTGAGCGATTTCGACGAGGCGCTTGGCAATCAGCGGCCGTGCGAAGGACGTGCCCAGCAGGTACTTGCCCTCGTAGACCGCGCCCGCCTTGAGCGTCGGCCAAATGAAGTCCTCGACGAACTCCTTGCGCAGGTCTTCGATGTACAGCTTTTCAGCGCCGCACTTTTTCGCCTTCTCGTGGAGGGGCTCCAGCTCTTCGCCCTGCCCGACGTCGCCCGCAACGCAGACCACGTCGCAGTCATAATTCTCCTTCAGCCACGGCACGATAATCGAGGTATCCAGACCACCGGAATAAGCCAGCAATACGCGCATCTTCGCCATAACAATCGACTCCTTTATCTTCATCCTGATTTTCATCATTTTTGTGTCCGTCTGCCGGACAAGATGGATTATACACCAAAATGAATAAAAATGCAATAGGTCTGCATAAATTTTCTCGGTTTTTTTTTCGGGGGATGATGCAAGGTCTTCCACACGCCCCGCGCAGATTGCAACGAGGAAAGGAGAAACGCAATGAAATATCTGCATCTTTGCCTCCACACGCTCCGTGCAGATTGCAACAGGCAATCGCCTGTCTGACAGACACGCTTGCCCCTTTGCCTCCACACGCCCCGTGCAGATTGCAACGGCAGAAATGCACAGAATTGCAATATGCACTTTTCAGAACGTGTGTTGAGTCGGTAGATAGCTTTTCAGTATTGAACAAAGCAATGCTGCGCTGACTATTTTCCCGAAACTCTTCTGCTGTCAAGGCGACCTTTGCCGCCATTAGCGACAGCCCCGGACGGACAATCGACCGGTTTTGCTGGTGCGAACCGCACCTGTTTTTTATGTTAGCTGATGATTCGCCTGATACCCATGCTGGGAATCGTATGCGGCAGTTCTGAAAGCCGCTGAATCGTCATGTGATGATACGCAACAAATTGAGGATAGTCACGTTGAAGTGCCTCGCGGTCAAATACACGGTAAAGTTCTTCTCCAAACTCTTTCTTTAATTCCTTCCTATTATATTCCGGCAATCCCTGCTTGCAATGCTGAAGCAGAAACGCCGAGTACAAATCGCGCTGTATGCGTTCGCCGTCCGGCATAACGTTCCAGCGGTTTTCAAGTGCCTTTTCGATGCAGGTATCTGTCTGGTGGTTGTACTGGCTGGCGCGCACATGCGTATCAACTTCTTTCACCCCTTCCAGCCCACGCGACTGGCATTTCTGTTTCAGCATCGTAATCAGCATGGCAGGTGCTTTGTTGGCAATGGATTTTCCGAATCGCTTTTTGCGTTTATACCGTCCAGTCTTTTCGGAAATCTCCGTTTTGTTTGCTCTGTGGACTAAATCGCAGTAACTCATGTTCTCCACAAAGAAGCAATCACCCAGCGTCAGCAGATAATTTGCCAATTCGTTATGCTGCTGTTTTCGGATGTCCGCCTGATGATGCTGAATCATTGCCAACTGGTGCTGAATCCGTCTGTATCGCTTGGACTTGTTCCGCGTTAGCTTCACGCCGCGCTTAAATGTTCCATCCGAATTGTAATTCTCCGGATTCATTGCGCGTCGGCTTCTGTCCATCTTGCGCTGCAAGCGCCGCTTTTCTTGTTCTATATTCTGCACACGGTCAGCCAATTCCAGCAGATTAACCTCCTTATCGGTCGAGTATGCCAGCGTCCGTGTGCCAATGTCGATGCCAACGACACCATGCCCGACGGGATGCTTCGGCGCACTGCTTATCGGGTCACGCTTCACCGCCGGCTTTCCTTCCAAAACAAGCTGTGCATACCAATGCGGCTTTGTTTTGCCGTCTTTGCGGAGGATGCGGACAAATTTCACATGCCTTTTCAACATCTCGGCCTCGTAAGGATTATCAGGTGATAATTTCAGCAAAAACTCTCTTTTTACCTTCTTGCGGTCACGATTACCTTGCTGATTCCATATAATTCTATCTTCTCGGAACATAATCTCCTTTCCACCGCTTTTCTTCTGTGAATAGCCCTGCACGGAACAAAGTTCACCCGGCTTTTTGAAATGTACTTTTCCCTTCTGCTTATAGTTGTCAACGAACACCTTATCAAAAGCAATCCACACCTGTGCTGTAATTCCATGCAACGCTACATTTGCGCCGATATTATCATTAAAGTGCTTATAGTATTTTTCCATATCAGCCTTAAAGGCATTTCTGCTAAAACCATTTTCTTCCAAAAAGGCTTTTCTCTTTTTTTCTAATGCCCACTTTTCCTTCTGATTGCTGGCAGCATCAATCATTTTCATGATTTCTTGGTATTCAGGCATTCTTTCAACTTGGCATTTCTTCTTTAGTTCAGCATGAACCAGCGTATTATACAGCTGCCGCGCAATCTCGAAACGCTTTTCAAGATGGTCGGACTGCCATTTTTCCAGTTTAAGGGGCAGCGTCAGACAACAAGTCGCCCCCTCCTTCTCTTTCTCCTCATTGTTCACGCGCGTCCCCTCCCCTTCCAGTGCTTTTCCACCCCATTATACCGCATCTTCCGCACATTTTCAAGCAAGAACAGCAAATTCGACATTCAGCCGCTGTTTTTTACTGTACAGCGCTTTTTGCATTTGTCCTCTTCGTCCATCTATCCGCCATTCCATTCATCCCGTTCCGAAAACGTATTAAATTGTGAAAAAAATATCGTTAAAATCGTGTCAGCCACTTGACAAGCGCTTAACAATCTGCTACACTGTTCTCGTCACCCCGACAAACACCGACATTCCCCGTTCGCGGGCGCATCCCCGCAGGACGGATGAAGCATAAGGAGAGAGTATCATGGCGAAAGAGTATCCGATCGTCGATAACGTGGAGAGCTTCGAGGCTGCCCTCGCCCGCGTCCGCGCGGCACAAAAGGTCTATGCGACCTACACGCAGGAGCAGGTGGACAAGATTTTCAAGGCAGCTGCCCTCGCCGCGAACAACATGCGCATCCCGCTGGCGAAGATGGCGGTGGAAGAAACCGGCATGGGCGTGGTGGAAGATAAGGTCATCAAGAACCACTACGCCGCTGAATACATCTACAACGCCTACAAGGACACGCAGACCGTCGGCGTGCTGGAGCGCGACGAAGCATTCGGCATGATGAAGGTTGCAGAACCTATCGGCGTTGTCGCGGCGGTCATCCCGACCACCAACCCCACATCTACCGCCATTTTCAAGACGCTGATTTGCCTCAAGACCCGCAACGGCATCATCATCTCTCCCCATCCGCGCGCGAAGAAGTCCACCATCGCCGCCGCGAAGGTTGTGCTGGAAGCCGCTGTGGCAGCCGGCGCGCCCGAAGACATCATCTCGTGGGTCGATGTTCCCTCGCTGGAGCTGACCAACATGGCGATGAAGGAAGCCGACATCATCCTCGCCACCGGCGGCCCCGGCATGGTCAAGGCGGCGTACTCCTCCGGCAAGCCTGCCCTGGGCGTCGGTGCTGGCAACACGCCCGCGATTATCGACGAATCTGCTGATGTGAAGGTGGCCGTCAACTCCATCCTGCACTCCAAGACGTTCGACAACGGCATGATCTGCGCGTCCGAACAGTCCACCATCGTGCTGGACAGCATCTACGACGCGGTGAAGGCGGAGTTCGCCAAGCGCGGCGCGTACTTCCTCGAAGGCGAAGAGCTGGACAAGGTGCGCAAGACCATCATCATCAACGGCGCGCTGAACGCCAAGATCGTCGGTCAGAAGGCGCATACCATTGCCAAGCTCGCGGGCGTGGACGTGCCGGAAACCGCCAAGGTGCTGATTGGTGAAGTCGAATCCGTGGATATTTCCGAAGAGTTCGCGCATGAGAAGCTCTCCCCCGTCCTTGCCATGTACCGCGCCAAGGACATCGACGACGCGTTCGACAAGGCGGAGCACCTGATTGCTGACGGCGGCTACGGCCACACCTCTTCTATCTACTTGAACGCCGTCACCCGCAAGGATTTGATTGACCGCTTCGCCGCGCGCATGAAGACCTGCCGTATTCTCGTCAACACGCCTTCCTCTCAGGGCGGCATCGGCGACCTGTACAACTTCATGCTGCGTCCGTCGCTGACGCTGGGCTGTGGCTCGTGGGGCGGCAACTCCGTCTCTGAGAACGTCGGCGTCAAGCACCTGCTGAATGTCAAGACTGTTGCCATCCGGAGGGAGAATATGCTGTGGTTCCGTGCGCCTGAAAAGGTCTACCTCGAGAAGGGCTGCCTGCCTGTCGCCCTGAATGAACTCAAGGCAGTTATGGGCAAGAAGCGCTGCTTCATCGTCACCGACGCGTTCCTGTTCAAATCCGGCTTCACCAAGGCGATTACCGACAAGCTGGATGAGCTGGGCATCGTCCACACCACGTTCTACGATGTTGCGCCCGACCCGTCCCTCGCCTGCGCGAAGGAAGGCGCCAAGGCGATGACCTCCTTCCAGCCGGACTGCATTATCGCCATCGGCGGCGGTTCCGCGATGGACGCCGGCAAGATTATGTGGGTCATGTACGAGCATCCGGAAGTGGACTTCCTCGACATGGCGATGCGCTTTATGGATATCCGCAAGCGCGTGTACACCTTCCCGAAGATGGGCGAAAAGGCATACTTCATCGCCATCCCGACCTCTGCTGGCACGGGCTCCGAAGTCACCCCGTTCGCCGTCATTACCGATCAGGACACCGGCGTGAAGTACCCGCTGGCGGACTACGAGCTGCTGCCGAAG
>OHOZ01001021.1_pt1 | contig 13764 bp, 13 predicted proteins | sample 1569931 | NCBI WGS metagenome assembly OHOZ01 (sample SAMEA3879572, study PRJEB24766) | human gut metagenome | biome: human-associated habitat; feature: feces | place: USA | collected 1985/1987
TAAGCACTATCTGATCGTTGCAGCTTATTTTGGCGGCTTTCAGGCTTTGATGCCGCTTCTTGGCTATCTGCTCGGTGTCCGGTTTGAGGCGATGGTAGCCAATGTGGATCACTGGATCGCATTTGTGTTGCTTGGACTGATCGGTGCCAATATGGTGCGCGAGTCCAGGGCCGGGGAAGAAAAACTGGATGATTCCTTTACGGTTTCCACCATGTTGATTTTAGCGGTTGCAACAAGCATTGATGCATTGGCGATCGGTGTAACCTTTGCTTTTCTGGGTGTGAATATTGTCGAGGCGATCATTCTGATCGGTATTACAACAGGAATTATTTCAGGTGTGGGACTCAAAATTGGAAATGTATTCGGAAGCCGCTATAAATCGAAAGCAGAGATGGCAGGCGGTATTGTGTTGATCCTGATGGGAATCAAGATTCTGGAAGTGGATTCCCTGCTTGATGACGAATCACTGTCCAGTGTCCGCGCCGCATTTGCGGAAGACTTTTTCCGCGCCCGTCGCAACTCCCTTGCCCTCAAAAATTAACCTTTTATCCGCAGAAAGGAGAAACACACCACATGATGAAGAATATGTACCGCAATGACGAAGCGCTTACGATCCGTCTGAAGATGCCGGGAACCGGAAAGACGGTAACGTCTGCCCCGATTCATATCGGACAGAAAGGAGGCATCGACAGCGCTGTCATTTCATTGAAGCACGAAGAGCTTCCCGCGCTGGCCGCCGGCAAGACGATGACCCTCACCGTCGAATCGTCCGAGGACGGTGATGCCTGGACGGAACTGGATTCCCCGAAGCTGGTTGCGACGGGGGGTGAGAGCAATGGTTCCGGCTCCGGAGAAGTGTTCATGCGCGTTCCGTTGGAGGCCGGCCCCTGGCTGCGCCTGAAAATCGCAGCTGAAACGTCCGCAGGCGACAGCACGGCACAGGAAGCCGTCCTTGCCGTCAAGGTATAACCTTATTGAAACAATGGCCCTCGTAAGGATTACTCCGGAAGCGGTTGCCCGCTATTGCCAGGACAAGGAAATTACTTCCATTGCCCGGGACAAAATCAGCGACATCATCCGCGAGGTCTGCAACGAGGTGGCGGCTGCAGTCAACTCCTGCCCCAGAAATGCCAGGATTGCGATGGATTCCAGTTCCGTTCCCGCGGAGTTGGTATTCACCACCTGCATTCTGGTGCGGGATGCCGTCACCAGCTCCGTGCCAGGTTCAAGCGAATCCCTGCAGGGGACGGCGCGGGCGGCTCAATATCAGGATGCCCGCGCGAAACTCCGCGCCGTGGCTGCCTGTGAAGTCGAGTTTGCCCCCTACGATGGGCACCAGCCCAGCGACGTCATTTACGGAGGGCCGAAACACCAGGATTGGAGCAATCCGATATGAAGAAAACCCTGAAGAAGTCGCCTGTCATTGCATTTGCGGAAGTCCTCTGTCAGCGGGCCGTGGAAATTTGCTCCGCGGCCAACAACGGGGAAGACCCGGAAATCATTATTAAGGCATGGGACGGTTCCTTTGAGGAAGAAATCAAGAGGGTGACCGGTTCCCTGGAAACCGTCATCGTCATGGAGCGTCCGGAAATTGTTCCGGACAAGTTGAGCAGGAGCGGCAAAAGCACGGCCAGATGGCACGTCACCGTGGAGAGCAACCCGCTTCTGGACGGTGACGGCTGGGACGCCGACGACCTTGCCGACATCATCCAGGAGGGCTTTCACAAGTGGCGCCGCAACCATGCCCGGCTGATGATGACGGAGGTAATCGTTACCAGCTCCAAGCCGGCTCTCGCCAAAATCCTGAAAAAGTCCATCGTCCTGACGATGGAAACAACCCTGATTATCAAACATGGCAACTAAACCCACCACCGCCGCGGCCCAGGAGGCCGCTACTGCTCCGGCGCCCCGCATCGTCAAATGCCGGGTGGCCGTCAACAAGCTGGAACTCCCTCACGGCATCGCCGCGCGGGGAAAAATCGTCCACATCCCGGAAGACGTGTACAAAGTCCACGCCGACGCCGGGAAAGTGACCTTTATTGACTACGTAAGAAGCTAACAACCATGTCAGAACTCTATAACAAGGAAATGCTGGTCGGCACCTTTCTCGACCTGTGCCCGTTCGGAACAACAGTCACGGCCGGAAGCGGCACGGACACGGTGGACGAGCAATTCAAGCCGGCGAAGGACTCCGACGCCTGGATGATGGCCAACGAAGTCATCGACTACAAAATCACGCCGACCACGGAAGACGACGCCCGCACGGTATTTTCCCGCGACACGACCTCCTACGTGACGCGGAAGAACACTAAAGTGACGGGCAATACCATCGAAATCAACTCCACGGAGGTTAATCCGGTCTGCTGGCAGGTGATTTACCAGTGCGACAGGCTGGAAGACGGAAAGGAAGTGCAGCCCTTTTCCCGGAACATCTACGGGCAAAAGGTATGGGCGCGCCTCACCAAATACCAGGAAGACAAAAAAGAAATGATGGTCCTGGAAGTCGCGGCGCTGCTCAAGGTGGAAATCCCCACGGAAAACAACAAGCTGATCACGCCGAAATTGACGCTTGAAGTGATCCCTTCCTCCCTGAATTCCCTGACGCCCACGGAAGAAATCGCCTTCCCGGCCTCCGCCGGGGCATGACAGCCGGGGCCGCCCCTCTGTTTGCATGGGGAGGGGCGGCCCCTGTTTCCCCCCACCATTATTGAGGCATGGACACGACCGTCTCTCCCTTTTCCATCACCTTTGACGGGCGCCCCGTCGTGCGCGTCGGGGAATTCCTGCTCGATTCCCTGCCGGAACACGCTTTCCCGGTGCAGTTCGGCACGTCCGCCACGCCGATCATCAACAGCCCGTTCCCCAGGCTGGACGCATTCGGTAACCTGTCCCTGTCCTTCACCATCTCCACCGTGCGGGAATGCGCCTCCCACATGGACGCGTGGAGCGCCTTTTACGAATGGCTCAACGAATGGAAAACGGCGGGGAAGGGGGAATGGACCTGGACCGACGCCTGCGGCCGTGAACAGCGCTTTGAAGCTGTCATCGCCGACGCCGAGCCGAAGGTTCAGGGCCTGCGCCTTATTGTCTCCTACAACTTCACCCTGGGCCGCCCCCTGTGAAAACCCTTGACGTATCTTCCTCCGACTTCCTGGACATGGCCGAAAGCCCGTCCTACAACCGGCTCTCCTTCGGGGGAGCCTCCGTCTCCTTCCGCGCGCCGGTCTCCCGGTTTGCCTCCTGCCCGTTTGAAGAAGGGGAAATAGTGAAAGTTGTCTGGCGCGGGAAAACCCTGCTCATCGGACCGGCCATCGACCTGGAACACTCCCTTGAAGGAACCTCCGAGAGCTGGGACATCAGGATTTGCGATTACTGGTGGAACCTGAGCAACATCCAGTACTTCGTGAACGGCCGTGCCAACGGCATCTTTGCCGAATACCGCCAGGGCACAGGCGGAAGCGGTCAGGAAAAACAGGCGACCGCGAACATCCGGGACGCCCTCTCCGGAGTCCTGGACCACGCCGTCAGCACGGCCCTGGTCCCCATCAAATACGACCTCCGGATCGACAAGGATGCCGAAATCATTCCGTTTGCCTACGCGTCGGAAACGTATGCCTCCCTGCTTTCCCAGATCCAGCAATGGCGCCCCAACATGGCCGCGTGGTTTGAATACGGCGCGGACGACTCCGCCACGCTGGTCATTGCCGACCATGCCCATTTGCCGGATGTCGTGCTCGACCTGTCCGCTGTGGACGTAAGCGCCCTGTCCCTCAAGGCGCGCCCCGATCTGGTGCCTCCGGCCGTGGGGCTGACCTGCAACGCTTCCGTGGTCTCCCGGGTTCAGCGCGCGCTGGCCGTCTATCCCTCAGGCGCCTCCCTGTCCCAGCCCTATGTGGTGACGGCGGAAGTGGACGTTCCGGGCGGCGTCAAGGTCTCCGACACTGCCGGGCAATACAGCCCTGCGGAAACGGGCTCGCTGGGTTACGACGCCCCGCGGATGATTGTCCGGGGAGACAAATTCCCGACCGGCACGGCCCAGTGGGCGGCCCGCGTCAAACGCTGGGCTCCGGCCCTGGAGGATTGCGCCGGCCTGGAAGTGGCGGCCAGTCCGAAAATCACGTCCATCACGCCGGCTGACGCGGAACACCGGGGATACAGCAGCGCGGCCATCACCCACGAACTGACCTCCGGCCAGATCAACGGAAAGAGCGCGAGAATCAAATGGGGCAAGGTCCGGGTGGATTTGCGGGTGCGGGCGACGGATCCCCCCGACACGGTGAAACAATATTTTCCGGAATACGGCGGAAAATCCGGAACCGGGGACCGCTGGATCGGAACATTGACGTTTGAAGTGACCACGACGAATGTCGGCTACGCATCCTACCGGGTGGACAGGGCAGGGACGGAAAGTGTGTCCGACGACGGCGGAAGCTCCGGAGACGACGAAACATCGGGCAGCTACGACACCTCCGCACTGTATAAAAATTTCCTGAAATCCTACTACGAAGCCACCCGCGCGTTGCCCTATGACGGATCCGCGACCGTCCACGACGACTTTGACCAGGTCTGCGGGGGGCGCCTCTCCATCACGGGAGGGTTGAAAGAATGGGAAGCCATGCGGTCCGTCATCCAGGAAATATCCCTCGACCTTAAAACGGGAGTTTCCGACGTGACGGTGGGGGCCCCGGAACAGATCTCCCTGCAGGACTCCATCGACCGGAGCCGGCAGCTTGCCGAGGCGCTGCGCCGGACGGCCTGGGCGGATTCGTCCACGTCCGCCGGGGGCGGTTCTTCGGGCGGAGGATCCGGCAGCGGAGGCGGAGGCTCTTCCGGAGCGGACGATGAAGTCCCGGAGCTTCCCAGCGTCGGGCCGTCCGTAAAACTGCTGCAGGCCCAGGAGCCTCCCGCGTGGGGAACCAGCGCCGTCGAGGTGGGATTCCAATGCCGCCTGTCTTACGGGAGCGACGGCAAGGTGTCCGACGCCTACATCCGCCAGGGGAAGGCTATCTATGCCGGCAACTATATCGGGGGGCTGCTTCCGGAGGGGGCCGGTTCCGGGGGATGGGTGAAAAGCCCCGTCACCTCCGGGGAAATCTGGCTCAAGATCCGGTTGGACAAGGACGCGAAATATCTCGGATCCTCTCTGTCCGCCGCGGGCGGCGTCTCCGACCCCGTCAGGCTCGCGGAGGAAGACCGGGAAACCCCTTATGAATATTATTTCCATCTGGCCACCATCGACGGCAACAAGGTGGTGCAGCACCAGGCGGGCACGGTTTATCTCCTAATCCACCCGGGAACCTTCGGCCCCTCCGGAATGTCATGATCAGGATATACACCTTCACCTATGCCGGAGACGCGCAGGAAGCCGTGGCCTGCGTCCGGTGCGCCAGGACGGCTCTTCCGGAGGCGGTAGTTACGGTGGTGGACGACAGCGCCGCCCCGGTACCCCCGGAGGCCAGGAGGGCTCTTGTAGCGTATGGGGCGCGGTATCGCCGGAGCTCTTTCCCCCGCTGCGGCAACCTGCGCGGCCCGGAGTGCGTCCGGGGAATCATTGCCACGCTGGCCAAGGGGGCGGCGGATGGCGATACCGACACGGCGCTTCTGTCGGGCGGATGGGTCAGGGAAATGAAACACAACGGGCTTGCGCTGCACGCCGCCGGATACCGGGTCCCCCGGAACCCGTCCGAACGGTCCGCCTACGGAAATTGCTACGCCCTGAGCGGCCGGGCGGCCAGGATGGCCGCCGAAGCGCTGGAATGCGCCGCCATCCCCCCGCTCGCCCCGGAAGACCTCACCATCTGCCGGGCCGTCATGGACGTCTGCGGACGGGAGCGTGTTCGGCTTGACGAGCCGTGGACGCCCCGGAACCGGGCCGGGCGGTGGTCCTGGTGGAAATGGGACAGCCGGACGGCGAATCCGGAGGATTATGCCCGCAGCTATGACGTGGTGAGCGTCGGCAATCCCAGGCCTCCCCACGTTCCCAAAAGCGCCCGCCGGGAAGTCATGCGCGCCCTGTGCGACGCCCGTTTGAATCTCAACAGCCAATCAATAAAACCATGTCAGACAGAAACCTGAACATCAATATCAGAACGACCGCCGACACCTCCGGCGCCGACCAGACAACGGAAGCCATCAACAAGACCAGGGAAGCCGCCCAAGAAGCCGGCGGAAGCGCGGACGCCATCAACCAGGTAACCGACTCCCTGAACAACGTCAAAACGGCCGCTGAAGAAACCGGCGCCGCCATGAAGGACGGCATGGGGGCGGAATATGAACAAGCCCTGGAAAACGCCAATTCCAAACTTGACCAATACGCCGACGCCCTGACTGCCGCCGGCTCCCGGATGAAAGCCGCCTTCAACGACAACCCGGGATTGACCGGGTTTATTGACGAAGTCACCAACGCCGTGCTGACCTCCGAGGAATTCAGGAAGAAGCTGGAACAGGTGGATGACGTCTTTGAAGTCCTCAATAACAAAATGTCTGATTTGGACCTTGGGGCGAAATGGGGAGATGACCTTGACGAAAACCTTCAACAAATCATCGACGGCTACAACAAGGAAATGGACGCGGCTGACAAGGCCGCGGAAAAGGCGGAAGCCGCGGAGGCCCGGAAGCAGCAGGCCGCCGCCGCCACGGTGGAACGGCTGGAAGCCAACAACCGCCGCGCCTCCGCCACCTATGAGGAACTGCAGGCCGAACTGGAATCCTACATTGCCAAACTGGAAGAAGCCCGGAAGGCCGGGGACAACGTAGCCCAGGCGGACGCCCTGAAAAATATCCAGGATCTGGGACGGCGCATCAAGACGGCCGGGGATGCCGGACAACTCACTTCCACGCAGGTCAAGGGGCTGGCCGGGCAAATCACCATTGCGGCAACGCGCATCCTGGGCATGTCCAGCGCCCTCCGCGGGGCGATCCCGTTCATTCATTTATTCGGAACCACCATCAAAACGGCGATGGGGCCGTTGGGCTGGGCCATGCTGCTGATCCAGGGGCTGACCGCCGGCATTACCGCCCTGATTGACCACTTCAAGACCAAAAGCGACGAATTGGAGCGGCAGGCGGAACAGGCAACCGAAAGGATGAAAAAACGTGCCAGGGATGCTGCCGAATCTATCAAAAAGAGTTATGAAGCCATCCAGGACTATAACAAAGCCGACCGGACGCAGGAAATCAACAAAGGGTTCGAGGACTTCATCAAGGGCATTACGGCGGAATACCGTTTGCAGACCCAGGAAATTGAGCGGCAAATCCAGTTGAGAAGGGAGGAAGCCGCCCGCCAGAAGGGGATTGACACGCAGGAAGCCGAGCTTGCCCGCGTGAAGTTGGACAATGACTTTGAAGACGGCAAAATCACCAAACGTCAGCGGGACTACGGCATGATGATGATTGACCAGAATCTTGACGACAAAATACGCCGCCGGGATCTGGAAGTAGCGCAGAAGGAATTCATGGACTACGGAAAGCAGTTGGATACGGCCGTTCAAAACCGTGACCGTTTGCAAGATAAGGACTTCGATATGAAGTTCATTCAGGGGCAGATGCCCTCCCTTCAGGAGGTTGAAAGACTGTTCCAGCAACAGTTCAAAGCCCAGGAACGGATTGATGCGAGTAACAGGAAGCTTCCAGAGACAGAGAAGAGAATAGCTGATCTCGAAAAGGTTGTAAATACTGCACTGAGTAAAGGAGTTGAACCGGGGGAAGCGTACAATGAGCTACTCCGCCAGAAGGAGAAAAAGGAACGTCTTCTATCTGCCCGTGATGCAGCCCAAAACGAGGGAAATGCCGCCACTGTCAGAATAGATGAACTCCGGGACTTGTTCCGCCAATCCGGCGTGAACTTTGAACCCTCCTATCAGAAAGGAACAGATGTAACCAGCCGAACCGGAGAATATCAAAAAGCCCTGGAAGACCAGAACAGCAAGGCAAAAGAACTTGCGGACAAACTTGCCGATGCCAGAGAAGAAGCCGGGAGGATAGGGGATATTATGGGGGCCTATGAACGCAACATTGTTGATCAGGAGCGGAGCATCAGGACGCAAGACCGGCTCAATTCCGCCAATATTGACCTGTTCAACAAACGGGCTGACAAAAAGGAAGCCCAGGAAGCCAAGAAGGCCCAGGAAAAGCTTGAAAAAGAGCGGGACCGGGAACTGAAGAAGCTTCAGCGGGAACAGCAGAAAGATACTAAAGAGGCGTTTAAAACTTTTGTACAGGGATTGCTCATGAAAACGGGCGAAAGTTCTAGCCCCCAGCAGTCAGACCTGGCCAACAAGGCACTTGATGCCATACGTAAAAATATTGAAGCCGCAGCCGCGGATGGAAACATTGATGAAGCTGAGATGAGGGAATTAGGCAAGCTCTACGTTGCCAAGCTTCAGGAATTAGGACTGGCAACAAAACGTGCCATCAATGGATTGAAAGAGGAATTAACCCAGGGGTTGAGAGGAATCAATGCTCAAATTGACGCAATAGGTAAATGGGCCAATACTACCCAAAGGCAGAAACGCCCCGGGGGAATTGTTAATCTTCCTTACCGTAAAAGATGATGAACAAGCCCCTAGCACCCGCGCCCCTGACCTCAGGGGCACACTCCCCCCCCAGCGCAGCGGACAATGCAATCACTCTCACAGTAGATGATGCCACCTTTGACGCTTGGAATAATGCCGGTGCTCCCTAATCCTTCGCCCAAAAGAAAACGCCCCGCAACGTTTTGCTCGTCCGGGGCGTTTCTGTGTTCAGTGGATTCAGGAGAAACGGTTATTGCTTATCCGTGGAGTTTCCGGAGTTATATACTCTCTTGGCTATGACGGAAAGCAAGTCAACGGTGCAGGAAAGTAATTTAATGACTTTGGCACACCAGAAGCACCCAAGGCAGGAGAAGGCTCCGGAAAGTAGGTAAATAATACCAATAGCGGCATATCCTGGCCCCGTGTTGCATAAAGCTAGTATCACCCCAGCGAGTAGAGCAAGAATACCCATGATCTGGAATAATCCCTCAACAGTTGGTATAAGCTCTACGTCTGTTGATGTTGCTTCCGTTCGCTCTTGTTTTTTTTGCAAACTGTTTTTTTCAGATTTCTCTTTCCACTTCTGTTCTAAAACCGTTCCGAACTGCACCCACTCTTGACCGCCAGCAATGCAAACAAGGCTTTTTTGTGTTATCTTGCCTTCGGCGTAGAAAGTTTCTAGTGATGCAAAGGAATACGGCCCTTCCGTCTGTCCTTCCTCCGTTGCAATGTAATACTGTTCCATTGCTTTTTATCATTTCCAGATAGTATTTTTCTGCAAGTCCAAAATAGACAAGGCTGATTTTTTCTGGCACTCTTCCTTCTGGAAAGAATTACCGAGAACACGAGCAAGAAGCTGTGACGCACTGCAAGTTGTCCGTAGGTTGTCCGTATAAGGGGTTAAATAGGGTCAAATACGGATAAGTGCGGACAATTATGAAAGGGGGGAGGATTAAATAACCCATTGAAAATGCTAGAAAAGTTAAAATAAGTTTAACGTCCGTAAGTGCCTTCTAAGCAGTGGGTCACTGGTTCGAATCCAGTTGGACGTGCCATTTTTTAACCCCGTATTCTTTTTAAGAATACGGGGTTTTTCATGCGATAAAAGCTTTTTCACCAAAAGGCGGCTTTCTTAAAAATGGAGAGGCAAGGTAAGTATGGTTAACTCTGGTGAACAGGCTGCATAGAAGCACTATTAAGCATGGTTCGGCCTGTTTTGCCAATCAATAGTGATTGATTTTCGAAACTGGAGGATGGAGTAATGTGGCTGAAGATTTTTTTCTCTGTGTTCAGAGATAGGATAAGTCTGTGGCCGTCGTGATAAAAGGAACAAAAAATGAAAGGATTCCGTGAAAGATTAAGAAGAAAGGCCCGGAAGGCCAGGCTGGAGGAGAACCTGCGATGTTTTAGAAAAATACCGGCATGGGTATGCAAACAGTGCATTTTCAGAAATTCTCCCGTGGATAAGAAAAAATGAACTTTTGAATAATTCTTATTTTATCCGGCGGTGGCAAATCTCTCCGGTATTGGTAATACGGAAGTATGGAGACGCCTTTGAATATTCATCCTGAGTGAGTACATTAACGCATAACTCCAGGATTTTATGCATGCCGTACATGGGAAGATCTATGTCCGGATGTAGTTCTTGGAACTTATGAACAATTTCCATTTCCGTTTCCGGAAAATTCACGGGAATGGTATTGGGAAGCTGAACTTTCCACGACTCGCCTTCATTCATCAGCTTATCGATAAAGAGATATTGGGTGACGGGAATGTTACCGCGTGCAGTAAACCAGGTATGTACGGTGCGGACGGAAACGCGGCATTGTTCCGCAAGCCATCGGCGTGTTTTGCCGTGAGCCCGGAGCCATTCCTTGATTCTGAGTTTTTTCGGGTCACATTCTTCCGTATTGGAAGATGGGTTCAGATCTGAATCGGGAATCAGGCCTGGAATGATGCGGGAAAGCGCTTTTTTGGTATTGGCCGATATTTTACGAACGCTCATCTGTGCGTAAAAAGTTTGCGGCCGGATGCCTATCTCCTCCGCCAATTGATAGGATTTGCGGTTTTGGCTTTGCAGCCACTCCTTCACCAGAATGCGTATATCGTCGTCAGACATGAATTTGTGCAGATTTGTAATGAAAGAAAAGATAGGGAAGAGGCGATAACAGCACTATTTTCTCTTTCTCTGGAATCGATCCGGAATATCGGATCCTCTTTTCAGCTTCTGCTTTTGATGCTGGAAAGAGCATCCAGTGCTTCACTCGCCCATTCCGGAACGGTCAGGCCATGGCGTTCAGCTTCATTCCTGAACTTTTCATACTTTTGAGGAGTAACGGGAACGTGAATACTATTCGGATTTTTTGTTTGAGCCAGGCGTGCCTGTTTGGCGTACTCTTCCTTCATGATTCTGATGATAAGGCGTTGTCTGGCACGGGGAATTGGAACAGTGGAAAGCCATTTATTGACCTGACTTTTGCTGACGCCGCAAAGGTCGGCAAATTCGTCCCGGGTCATTTTCGTAAGAGCGAGAAACTTTCTGATACTGGACTTCATTTCATCCATGAGCGCATTTTTCGCATTCAGAAAAATCTGGCAAGCCATTTCTGGCATATTTTCTATTTTAGAAAATAATATTGTCTTTGTGTATCCAAAAAGGTAAATCATTTTTCCTAAATCCAATGAAACTCAAAAAAATGTGGATGCCGGGCGTGTTTGTTTTCTTATTCCATATGAAAAACTTCATGATTAATATCTTTTCTTTTTGGGAGTGTTTTGTCTTCCATTCTGGTGGAAAGAACACGATAACGGCTCTTCTATCTTTCCTTTCCTTTTTCTATTGGCTTGACGCAGAAGGTTACGGTAGTACCGTGTTACCATGTTAAATTCCTCTCTATTGGTTTTAGGATGTTCCATGATTTTTGCGGTGTCTGCCGGAATGCCATTGCACGCAGCTTCTTCTGAGAAAAAGGAAAACAAAACGGTTGCTTCGGAGGATGCCCTTCCATCACTTGCTCTGGATGGTTTGCCGGATGTATGGATACAGGGGACTCCGGTAAAGGAATGGGAAAAGGACAAAGTGTACATCTTTGAATTTTGGGCTACCTGGTGTGGCCCGTGCCTGGCAGCTATGCCCCATATGGAACAATTGCATCAGGCATTTAAGAATAATCCTCATATGCAGGTTATCGGAGTTAACGTCATGGACAGGAAATCTCCGGAATCTCTGAAAGAATTTTTAAAAAACCGTCCATCGCCCCTTACTTATGCCATGGCCGTGGATGTGGATGGGAAAAAGACCAGGGATAAATGGCTGTCTCCAATGGGGGTTAACGGCATCCCCCATGCTTTTGCCGTTAAAAACGGCAAGCTTATTTGGAGAGGGCATCCTGGAAAACTTTCTGAAGAAATGATGCGGGCCATGTTGAAGCCTGATTTTTCTGCAGCCTCTCTTCCGGGGGATAATCCCGGCGCAAACGCCCGTGCATGGAAGCTCTACCGCCAGGTTTCTGAGAGAACGGGAGAACTTGCCCGGAAGGGAGGAAAGGGGGAAGCTCAGGCCTTTTTAAGGCAAATTCAGGATTCGGGACAGTTTCAGCAGGATCAGATCATTCAACTGAAAATGGTTCCATTCAGAGTCTTGGCGGAATTGGAAAAATTCCAGGAAGCACAGGCCGTACTGGATGACCTGTGCAAAGAGTATCCGGACAATTACCGTGTACAGATTGATGTGGCGGGAACGCTTCTAAATGGAAAATCCGTGCCTGCCGGAAAAATGGATGCCGCCCTGGTGGAAAGATGTCTGAACCGTTGTATTGAAATCTCCAGAAGGAATAACAAGGAAGCTTCCTTGCCATGGAAACTGATGGCGGAACTTAGGGAACGGCAGGGAAATATGGAAGAAGCGTTGCAGGATATGGAAAAGGCGCTTTCCTTAACGTCCATCAGCAAAGCCTGGACGAAGTTGCAGCAGCTTTCAGGCAATAAGGAATCCTTTCAGAATCTTGTAAATCAGGCGGTTGCTGAAATAAAACCGGAACCTCCGAGGAAGATGCAGGAAATGGGAGTAGTGCAGGAAGACAAACAGTACACTCCCCTGTTCAGCAAATTAAAATGGTTCAATCATCCCGGTCTAACAGGACTTCCTGTCGGCAAAACCGTATTCATCAGCTTCTGGAGAGGCCACAATAATATACTTGGAGAAACAGCTCCTGGAAGAGCTCTTGATGCCGTTCTTAAAAAACACGGGCTTTTAGACCATCCGGGAGTAAAAGCCGTGGTATTGGGACTCAATCCGTCGGCGGAAAAACAGATGCGGGACTATTTATCCGGGCCGGAAGGATGGACTCCTTATCCTGTCGGTATTCCATCGGATCGTTCGGTCATTGAATTTTGTGATTTGCTCAAACTTGACTCATTTCCCGCCGCGGTCGTCGTTCGTGACGGAACATTGCTGTGGGCTGGAGAAATTAAGAAGATGCCCGAATGGGTGGCGGAAACTGCCAGATTGGACTCTTTTGACAAAAACAGGTTTGCGGAAGAAGATGCGAAACGGAAGGCCCGCCAGCAGGCCATGTATGCTGTCATAAAAAAATCCTTTGAATTGAGGCGGGAAAAGAAATTTGATGAATACCAGAAGTTGATTGAGGAAAATGCAGGGCAGTTTTCCGATAACGGATGGTTTGCGTCTACTGTGGCGGAAGTGCGGGCGGAAAAGGCTTGGAAGGAGAAAAATTATCGGAAAATGGTTGATATCTTTGACCACGTCTTGGAGTGTTTCCCCCGGGAAGATTCGCTTGCTTCCTATATCCTGAAAATCCTTAACGGCTCGGAGGAAATGCGTAAATACAGCTATAAGGCGGCTCGGCGCGCTCTCCAGATTATGAGGGATTCTAATACGAGGGATGATGGCGGATACAATGCCGCCTGCTATGAAGTGATGATGAATATGGCAATGGAGAAAAAAGATTATGACCAGGCAAGGAAGGATGCTGCAAACGCCCTCCGGGAACTGCCTCTGGTTCATCAATACGCAGTCATGAAGAAAAAGAGTGGAGGAGGCAAAAAGTAGAGAGAAACTTAGGACTTCTGAAACGTTTAGGCCTCTTTCGTGGTGAAAGAGGCTTTTTTATTAAAAAAAATAAAAATGCAATGCGTTGATAATCAGATATGTTTCGATTTTGGGCTCAACAAGTCGAAAAAACGTCTCGAAAAAAATTGACAAAAAGGTGTGGTATGGTAGATTTCTCGG